>PDWJ01004794.1_pt1 | contig 16550 bp, 16 predicted proteins | sample 1430881 | NCBI WGS metagenome assembly PDWJ01 (sample SAMN01162460, study PRJNA174530) | Oral metagenome, whole genome shotgun sequencing project. | biome: Marine environment; feature: Marine mammal; material: Swab sample of the gingival sulcus; isolation source: swab sample of gingival sulcus... | reverse complement strand
ACAGACCTAGAAAAAGATTTAATTATGAAACACCTATATTTGTAATGGAAAATTTATTGTTTAATCAAAAGTTGCATTTGTGACTTGAATCCAGCATCTATGAAGATTTAGTGCTGAGAAATATTAACCCGGAAGATGTAAAACTCATAACTGAACATGCGGTAAAAATTAAGGATAAATTAATTGTTGAAGGAATAGCATTTAACCTCAAAGAATTAAGTTTACCTGAAATTATATTTTTAGATTAAAACCCGTTGAAAAAATTAAATATGGCAAATACATCAAGAATAATAATAGGCTGCATGTCGTGGGGAGATTGGGGGAAACAATTATCTTCCAAAGCACAAACCGACATGATTCATTTTTGTGTCGAAAACGGCAATACAATGTTTGACCACGCAGATATTTATGGTGATTACACGACTGAAAGAGGTTTTGGAAAAGCGCTCAAAGAAAGTAAAATTCAAAGAGAAGACATTCAACTTATTTCCAAATGTGGTATTCAATATGTCGGTAAGGCCAGAACTAACAAGATAAAACACTATAATTACTCGAAAGACTATATTGTTTGGAGCGCAGAAGAATCTTTAAAAAACTTACAAACAGATTATTTAGATGTTTTTTTACTGCATAGACCCAGTCCGTTAATGCAACCGGAAGAGATTGCTGAAGCCATTACTCACTTACAAGACAGCGGAAAAATTATAAAATTTGGTGTATCAAATTTCACGCCGTCACAAGTAGATTTAATTTCTGATAAAATTAAAGTTTCAGTAAATCAAATTGAATTTTCCCTAACACAACATAAAGCCATGCACAATGGAACTTTAGACCATATGATTCAGAAAAACATTCAGCCAATGGCTTGGAGCCCGTTAGGAAATGTGTTTAAAGAAACAAACGAGCAAACGTTAAGGATAAAAAAAGTTTTAAAAACATTAGCCGAAAAGTACAGTATTTCAGAAGACGCCATACTTTTAAGTTGGCTATTAAAACATCCTGCTCATGTGTCACCTGTCATTGGGACAACTAATAAAGAACGCATTAAAAACGCCAATAAAGCCTTAAGTGTTCAGTTAGAATTGGAAGAATGGTTTACACTTTTGACGGAAAGTCAAGGCCATAAAGTGCCGTAAACAGATAAAAGTAAACCGGATTATATTTCAGAAGATCAGTAAACATTAAAAAAAGAAAGGTGGCTTCTGAGCCACCTTTCTTTTTTGGTTCTATTTTTATTCTATTTTTATTTTTTTGGTTCTATAACCATCAATATATCACCTTTAACAACAGAATCACCCGATTCAAACCGGATTTCTTTAACCACGCCGTCAATGGTTGATTCAAGCGTATTCATCATCTTCATGGCTTCCAATACAACCACTGTTTCACCGGCTTTTATTTCGTCTCCTACTTTTTTCTTGTATTCGACAATCATTCCAGGTATAGGTGCTGCCAAATTACCACTGGTTTCAACCTCTTTTACTTTATCCTCGCGTTTACGTCTTGGTCGGTGTGCAACTTTGTTACCTGCAGGGGCGTTAGGATCTGTTATTTCAATATGGAAGACCTCACCATCTACCTTAACTTCTAATTCACGCTTACTGTGGGCTCCTTTCGCTTTACCAGTGGTAAGTTCTCCTGCCAATGCCTTACGAATAAGTTCCTTTTCTTTCTCTACCTGCTCCATTGTTCTTGGTTTTACGTCTTCAGGTATGTCTTCCATGCCGTATTTCCACTTTAAGAAACGTTTACCGGTTACCGGATATAAAGCGCATAAAATCTCATCGTCAATGTCTTTTGCATAGTCGGCAAATCTCTCTTTAACAGTGTCCATTTCAGGCTCAAGAATACTTCCTGGACGTGCGGTGATCGGTGTTTCGCCGCGTGGGTAATCTTTTAGTGCTTTCTTTTGTACTTCGGGATTAATCGCTTTGGTGGTTTTACCGTACAATCCGTAACAGAGATCTTTTACTTCTTCTGTAATACGTGAGTATTCACCTTCTTCCTTGTCGAATAACACATTGTTCACTGTTTGCACGCCAACGATTTGTGATGTAGGTGTAACCAATGGGATTTGACCTAAGTCTTTACGTACTTTGGGCAGCATTCTAAATACATCTTCAAGTCTGTCAAGCGAATTCATGGCTTTCAGCTGATTGACCAGATTTGAAAGCATGCCTCCCGGCGTTTGATGCAGTATTACATTGATGTCTGTAATGGCATATTTCGGGTTGTTGTCCAAATGACGGTATTTAGGAATAATCTTTTCCATTTCGTCGGCTATGGCTGTAATCTTATTAATATCTAAACCGGAATCCCTGTTTGTGCCCAAAAGTGACATAACTATAGGTTCACAAGCAGCATGTGAAGTCCTGTAAGCATAAGGTCCTATACAAGTGTCCACAATATCAATACCAGCCTCTATGGCTTTGAATATAGAAAGGTCACCCATTCCCGATGTAAAATGCGTATGCAAGTTAAGAGGAATGTCTGTGATCTTCTTGATTTCTCTGACTAAATTGTAAATGTCGTAAGGAGCTACCAATCCGGCCATGTCTTTAATACAAATTGAATCTACCCCAAAGTCAATCAATTCTTTGACCTTTTTGATGTAGTAATCCATATTGTAAACTTCGCCACCCAAACGAGGTTCTGTAAGCGTATAGCAGACAACACCTTGAAAATGTTTTTTGTTGTCTTTGATCACTTGTGCAGCTGTTTCAAAATTTCTGAAATCGTTCAAAGCATCAAAACATCTGAAAATATCTATACCGTTATCAACAGAACGCTGTACGAAAGATTTAACAACATCATCGGCATAATTACGGTATCCTACGACATTCTGACCTCTCAAAAGCATCCAAAACGGCGTTTTCTTGATGTATTTTTTCAAAGTTCTGATACTTGTATTTTTATTGGATTTTCTGCTTTTGGTCTGTTTGGACTATAGTCTATTTGGGTCATTTTTAAAACCCCGTGATTATCGAAATTCATTGTTTTATACTGTTGTTGAGTTAATAAAAAATTGGTCAGATTTCACCGGTTTATAAAACTGTGACATCTGATAATTATAATTACTAAATGTTAATGAAAGCGCCCCCGGCTTTGTATCCAGGTACGGTTTGTCATATGCATTTCTTTAGCTACTTTTAGCCAATGCGCATGATCGAAAATTGGTTTATTATTGTCTGATTGTTGCAATATATAATAGCTTGCCGCTATTATGGCCGCTTTTTTTCTTTTGTCGTGTTTGTTCATAATTAATAATTTATCCGCCTTGGTAAATTCTGTTTATTCGAAAAGTTCATAACATGACATTTTCAGGAGAAAAAGATACTGTCGGTCTTTTGAGTAAACATTAGAATTTACATTTGTATTCACCATTTAAATTCTCACTTTCATCGCCCATCTACAACGGAATATTACCGTGTTTTTTAGGGATGCCAATTTCGGTTTTTGATATCATTATTTCTAAGGCATCAACCAGTCGTTGACGGGTTTCGCTTGGAAGAATAACGTCATCAATATATCCTCGTTGGGCTGCTAAGTAAGGAATGTTAAAGGCATCTTCATACTCTTTTATTTTTTCTTGTTTTGTTTCTTCGGGATTTTCAGATTGATTGATCTGCTTTTTGTATAGAGAAATTACTTCTACAGCGCCTTTGGCTCCCATAACTGCTATTTCAGAAGTAGGCCAGGCAAATACCATATCAGCCCCCATAGGTTTAGCGCACATGGCAAGATAGGCGCCTCCGTAATCTTTACGGGTAATAACTGTGAATTTTGGTACGGTTGCTTCGGCATAACTCCATAACAATTTGGCGCCGTGACGTATAATCCCATCCCATTCTTGCTGTACACCGGGTAAATATCCCGGAACATCAACAAAGGTGATCAGAGGAATATTAAAAGCATCGCAAGTTCTTACAAAACGACTTATTTTGTCAGAGGCATTAATATCCAAACAACCGGCTTGTATCATGGGCTGATTGGCAATAATTCCAACCGAACGATTGTTTAAGCGTCCGAACCCTACTATAGCATTTTCTGCATAGTGCTCGTGGACTTCCATAAAATCACCTTCGTCTAAAACAGAAGTTATAATATCTAACATATCATAAGGTACTTTAGGATCGTCGGGTATTATAGTGTCCAGTTCCGGACAGTCACGCTCCGGGTCATCTTCCATAACCACAACCGGGACATTGTCCATATTGTTATCGGGCAGATAGCTTAACAGATCTTTGATGGCTTCTATGGTGTCCTCATCATTTTCGCAAGCAAAATGCGCGTTGCCGCTTTTAGTGTTGTGAACCATTGCTCCGCCAAGCTCTTCAAAAGTTGTATCCTCACCCGTTACGGTTTTGATGACATAAGGACTTGTGATAAACATATGGCTCTGCTTTTTGACCATAAATACAAAGTCGGTCATGGCCGGAGAATAAACGGCACCACCGGCACAAGGCCCCATAATGGCCGAAATCTGAGGAATTACGCCCGATACCCGTGAGTTGCGCCTGAAAACATCGCCGTAGCCTTTAAGTGCATCAACGCCTTCCTCAACCCTTGCACCACCGGAGTCATTAAGACCGACAACCGGCGCACCGGCTTTTAAAGCCAAATCCATTATTTTACATATTTTAGTTGCGTGCATTTCGCCAAGAGAACCGCCCCGTGAAGTGAAGTCTTGTGACATTTGCTTGATTTGTTCTCGTTTCTTCTTTAATAGTTTTATTTTATCAGATACTTTCATATGTTATTTAACCGGAAGTAAGAAATGCGGAACTGAATAATGATATCTCGATCTACACGTCTTAATTCACTGTTTATAGGATTAATAAAAATGCAAACATTAAGGTTTACATGTGCTTCTCAAAGATCTTTTTCTTAAAGAATGTCCAAAGGTAGTATATTAAAGAAAAGAACCATGAGTTTTCTTATTTTTTTTAGTCTAAATAAATATAAAGTTATTAACAGAGCGGTTTATGGTATCATGTCATTTTTTGTGCTTTGGATTATTTGCTATTGAGAGTGATATTTTTTAAATCAATCCTGTCCTAATCATTTTTATCAGGTCGCCGTAATCTATCAGTTTTGAAGGCCTTGAGATGATTTTATTTTTTAGTAAGACTGGATTTTGGAGTGTTTTTTCATCAATTGAAGAATGCATAAAGGTGCCTAGGATACTGTTAATTCCAAACACATTATTTATCAAATCTATTTTCTGGTTTTTGCGTAATTTTGAAAAATTAAAACAAGGTTTGTCTACGTGAAAAACTGAAATTAAAGGTTTAGACTTTTTTCAGTTACGGCTGATTAATCCAATTGTCTTGTATAATTAAAAAACATCCGACAATGAAAAGAAATTTTCTTCTGCTAATCATTTTAATCAGTATAAATCAACCATTAGTCGCACAACGATATACTTTAGATACCGTTGTTAAAGACATTAATCATGACAAGGTAGTTGATACCCTCATAAATGAATTTTCATCGGGAAGCGCTTTTGGAGGAAGAACTATTACCATTATTAATGGCAAAACAAAAGAGAAATTTGAATTAAGTAATTACCATGGTTATTCTTCTTTAACGAGAAGTATCATAATACCTGAAAACTTAACTTTGAAGTCAAATAGGTTTTTCTTGGATGTCTTCAAAGAAAAATTATTGCCCCCCAAAAAAGGTCGTATGGAAGCATCTCTTGGATGGTTGCTAAGTGCGGAATTAAATCGAAAACAATTAGAATCTGATTCTCTTTTTAAATATATTGCCAAACCTAAAACTAATTGGGAACCTCGTATAAATATACCTGAACCATACTATATTGAAGTTTCCGGAGATACCTTAAAAAAATTACAACCAGAAGAGCGTTCAATATCTAAAAATACACAAGGATTTTTAGTCTATTATACTTATGGTTATAATATAGAACGATTAGATACTTTGGTTCCGGTTGCTGAGAATAAGGATTATAAAGTTTATAAGACTGATCATGCAGTTTTTGTTAATAAAGGAAATGCTTACAGATGGGTGTTTATTTCAGATGCAGGAGTGACAGGAGCTCCGGATAGACATAGTTGGGTTTCTATCGAGACTATTAAATTAGTTGGTAAATATTTAATCATTCATCAGGACGTACCGCCTGACACTGTTTATAATATTCAAATTGTAAATATTGAAACTCAAAAAGTAGCTGCTTTAGATTTTAGCCCGGCATATAACAATTGGACTGAGGAAGGTGGGATGGAAACTTTTGAAATCATAGATGACCAATTAATATTCACTGAATACGGTAAGCCGGAAATAGTAAAATTGCCTTTAAAAAAACTATTTGATTCTTTTGAACAATTGAAATAAAGCAAACAATAAAAAGCACCCGAATATAATTTGGTATAAGGCATACAAAGTAGGTGTTTTAATTCTGTTATTAGTTGCGAATTCGTTTATGCATCCAATGTAGGTCTACATATCTAACTACTGTACAATCTTCGGCAGTATTGGCTCAAAGTTATTTGTGATGCTTAAAATAGGGTGTATTTTTACATCCAAAAATCAGGTGTTGTCAGCTTTATAAGGGATAATTAAATACAATAATTGAAAATCTAAAAAGGGTGAAAAACCCCACAACATGTTAAGATTGTTCTGATTTTATAATAAATAAAATATATAAACCATGAAAAAATATCTAATCATTATATTCTTGTTAAGTATGAGTTCAGTAAAAGCTGAGCATTTTCTGAATTTTAATATTTACGAAGTAGATTTATCAGAATATCCTACTGTTAAAATTATTGGAGGTGTGACGATTGAAGATGGTTTTTATGATGATTTTTTTGTAACAGGCAGAAGCCTTGATGTTTATGAAAATGATAATAAAATCTACTTTGATATTGATATCATACCTGTGGAAGATGTTAAGATATTCAAACTAACCTATGAATCAAATTTAACTAAAACTTGTGTTCGAAGGTATTTGTTTAAGTATGATTGTAATGGGATTCATAATGGTTATAAAGGCCAGATTATAATTTATAATAAAGGTAATATTAAACACATGGATAATGATTATGAGGTAGAGACACCCTATTCATTGGAAGATGAGGGTCTTTTGGAAGCTGTTAAAAACTATGTCAATAATCACTCAAATAAAGGAAAATATCCTGAGGCAAGCTCTGTAAAATTAACAAGCAGAGAATTACAAAACTATTCTAAAAAAGAATTGAAAATAATGCGAAATGAGATTTTTGCTCGTCATGGGCATATTTTTATAGCAGGAAGTGCAATGGATAAATATTTTTCGGCTAAAAATTGGTATAAAAGAAGAAAGAAAGTTAATTTCAATGAATTAACAGAAATTGAAAAGCATAATATTGAAATTATCAAAGAATTGGAATAAATGATTATATCTAATACTGGTAGATGTTGTACAACCCTTTAAAAACTCAAAATCTAAAAAACGACTTCGTTTAAAAAACGGTAAATAGTAGTACATTAGCCACAATTAAAACCATAGATTATCAACACAACACGTTACTTAAAATGAACTTTTTTAGAAAAATACTTGGATTAGGTCCTAAAGAGCTTGTAAATGTAGTACATAACAAAAAAACATCCCCTGTTAAAGTTATTGATGAAACTACCCCGGCATTAAGTCAGGATGGTATATTCCCCGTTTTAGTTTCTGAAAAGACGAAAGAGTTTGATTTAGAAGGTCAGATGGTAGCAGTATTTCATGAAAGGGAAAACAACTATGCAAATGTTGTGATTGTCCATATTTTAATGGACAAGGTAAAGCTTGACGAAAATGGTGATACAGAAGTATTTCAAATAAATACCGACAATAAAGGCGAAGACTATTATAAAATGGTTTTTGAGAATGGTGAACGCAACTTTGATAATTTTGAGTTGCCTTTTGAGTTTTGGAATCCAATTGATAAAAAATTAGACTATAAAGTTTTGTCTTGTAAACCATCATTGTTCGCTTCTCAAAAAATCATGAGTAAAAAACACATGCTTGAAGCCCATAAATTACTCAATACAGATGAGCTTTTGGTTTCTATTCCAAGAATGGGCGCTATTTTTGTTTGTGATAAAAAGGTTTCAAAAGAACATCGTTCAGATTTTTTTAATCAGCATGCCTATATAGTATTAGAGGAAAGTATAAAAAAGGAGGTGTTATGTGAAGATATTTTTGTCGTTAAAAATGGCGAAATAGACAGTGTTTTTGAATTCACCCAACTTTCAGAAGCCTTAAATGCTAAAGCGTAACTGCTCCAAAATAAACTGCTTTATCAGGGTCTCCCGCGCCAAACATTCGAACTTGCTTTATTGTACCGGTCAAATATCTAGGGTTTACAGTTTTCGTAGCTTATATGAATAGTATCCCCGATAGTTTTTGTTGTGATTTCCTATAGTCTTTACGCTATTTTCTATACAGTGGGTTAAATGTCATTTGCGCCGATTAAAAATATAGTGTATTTTTACGGTCAGAAACCGAGCAAAGCCTATGCAGTTGTAAATTATACAGAAAAAACAAAAGATAAATGAAAAACAAGTTAGTAATTCTATTAGAAGAATTGAAGAATAATTATTCAGATAAAATACTTAATGAAACTTTAGAAACTTTAAAAGATATAAATCACAATGATTTTGATGAAATTTGTAAAAATGAACCAAGTTTGTTTAATAATCAAGACGAAAGATTTTATGATGCTTTAGCAATTCAGTTTGTAGAAGACTTGAATAACTATACGCTAACTTATTTTTATTTTTGGGAATACTTAATGGAAGTAGTTTTTGATGAAAAAACAAGAGAGTATATTTATGATTTGGCTTTAAAAATTGATGTTAATGGAGATACTACAAATTATATTAATGGGTTTATTCATTTAAGAAATGATAATCCTGAAATAGCACTTTTTTATTTTAATAAAATAGATTTCTATGTTGCTAGTTATTTTATAGGTTGGTGTTATTTACTAGTCGGAAATTATGAGAATTCAATTAAAAATAACTTGTTCTTTCTAAAGAAGCTTAAAGAAGTTAATAAAATCAAATCCACAAAAGATTATGTGTCTTTTTCAGGTGATGTTGGAATACTTCCAATCTTTTGGAATGTACTTAATGATTTAGGTTATTGCTATAATAGAATTCAAGAGTATGATAATGCAATTAAATATTATCAAGAAAGTTTAGATATTTTTAATTTAAGTGAAGTTTACGAGATATATAATCCTGTTGAAAACAATAATGGTTTTGCAAATGAATTTATCGTTTTTGTAAATAACTATTTATTTGCTCTTGAAAAAAATCAAAATTATTCGGAGTGTATTGAAGTCTTGAATTTTGTAATAGAAAAAATGCCTGAAGAATATTATTACAAAAACCAACTGTCCCAGTTTAAAGAGAAACTTAAAAATCATTCATTTGCAGATGAGGTTCTAAAACAATTATTAAAACCTAAGAGATCTGTTAATATTGGGAGCTTTGAACAAACAAAATTAATTTCTAAAGAGAAAAATCTTGAAGATATGATTTTGGAACAAATTAAACATGGTTTCAAAGTTTTTAATAAAAATTTAGAAATTTATCAAGATGAAAACATCTTTGGGAGACAGTACTATATCTCAAGTGTAAATGGATTTTTAGATTTGTTGTTAATAGACAAAAAGACAGATGTTGTATATGTAGTTGAACTTAAGAGAAATAAAGCAGGAATTGAAGTGGTGAAACAAACTGAAAAATATATTTACGGAATTAAACACGAGATTGATAATGAAGTTAAGGGGATTATATGTTTACACAAACCAAAACCTGAATTAATTGAACTTGTAAACCAAAAAGAAAATATTGAATTATACACTTATAATTTTGAATTTACTAAAATAGAGTAAATCAACTCCATCAGGGTTTTCCGCGCCAAACATTAAAACTTACTTTGCTGAATCGCTCTAAAATTCCGGGTTTACAGTTTTCATTGTCTCAATGAATTCTAAACTCAATGTTTTTTTCGGTAATTATTTTTAGTCAGAAATTAGACATAGTCTTTGTGATTAGGGTGACATATGAGAATATGAACTAAAAACATATTATTATTTCTATTTTCTTTAATCAATTTGTTTGGTTATGGACAGGAAAGAATAAACTCAAGTTTTGAACAGGACGTTTTTATTGAATTACTTCCTAAAATTGTGGATTCAATCTTTGTTGACATAAAACCAAATCCGCCACCACCAAGAGAAATAATGAATGAAAAAGATCTAAAATTGAAACAGGAAAAATTGAAATACTAGATGTTGCTTAAAAGAAAATAGTTGCCAACAAGGTTTAACAGCTGTTTTCTACTTCAGTTTATTTTGCCCGTGTCGGCGGAATCTATTTGTTCTAAGTCATTTAATAGTTGCTCGTTTTCGTGGTTAATCTGTGATTTTTCACTAACTTGCCTGGTATTAATGTTATACAAGATCCTTATTTCCAAATATTTGAGAAGAATGCAAACTAAAATTTTAATAACAATATTTTTAATTGGTTTTATTGGTGTTTTGAATGCTCAGGAAAACGTGGATAAAAATGAAATGGTTGGATTTGCTTGTTCCTTTTCAGGACAACCATCTAAAACGGTTAAGAAGTATACTCAAAAACTGAATAGAAAAAACTATAAATGGATTTCTAAACGACTGGAATCTAAAAATAACGCGGAAAGATATATGTCTGTAATAATTCTTGAAAAACTTAATGACATTGGAAAATACAAGCTAAATGCAATTGAATTGAATCTGATTTCGGAAATAAAGAAATCAGATGAGTTAGTTTCTGTTTGTTCAGGTTGTACTTATTTTGATAAGGTGTCGTTGAAAGAACTCCTGACTGATGACAAAATACTTTTCGCAAAGAATTGGCTAGACTATACTATTAAAATGAAATAATAACGTATGGCAATATCGTGTATAATTCATAGCTACTAATCAACCCACTCCATCAGGGTCTCCCGCGCCAAACATTCGAACTTGCTTTATTGTACCGGTCAACTATCCAGGGTTTACAGTTTTCGTAGCTTATTTGAATAGTATCCCCGATAGTTTTTGTTGTGATTTTCAATAATCTTTGTACTGTATTCCGTAGCATTGGCTTAAAGGCATTTGCACCGATTAAAAACATAGTGTATTTTTGATAAATAAACTTTTCAGGATTTAGTTATTACATCAAATTTTCGTAATTTTATACGCGACAGCATTTATACTTAATCCGTTTTAAATGTGCTTATGATATTCCCATTAATAAATAAATAATTTGAATAGGTGAAAAGATTATTCAATATGTCTTATTTTTCGTCAAGAGATCGTATTGGGCTTACGATTCTGATGTCTTTGATTGTTGTGTTGTCTGGTGTTTATTGGGGGCTGGATCGGTTGATAAAACCGGAGGTTTCCGGTCAAATTATGGGGGATTCATTGGTTATTGATCTTCAACACCGGATGGATTCCTTGAAAAAAGCTAAACAACAACGCTCGACCTATAAAATTTACCCTTTTAATCCTAATTATCTGACAGAGTATAAAGCCTACAGGTTAGGGCTTTCAGCTGATGAGTACGAGCGGTTAAAACGCTTTCGTGCCGGTAACCAATGGGTGAATTCTGCGCGCGATTTTAAAAGAGTAACGGGTGTCAGTGATAGTCTTTTAGCTGTCATAAAGCCGTACTTTAAGTTTCCTGATTGGGTGATTCGTAAACAACAACAAAAGATGACACAACAACAGGTCACGGACAATCATAAGTTTCAAAATATCCCAAAGGTTTCTACGCCCATAGCCATCAAAGACCTCAATACGGCAACCAAAGAAGAATTGATGAACGTCAGGGGAATAGGAGATAAATTATCCGACAGAATTATCAAATACAGAACAAAACTCAAAGGGTTTTCCTATAATGACCAACTCTATGAAGTCTGGTACCTGGATAAAGCCGTTGCCGATGAAGTTTTGAGATATTTTAAAGTCAAAAGTAAACCTGACATTCAAAAGATTAATGTCAATACGGCAACTTTTAAGGAGGTGTTGAATTCATCACCTTATATAGACTATAAGCTGACCAAAAAAATTTTTGATTATAAATATGCAGCCGGTAAGGTAACATCTATGGAAGTTCTGAAGAAATTAGACTCTTTCCCGGTGGATAAGTTTGAAAGAATTAGCTTATATTTGACTGCTGAATAACGTTTTTAGCACTGCTTTTTTATTATTTTAATACTGTTTAAGATGAATTACGAACTTACAGAAACACAAAAACTAATCCTAGAATCCATCCGGGATTTTGCAGATAAAGAAATCAAACCAAACGTCATGATTTGGGATGAGGATCAAATATTCCCCATCGACTTGTTTAGAAAAATGGGAACGATGGGTTTGATGGGCGTTCTGGTGCCCGAACAATATGGTGGTAGCGGATTAGATTATCATGATTATATCAGAATCATAGTAGAGATAGGTAAGGTAGATCCTTCTATAGGCTTGTCTGTAGCGGCACACAATTCGTTGTGTGTAGGACATATCTTGCAGTTTGGTAATGAAGAACAAAAGCAAAAATATTTACCCAAACTCGCTAAGGGACAGTGGTTAGGTGCCTGGGGGTTGACTGAGCACAATACCGGCTCTGATGCCGGCGCCATGTCAACGACAGCCAAAAAAGATGGGGATTATTATATTATCAACGGTACAAAGAATTTTATTACCCATGGTAAATCGGCAGAGGTTGCTGTTGTACTGGCCAGAACCGGAGAAAAAGGCGACCGTCGTAATGCTACAGCATTTATTGTAGAACGCGATACGCCGGGCTTATCTGCCGGTAAAAAAGAAAATAAACTGGGTATGAGAGCCAGTGAAACTGCCGAGATGGTTTTTGACAATTGTCGTGTTCACAAAAGTCAGGTGATAGGCGAGGTGGGAGACGGTTTTATTCAGGCTTTGGGCGTTTTGGATGGTGGTAGGATATCCATTGGAGCTTTAGGATTAGGGGTTGCCAAAGGGGCTTATGAGCATTCCTTAAAATACGCTCAGGAGCGGGAACAATTTGGCAAACCAATTTTTGAGTTTCAGGCCATTGCTTTTAAATTAGCTGATATGGCTACAGAAATAGAAGCTTCAGAATTGCTCTTGCACAAGGCGGCTTATCACAAAAATAAAGGTGAGCGCATTACTAAAATAGGTGCTATGGCCAAAATGTACGCCTCAGAAGTCGGTGTAAAAGTGGCTACAGAAGCCATACAGATCCATGGCGGTTATGGTTATACCAAAGATTTTCCCGTGGAAAAACTTTACCGTGATGCCAAACTCAACACCATAGGTGAAGGCACAACAGAAATACAAAAGCTGGTGATTTCCAGACAACTATTGAACAAATAAATTATTACTAACTATAAAACTCAATATATGGATTTTAGTTTAACAGAGGAGCAATTGATGATACAGCAAGCAGCACGCGATTTTGCTCAGGCAGAATTGTTGCCGGGTGTCATAGAACGTGACGAACAAGAGAAATTCCCCGCAGAACAGGTAAAGAAGATGGGGGAACTCGGTTTTCTCGGCATGATGGTTGATCCGAAATACGGTGGTGGAGGGATGGATACCATTTCATACGTGATAGCCATGGAAGAACTTTCAAAAGTCGATGCTTCGGCCTCTGTGGTTGTTTCAGTCAATAACTCTCTGGTATGCTGGGGTCTGGAAAAATATGCTAACGAAGAACAAAAGCAAAAATACCTCACCAAACTGGCGACCGGTGAAAAACTAGGTGCGTTTTGTCTCAGTGAACCTGAAGCCGGTAGTGATGCAACCAGTCAAAGAACTACAGCCATAGAAAAAGAGGATCACTATCTGCTCAACGGTACTAAAAACTGGATAACCAATGGTAGTAGTGCAGAGATTTATCTGGTTATTGCACAAACCCATGCAGATCTTGGGCACCGTGGTATTAATGCTTTTATCGTAGAGAAAGGCATGCCTGGATTTGATATTGGTCCAAAAGAAAAGAAAATGGGAATTCGCGGGTCAGATACCCATTCCTTGATGTTTAATGATGTAAAAGTACCTAAAGAAAACCGTATCGGTGAAGATGGTTTTGGATTTAAGTTTGCCATGAAAACACTTGCCGGTGGTCGTATAGGTATTGCGGCACAAGCCTTGGGTATTGCTTCCGGTGCTTATGAATTGGCCTTGCAGTATTCCAAAGTGCGTAAAGCTTTTGGTAAAGAAATCAGCAGACATCAGGCTATTGCTTTTAAATTGGCAGATATGAAAACCCAAATTGATGCCGCCAGACATTTGATTATGAAAGCGGCCTGGGATAAAGATCAGGGTAATGATTACAACCTGTCCAGTGCTATGGCCAAATACTTTGCAGCTGAAATGGCGATGAAAGTAACTACAGAAGCCGTACAGATACACGGTGGGTACGGGTACGTCAAAGAATACCATGTGGAACGTCTGATGCGTGATGCTAAAATCACACAAATCTATGAAGGAACCTCTGAAATCCAACAAATTGTGATTTCAAGATCTATTTTGGCTGACTAAGCTGATGCTTTAGTCTGCTTTTTACAAATAACTACGTCAACCCGTATGCTGTATAGGAACCTGTATTGAGGTTCATCTACAGCATACGGGTTGTGTTTGTAGTGGGGAGGAAGAATATTCGGATGGATTGGGGTACGCGGAGATTTTTTGACGCTGACACTTACAGGTTTATTGCAGATACTTTTTGCTCCGTCAGGTTTTTCTCATCTGTGATTGTGATACATATGTTTCAGAGACTTTGTCGTTTGATCATATAGGCCGACAATACATCATAAAACCCGTTGTTGATATCCACCGGAACATAGTCTATTCGGTATTGGATACATTTAGTTTTAAGGGTTTGAAAATACTCCTGAACGCGTTTTTGGTAAGCGTCCTTGATCTGATGGGCGTAGAGATTGATGTGTTCACCTGTTTCAACATCTACAAAACGTTTAGGGCGGTTGTCAAAGTCAAAATTGAGTTCTTTAGTGCCGTCATAGGTGTGAAAAAACACCACTTCATGTTTGTTGAATTTAAGATGACGCAGAGCTTCAAACAGTTCTTGTTCTTTTTTTTCGGTTTGCCACATATCGGTAAACAAAAAAATAAGCGAACGACGGTGAATATTTTCGGCTATTTCGTGTAAATATTGGTAGGTTTTTGTCTCAGTTGATGAAGGTTGGATCAAGCGTTTTTCAAGTTCTTGTAAAATCAGCCTATGGTGGCGTTCACTGCCTTTTTCCGGTGCGTAAAATTCATAAGTGTCACTATAGATACTTAAGCCTACACTGTCACGTTGGCGTTTGAGAATGTTCATCAGAGCGGCAGCGGCTACACAGGAAAACCCTGTTTTATTGAGACTGTCAAGAGTGGTGTTGTCAGACTGGGGGTAGTGCATGGAGGCTGAGTTGTCCAGTATGATATGACAACGCAGGTTGGTCTCTTCGTCAAAGCGTTTGACGTAGAGTTTATCTGTTTTAGCGTAGATTTTCCAGTCTATATGTTTAGTGCTTTCACCTTTATTGTACAAACGGTGTTCAGCAAACTCTACCGAAAAGCCGTGAAAAGGGCTTTGGTGCATACCGGCAATAAAGCCTTCGACAACCTGATGGGCGAGCCATTCAAAATTGTCAAGCGGTTGTTTGTTTTTGAGATTGTTGATAAGCATAACGCTAATGTGAAAGGTAATAACTCTTGTTTCAATCACAGGAAATAACCTGTGCTATATGATAATGTCTCTCGCCGGCGTGAGACGAATGCTGTTGTTGCGGTTGGCAAAGCATTGGTGAATTGTCGTAGTTTTTTGAGTAGCAAAACCACAACAAATCCTGTGACTTGTTGTGGTTGGTATAATTTGCGTAGTATAGTGCTGAAAGACTTGTGGATCATTCACCGGAAAAGTGGTGATTGATTAAGTCTGTTGCAGCGACTATTTAAGTGCTTCTTCCAGTTTTTCTATATAAAGAGATTTGGGTGCAACACCTACTTGCTTATGGATGATTTCTATCTACATAAACAGGTTTATCTGATTGTAATACGAGTTCTTCAAAATTGGTATCTGTAAGTTCTAGTGCCATAATTATATTGATAAGATTTATTAAAAAATTTGAAACAAAAGTAAACAAAAATATGAGCCGAAAAACCATACTTAATTAAATTTAGCAATAGTTTAATTTGAAAACCTTATAACACTCTTGGGTATCAAACTTTTTGAACGTAGTTATGGTATCATAGCTTTTCACCGGTAGCTGATGTTCCACTGCATTTTCTTATATTTTTTAGCTGGTCTGTATTTATTTGATTCGCGATTTTGTCAATGATAACATGGACAGATAAATTCAGAACGCTATATAATACGCCAAAACAGACTTTTATGGCGTATTTTTTCAAATGGGTTTGTACTTTAAGTAAAAAAACGTATCTTTGCCGGCTCAAAAACAATTAATTATAACTTATGAATCATTACGAAACTGTTTTCATTTTAAATCCCGTTTTATCTGA
>PDWJ01003607.1_pt1 | contig 16551 bp, 18 predicted proteins | sample 1430881 | NCBI WGS metagenome assembly PDWJ01 (sample SAMN01162460, study PRJNA174530) | Oral metagenome, whole genome shotgun sequencing project. | biome: Marine environment; feature: Marine mammal; material: Swab sample of the gingival sulcus; isolation source: swab sample of gingival sulcus... | reverse complement strand
CCACCTCATCTTTTCTGTACGAATTTGAGGAATATATTTCTCCTGACACATTTATTCGCGGTGCCTTTAGGTTAATTTTACCGGATACAACAAACTTCGGCCCGTAAAACAAAACCACTTTACAGGCCGGCCGGGCGCCGGCCTGTTTATTTCCGGCGCGGGTGGCTGTGCCTGTGATGCAGATCGGGAAAATGCGGATGCTCGTGCGTTAAGGCCTTGTGGGTATGCAGATGGGAATGACCTTTACCGGTATTGTGGAATCCGTCTTCATGCACATGATTATGGTGCGCGTCGTTATGTCTGTGATAATGCACATGTTCCATTTGTTCGTGCCGGTGCGGATGTCCGTGTGTGAATGTGTTAATAACAATAACGGCCAGCGTTAAAAGCAGAAGTGAAATAATGTGAGTCCAGGCAAAGCTGTCCCGGAACATAATGTACGAAAGAACAACACCCCACAAAGGCGCTGTGGAAAAGAGTATCTGCCCTCTGACCGCGCCAATATTCTGAGCGGAAAGAACATAGAGAACAATACTCAGTCCATACGAAAAACCGCCCACTATCAGTACTGGATAAATACGGCTGAACACTGCCGGTGTATCGGCTATGGAAAGACCAATAAGAAAGTTTACCAGTCCGGCCATTATTCCTTTGACAAAGGTAACAGCCTGAGGCGTTGCGCCGTCAGTAATGGCCGTTAAATGGTTATCCATGCCCCAGCAAAAACAGGCTGCCGTTATAAAGAGGGCGGAAATACCCCCGCCCGCGCCTTCCCCCATAACGGTAACGGCGCCGGCGCAGACAGTAAGCCCCACAGCCAGCCATGTAAAAACATCAAGGCTGTCCTTAAAAAACAAAACACCCAGAAGGGCGGTAGCCACAAGTTCCATGTTCAGCCAGATGGAAACTGATGCCGCGTTGGCGGCCCTTAAACCGGCCATTAACAGCAGGGGGCCGGACAGTCCCCCGAAAAAAAGAATACCCAGTGTGCGGATAAGATTTTTCCCGGCAAAGAGCAATGTTACACGGGCATCCGGTTTCAGAATAAAGGGGATCATGGCCGCACCCGCCCCCAGGTACAAGAGACCGGCCAGCTGAAATGAATTCAGATTTTGCAGCAGCAGCTTGCTTAAGGGTGTGGCAATTCCAAAAAGTAAACCTGAAAGCAAACCGGCGCCTATGGCTGTTTTCCGCATAACACACGTATTTCTGCGGCGCAGAAGCACCCTCCGTTCTTGAAACTACACCTCTTTATCCTTCGCGTCCAGATTTACCCTTCTGAACCTTTTATAATTTTACTTGATTTTTGAACCGCGGCGGTCTACCTTTCGGTACATACAGCAAAACGGAAGGAAACAAAGATGCAGGGCCCTGCTCAGAAACTGAAAGATTTAAAACCCGAAAAAGATTTTTTTATAGGATTTGATTCGGACGGCTGTGTGTTTGACAGCATGGGTATTAAGCATAAGGAATGTTTCTGTCCGGCTTTTATTAACAACTACGCCCTGCAGGGTGCCGCCGGAGCCGCGCGGGAAACCTGGGAATTCGTGAATCTCTACTCCAAAACCCGGGGAATTAACCGCTTCCCGGCTCTTATACGGGCCATAAAACTGTTAAGCAGCCGGCCGGAACTGACATCCCGCGGCATTACCCCGCCTCCGGTAGACGAACTGCTGGCATGGACAGAGCGCGAAAAGCGTCTCAGCCAGGACACTCTGAACGCCGAACTTCAGGTAAACGCGCACCCGCAGCTGCAGAGGGCTCTGGCATGGAGCAAAGATGTTAATGCGGCTGTAAAAAAAATAGTGCGCAACCTCCCCCCTTACCCGCAGGTAAAGGAAATTCTTCCCCGGGCGCAGAAACAGGCCGACCTGATGGTTGTCAGCCAGACCCCCGCCGCCGCTCTGGAACGGGAATGGGGAGAAAACGGCCTGACACCTTTTGTACGTGTTATTGCAGGACAGGAACGGGGAACAAAAACGGAACATCTCCAGCTTGCCGCTGAGGGGAAGTACGCGCCGGAACGCATTCTGATGATCGGCGATGCCCCAGGCGACCTGAAGGCAGCCCGGGCCGCCGGCGCGCTCTTTTACCCCATTATTCCCGGGCGGGAAGAGGAAAGCTGGAACTGCTTCAGGGACGAGGCTCTGGAAAGATTTTTCCGCGGTACCTATGCCGGTTCTTACCAGCAGGATCTTCTGGCGGCATTTGATGCCGCGCTTCCCGAAAATCCGCCCTGGGCAGGCGCGTAGAAGGAGAAAACCGCCATGCTCTACTGTGAAAAAGGCGGAGAACAGCTGGTTCTGACCGAAGAAGATTTACGCCGGGCCCTCACCGAGACACTCCAGAGGCTGGGAAAAAAAAGGAAGGTTCTGGCACTGCCGCCCGATATTACCCGTTATCACTCGCATGCAGGCATTCTAACCTGCTTTGCCCGGGACTTTTACGGCCCGGCGCTGACGGATATTATGCCGGCCCTGGGAACCCACGCCCCCATGACGGCCGGCGAACTGAACACCATGTTTCCCGGTATACCCCATTCCCTTTTCCGGGAACACCGCTGGCGCAGCAGCTTAACCACCCTGGGCGAAGTTCCCGCCTCGTATGTTTCCATGGTGTCCGAAGGCCGCCTGAATTACTCCTGGCCGGCCCAGGTTAACCGGCTTCTGACAGACGGCGGCTTCGACCTTATTCTCTCCCTGGGCCAGGTGGTACCTCACGAAGTTGTCGGCATGGCCAATCACTCCAAGAACATCTTTGTAGGAACCGGCGGCAGTGAGGGCATTCATAAAAGCCATTTTCTGGGCGCGGTGTACGGTATGGAACGCATTATGGGCCGGACAGATACACCGGTGCGCGCGGTACTGGATTACGCCCGGGAACATTTTGCCGGCCATCTGCCCATTCTGTATGTGCTGACGGTGGTCAGTCCTGACTGGCAGGGCAAACCGGCGGTCCGCGGACTGTTTATTGGAGACGGACGGGAATGCTTTGAAAAAGCCGCGGTTCTGGCCCGCCGGGTGAATTTAACCATGGTGGAAAAACCCCTGAAAAAATGCGTGGTGTACCTGAACCCGCAGGAATTCCGCTCTACCTGGCTGGGGAACAAGGCTGTTTACCGCACCCGCATGGCCATGGCGGACGGAGGGGAGCTGATTGTTCTGGCGCCGGGCATAAAGGAATTCGGCGAAGACCGTCAAATAGACACGCTGATACGCAGGTACGGCTACCGGGGCACGCCGGCCGTGCTGGAAGCGGTGCAGCAGAATGCCGATCTGGGCGCCAATCTGAGCGCGGCGGCCCATCTGATTCACGGTTCTTCCGAAGGACGTTTTTCCATTACCTGCGCTCCGGGGAAACTGAGCCGAAAGGAAATTGAGGCGGCGGGCTTTCAATGGGCTGATGTCAAAAAACTGCAAAGGCTTTATACTCCGGAGAAGCGGCAGACCGGATGGAACAGTGTAAACGGAGAAGAGTTTTTCTTTGTCTCCAACCCGGCTCTGGGGCTGTGGGCCCATGAAAGCCGCTTTAAACAGGGGGGCAGCGGAAGAGACGGGGCACGGGCCGGCGGAGCGTGAGCAAGCCGGCGGAAAGTGCCTGGACCCGGCCGGAGGCCGGGCGGCTCTGAAGCGGGGGGGCTTTCCCCCCTGCAAAATAAGAAGAGGAGAAGAAACGTATGAATAACGCGGATATTGGTTTAATAGGACTGGCCGTTATGGGCCAGAATCTGGTGCTGAACATGAACGACAAGGGGTTTTCGGTGGCGGTGTATAACCGTACGCAGCAGAAAACTGACGACTTTCTGGCCGGACCGGCAAAAGACAGGAAAACTATTGAGGGAGCCCGGTCGCTGGAAGAGTTTGTGGGTATGCTGGCGGCTCCCCGTAAAATTATGCTGATGGTGAAGGCCGGAGATGTGGTGGATGCGTGGATTGAAAAACTGCTGCCGCTTCTGGATAAGGGCGATGTTATTATTGATGGGGGGAATTCCCATTTTCCTGATACTGTCCGGCGCTGCGAAGAGCTCAAAAAAGCCGGTCTGCGTTTTATTGGAGCCGGTGTGTCGGGAGGCGAGGAAGGCGCGCGCACGGGGCCGTCCATTATGCCCGGCGGCGACAGTGAAGCCTGGCCTCTGGTTAAACCGGTTCTGCAGGGTATTGCCGCCCGCACGGACAACGGAGAGGTATGCTGTGACTGGGTGGGTGAAGGCGGTGCCGGCCACTATGTAAAGATGGTGCATAACGGTATTGAGTACGGCGATATGCAGCTTATTACCGAAGCTTACCAGCTGATGAAACAGGGACTGGGTATGAACGCGCATCAGATGCACGATGTTTTTGCCCGCTGGAACAAGGGTGTTCTGGATTCCTATCTGATTGAGATTACCCGCGATATTCTGAACTTCCAGGATGAAGACGGACAGGCTCTTGTTGAGAAAATTCTGGATACGGCCGGACAGAAAGGCACCGGAAAATGGACGGGGGTAAGCGCTCTGAATCTGGGTGTGCCGGTTACTCTGATCGGCGAAGCGGTTTTTGCCCGCTGCCTGAGCGCCCTGAAAGAAGAGAGGGTTGCGGCTTCGAAGGTATTGAATGGACCGGAAGGGGCAGCTGCGGCCGGAGATAAAGCGGCCCGGAAGTCTGCGGCAAATGACCAGACCGCGCCGCTTTCACCGGAACAGGCGGCCTTTATTGACGATCTGGAGCAGGCTCTTCTGGCCAGCAAGATTATCAGCTACGCCCAGGGCTATATGCTGATGCGCGAAGCAGCCGGAGAATACGGCTGGAAGCTGAACTACGGCGACATTGCGCTGATGTGGCGCGGCGGCTGTATTATCCGGTCAGTTTTTCTGGGTGAAATCAAGAAGGCCTTTGACGCGCAGCCGGATCTGCACAACCTGCTTCTGGCCGATTATTTCCGAAAGACGGTGGAACAGGCTCAGGCCGGATGGCGCCGGGTAATTATACGGGCTGTGGAGCTGGGTGTTCCCCTTCCGGCCATGTCGGCGGCTCTGGCATTCTACGACGGCTACCGCTCGGAAAGGCTGCCGGCCAATCTGCTTCAGGCCCAGCGCGACTATTTCGGCGCCCATACCTATGAACGGCTGGATGCTCCCCGCGGAAAATTTTTCCACACGGACTGGACCGGCAGCGGCGGCAATGTGAGCGCGAGCACCTATAACGCCTAGAAGCCTTCAGTCTATCCATACAATACAACTTTGATATATTATTGCCGCTATGCTGATAAATAAACGACCCGACGGAGAACCTGTGCGTGTTCCCGGCTTTACAAAAATGACCCCTTTAATGATGCAGACCCGGACAGAGTCTTCTGTGTATATGCAGCAGACTTTTGTCATGGATAAAACTATTAAATTCATTGAGGAGTGGAACAAGGACATTCCGGAAGAACGCCGGAAACTCACTGTTATACAGATTATGTTGCTGGCGCTGGTACGTGTGGTAGTACTCCGGCCGCATCTGAACCGCTTTATCTCCAACTTCCGCTATTACAAAAGAAACAATATTTCGTTCTCGTTTGTCTCCAAGAAAACCCTCACCGATAACGGAACGGAAGTAACCGTTACCATGCCATTCCGGCCGGATGATACTCTCGAAACAGTGAACAAGCGTTACTCTTTCTTTGTGAACCAGGCAAAGAGCGATGAAGGGAACAAGAATGCCGGAGATGTGGACGCTTTTGACAAGCTGCCCGTCTGGATGCTCCGTGTTGTTGTATGGTCTATAAAATTCCTGGACAAGCATAACTGGGCCGGACCGGGCATTCTGCGTATGCTGCCTTTTTACTGCACCATGTTCCTGACCGACGCGGGTTCTTTGAATGTGAACGCACCAATTCACCACAACTACGAAATTGGAAATGTGGGAATGTTTGTGGCGATCGGTAAAGTGGAAAAAGAGAAATATATTACGGAAGATAATCAGATAAGCGAACGCCATGTGCTTACCTGCAACTATACCTTTGATGACAGAATTGTGGACGGAATTTACGCGGCCCGCGCAACCAAGATTCTTAAAGACTTTGTAGAAAACCCTGAAAAGCTGCTGAAGGCGCCCAACTTTCATTCCAATTTGCTTAAAGAACTGGGCTTAACGGAAAAAGGCTGGAATCTGTGGGCAGAAGAGGGAATGTAAACTCCCCCTTTCTGCTCTGAAACAAATAACTATCTGATAATGCTCAGCGGATCCGGCTTCATCAGAAGTTTGGCGTACTGTGCCCGTTTATAGGTCCAGGGGTCGGGAGTGTTTTTCCGGCTCAGCTTACCCCGGAAATCATTCAGCGAAGCGTAGCCTTTTTCATCCATCCAGGCTTCAATGTCCTTAACGATCTTGCCCAGCTGTGCAATTTTGTTTCGGTAGAGCGTGCTGACTACCTGTACAGTGTCCGCGCCGGCAAGGAGCATTTTAACAGCATCTTTCCCTTCCATTATTCCGCTGGAAGCACAGATGTCGGCAGAGGTTTCTCCGTAAAGCAGACCGGCATAACGCAGGGGCAGAAGGGAGTGCTCAGTGGTGCTGAGAGTCAGGGGAATAAGATGTTTTTCTGTGTCAGGATCCATGTCCGGCTGGAAAAATTTGTTAAACAGAACAAGCGCTTTGGCACCGGCATCGGCAAAGCTTTTCGCAACTTTCACCGGCGATGTGTAAAACGGGCTCATTTTGACAGAAACGGGAATTTTTACACTCTTTACCACTTCTTTCATAACGGCAATCTGATCTTTTTCTATTGCGGCCCCGTCTTCGGCCTGCAATTCCGGATTGGCAAAGAAATTCAGCTCCAGGCCGTCTACTCCGGTTTCCTCTATTCTTTTGGCCCAGTCAATCCATGTTTCCCTGTTAACGGCATTCAAACTTGCTATAACAGGAATGCTGGAAGCTTCTTTTCCCTTGCGGATCCACATTAAATGCTCTTCGGGACCGGCATGTTCCATGTTGGGAAACAAATCGCCCATTTCAGCACCCATATTATCGTACTGATTCTGTTCCGATTCAAAACGGGCTATTTCCAGCTGTATCTGTTCTTCAAACAGACTTTTTATAACCAGAGCGCCGGCGTTTTCCTCGTTAATTTTCTGGATGGAATTAATGTTCGATGTCAGCTCTGAAGCTCCGGCAATAACAGGATTCTTCAGTTCAATTCCCATGTAAGTGGTTTTCAGGTTCGCCATTTTAATTTCCCCTTATTCAATAAACTCGCGGTAAGAATACTATACTTTCAATTTTGTGACAATTTTCTTCCCGGCTCAAATATCCGGCTCAAAAAGATTCTCCAGAGTGAGTCCCGAACGAATGCCGAAGCGGCTCAGGGCAAAATCGTAACGGACCGGGTCGCGGGGATTCAATTTCCTCAGGGCCGCCCCTGTTTCCAGTACGGTCTTCAGGTCCGCGCTTCTGCGCTGTGTCCAGCCGGCCCGCAGCGCAATGCGGTAGGTCCAGGTATCCAGAGGCGGCAGCAGATGAGCCGGATCCACCGAATTCCATCCGCCCGGATCCACATTATCGCGGCGGACCATCCAGCGGAGAAAGAGAAAGAGCCGTTTGCACGCGCTGCCCCCTGAAGGCTGACTCAGAAGATGCCCGGGGCTTTCCGAAGCCCCCTCTCGGAGAGCCGATGTCAGCGCGCTGAGTCCGCACAGAATACAGTTTTCTTCCAAAAGCTCATCCGCGCGGTTCTGATACCCCGTCAGAAAGGCCTCTTCCAGGCTGCCGTACTCTTTTATTACCCGGCCGATACCGGCAAGGAGGGCCGCCAGATGTTCCGGACGGGCAAAGCGGTAGACAATACCGCTCAGATCCCGGCAGATTTCAGTTTCAGAATTCTTCAGCACATATCCGCGCGGAGAGGAGCCCGTTTTTTTCAAAACTCTGCGCAGGGGCACCAGCAGGGCATTAACCCGTCCATAGGCCAGAGAAGCCGCAAGCAGCGCTGCAACTTCCCTGTCGGCAAGAGCGGTATACGGAGCAAGCGTTTCGAGCGGATCGGGCGGAATGTACTCCGGCCTGTTCCAGGTTTTATAGATTTGTTCCAGTTTTTCAAGGGTCAGTGTCATGTAAACATGATTATATGTTTTTTTCGATCCCGGGCAAGAAAGCATCAGCAGCAAACAGGAAAACAGGGGTTTTCCTTGACAGATAACCAGACTTTGTCTAATAATTTCTTCCCATGCAAGAGGAAACCAGTAAGGATAAGGTATCGAGCCGTCACATCCGCAGTTTTGTAGACATTATCCGCAGACTTCTGCACGGCTCCCGTTTGTTTATTGACGAAGGCGCTATTGTAGAGGTTCTTATAAACCCGGCTTCAGGTCTATTAAAAACCGGACTGGCACACAACAAGATGATGCGCCACCTGCACCGCTTGGCTGCTGCCCGCTCGTCCGCGCAGACACCCCGTCCCGGGCTGGAAATACGCTTTCACGAAACCCGCAGCAGCTCTCATGCCGGAGAAAAAGCCGTTGAACTGGTCGGCAGCCTGGCCGCATCTCCCAAACCGGGACACCGGGTGCTGATACTTGCAGGCGGAGACGGTTTTTATAACGATATTCTCGGCGCTCTTCTCAGGGACGTTCCCGATATTATGAAAGACATCTGTCTTTTCCGTCTTCCCATGGGCACCGGGAACGATAACGCCGATGCGGCCAGTGTGGAAGAAGCTCTGGCCATTCTCTGCAACGCGTCAGGTTTCCACAAGGATTCCATTATTACAATACAGACAGCCCGCAATAAGCTCCATTACGCGTTTAATGTGGCCAGTTTCGGCCTGGACGCCTATGTCTGCCTTCTGACAAACAAAATGAAAAAACTGGCCGGTCCAACTGTTATTTATAAAATTTTTGCCAATGTAGCGGTTTTAATGTATGAATGGATTTGGCCGCTCCAGCAATGGAAAATAGATATCTATACCGAAGAGGGTATTGTAAACCGTGAAGGGCGGTTTTTATTAAATGTCTTTGGACGGAAGGGCCCTACCCGCTACGGCGGAGGAATGAAAGTACTGCCGGGAGATGAAAATTATCTCTTAATAGACCCTCTGAGCCTGCTGGAGAAACTCCGGTTAAAACCGCTCTTTTACCGCGGTGCGCACCGGGGAGTTCCATTTGCCAAACTTTACAAAACAGACAAAATTACTCTGCATCATCAGGGCCCTGTGCTGATACAGCTGGACGGCGAAGTAACCAGACTGGAAGTGGAAGATTTTCCCGTTACCATTCAAAAAGAAGCGGATATTCTGAATATTCTGCAGTAGTCTGCAGCAGCTGCCCGATTTTCCAGCAGGCAAAAAAAAGGCTGCTGCTTTAATCTCTTCAGATTTTCGCAACAGCCCTTTGAATTGTTTCCAGCTCAGTAATCCCTGCGGGGACGGGAGTCTCTCCTTTCCCGGGCTTCGCTGACTTTCAGCTCCCTGCCCATATGGTCGTTGCCATTGAGCGCTTCAATAGCCGCATCGGCAGCAGCTTCGTCTTCCATTTCAACAAAACCGAATCCTTTGGAACGATTATCATAACGGTCTACAATAACCTTGGCACTGACCACCGTACCATGACTGCTGAACAGATTTTCAAGTTCCTGATCGTCAACTGAATAACTCAAGTTCCCGACGTAGATTTTCTTGGGCATTTCATACTCCTAGACTGCATTGAACTCGTAAGGAGTATTGTTCTTTATAGCTGTTGATTCAATTCACAATACAACGGCCGGAATGAACGCTACCGGTCTTACGGTTTATTCAACACTAGTGCCTCAATGAACGATTGTCCAGCATTAACATTGCCGATAAGGATGAAAAAGCCGGTTTTTCGGCCAATTTTCCTCTAAACACAGTTTTTTCAGGCCCTGTTAAGCCTCCCCGAAAAACCGGGAAGGGCATTTTTGCGGCAAAAGAAACTGAAGAACTTAATTATTTCTTCAGAACAGCTTTCAAAACATCTTCTTCTGATATGGATTTATGACAGAAGAACCAGTCCTGGCAGTGCATGTCCTCCCGGCCCTCCATTCTGTCTTTGGCTGTTCCGCAGGAACCGGCCGGCCCAATTATAACATCATCTCCGGGGCGCCAGTCGGCCGGTGTGGCAACATCAAAGGCGTCTGCCGTTTTCATGGCGATAAGAGCGCGGTAAATTTCATCGAAATTACGGCCAAGGCTCAAGGGATAGTAAATAATGGATCGGATAATGCCTTTGGGATCTATAAAGAACACAGCGCGTACTGCCTTGGTGGAATCTTCTCCCGGCTGGATCATGCCGTACTTTCTGGCCACTTCCATGGTAATATCTTCTATGAGAGGGAATTTAACTTCCACATTTTTCATTCCCCGGTACTCAATTTTTTCCTGAACGGTCCGCAGCCAGGCAATATGACTGTAAAGCCCGTCAACAGACAGACCAACCAGCTTGCAGCCGGCCTGGGCAAATTTTTCTTCCTGAGAAGCAAACGTAACAAATTCCGTGGTGCATACCGGTGTAAAGTCAGCCGGATGGCTGAACAGAATAACCCAGCTTCCGGAATAATCTCCGGGAAACCGAATTTCGCCCTGTGTTGTAACTGCTTTGAATTCCGGTGCTTTATCTCCAATACGGGGCATCGGAACGGCAGCCTGAACATCTGTGTTTTCCATCTATAAACTCCTTGGAAAACAGTGTAGAGAATTCACCGTCATAAGTCAATAATAATAACAATTACTATTATTAATAGATTTATGGGTATAAGCTGTCGTCCCGTCTGTCGGGTATGCCGTTAATGGGCAAGTTTCCGGAAGCGGCGGCCTCGGAAAAAAACAAGCCGCAGAAACAATGACCAAATTCTTCTATATCCGGCGAAGCATACTTACAGGGACAAATAATATCCCGGTCTTTATCCCGTATGCCCCAGCCTTCCCGGCAGGGGCACAGGTAGTAACCGTAAATTTCACGGTTGCTGCTCAGTCCGTTAAGAACTGTCTCCAGAAATTCCGGTTCCGGATTGAGTGCCCACTGATATTTCCGGCTGACACTTTGCGCGAACTTCAGTTCTCTGTTCATGCGTTATCGGGAAAGATTTCCTCATCCCACTGTTCCTTGTTGAATCCTACAAGAAAACGGTTTTCCTCAATAATCAACGTAGGAAAGGAGGGACGGCGTTCAAATTTGGCACGGAATTCTTCTTTAATAGCCGTCTTGTCTTCCGGGCTGATTGTATTCAGCTCCAGATAGCGGAAAGCCAGTCCCCGCTCTTCCAGATATCTCCGGGCACTCTTGCAGAAACCGCAGGTTGAAAGTGTCAGGAGTGTCAGGCCGGCCGGATTTCCCCGGCCTTCTTTTTCCAGCCATTGTATGGATTCAAACATATTATACCTCTCATGCTTTTTTAGCATTACCCCCGGCCGTTTAGCAACAGGTTCCTGAGCGCGTCGATGTCCTTCAGCCAGTAATGACAGAGCCGGCTCATCTGCTGCTGTATTTCCGGTACCTTGTGCCCCCAGCCGGCCGCGGCCACAGGCACTCCGGCAGCATGAGCCATTTCCACTCCGGGTTTTAAATCGTCTACAACCAGAACTTCTTCGGGAGCCAAACCGGTACCTTTCAAAATTTGATAAACCGGCCAGGGCGAGGGTTTCCGAAAATTTTCGTCATCAGTCCATCCAAAAATATAATGAGGCGTCACTCCTGGAGCACCCGCCCGATAATGGCGCTGAATATGCTTATCCATGGAATGGGAAACCACCGCCAGAATTCCGCCGCTTTGGATAAAATCCTCCAGCAGGCGGGGCAGTCCTTCATAAAAAGGCGGGTTGCGGTTTTCATTGAATTCCTGCCAGATACGGTACTCTATGTCCATTTCTTCCAAACTCAGTCCTATTTCGTCTTTCAAATAACCCATAATTCCAGGATCGAAATTCTTTCGGAACCAGGTTTCCAGATCGATGTGCGGTTCTCCGGGACGGAGACGCCGCATCATTTCCAGATGCGCCGGATAATGAATGGATGCTGTACTGTCTACAGCCGTATCGTCATGATCCAGAATAAGACATTTATATTTCACTGCGGTTTCTCCCATACCCCCTGTTCTGTCCGGCGCCCCTGTTCAAAAAGCCCGGTAAAACGGGTGCCGTCGGCCCAGACAAACTCTCCCGGGCCATGCATCAGTCCTTCACGGAATTCCCCGGTATAACGGCTTCCGTCGCTCCAGGAGCAGCTGCCCCGGCCTTCCAGCGTGCCTTCCTTAAAAACACCTTCCATGCGCCGGCCGTCACTCCAGGTTAAAGTTCCTTTTCCATGCAATACCCCGTTACGGAATTCTCCCTCATAGCGGCTTTCATTGTTGTAGATAAATACCCCCGCGCCTTCCGGTTTTCCGTTCACAACAGCCCCCTGATAGAGTCCATTGGCAAAGGCCAGTGTTTCATCAGAACTGTTAACGGCACCGTTAACGGCACTCCCGCTTTCAGATGCGGCCAGAGTAAAAGAACGGTAATAAACTTCACTGGGATGCCGTTTGCCTGAGCGCAGACCTGTTCTGACCCAGGTTACACGCTCCAGCCAGTTTTTGCCGTGAGAAGCACCATAGGCATAAACTTCATCCAGAAGCAGACGGCCTGAACCATCCCGGCGGGTTTCCGCCTTCAGCCGGCCGTCATTGTCCCACTCCATCAGGCTCTGACGGTGCACCTTCCCGGACACATCACGCACTGTTACCGATAAGGGCCGGCCGGCATTGTTGTAGGTATAATCGGTTACAAGATCCGGTTTTTCCCCGTCGTAAAGATATTCCTGTTCCAGCAGACCTTCGGCGTTCCGCTTTTCCACCCGCACATGTTTACCCTTCTTTTCAGCACAGATACGCCCGTTGTCACTGTGCTCATATACCCAGATTTCCTCCGATAAAGGGTTTGTTGTTTTTACAATCCGGCGGACGGGAAGACTCCCGGCATTACGTTCCCAGATTTCCCTGCCGAGCTCCTTTCCCCGCGCATCCAGTCTGTAGCAGGCCGCCTGATTTCCGCTTTCATCGTAAGCGTATACACGGAGCTCTCCATCCTCCTCGGCGGAACTCATGAGGCCTTCGGAATTCCAGCTGTAACGTCCAACCAGCACCCTTTGAGCTTCTTTCCATCCCGGAAAATGACGGACAAAGGCCGCGCGTTCCACTGTCAGCGCGTGAACTGCTCCTTCAAAATCCAGCAGGGTATTGGTTATCATCTGCTTATTATGCCTTATCATGACCATACCCGGATAGACGGCAAACGGCAAAATGAATGCAGAAAAAAGTCTGATAAATGGATATTAATCTGCCCACAACTGTCCTTTAACCGTATAATATGAACCCATGAAAAACCTGCTGGTCATCAACGAGTCCTCACTGTTGAGAGATTTCCTGGGCAAACAGCTGGGCGAATACGGATTTAATGTCCAAATAGGGATCAACGGTCTGGACGGCTGGATGAAGATTCGGCAGAACAAACCCGATCTGATTATTATGGATTCTTCGCTGAGCCGGAAAAGTTCCATGGATATTCTGAGGGATATGCAGGCCGATCCGAATCTGCCCGACATTCCCATTATAATGCTCATTGTTCATCTGGAAAAACAGCAGGTAGTTAAACTGGCCCAGATGGGGGTTCGAAAACTGCTGAGCAAGCCCGTACGCATTGATGCACTGCTGGATGCCATTACTGAAATGCTGCATGTTACCATTCAGATGGATCCCACACCCTGTCTTCTGGACGCGCATCTTAACGATCAGATTATGTTTGTTGAGATTGCCCAGGGGTTTAACCGCGAAAAAATTAACCTTCTGCGCTATAAAATTGTGGAGCTGATCCGTATTAACGCGGTACAGGATCCGCGTATTCTTGTTCTGCTGACCGATATTAATTTCAGAAAAGAAGATCGGAAAAAACTGGATATTCTGCTGGAAGAAATGCTGGAGTTTACGTCCCTGGAGCGCTTAAGGGTTTTGACTGTTTCACCGGACATTCACAGCTATCTGAGTAATCATGTTTCCTTTTCGCGTGTTGCTGTTGTAAAAACACTGGAAGAAGCCATGGAAGGTCTTCTGGGTATTGAGGGCATGGAATCTCTTACAGCCGAACAGGACAATGTTCAGCAGCGCTTCTTTTCATCAAAACAGGAAATACAGAAGGAAACATTTCAACTGAACTTTAAAAAAGAACAGTCCGACGCCATGTCGGCCTTTGGGGGCGGCATAAAGATTGCCGTTGCCGATGACGACTTGATTGTCCGCAAAGCTATTGAGAAAACCTTTGAATCTTCCGGATGCAAAACCAGTCTTTTTGCCAACGGTGCCGATTTTATGGAAGCGCTGGAGAGAGGCGAAACCTTTGATCTGCTTTTTCTTGATTTGATTATGCCGAAAATGAACGGATTTGCGGTGCTTCAGATGCTGGAAGGTCAGAACATGGAAATTCCCACTATTATTCTGACAGGCGTTTCCCGCAAGGAAAGCGTACTAAAAGCACGCAAATTCGGAGTAACCAGTTATCTTGCATTATTTCTTTCTGAAGCTCCGGGAATAACTCGGCTGAAGCTATGCCGGGGAATTCTGTCCGGATGGATTCCGGCGCCCGGAAGAACATACCCTTATGAGCCGCCTTCAGCATGGATACATCGTTATACGAATCTCCGGCGGCAAAAACACGCATTCCCATTGCGAGGAAGGCCTCCACAGCCCGGCGTTTTCCATCTTCCTGACGTAAACGATAGCCGCTTATACGGCCGGAAGGCTCGGTTTGAAGGGTGTTGCAGAACAGTGTCGGCATTTCAAGCTTGCGCATAAGCGGAAAGGCAAACTGCTCAAATGTATCGGAAAGAATAACCATTTGAGTGCGGCTGCGGATAGTACGGGTAAATTCCAGAGCGCCTTCCAGCGGTTCAAGTGTTTCAATAACATCCTGAATATTCTGAAGCGTTAAGCCCTCCCGATCCAGAATTCCAAGACGGTGCCGCATCAATTCATGATAGTTGCTGATGTCACGGGTGGTTAGACGCAACTCTTCCAGACCTGTTTTTTCGGCTACGGCTATCCAGATTTCCGGCACCAGAACACCTTCAAGATCAAAACAGACAAGATCCATTACATCCTCCGTAAAAATGCATAATATCGCGCGGAAAAGACTGGAGCAATACGCAGGGACGGTTCATAATATGGAAATGGACAGAATACCTATTGATCCTTTTGAATATCTTCCGGAAATAATGGAACGGCTCCAGAAACCGGGTCTGCTTCTAAGCAGCGGCCAGCAGGGCAATTTAATGACTATTGGATGGGGCACGGTTGGCATTGTCTGGAAAAGGCCGGTCTTTACGGTTCTGGTAAGACCTTCACGTTTCTCGTTTGAACTGCTGAGGAAGAACGGGAATTTTTCCGTATGCGTTCCTGACACAAGTTCCGCTCATGCCAGGGCGGTGGCCTGGTGCGGCACGAACTCCGGCAGAGACGGGGATAAGTATAAGGCAACCGGTTTAACGGCTCAAAAGGGAATTATTAACAGTATTCCCTATGTAAAAGAATTTCCCATTCACTACGAATGCCGCCCTCTTCATGTCAACCATGTCCTGGACGCAGAGATTGACGGTGTTATTCGTGAACAGAGCTATCCGGAAGGAAATTTTCATCAGATTTGGTGGGGAGAAATACTGGGCTGCTGGAAAAAGCCGGAAGAATAGCAGACGCGCATTTTTCTGCCGGCTTTGAAAATCCCCCGAAAAAAACTCTCAGATAATGCCGGGAATAACAGCCTTCCAGTTTTCCGGGCAGTCTTCGAATTCCGAAAGATACCATTTGTATCCGGCCAGGGCGCGGGGAAAGACGTTGGCAAAGGTAAATACCGCAAAAGCCAGACCGGCCACAGACCAGGTGAGCAAGGCCCAGCCAAACCACTGAATTATTTCACCCAGATAATTCGGACCGGCCACCCAGCGGAAAAACCCGCCTTTGGGAATAACATACACACCCGGCCCGGTTTTTTGTTTCTGAATACGGCGGTCTGAATCAAAATGAAGGGCAAAGCCGCTCAGAAAAACAGCCAGACCCAGCAGAAAACGAATATCGGTAAACCAGAAAGGTGTGGTAACCGGTCTCAGATAAAACAGAAAAACAAAATTCACCAGACAGTTTATGATATGAAAAAACAAAGCCATGGACACCATGGAAACAGGAAAAGACTTGCGGCTGTTATGACTCATCCGCAGAGGAAACCAAATGGTTCGATACAGGTAGTGGAACTCCCAGATGGCCAGAAAGATCCAGCCGAATCCTATGGTATCCCGAAACAGCAGGGCCATAAGAACGGGAAAGACAACAGCCGGCAGCTCCATAATAACCCAGGCCAGAAGTGAATTCATGCGCGCTCCCCAGCCTTCACGGCTGAATTTGCCGTAAGGAGCACGAATAAAAAGAAGCGCCAGAAAGGTTGGAACTGACAAAGCAAACTGAATAATCAGAGCTGTCCGGAAAATACGGTCAAGGGGCAGACTATATATAAACATACTTCATACTAACGGTTTGGTTATTCTTTGACGAGCATCTTTAAGGC
>PDWJ01005695.1_pt1 | contig 16559 bp, 11 predicted proteins | sample 1430881 | NCBI WGS metagenome assembly PDWJ01 (sample SAMN01162460, study PRJNA174530) | Oral metagenome, whole genome shotgun sequencing project. | biome: Marine environment; feature: Marine mammal; material: Swab sample of the gingival sulcus; isolation source: swab sample of gingival sulcus... | reverse complement strand
TACATCTACGAGTAGATAATCTTCGATGTCATATGGTTTACCGCTATCATCATGGTGGACCTGATCCATGACCTTCATGACACTGGCATAGGCGGTGAGTCCAAAATCAAAGGCATAGTTGCCTTGCAAGGTGAATTTATGCTTTGGGCGGTAATCCAGATCCTCGAATAATGCCCCTTGGGATTTGTCCTCAGCTGCCATCCATGAGTAGCCCAGGCTGAGGCCGGCATTGCTAAAGGGTTTGGAAAGCAATAGATCAACGCCCTTAAACTGGTAGGTATCATTGTTTTTGTAGGCCCCCTTATCTCTTGCAATGTAATTTTTGACTTGATTTTTGAATACTGCCAGATCCGCCATGATGCCATAAGGCAACACCTGGGTGATACCCAATTCGAAGTTGTCTGATTGTTCCGTTGTCAGATCCGGGTTTCCGTTTTTACCATATAGATTTTTTATGGTGGCAAATCGAATTTTATGGGCATACGAGGCCCTCAGTTGGGTGGTTTGGAAAACATCATAGGTGACCCCCATCAGCCAACTGCCCTGGTCATCATTGTCTCCTTCATCTTTATGTTGCCAGTGATGGCTGTAACCGGCCACAAGGCCCATGCGGTCAAATAAAGTGATTTCATATTCTGCAGCAGCGGCATACAATTTGATTTCACGATCCGTATCTATGTTAAGTTTTTTACCCTTCTTGTTGGTCTTATACCCATTGCCAGTATAGGTGTCGCATTCTCCATTCAATGAAATGGAAAGCTTGCCATATGGATCTGTCGTGAATGCCGTTTGTACAGTGGTGCCATAGATTTTTGTTTCGCCATCCAGATTCCCGATTTGCGACCCATTTTTGTAATTGTAGGTTGCTGTGTCGTCTTTTGTTTTATTAATATAGACCCAGCCCTTGAGGGAAAATGGCCCCTTGGGATCATACCCCAATGAAAGTTGACCAAATTGTCCTGTGTAATCTTCAATCCGGTCATACGTCGAAGGTTTTTTATTCGTTTGGGTAGGGACGGCGTATTCTCCCTTGTTTGCGCCTGCTGCAACTGCAAACCGGAGGGCTTTGTTTGCTGTCATGCCTAAATTGGCATATATGTTGTTACGCTCGGCATCACTGTTCTCCCGGATGCCCCCATTTTCGAAGTTTGTTGCGTCAAAATCACTGGACATCCGAAACCCATCTGAATCTTGCCTGTGGCCTGAAACAAAGACATCCATTTTTTCACTGCCGCCGGAAATATCCGCCCGGAGTGAGTAATCGCCCCGTTCTGCGATCGTAGCAGACGCGCCGCCGCTGAGTTTTTGAGTCCCTTTTTTTGTTATAATATTGATGACGCCCCCCAGGCCGCCTTGCCCATAGAGAACGGAATGGTTGCCATAAGAGACCTTAATTTTTGCGATGTTTTCCGTAGAGATCGTGGCCGGATCAAATTGGCCGTCATAGGTATCCAATGTTTTCGCCCCCCGCATTTCGATATCCCTGGCCGTTATCTGGTGCATGGTACCGATGGTTTCCACGCTTTTGGTTTTGGGTTCAGTGACCACAATTTCACCCAGGGTATATGTGGTGTCCGATTGCTGGGGTTCCCCGGCATATGCGTTGATGCTCAGGCAGAGCAGTAATAAAAGGGCTGTTTGCCCGATTTTGGTGTACATCTTTGATGGTCCTCCTATTTCCTTATTTTTTTAAATGCAGGCCAGTCTTAAGCCGTCGAATTTCAACATAGCTTCGGGTGGTTGTCAATTTTTAGTTGTATTTCATTTGGAGTTTACTTTTAAAAAATATTTTTTATAGCTTTCACACCAACGTGCCTTGGATGAGGGTGTTCTTTAAATGCGATATTCCTGTTTCAGACTCTTGATAATCTATTTATGATCTGCTATACGTCTTCAGGCAATATTTATTTCTATTATATCACAACTAATCAGGCAATGAATGAAAGGGGAAACTGATGGAAGGGGCCCTGATACCAATCGTTGTATTTCTTTTGGTCTATGTGGCATTGACATTCGAATTGGTCAATAAGGCGGTTGCCGCCCTTTTGGGGGTTATGGTGCTGCTGAGCATGCATGTGATCAGCGAGCACCAGGCTGTTGAATTTATTGATTTTGAAACCATTATGCTGCTGTTGGGCATGATGTCCATCGTGGCGGTTCTTCGCAAAACCGGGTTCTTTTCGATCATTTCGGTCCGTATCGCTGAAATGACCCAGGGCAGCCCATTGAAAATCCTGATATTATTTTCGGTGGTCACGGCGGTCATGTCCGCGTTTCTGGACAATGTGACCACGGTGCTGATTATCATTCCCATCATCATTGAACTGACGGTTGGTATGGGGCTGGATCCGAAACTGTTCGTGATCAGTCAGGCCATTATCTCTAATATCGGCGGAACAGCCACCCTGATTGGTGACCCACCCAACATTATCATCGGTTCCAAGGTGGGGTTGACCTTCAACCAGTTCATGCTCAATCTGACCCTGCCGGTAGTCATCTGTTTTGTCGTCTCCCTGGTATACTTATGGGCAACCAACAAAGACAAATTCAAGCCCATCGACACCAACTTGGCCAAATTGTTTTCCGTGCAGCTTCTTCTGGAAAAAATTCGATACAATTTTCTGGATACCAAAATCGACAGGGTTTTTCTTACCAAAGGGCTGGTCTGCCTGGGGCTGGCCATCGTTTTATTTGTCACCCAGACAATTACCAAATTGTCCCCGGGTGTGGTGGCCGTGCTGGTGGCCATGGTCCTGTTCGTGATTACCCGCATTGATGTGGAAGAGATGTTAGAAGAGATCGAATGGAGCACGTTGCTGTTTTTCACCGGTCTGTTCATCCTCGTGGGGGTACTTGAAGAAAAAGGGGTGATTGAGTGGATCGCCCACAATATTTTCATGCGTGTGGGAGATAACCCGTATGTGATCGTGCTGACCGTATTGTGGGCCTCTGGTATTATTTCTGGTTTTTTGGACAATATTCCGTTTACGATCACCATGATCCCCATTGTCAAACTCTTGCTCGAAAATACCCCGATTCCCAACAACATTCTGTGGTGGGCACTCTCGCTGGGCGCGTGTCTGGGGGGTAATTTGACCATGATTGGTGCATCGGCCAATATCGTTTCCATCGGCATGGCCAAAAAATTTGGAAAGGAGATTTCCTTTATTGACTTTGCCCGTAAAAGCGTCGTCATCACCCTGATCACCTTGACGGTCGCATCGGGATATTTAATGCTCTATTTATGGATATCGTTATGAAAACTGAAGACAAGCAATTATTGTGCAGCCTGATCAGGGACCATGAAGATACCATGGGCTCCTCACGGGTCTCCATGATGGCCATCAACGCCTTTATCGAATCGATCAAACAGGTGCAATGCCAAGCCAATGAGATACGGGATCTTTTTGCGGAGCTCTCTTTGGCAATCAGAGACACCGAACCCAAAGTCATTCCCCTGATCCATCTCATCGAGGAGTTTGAACAAGAGCTGGATGCAGATGAGTCCCAAACCGTGGATGACATTAAAGCCAAAGCCATCCGCATCCTGAAGCAAAAACATCACAAGATCGAAACCAAAATCGGGCATGTGGTCGAGCATGGCTTGACCTGTATTAACGAAGGTGATGTGATTATCGTTCATACCATCAGCTACGATGTGACCAATATGCTCAAGCTGGCCCGTCAGGTGCTGCATAAAAATTTTAAGGTCATCGTTCTGAAGCAGGATCTGGCCAAAACCCGTCGGCTGGTAAAATCGCTTTCCGAGGCAGATATCGACATGGAAATTATTCCCGAGTACAGCCTGGTGCATTATATCGGTCAGGGCAATAAAGTCTTCATGGGTGCCCTTTCCATTACCACGGATATGAAAGTGGTGTCAGCCGTTGGCTCTGCCAATGTGGTCAGCCTGTGCCACCTGAATCAGTTGCCGATTTATCTGTTTGCCAATACACTTAAATATTCTCGCAATCCATCGTCAAAGCAACAGATTCACCGCAAGGTCGAGTCCAAAACCCATGGGGATCTTAGCTTTCAGTTGGTGACCCATTCCCATGACACCGTCAATTTAAAACACGTCGATTATTTAGTCACCGAAACCGGGATCAAGGACAAGGACGCCATCCTGGCCAGTATGAATGCCGCCCAATCCTGAGGGCTCGGCAGGCAAATTTGATGCGTTGACCGATTGGCGTGTCTGGTCATCTTTTTTGGGCTGCCCTGCCGTTGCTGAAACAAAATGGATTTTTGCGTTTCACGATAATCCGGTCTGGGCGGCCTTGAAGAACGGTGAACTCGGGTAGCGCTGTCCGTCAAGCCGGATTTGGTCTATAACTTCAGCTTTCAAAATTCGGTCTGGGCTAAGCCAGATTCTAATCAACGTGGCTTTTGAATCCTTTAGTGATTAGATCCGGGAAGTTTCTTCGGACAGCCTGGTCTTTTGCCAAGGTCTGTCTGGAACAAACAATGCAAGAACTTAATCGGTGCGCATCGGTCTTTCATAAAAACACTTCCCGCCAACGTAAACCTGTTCAATTTGGATGTCATCCAACTCATTTTCCGGACAGGACGCGGGGTCTTTATCAAGCACAACAATATCAGCCAACATACCTTCTCGGATAATTCCCTTGTAATTCTCTTCAAAAGCAATCCATGCAGCAGAACTGGTGAATAGCCGTAATGCTTTCATTCGTGAGATCGCTTGATCCGGGTTTGGGTGATTTATGGCGGCACGAACACCAGCCAACGGGGAATAGGGCGTGACCGGGCTGTCGGATCCTCCGGCAATGGTAATATCATGATCAAGTATTGTGCGGTAAGGATGAACCCTTTCCAGGCGATGTGCCCCGAGTAGTTTGTGGTAGTGGCGCATGTCCTTTTCACCGACGAATGCCGGCAAAAATGCGGGCTGCATACCGGTGACGACACCGAGGCGGCCCATTTTCTCTATCTGCTGCCATGTCGGTAACTCCAGATGTTCGATACGGTGGCGATGGTCGTGTCTTGGAAAGTCCTTCAACGCCAGCTCAATGGCATTAAGAACCTGTTCAATGGCACGTTCCGCCTCACAATGGACGGAGACCTGCAACCCTTGGCGATTGGCCTCAAGAACAAATTGGTTCATCTTCTCCTGGGTGAACGTCAGCTCGCCCCTGTTGTCCGGCTGGTCTGTATAAGGTTCAAACAGGGCTGCGGTATGCGCTTCAAAGGCACCGTCAGCACAGATACATCCGCCGATTCGAGGCAATCCGAGAACTGCAGTTTCAGATATATCCATGGATTGGTTGAATGCCACAATCCTCACGGGCAGAGACGGAACGCGATCCAGAATGAGTTGTGTCTCCCCCGGTCCAAAATCCCCACCGTCCAGGGCGTGCAAAGTGGTGATGCCTTTTTCCATTGCCATTTGGGCTGCCGTATCAATGGCCGAATATTTTATCGAATCCGGGAGTAGCCTGGACATTTTGGAGAGGACATGGGTAACAATGGCCGGATCACGAATTATCCCGTTGGGCTGACCATCCTGAATATCAATCCCATTGAGCATTTCGGAAAATTGTAACGCTTCAAATCCCAAGGTATTGAAAGCGCACAGATGAATGGTCGGATGAAGCAGGTAAACCGGATGATCGGGAACGGCACGGTCTAACTCGAATCGTGTCGGCATTCTTTTTTCTGCCAGATCAAGTTCGTTCAGGTAGCTGCCCCTCACCCATTGGCCTTTTTCAGTTTTCCTTGCTCCCTGTTGGCAAAGGTCCAGCACATCGGCAATGCTTCTGGCACCGCTTAAATCAATGGCTGTGGCCAAGAGTCCGGTCAACATAGTATGTTGATGGGTGTCGATAAAACCGGGAAGAATGGTGTTCCCTGACATGTCGATGGTCTCAATCCCTTGTTCGATGAGGGAATGAAACGCTCCGGTATTTCCTAAGCTGGCAATTTTTCCATTTTGAATTAAAAGTGCCTCTGCCCGGGGAAGCGTTTCATCCATGGTGATGATATTTGCATTTGTTAATAATCGGCTCTTTTTCATAGATTCACTCCACGTATCTGATTTCGGTAACATGTATGGTGTGTGGCCGAGCACTAATGTGTTGGGCAGCCGCCGTCGAATGTTCTGATGGGCCCGTACAAATCGGGACGGCGATCTCTAAACACCCCCCAGTTCTCACGATATTTACGTATCTTATCTAAATCGAACCGATGAACAAGAACCGTTTCTGTAATACGGTCTGCCTTTTCAACGATTTTGCCTGTATGATCGGCGATAAACGAAGTACCGTAAAACGTGATGCTGCAGCTTGTATCAATGGTGGCCGTTTCAGTCCCAATTCGGTTAGATGCGACCAATGGCATTAGATTTGCGCCGGCATGGCCTTGCATCACCCGCTGCCAATGGCCACAACTGTCCAGGGGAGGGGCTGGCGGTGGTTCCGAACCAATGGCTGTGGGGTACAATAATAGTTCAGCCCCCATGAGTGCCATGCAGCGTGCTGATTCGGGAAACCACTGGTCCCAGCATATACCGACTCCCACCTTTGCATATCGTGTATGCCACACTTTAAAACCGGTATCTCCAGGACTGAAATAGTGTTTCTCTTGATACCCCGGTCCGTTGGGGATGTGGGATTTACGATAGATGCCCAAAATCCGGCCATCTGCATCAATTACGGCCACGGAATTGAAAAAAGCGCGATGGGCCTTTTCAAACCAGCTGAATGGGAGAACCAGCTTCAGCTCTTTTGCCAGTTTTTGAAATCGTTTGATGTTGTCATTGTTCTCCAGACAGGTGGATAGATCAAAGTGTTTACTGTGTTGTTCGATGCAGAAATACGGCGTTTCAAACAGCTCTTGAATCAAAACGATATTGGCTCCTTTTTTAGCTGCCTGGCGAATTAGTTTTTCTGCCTTATCCATGTTTTCCGCCGGATTTTGGCTGCTTTCCATTTGTGTTGCAGCGACAGTGACCTCTCGCATCTTCAACCTCCGTTAGTAATTATTTACTGGTGATCCTGACAGACAGGTCCTCATCGGTGGTGCGCCGTCAGGAAGATAAAAAATAGTGGTCCTGCTCAACTCATCACAATCCCTGCAATGAGGAAAAACACGGCGGTTAAAACCGCTGATAAAATTGCATAAGGAAGTTGTGTAAGTGCATGCGCCATTGGGCTGCAACCACTACCCGTAGCTGATAAAACCGTTGCATCCCCATAAAAACAGGCATGACTGCCAAAGGCACCGGCGGAAATGACCGCACCTACAGCTAAAGGCATGGAAACACCGATTGACTGCGCCAGTGGTACAACAATGGGTAATGCAACCGCATAGACACCCCAAAATGATCCAGTGGCAAATGTTACCAGGGAAAGAGAAATAAAGGCGACTGCCGGAAGCAAGGCGGGTCCCATAAAGGGTTTAACCGTTTCAATGATGTAATTGGTGAGGCCGAGGCCATCATTGACCTCTTTGAGCATAAATGAAATGACGACAATGGTCAAAGGGGGGATCATGGTTTTGAAACCTTCCATGGCAGTATCAAACAGCTCGGTGACTGGCATTAATTTTTGCACAGCAAACAGTATAATGGAAGCGGCCGTTGCGATGAGAACGCCCTTAAATGCATCAATATCGAAATAAACCGTGAAAAAGATGAGTATGATGATGGGCACTAAAAAATTGTACAATTTGGGGTTTTCAAGGGCTTTGGGTGCAATCTCCTCCGACAGCGGCACCTCCCCGTCGGTAAAATGATGGTTCCCATCGACACGGAATTGAGTTGCCTCTTCCGGCTCACCGTCGGGAACTTTCTCCATTACCCGTTTTTCTGCGATCTTCATGGCGCCTAAATGAGGGATGAGTCCGAGGCAGACAAAGGGAACCAGTATTACGGCCACCCATGCATAAAGCATAAAAGGAATGGTTTTGATGTAAAGATTCAACCCCTGGCCTTGGGTGCTGGCACCTGATGTCTCTAAAAGCCCTGCCACAAAAATGGCCCATGTGGAAAAAGGCAGTAATACGCAAACCGGTGCCGCAGTGGAATCAACGACATACGCCAGCATTTCCCTTGAAATTTTAAACCGGTCCGTGACTTTTTTCATCGCCGAGCTGACGGTTAAGGCATTGAGATAATCGTCGATAAAAATAACCAGGCCCAAAATCCAGGTTGCCAATAAAGCACTTTTTCGGTTTTTTACAAAGCGAATGATAAATTCCCCGAACGCCAGAGAGCCGCCGGATTTAACAAGCAGTGCAATCAGACTGCCAAACAGTCCGCAGACCAAAATAATCCAACCGATGGTCGGATCGGCCATGACTTTGAGTGCCGTATCGGCAAAACCGCCGAAAAAATCACCTTGCTTCCAAATGAGAAATCCAATTAATGTTCCCCCGATCAACGCTTCAAGGGTTCGTTTGGTCAACAAAGCTAAGATGAGAACGGACAATGCGGGGATTAAACTGATAACGCCAACGTGTTCCATGTGTGCCTCCTTAAGTTTTGTTATATGAAAGTCTGTGTAGGTTACTCAGATTTTTCAACCTTTGTTGTGGGCTGTGCCTGGGTATTGATAAGACCCAGGACGGCCCGTGGCCGTTATATGAAATCTGGATAACTTATTCAGATCTTTTAAACTTTATTGTGGGCTATGCCTGACCAAAAATATTGATGACGTTTCATTTAACTATGGCTGGGCTCAATTTCCCAACGAATTAAAATTACGTTAAAAAATCAGTTGATTGGGAATAATATTTTTTATTTTAGCGTGTTACATCTGGTGCTCCTGTGATTCGGTTTGCATTGATCTAAACAAATAATCAAGGCCATTCGATCTATGGACAGAGATCAAAGATATTTTCATTTTAAAACACTCTCAGCGTCAAATTTATATGTAATCTGAATCCGCGGTACGAAATTTGATTGGGCTTGAAATTATTGATTTTGGCTTTCACCTCACAGGTGAAGTGATAAAATAGCCTTTTATCAATGATTTCAAAGTATTTCAAAAAGTGTGTCGCGTATTCAGGTATAGATTAATTAGGAAAAAATATGATGTCAATATAAATAATGATGAATATGATCACTAAATCGGGAAACCCGCAACCCATTTGCCCCTCCTCATTTTCTTGTTTTTTGTACAGGAATTGAGGAGTAAGGCACTAAAGTTCAGACGCTCAGATTAAATTCTGCAGCTGGTAAGCATTGCGTTGTTGAGAGTTTCGATCCCACCAAATATCTTCTTACCGATCAACTTATGTATCGGCCCCAGCAACAACGACATAGATAGCAATAATGATAACATCTATCAATTTATGAAGCTTGTTGTGGTGTCTATGATCCTTAATTGTTGCAAAATATTTATCTATTGTATTTTTACTCATTGGCAACTCCTTATTTTTGTTGCCAATAGTTTTTATATGAAAGTCTCAGTAACTCACTGAATTACTTTTTTGTTTTGTTGTGGGCCAACGCCTGGGATTCGATAGACCAGAGGCGGCCGTGGCCGTTTATATGAAAGTCCGATGCAAACCCATTCGGTTCTTTCGATCTTTGTTGTGGGCGAACCGAGGTGAAAAACCAGGTCCGCCCGTGGCGGTTATACTATATTTAATAAAAAAGCTATAAAAAAATATTTATAATAAATTCAGAGGATTGCGTCATTAAAGTTATAGTTGCATAACAAGATAAGGTTTAGAATTAAAAAAGTGTTGCAGTTTATAAATTTCCCGGAACAAGGCCTTTTTTTTACATGCGATGACCCTGTATATGCTCTGATAAATCAGAACATAGGCGTCGAGTCGAAACAAAAATCTCTGAAGTTACCAACCTAAAGCGGCCAACATGTGAACAAGTCCAAAATTGTGAATATCATCCCTGGAAATCTGAGCGTATTGTTCTTGATACAGCCCAAAAAACATTATCCAGTGCGGTCGATCAGTTAGTGAGCGCGCTACATGGGCAAAAAAACATTTGTTCTTTGAAAAAAGTTAATATCGGTCTTAACATTAGGTCCACTTCATGGTTTAGCAAGAACTATAACTTACAATGGCATTCATCCAGTAGCCAAGCTTATAACCAAAATTTATGAAAAGGGCGTCAAAATTGGGAAAAAGGCTATGGACCGATTAGAAGAGATGATTGAAAGGGTTAGCGGCATTGAAAAGTGGGCCGTCGATATCCCTTGTTATTAAACCTTAAATTTGGAGGTTTTTATTCCCTTCGAAACCCTAATTTAAATTTGTTAGAAAGGAAAAAAAATATGTCAAAGAACGTACGCATTGAAGAAGATTTATTAGGACAACGTGAAATTCCAGCAGACACATATTATGGTATCCATACATTACGTGCAATGGAAAACTTTAATATCACATCAACAACCATTTCAGATGTACCTGAGTTTGTACGTGGAATGGTATATACAAAAAAAGCTGCAGCTCTTGCAAATAAAGAGTTAGATGTAATTCCTGAAAATATCGGTGATGCGATTGTGCAAGCCTGTGATCTTATTTTAGAAACAGGAAAGTGCATGGATCAGTTCCCTTCAGATGTCTTCCAAGGTGGCGCAGGGACTTCTGTTAATATGAATACGAATGAAGTAATTGCTAACTTGGCACTTGAATTATTGGGTGAAGAAAAAGGGCGTTATGACATTATTAACCCCAATGATCATGTCAATAAAAGTCAATCCACAAACTGTGCATATCCAACAGGATTTCGTGTTGCTGTTTATAAGAGCATTGAACGACTGATTGCTCAAGTGAAATCATTACGTCTATCATTTGAAGCGAAAGGTGTTGAATTTGCTGATGTATTAAAAATGGGGCGTACTCAATTACAAGATGCTGTCCCAATGACGGTAGGCCAAGAGTTCCATGCGTTTTCTAGCTTATTATCAGAAGAAAATAAAAATTTACGTTATACCGCCCAACTTTTATTAGAAGTTAACTTAGGGGCAACTGCAATTGGTACAGGATTAAATGCGGTTGAAGGATATCAAAAACTAGCTGTAAGCCATCTATCAATAATTACTGGATTACCATGTATAACTGCAGAAGACTTAATCGAAGCAACATCAGACTGTGGTGATTATGTTATGGTTCATGGCGCGTTGAAACGTTTAGCTGTAAAATTATCCAAAATTTGTAATGACTTACGCTTATTGTCATCTGGCCCAAGAGCTGGCTTAAATGAAATTAACTTACCAGAAATGCAAGCCGGATCATCAATTATGCCGGCAAAAGTAAACCCAGTGATCCCAGAGGTGGTAAACCAAGTATGCTTTAAAGTCTTTGGTAATGATACAACCGTTACTCACGCAGCAGAGGCAGGTCAATTACAGCTGAATGTTATGGAGCCTGTGATTGTTCAGTCTATTTTTGAGTCGATTTCATTATTAAGTAACGCATGCCAAAACTTAAAAGATAAATGTGTGACAGGAATTACAGTAAATAAAGAAGTATGTGAATCATTTGTACATAATTCAATTGGTATTGTGACTTTTTTAAATCCAATTATTGGTCATCATGAAGGTGACATTGTTGGTCGTATTTGTGCTCAGACAGGCAAATCTGTGCGTGAAGTGGTTTTAGAGCGCGGTTTATTAACAGAAGAAGAGCTTGATGATATTTTATCATTAGAAAATATGATGCACCCTACATATAAAGGGAAGCGTTATTAATCAAAAACTCGATATCAAAATGGTCATTAGGATCTTTTTCAAATCTTTTGTCAGCTCACCAGAGGTTATGCAAAAGTACCCACGAGCCCAAAAGTGCTTACCCCAATACCTTTTTTTCAAATGCGGAAACTCCTCAAATATTTTTAGGGATACCCGGCCTTTTATACGTCGCATTATGTCAGACGGGGGAATGTTTGGCGGACAAGTTCTCTGACCCGCAGAGCAACATCCCCTTTCAGCATATGATATCGATATTTGGTAACCCAAACGAAATGATACTCAATCTTAAATTTTGTATGACTGTTTTGCCGATAGCTCATTCAAAGCACTATAAAAAACAACTACTGGCAAAATGCTACCCGCCTAAAGGCGGGGGGCAGGGTCAACGCATGTAAAAATCAGGTTCTATAAAATCAAATAGTTACACTTCTCCAAAAGAAGCACTTTCTTTGTGTTATTTTTTAACTATTTGAATTAACAGGAATTAAATTTCGTGCCAAATCTACATGCGTTAACCCTGAGGCGGGGGTTTTAACCTTTAACAGAAACAATAAAGAACTCTCGTGGGTTATCGCAAAAAACTTGATAAATTTATAGGAAACTTTAAAATAATAAAGTCAGGTGAGATTTGTCGGTAATACAGAGATCGTTATGTAGGATAAATTTTCGCTGGCGGCGAGTTTTGATTCGATTCGCAGGTGATTTTGATCCTCATCGATCTTTGGCCCTTCGTTTTTCAAGGGGGGGGATGTATATGTTTTACAATCCAGTGAAATATATTGATCGGGAGAACGACAATGCTCAATATACGATCAGAGAAATTCATTCATGAGATAATGAACGCTCTCGATATCCAGGTTGACGGAGATAGGCTGTGGGATATCCAGATACACAACCCATTGTTTTATAAACGTGTCGCAACTCAAGGCTCCCTGGGGCTGGGGGAAGCCTATATGGATGGCTGGTGGGATTGCGATGCCCTGGATGCATTGTTTTATCGCCTTCTGAGAGGGAACGCCGATGAAAAAACAGCGCCTTCAGGGATGAGGTGGGTCTGGCAGAATATAAAAAATTATTTGGTCAGTATTCAGAATCAGGTGCAGCGGAAAACGAGGGCATTTATTATTGGCAGGCATCATTATGATTTGGGAAACGAGTTGTTTTCCATTATGCTTGATAAGGGGCTCAATTATTCTTGCGCCTATTGGTATAAGGCTGAAAATTTGGAACAGGCTCAGACAAAAAAACTGGATCTGATCTGCAGGAAGATTGACCTGAAACCGGGGATGAAGGTGCTTGATATCGGCTGTGGATGGGGGGGCTTTGCCAGACACGCTGCCCGGAATTACGGGGCAAGGATAACCGGGATCACCGTATCAAAGGCGCAGGCAGAATATGCCAGGAACGTGTGCAAGGGACTTGATGTCACCATAGAACTGGTTGATTATCGACAATTACATGGAACGTATGATCGGGTTGTCTCCGTGGGGATGTTCGAACATGTGGGCTGGAGAAACTATCAAAGATTTATGCATAAGGTAGATCAACTGCTTGAAAATAGAGGACTATTTTTATTGCACACGATTGGCAGCAACAACTCACTCACATATTCTGACCCATGGATCGGTACCTATATTTTCCCCCATTCGATGATACCTTCCGCCGCACAGATCAGCAGCGCAGCCGAGAGACGTTTCATCATTGAAGACTGGCATAACTTTGGACCCTATTATGATTTGACCCTCATGGTATGGTATAAAAATTTTATAGTTAATTATCATCAAATAAAAGAGCGGTATGACGAGCGGTTTTTTCGGATGTGGACATATTATCTGCTTGTATCCGCAGCCAGTTTCAGGGCCAGGAAGAATCAGCTGTGGCAGATTGTGTTTTCCAAACAAGGCCTTGACAGGGTCTTTCGCAGTGAAGGAGAGTTGTTTCCATAAACGCTTATGTGCCTTAGGTTACATGCCCATATATGCCTTTCGGACCTGGTTGGAATTCAAAAGGTCCTCTGCGGCACCGGAAATGACGATTTTTCCGGTCTGGATCACATACCCCCGCTGGGCAACTTCCAATGCCTCCTGCACCATTTGTTCAACCAGCAAAATGGTTGTTCCGGCCTGGTGAATGGTCTGAATGATTTCCATCATTTTTTCCACCAGAGACGGCATCAGGCCCAAAGACATTTCATCCAGCATCAGTAATTTGGGTTTTGACATGATGCCCCGGGCAATGGCCAGCATCTGCTGTTCACCGCCGCTCATGGTATCTGCGGTTTGACTCGATCGGGTTGCCAATTTGGGAAACAGGGAAAACACCTCATCCAGGCGGGCATTTATCTCCCCTCTGTCATGGATCGTACAGGCACCCAATTCCAAGTTTTCCCGGACCGAGAGCTTTGCAAACAGGCGCCTGCCTTCCGGCACATAACTGATGCCTCTGTGCACCGTCTGGTGGGCCGGCAACGCGGTGATGTCCTCGCCATTGAAAGAGAGGTGGCCCTGGGAAGGGCGAATCAAACCGGCAATGGTTTTCATCAAGGTGGTTTTTCCGGCCCCGTTGGTGCCCACAATGGCCACAAGTTCCCCGGCAAATACATCAAGGGATATCCCATGGATGACGGGGACTCCGTCGTATCCGCAATGGAGGGTGTCAACTGTCAGCAGAGCATCATCCATTTTGTCTCTCCTGTTTTAACCGGTTGCTGAATTTTTCTCCAAAATAGGCTTTAATGACGTGCTCATTTTCAATGATTTCATTGGGTGGTCCCTCGGCGATTTTTTCTCCACCATCCAATACCACCACCTTGTCGGCAATGGGCATGATGGCTTCCATGATATGCTCCACCACCAAAAGGGTGACACCGCTGTCTCTGATCTGTTTGATCAGTTCCACAGCAGCGTTAACTTCCGTGGAGGTCAGTCCGGCCATGGCCTCGTCCAGCATGAGCAGTTTGGGTTGGGTGGCAAGGGCCCGTGCCATTTCAAGGCGCTTTTTGTTGCCAATGGTCAGTTCCCCGGCCAGGGCATTGATATTGGGGGTAAGGTGGCACATCTCAATGCATTGGGTGGCGATGTCGCGGGCTTTTGATGCAGATTTCTCCCTTAAAAAGGCACCAATGAGAACATTGTCCAGCACTGTCAGTTCCTTTAAGGGCTGCACCACCTGAAATGTTCTGACCGCACCCAGACGGGCCACTTTGTAGGCTGGGGCCGACGTAATATCCTGACCTTCCAGCAAGACCTGTCCCGATGTCAGGGGGTAATATCCTGAAATACAGTTGAATACGGTGGTTTTCCCAGCGCCGTTGGGGCCGAGCAGTCCCAGGATGGTGCCTTGTTCCACCTCAAAAGACACATTGCCGGCCGCCACAAGGGAACCAAATGTCCGGGTCAGATTTTTGACTTGAAGCAATGCCATATTATCCCACCTTCCTTTCCCCATGTCTCTTTTGGGTCAGATTGGACAGGATGCCCATGATACCCCGGGGCTGTTTGATGACCACCAGAACGATGAGCAGGCCAAAAATAATGAGATCCACACCGGACCCCAGGCTGCCAAGATATGCCCGGCTGTACTCCTGGAGCGGAATGAGGACCATGGCACCTAAGAGGGGTCCAAAAAACGTGCCGGTGCCGCCTAAAATCGTAATCAGGACAAATTTCATGGACATATCCAGAGACATCACCATGGGTGGATCCACCCGGAAATTGTATTGAACGAAAAATGCGCCGCACAGTGCCGCCATAAAGGCAGAAACACCCATGGCCATCAATTTGACCCAGGTGGAATTGACCCCAAGGGATTCTGCGGTTTGCTGGCCTTCACGGATGGCTTTAAGATAATAGCCGATCCGATTTCTTTCCATCCACCTGACACCCCCAAAAATGAGAATGAACAAGACCAGAGCGCCATAATAATAAGGAATTTTATCTTCAAACCAGATGAAATTTTTTATGCCTTCATCCACAAAGGGATAATCCAGGCCCAAGGCCCCGCCAACCCAGTACCAGACCATGAAAAGCCGGTTGAAAATTTCCACCATGGCAAAGGTGGCAATGGCAAAATAATGGCCGGACAGCTTGAACACCGGCCAACTGAGCACCACGGCCACAAGGGCGGCAACAAGGGCACCGAGCAGGGCACCGGGCCAAGGGGAGATGCCATAGGTCACAACGGCCATGCCCGCGCCGTAGGCCCCGATGCCGAAAAACACCGAGTGGCCAAAGGAGACCTGGCCGCAATAGCCGCCCAGGATGTTCCAGGACTGGGACATGCAGGCAAACAGAAGGATCAGGATGCATACATGCTGGGTAAAAGAACTGGTAAAGACACCAGGAATCACCGGCAGCAGGGCAAATCCCACAATCAGGGCCAGCCAGATCATGTCTTTTTGTTTCAAGTGTTTCAGTTTCATGGGATCACCATCCAAAAAAGCCCTTGGGCCGGATCATCACGACCACCAGGTATAAGCCGAATACGGCAACGTATTTAAACACCGGCGCCACATAAAAGCCGCTCAATGCCTCCACAAGCCCGATCAAAAGCGCCGCCAAAAGGGCTCCGGGAATGGATCCAAACCCGCCCATGGCCACAATGACAAAGGCGATGAGTCCAAACAGGGTGCCCACTTCGGGATGAACCGCAAGATAAGAGGGCATCAGCCCGCCGGCAATCCCCACACAGGCGCCACCCAAACCAAACACCAGCAAGTAGATCCGTTCTGTGTTGATTCCCATGAGCTCGGCCGCCTCCTTGTCCATGGCGGTGGCCTGAATGGTCCAGCCCAACCGGGTCCGGTGGATGAGGATATACACCAGCCCCATAACGACCAATGCGAAGAGGGCGGTCACCAGCTGGGGCATGGACACGATCACA
>PDWJ01003059.1_pt1 | contig 16562 bp, 16 predicted proteins | sample 1430881 | NCBI WGS metagenome assembly PDWJ01 (sample SAMN01162460, study PRJNA174530) | Oral metagenome, whole genome shotgun sequencing project. | biome: Marine environment; feature: Marine mammal; material: Swab sample of the gingival sulcus; isolation source: swab sample of gingival sulcus... | reverse complement strand
GGTGATCGCTGCCGTCAGAGTCGTCTTCCCGTGGTCAACGTGGCCAATCGTGCCAATGTTAACGTGCGGTTTCGTGCGTTCAAACTTTTCCTTTGCCATCGCGTTGGCGCCCTTCAATTGCGGCCCCCCGCGATATGCGGGCCAGACCATGTTTCACTTCGCGCGGGATTTATTGCTTTGGGAAAGGAAAATCAAGACTGACTTGCCGTTCCGATGCGACATTCCTTCACCAGACCCTGCCACAGGCCGGGAAAGCCGCGTTTTGCGGGGTCCGCGCCCGGCCTGCCCCGCTTACTCCTCTTCAACCTTGGTCGCGTCGGCCTTGGCAACCCTGGCCGGTTTGGCGGTATCGGCAAACCAGCCTTCGTTGAATTTCTGGTGCCTGAGCCACTTTTCGATTTCCTTGACCCCGTTGCGGGCCAGGTTCTGGATCTGCTCTTCGCGCGTCATGGTATAGCCCGACCCGACCAGAGTGCCCGCCCCGGCGGATTCGAACACGGTGATCTGTTTCACCTCTTCGTTCATCTTCTTACCCGCCGCATCGTCCCAGATGGTGACGTTGAAAATCAGGATCGACTTGGGGCTGGCCACAAGCGGGATGCCCGGAGGTGCCAGCACATAGCCTTCCACGCTGATCCCGAAGTGATAAAACCTGTCCCCCTCATAGCGCCCGAACCGCTCATCCACCGCGGCTTTCATCGCGGCAATCCATTCCTCTTTGGTCGCCTCACGCGACACCGGGCCCTTGGTCAGGTTCGGAGCCACCACAACATTGTGGCCCAGCGCAAATTGCCCAAGGGGCACGGGGGCCTTGTCCAGATCATTGGAGTTGGTACAGGCGGCCACGGCACTCAGAGCACCAACCGCAGACAACAGGAAAAAACGGCGCAGCATAAAGGACATCCCCTTTTTGGTCCTCGTTCAATCGTGAAGCAGGGCATACCCCAGCGCCGCAAGCCGTGCAACGATTTGCGCCCCCCGACGCGCAGCTTATATAATATGTGTACCTCAAGGAGGGCCGAAACATGCGCAGCGACCTGCCGGTTCATGCCGATCTCGTCACCAATCCCATGGGCGTCTGGGCCAGCCTGAAGACGGCGCGGGCAAACCTGCTTGAGATCCTGCCCGACATTGCCACCCGTCAACCCATGGTGTCGGGTGTAACGGCGAAACGGTGGCACATGGTGATGGATCCGGGCGCGATCCGGCGGATGTTACTGGAAAATCCCGACAACTATCCCAAATCGGTGGTCACCAAGAACCTGCTCAGACCCGCCATAGGCGACTCGCTTTTCATTGCCGAAGGCGCCCATTGGCGCTGGCAGCGCCGGGCCGCCGCGCCGGCCTTTTCCCATCGCAATATCTCCGCGCTGGCCCCGGTGATGTCGGCGGCGGCGTGCAATGCGCTTCACCGGCTCGACGCGGCGGGAAACCGCCCGACGGATATGTATGAGGAAATGATTCACGCCACCTTCGAAGTGATCGGCAACGTAACCTTTTCCGGCGATACGGCCTTTGATCCCGATGAGGTGCATCGCGCCATCGACGCCTATATCGACGCGGCGGGGCGATTGTCGCTTTTTGATATCCTTGGCCTGCCCGATTGGGTACCGCGACCGGGGCGCATGCGCACTGGCAATGCGGTCAAGCGGATGCAGGCCATTGCCGACGCCGCTGTCGAATCACGCAAGGCCCAATCACACAAAGCCGACACGCGCGAAACACAAGCGGCGGGGAACGTGCCCGACCTGCTGGACCTGCTTCTGGCCGGGGCCGACCCGGAAACCGGGCGGGCGATGAATACGGGCGAACTGCGCGACAACCTGCTGACCTTTATCGTGGCGGGGCATGAAACCACGGCGCTGACCCTAGCCTGGGCGCTGTACCTCTGTGCCTTTGACCCCGATGTGCAATCCCGCGCCCGGGCCGAGGCCCAGACCGTGTTACAGGGCCGCGTGGCCGGGGCCGAGGACCTGCCCAACCTGCCCTATATACGGTCGATTATCGACGAAACCCTGCGGCTTTACCCCCCCGCCGGGATCCTGTCGCGCACGGCGCAGGCCCCCGATACCCTGTGCGACCGCGAAATCCGCCCCGGTGACACGGTGATGATTCCGATCTATGCGCTGCACCGCAATCACGGGCTTTGGCCCAACCCGGATGGGTTCGACCCGGACCGATTTGCCAATCCGAAAGCGGTTGAGCGGTTCGCCTATCTGCCCTTTGGCGACGGGCCGCGCATCTGTATCGGCGCAGGCTTTGCGATCCAGGAGGCGGTGATCGTGCTGGCCACCCTGCTGTCGCGCCGCCGCTTTCATCTTGTTCCCGGTCGCGCTCCCAAACCGGTGATGATCCTGACCCTGAAGCCCGAAGGTGGGGTATGGCTGACCTCAGAGCCAGCGTAATGCGGAAACGCTTTAGCCGCCGATATGAAACACACAGCCATCCGTGACCAGTTCCGGCGGGGTCTTGCACAACCCCCGCGCGGTACGGAACGCCGCAAGCACCCTGGGCACATAATCACGGGTTTCGGCAAAGGGCGGCACGCCTTCATGTTTCCTCACCGCGCCCTCGCCCGCATTATACCCGGCCAGAACCAGGATCGGGTCGCGGTCGAAGGCCTTCATCAGATGGTCCAGGAATTTCACCCCGCCCCTGATATTGTCGGCCGCCTCGGTGGCGTCCTTGACCCCGAACCGTTCGGCGGTGGCGGGCATGAGCTGCATCAACCCCTGTGCCCCTGCCCCGCTGACCGCATCCGCGCGCCCGCCCGATTCCACTGCGATCACCGCCAGAACCAGCGCCGGGGACACCTCGGTGCCGATCGTTGCCATTAATATGTCGCGTCCACGCGCCCTGGCGATCTCCTGTAACCCCTGCAACCGCGGCGCGGCCACGGCCCCGCCCCCCGGCGGGTTGGAAATGCGGATCAACGCAGGCTCAAGCCGCCCGGGCCCGCTTTTGGCCAGATCCGGCGAAATACTGTCCCAGAACCACGCGTATCGCTGTGTCGGTTCCGCCTTGGCCCCGGGTGCGGCACCGGTGGCGGGTTTGGCGGCGGCGGGTTTCGCGCGGAGCTGCGACTCGGGGTCAATCTGAATCGTGATCCGTTTTTTCCTGCTGCTGCCCCCCGATTTGGGAGGTTTCACCCGTTTAAAGGTGAAATCGGCAAACGGTTTGGGGGTTTTGGCGGGTTTTTCTTCGGCCAAACCCATGCTCGCCGTCAGAATCGCGGCGAATCCGGTCAAAATAATACGTCGCATTGTGCGATCTGCCCTGCCTCAAGGATCTTTGTTGGGGAAAGTATCGCAGAATCCGGGGATTCTGACCAGCGTCTGGCGGCAAAACCGGCAAATATGCACCCAATTTTACGCGATTTCGCTGGCATAATTTGCCTAAAACCCCCGGAGTTAACTTTTTTGCAAGAAATTATTAACTTTTAAACCTTTTAATTTCAATGACTTACAAGACAAAGGCGGGCCGCCCCGGTCTTTCACGATAATTGGCGCAATCGTGCCCAAATCCTGCCCGATTCAAGGGGCTATATATGCTCATACCAAGACGGCGACGGGCCAACGAGAGAGAGAACGGCCCACACAACTCACCGGCAAGGTTGAAACTGAAACAAACTACACTGATCCTTTGGAGGGACGTACCATGATCAAATTCATCAAAAACTTCCGTAAAGACGAAGACGGCGCCGTGACTGTTGACTGGGTTGTGCTGACCGCAGCCGTTGTTGGCCTGGCCGCTGCTGCCTATGGCTCGATCGAAAGCGGCGCAGCCGACCTGACCGACTCCACCAACACCTTCATGGGTACCCAAGACCCGAACCTCTAAGTTTCACATGACTTAGACGCCAAACCAAAGAGGGCCGCGTGCAACAGGGCGCGGCCCTTTTTCCAACGGAGAATGTCGGATCCCGTGGCAAAAAAGGGCTGCCACCCGCCAATGCGTCCGCATCTTTCAAATCCTGAGGGAGAGCAACATGAAACTGTTTTTCAAAAAGTTCCACCGCGACGAAAGTGGCGCAGTCACCGCCGAATGGGTTGTTCTGACCGCCCTGGCCGTTACCCTGCTTGGTGCCGGATATGGCAGCATGGAAACCGGGACCGAAGAACTTGCCGGTGCGACCGAAAGCTACATGCAGGATTTCGAACACTAAGCTGATCCCCCGGACCGGATCACGCCTGAACCAGCCCGCCCTTTGGCGGGCCTGCGGCAATTGCGGGATACGCGGAAATTTCTCCAAATCGTCTGGAACCGGATGGGAAATGCCGCGCAATTCCCCCGCTCTTTCCCTGATTTGAACACAATCCCCGACCATAAACATCGGTGCAGCAGTGGGACAATTGCGTCCCCGCGCATGTGGGGGTGGGTTTCTCTCCCCTGCGAACCAGGAAAGGAAACGATATGCGATCCGTCTTTGGATTGGTGCTTATTGCCGGTCTGGGCCTTGCGGGCCTTGCCGTCTATATGGCCAAGAACCAGTTTTCGGCCTATCAGAACGCGCTGGCCGCGCAACGTTCTGAAAATGTGCCTGTCATCGAGATTTACGTGGCCAAACGCCCGCTGAAATACGGCGAGCCCCTGAAGCCCGAAGATGTGCGGCTTGCCAAATGGCCCGTCTCGTCCCTGCCCCAGAAACCGTTCCGCACCGAAGAACAGCTGTTCCCCAAAGGGCTGGCCGTGCATCGGGTGGTGCTGCGCGCGATTGAAACGAACGAACCGCTGATGGCGGTCAAGGTCACGAAACCGGGCGAAAGCGCCGGGCTGACCAGCCAGTTGGAACGCGGTATGCGCGCCTTTGCCATCGAGGTTGACGTGTCTTCGGGCGTGTCCGGCTTCCTGCGCCCCGGCGACCGGGTGGATGTCTATTGGACCGGCCAGATCCGCGCCATGTCCGAAGGTGCCAAGCGCGGCGAAGTCACCAAGCTGATCGAAACCGGTGTGAAACTGATCGCCGTGGACCAAAGCGCCAATGACGAACTGGGCGAAGCAACCATTGCCCGCACCGTCACCGTCGCCGCAAGCCCGCAACAGGTTGCGGCGCTGGCCCAGGCACAATCGACCGGCAAACTGTCCCTGTCGCTGGTTGGCGTGGGCGATGATACCATCGCCGAAACCATCGAGGTGGATCAGCGGTCGTTGCTCGGCCTTGCCGAGGCCCCGATTACCGAACAGGTCGAGGAAGAGAAAAGCTGTACCATCCGCACCCGCCGTGGGGCCGAGGTGGTAGAGATCCCGATCCCCTGCACCAACTGAACTGTACCACCTGAACAGCCCTGATCCTTCAGGCTCTTTCCTGGAAAAATCGCCGCGTTCCGCCCGCTTGGGCGGGGCGCGGTTGCAACATTTGCCCCCACCCGGGCCACGAATTCCTCCCGAAAAACCCCCGAAAAATCCCTGTGTTGCTGGTTATCCACATAAACACACCCACAGAAGCCTTTGATTCTTGCAAAAAAATACAAAATGGCGCATGGTCGCGAAAATACGGGGCAATAAGACCCTATCCAGAGGCGTGATCGGAGAGGCAGGTCACATGAAAAAGAGCAGATTTCTAACAGCCGCCCTTTTGGGCCTGACGCTGGGATTTTCACAGGCACCCGATACGGCGATGGCTGAGACCCTGCACGTTGTAAAACGGGGCACGTCGAAAACACTGAACGTGCCGATGAACCGCGCCGTGGTTGTGGAAAGCGACGTTCCCTTTGCGGAACTGTCGATTGCCAATCCCGGGATCGCGGATATTTCTTCGTTGTCGGATCGTACCATTTACGTGCTGGGCAAATCGCCGGGGCTGACCACGCTGACCCTGCTGGATGCCAATGGCCGGTTGATCACCAACGTGGACGTGCGCGTCGCGGCGGATGTCAGCGAATTCAAGGAACGGCTGCGCCAGATCCTTCCCGGTGAAAAGATCGAAGTGCGCACCGCCAATGACGGGATTGTCCTGTCGGGCACCGTGTCTTCGGCCTCGCGCCTTGATCGCGCGCTCAGCCTGGCGGAACGCTATGCTCCCGAACGGGTCAGCAACCTGATGAGCGTCGGCGGCGTGCAACAGGTGATGTTGAAAGTCCGCTTTGCCGAGATGCAGCGTAACGTGTCCAAATCCCTGTCCTCTTCGCTGGCGCTGAACGGCAGCCTTGGCGGCGGTGGGCTTGGCATCAATGGCGGCACCAACACCAACAACAATTCCGGGGCCGTTGGCAACTCGCTTGGCGGCAGCATTCCGGCAGTCAACCAAAACAACGGGGCGATCCTGTTCGGGTTCGACGCCGGGGCCGTGGAAGTGGGCGTTTTGCTGGAGGCCCTTGAATCCAAAGGCGTTGTGCGCACCCTGGCCGAACCGAATCTGACCGCCCTTTCGGGGCAGGAAGCGAAATTCCTGGCCGGTGGTGAATATCCGGTGCCCGTGGCCCAGGATAACGGCACCGTGGCGGTGGAATTCAAACCCTTCGGGATCGAGCTGAACTTTATCCCCCGCGTGGTGGATGGCGATCTGATCAACCTTGAACTGGAATCCGCGGTGTCGTCGATCGACCCGACCCAGGCGGTAACCTTCAACAGCTTCTCGATCAACGCATTCAAACGGCGCGAAACCTCGACCACGGTTGAATTGCGCGACGGCGAAAGCTTTGCCATCGCTGGCATGTTGCAGGATGACTTTCAGGACGTGTCGGGCCAAGTGCCTTGGCTTGGTGATGTGCCGATCCTTGGCGCGCTGTTCCGCAGTGCTTCGTTCGAACGTGAACAATCCGAACTGGTGGTGATCATCACCGCCCATCTCGTTACCCCGACCCGGGGCGAGGCCTATGCCCTGCCCACGGACCGGATCAAACCGCCCAGCGAAAAGGACCTGTTCCTTTATGGTAAAGTCGCCAAAGACAACCGCCGCCCGACACGCGGCGCGGCGGGCGAGGTTGCCAAACAGGACTTCAGCGGGTCATATGGCTATGTGATGGATTAATGCGATGCGGGGGCAGATGAAAAAAGCAACAGCAGCGATCGGGCTCATGGCGCTTTCCGCCTGTGCCGCCGACAATCACGGCACACTGGCCTTCAACCACGAGGCGGGCGCGCTTCTTGGCGGGGCGGATTTCGGCAATTCGACCATGAACAACAACATGGTGATGAATGGCGAACGAAGCTATGTCTTTGATCTCTCAAACAGATTTGCCAACGAAGTGATGTCGACCGTCAATTTCGCCTTCAACTCTTCGCAACTGGACGCCGGCGCGCGCGATACCTTGCGCGAACAGGCGCGGTGGATCCGTCAGTTCCCCGAGGTCCGGTTTCGCGTCTATGGCCATGCCGATGCGCCGGGATCGAACAGCTATAACAAACGCCTTGGAATGCGCCGGGCACAGGCGGTTGTGTCCTATCTCGCGTCTCAAGGCATCAGCCGTTCACGACTTGAGGCGGTCGCCTCCTTTGGCGAGACCCAGCCTCTTGTGGTGACTCAGGGCCGCGAGCGCCGCAACCGGCGCACCGTGACCGAAGTGTCGGGCTTTGTGCGAAACCATCCCACCGTGCTGGACGGGCAATATGCCCGGATCATCCACCGTGGCTATGTGGAAAGCGCCAAACCCGCCAGCGATCTGAGCGGCATTAAGGGTGCCGACTTCAAAACCACACAGTAAACTCTGTCATCTGTTTTCAAAGGGTGCCCATTGCGGTGCCCTTTTTCGTTTCGGGATTGGTCTGTGTGTCCCCCACACGCCACAAAACCGCGCCTTCCCGCCGGAAACAATGGTGCCCCTGCCCGTCCACAGTCCCAAGATACCGCACAATTGGGGAATTTTAGCCCTAATCTTGCCCAACTTGCCCCCGACATTGTCTCCAATAGCAGTAGTGCGCCCGATCCGAATCGGGCCACGGGTTTGACCGGGATCGAGAGGCAAAGAGCAGTCTGCCCTCACCACCCCCCGACCAACCCGTTTGTGAAAGGGACGCGAGGCAATGACGACCGAGACCACGATCCAGGCTGATCTGAGCCCCCTGCGGGCATGTACGATCTGTCGTGATGTTCAGAATTTCGATCTTCTGATCGAAGACATGGAAACCGCCATGGGCGAATGCTGGGGCGACCTTGAATTCGGTGAGGCCATCGCATTTTTCGGACAGGCCGAAGCCGACGCGCTTGAATTCGTGGCGCTGGCCATTGACGACAGCGACGAGGAAAAGCTCGTCATGCTGGGCGAAATCATCGAAACCGCCAAGGCCCACAAGATCAAGGTGATCCTGATCGCAGAAGATGTCAGCCCCGCCTCGCTGCATCAGCTTCTGCGTCATGGGGCCGATGAATTTGTCCCCTACCCGCTCCCCGAAGGTGAATTGCAGGCCGCGATCAACCGGTTGAAGACCCCCCAAAACCTTGGTCAGCCGGTGGCAGACCCCGCCCCGGTGGCCGCCGCCCCCCGCGCACAGGCCGGAAACCGCAATGGGGCTTTGTTCGCCGTGCATGGGCTTGGCGGGGGCACCGGGGCAACAACCCTGGCCACCAATCTGGCCTGGGAACTGGCCAATGTGGGCAAAACGGATCACCCCAAGGTCTGTCTGATCGACCTTGATCTGCAACTGGGTGCCGTGTCGGCCTATCTCGATCTGCCCCGTCGCGAAGCGGTCATGGAGATGCTGACCGATGTGGACGCGATGGATGACGAGGTGTTCCAAACCGCGCTTGTGGGGTTCGAAGACAAACTGTCGGTTCTGACCGCCCCGAACGAAATGCTGCCGCTGGACATTATGTCCCCGGATGACATCTCGGCGTTGCTGAACATGGCCAAAAGCCATTTCGACTATGTGATCGTCGATATGCCTTCGACCGTGGTGCAATGGACCGAAACCGTACTGCGCGCCGCACAGATCTATTTCGCCACGGTTGAGCTGGACATGCGCTCTGCCGAAAACGCGCTGCGCTTCAAACGGGCGCTGCTGGCCGAAGAGCTGCCGGTCGAGCGCCTGCGCTATGCGCTGAACCGTGCGCCCAAATTCACCGACCTGAATGGCAAGAACCGCGCCAAGCTGATGGCCGAAAACCTTGGCATCGCGCTTGAGCTGCAATTGCCCGATGGCGGCAAGCCGGTGTCGCAGGGGGCCGATCATGGTCAACCGCTGGCCATGTCGGCGGCCAAGAACCCGCTGCGCAAGGAAATCGCCAAACTGGCGGCCTCGCTGCACGAACTGGGCCAATCCCAGGCCGAAGCGGCCTGAGAAAGAGGAATGTAGGTCATGTTTTCGCGTTACAAGAAAGACTCCGCAGCGGCCAAACCCGCCCGCGCCCCGCAACCCGCGGCGGCCCCGGCGGCGGATGCAGCCCTGCCCAAAACCGAAAGCGCGCCCAAGCCGGTGATGCGCAAACCTCTGCCCAAGGTCGCGGCCAAGGCCGCCCCGGCGGACAAGGAACGCAAACGCAAGGAACGGCTGGGCGAACTCAAGCTGGAACTGCACCGCGAGTTGTTGGACAACCTCAACCTTTCCGCGTTGGAAAGCGCCAGCGAGGCGGATCTGAAGGCCGAGATCAACGACATCACCAACGAGGTGCTGGCGAGCAAATCGGTGGTTTTGAACCGTGACGACCGCGCCACGTTGAACAAGGAACTTTATGACGAGGTGACGGGCCTTGGCCCGCTTGAAACCCTGCTTCAGGACGATACGGTCAACGATATCCTGGTCAACGGCCCGCAACAGGTGTTCATCGAACGCGCGGGCAAGCTGGAACTGTCCGACGTGACCTTCAAGGATGAAAAACACCTGATGCGGATCATCGACAAGATCGTGTCGGCCGTGGGGCGGCGCGTGGATGAATCCAACCCCTATGTGGACGCCCGTTTGCAGGATGGCTCGCGTTTCAACGCCATGGTGCCCCCGATCGCGGTGGACGGGTCGCTGGTATCGATTCGTAAATTCAAAAAGGACAAGCTGGGCATTGATGACCTTGTGGGGTTCGGCGCGTTTTCCGAACAGATGGCGGCCTATCTTCAGGCCGCCGTGGCCACGCGGTTGAACGTGATCGTGTCGGGCGGGACCGGCTCGGGTAAAACCACCACGCTCAACGCGCTTTCCTCGTTCATCGACAACTCGGAACGTATCCTGACCATCGAGGATACGGCGGAACTTCAATTGCAACAGACCCATGTGGGCCGGATGGAAAGCCGCCCCCCCAACGTGGAAGGCAAAGGCGAAGTGTCCCCCCGCGACTGTCTGAAAAACGCTCTGCGGATGCGCCCGGATCGGATCATCGTGGGGGAAACGCGGGGCGAGGAAGTGATCGACATGCTCCAGGCCATGAACACCGGCCACGACGGATCCATGACCACGATCCACGCCAACAACGCGCGGGACGGGATTTCGCGTCTGGAAAACATGATCGCCATGGCCGGGATCGAAATGCCGCTCAAGGCGGTACGCTCGCAAATCTCTTCGGCTGTGAACCTGATTGTTCAGGCCAGCCGCCTTCAGGACGGCAGCCGCCGCATGACCTCGATCACCGAGATCACCGGCATGGAGGGCGATGTGATTTCCATGCAGGAAGTGTTCCGGTTCCAACGTGTCGGTCTGACCCCTGATAACAAGATCATCGGCCATTTCACGGCCACCGGTGTGCGCAGCCACTTCTCCGAACGCTTCCGCCTTTGGGGTTACGACCTGCCCGCCTCTCTCTTTGAACCCATCGCAGCGGAGTAAGCCCCATGGCCATCAGCGTTGAACCGATCATCTATATCATGATCTTCGTGGGCGTTGTCGCGCTTGTCGAAGGGGTCTACCTGACTGCTTTCGGCAAATCGATCAGCCTGAACAGCAAGGTGAACCGCCGCCTTGAAATGCTGGAAAAAGGCAAACACCGCGAAGAGGTGATGGAAAAGCTGCGCAAGGAAATGCAGCAGCACGCGAAATCGCGGAAAATCCCCCTCTATTCGCTTCTGGCCAACAAGGCCCAGATGGCGGCGATCGCCTTTACCCCGCAACAGCTTATGCTGATCATGGCGGCGGTGTCGGCGGCGGCCTTTGTCGGGTTGACCATCGGCACCGAAACCACCCTGCCCGTGCGCGCCGGGGGCGCTGTGTTCATGGGGGTCGGCGGGGTCTATTTCTGGATCAACTCCAAGGCCAAGAAACGTATCTCAATGATCGAGGAACAATTGCCCGACGCCATCGAACTGATGGTGCGCAGCCTGCGCGTGGGGCACCCGTTCTCCTCTGCGATCCAGATCGTAGCCAAAGAGGTCAAGGACCCGCTGGCCACCGAATTCGGCATGATCGCGGATGAAAGCGCCTATGGTCGCGACATGGGCGAAGCGTTGAAGGACATGGCCGAACGTATCGGCCTTCAGGATCTTCGCTTCCTCGCCGTGGCTGTAACCATCCAACAGCAGTCCGGGGGCAATCTGGCTGAAATCCTTGCTGGTCTGGCCGGGGTGATCCGGGCGCGGTTCCGCCTCTTCCGCCGGGTCAAGGCGATCACGGCCGAGGCCCAGTGGTCGGGCAAATTCCTGTCCGCCTTTCCAATCATCGCGCTGATCGTGATCAGCATCGGGGACCCGCACTATTATGACGAAGTGATGGAACACCCCTATTTCATTCCCGCCTGTTTCTTCGTGGCCGGGTTCCTGATCCTCAACCTGATCGTCATGCGCCACCTGACCAATATCAAGGTCTGAGGCGGCGCGAGAAACGAGAAAGGACAGACTGCCATGCAACAGCTCAACGATATGCTGACCGCCCAGTTCGGGCCAATGGGGCCGCTGATGGCCGTGGGCGCGCTTGGCGTGCTGATGGTGCTGCTGACCCTGCCCGTGCTTTTGAAACGCAAGGCCGATCCGCTGGACCGGCTGAAGAAAGCCAACCAGTCGCCGGACGAGGTGGCCAGGGAAAGCCTGCGTACCAAACAGCGCAACGACAAGCTTGAGAAATACGCCACCTTCCTGGAACCCCAGGATGAAAAAGAGCTTGAGGGGATGCGGCTCAAGCTGATGCAGGCCGGCTATCGCGACCGCGACGCGGTGCGCTATTTTCACTTTGCCCAATTCGCTCTGGCGCTTCTGTTCCTGATTGGCGGGGTGGCGTATTACCTTGTCGTCATGGCGGGGGACGCGGCGACAACAACGCAGGATACGTTGCTTTATATCCTCGGCCCGGCGGGCGCGGGATATATGCTGCCCAAATACTGGGTCACCAAACGTCAGGCCGCGCGTCAGGAAGAGATCCAGAACGGTTTCCCCGACTCGCTGGACATGATGCTGGTCTGTGTCGAAGCGGGCCAGTCGATGGATCAGGCGATCATCCGCGTCGCCGGTGAAATCCGCGCCTCCTATCCCGCGCTGGCCGATGAATATGAAATCGTGTCCAATGAAATGAAGGCGGGCAAGGACAAGCCCACCGTGCTGGGCGACATGTCCGAACGCTGTGGGGTTCAGGACGTGTCCTCCTTTGTGACCGTTCTGGTGCAATCGCAAACCTTCGGCACGCCGATTTCCGACGCCCTGCGGGTTTATGCCGGGGAAATGCGTGATAAACGCGTGATGCGCGCCGAAGAGGCCGCAAACAAGTTGCCTACAAAGATGACTTTGGCCACAATGATGCTGACCGTGCCGCCGCTTCTGATCATTCTGGTCGGGCCTTCGGTGCATGGCATCACGATGATGGGCAAATAAGAACAAAACCCCGGGGCACCGCCCCCGGGACGGACCGGGGACACATGCGCGCAGGATACGCCGCAGTATTGTTGACAAGCCTGACCGCTTTGGCCGCCTGTGAAGGCGGTCTTGGCGCGTCCGGGGACGGCCCGTTTGCGCCCGGTGTGGCCAGGCGGGGACAAGAGGTAGACCAGCTTCTGGTGGGGCACCGGCTGATGGCTGCGGGCGAATATGAACTGGCTCTGCGCGCCTTTACCCGCGCGGCGCTGGATCAGGGCATGACCCTTGATATCCTGTCGGGCATGGGCTCGGCCAACCTTGGGCTTGGCCGGTTGGGCCAGTCGGAAAAGCTTTTGCGCCGCGCATTGAAAGAAGACGAAACTGCCCCCGAAATCTGGAACAACCTTGGCGTGGTGTTGATGGAAAAGCGCGATTACGTGCAGGCCGAACAGATGTTCCGCCGCGCCTTCGCGCTGGATAATGGCAGAAGTGTCTCAATTCGCGACAATTTACGCTTAGCACTCGCAAAATCAGAAAATCCTGATTATAGTGGTGAGCAAGAGCAAGACTATAAACTGGTACGGCGGGGAAGCAGCGACTTTCTGATACGTCAGATACCATGATAAAATTGAGGCTGAGGCAGTAAAAGGACGCAGGCAACATGCGCCAGTATATTCTCGTTCCCCTGTGCCTTCTGGGCACGGTGACTCTTTCCGCATGCGACAAACCCGGCAGCGGTGATGTGAATCGCGCGTTCCAGGATGTGAACGTGGTGGATGAAAGCAATCTCAACGACATCATGTTGAACGTGGCCGACCCCAACGAGGCGGTGTCGTATTTCCAACGCTCTGTCGCGGAAAATCCTGACCGGGCCGACCTGCAACGCGGGCTGGCACAATCGCTGATCCGGGCCAAACGCGCCCCCGAGGCAGTCGCCGCCTATGAAAAGCTGGTCAAGATGGACGGTACCACACTGGACGACAAGGTCGATCATGCCGATGCGTTGATCCGTGACGGCAAATGGGACCGCGCGGAAAAGGTGCTGGACAAGGTGCCGCCGACCCACGAAACCTTCAAACGCTACCGGCTGGAGGCAATGGTCGCCGACAGCAACAAGGAATGGAAAAAAGCCGACAGTTTCTATGAAATCGCCGTGGGTCTGACCACGCGGCCCTCGGGTGTGCTGAACAACTGGGGCTATTCGAAACTGACCCGGGGCGATTTCACCGAAGCCGAGCGCCTGTTTGGCGAAGCCATTCGTCAGGACCGGACGCTGTTTACAGCCAAGAACAACATGGTTCTGGCCCGCGGCGCACAGCGCAATTACAACCTTCCCGTGATCCCCATGGACCAACAGGAACGCGCGCAACTGCTTCATACGCTTGGGCTTTCCGCCATCAAACAGGGGGATGTCGAAACCGGCAAAGGGTTGCTGCGCGAAGCCATCGACACCCATCCGCAGCATTTCGAGGCCGCTGTGCGCTCTCTGCGCGCGTTGGAAAACAACGTTTCGAACTGATCGGCCCCGATGTTGGATTTCGCGCATCTTGCCACCCGCCTGTCAGGGATGGAACAGACCGCCTGGGCGGCCGCATGGTTCCTGCCCTTCGTGCTGCCCCTGTGTGTCTGGGTGGCCTGGACGGATATGAAGGGGATGCGGATTCCCAACAAAACCGTATTGCTTCTGGGAGCGGTGTTTCTTGTGATTGGTCCCATTGCCCTGCCCTTTGACACCTATCTTTGGCGCCTCACCCATATCGTGGTGATCCTGCTGGCCGGGATCGTTTTGAACGCCGCCGGAGCCGTTGGGGCGGGGGACGCCAAATTCGCCGCCGCCGCCGCGCCCTTCGTGGCCCGCGCGGACCTTGGCATCCTGCTCGCCCTTTATGCCGCCAACCTTCTGGCCGCCTTTGTCACCCACCGGATTGCCAAACACACGGCCCTGCGCCGCATGGCCCCGGACTGGCAAAGCTGGTCCGTGGGCTGGGATTTCCCCATGGGCCTGTCGCTGGGCGGCACCCTGGCGCTTTACCTGATCCTCGGGGCAGTGCTCGGGGGGGCGTAACGCGCCACCTCCAAGGGACAGGCGGAACGCAACTCCCTGTGCAAATCTGGCAAAAAACGCGGCCCATTGGCCACGGCTGTTCACCAAATCTGCACTTTCCTGCGCGATCCTGCGCCAATCACGGTTTTTTCTTTGGGGCCAGGCGCGCTTCGCGTTAAACTCGGCGTCAAAGCGGAAAACCGCAAAGCAGATACAGGCCGACCCTTATGAACATGCAGCCCAATGCCGTCATGGCCCCGCCGCCGCCCCGCTCGATCGAGGAGATGAAAATCCCCGTCGTGATGATGCGCGACATCCTGTTGAAAACCATGTTCCGCAAGAATGTGAGCGAAGTGACCGAGGTGGCCCGGGCCGTGTGCCTGCCCCGGCAAGTGACGCAGGAAATCGTTGACCTGTCCCGCGAACAGCGGCTGCTGGAGGCGACGGGCACGCTCAACGCCAATTCGGGTGGCGAGATGGGCTATCAACTGACCGATGCGGGCAAGGCACGGGCGCTGGATGCCCTGGCCCAATCGGAATATTTCGGTGCCATGCCGGTGCCATTGGACGTGTATCGCGAACAGATCGCCCGCCAGTCGATCAAGAATATCCAGATCACGCGCAAACAGCTGACCGAAGCCATGGGGCATTTGATCCTGCCTGACGAATTGCTGGACCACCTCGGGCCGGCGGTGGGATCGGGGCGCTCGATCCTGATGTATGGCCCGCCGGGCAACGGCAAATCCTCGATTTCCAACGGTATTCGGGATGCGATGGGCGACAAGGTCTATGTGCCCCGCGCCATTGAATATTCGGGTCAGGTGATCACGGTGTATGACCCCATCGTGCATTCCGCCGCAGAAGAGGTGAAGGACGATCCAAATTCCCTGCGTCGCCGCACGCCATTTGATAGCCGCTATGTCAAATGCGACCGCCCCACGGTGATCACCGGCGGGGAACTGACACTGGACATGTTGGATCTGGTCTATAACCCCACCGCGCGCACCTATCAGGCACCGTTACAGTTGAAATCAACCGGCGGGATATTCATCGTCGACGATCTGGGCCGCCAGTCCGAACCGCCACAGGCGCTGGTCAACCGCTGGATCGTGCCGCTGGAAGAAGGCAAAGACATCCTCGCCCTGCAATCGGGCGAAAAGTTCGAGGTGCCGTTTGATACGCTGGTGATCTTCTCCACCAACTTCCACCCGAACGAGATTTTCGATCAGGCCGCGCTGCGCCGGATTTTCTTCAAGATCAAGATTGACGGGCCGGATCAGGAAAACTTCCTCAAGATTTTTGCCCTGGTCGCGCGTAAGAAAAAGATGGAACTGGACGAGGCGGCGCTGATCCACCTGCTGAAGGTGAAATACCCGACGATCAAGAATATCTACGCAAATTACCAGCCCGTGTTCCTGATCGATCAGATGATCGCGATCTGCGATTTCGAAGGTATTCCCTACAGAATGTCCCCCGAGCTGATCGACCGGGCCTGGGCCAACATGTTCGTCAAGGACGAGAAAATCGTGAAATAACGGCGGGGGTGCCCCCGCCCAAAGCCCCGTGTATCAAAGATATAAGAGTTTCGACGCGTTTCGCGCAAAGCCTGAATGACAGGTTTGGCGCGAAACGCGCGGAACCCGCTGCGGCTTTGGACGTTTGGATGTCACCCCGCAGTTCAATTGACTGTCGAAACGCTTTGGGGGGGCCCGGCGGTTGGAGGCCAACGTGGATTTCCTTTGTGCCATCCATCCCGTCCGCCCCATCCCGGCCCCAAGGGGCAAGCGCGTCATGGAACGCAAGTGCTGCCTGTAGCGGAGTGCAATCGCCGCCATGGAACCACGACAGACCATCGGGCCACGCCAACAGCCCCGCAGACC
>PDWJ01003058.1_pt1 | contig 16566 bp, 13 predicted proteins | sample 1430881 | NCBI WGS metagenome assembly PDWJ01 (sample SAMN01162460, study PRJNA174530) | Oral metagenome, whole genome shotgun sequencing project. | biome: Marine environment; feature: Marine mammal; material: Swab sample of the gingival sulcus; isolation source: swab sample of gingival sulcus... | reverse complement strand
TTCCTGCAGCATGGCATAGAAGCCGCAGATGCAGGTCACAGCTTCGATCATGTAGAAGCGCCGGATCCATTCTTGCCCTTCGGTGAAGCCGTAGCTGTGCAGGCCGACGCCGAGCATGTTCACGTGCCACCAGCTGAAGGCGACGACGATCGAGCCGGCGACAGCGCAGATCGCCATGCCAAAGTTGCGGATGTAGCCGCCGAGATAGGCGTGCAGCGTCGCGATCATGTAGATGCAGATCAGGAGCGCGCCGTTCTCCTTGGGGTCCCAGCCCCAGAAACGGCCCCAGGAATCGTTGGCCCAGACGCCGCCGAGAATGGTGCCGACGACGGCGAAGACCAGACCGAAGGCCAGCAGGCCGTAGGTCATGCGTCCGAGGTTGTCGTAGATCTTGGGCCGATGCTTCCAGGCCCGGAAGAGCTTGCCGAAGATGTAGACGTGCCCGACGGCGCCAGCGATCAGGCCCGCTGCGTAGCCGATGGTGATGGTGGTGACGTGGGTCGCCAGCCAGAAGTTGCTGTCCAGCACCGCGGGCAACAGGGGCATGGTGTCGACCGCCTGACCTGCCTCGTACTTTCCTGCTACGAACATGCCGATCGAGCCGAGCGCGGCAGCGACAGGGAGTGCCAGTCGCCGGCGTGAGACCCATTCCATGAACAGACCTAGCAGGGCGCAGCAGGCGGTGATGAAGATCAGGGTCTCGTAGAGAGTGCTCACCGGCGGTCGCTCTCGCAGGATGCAGCGCACGTAGATGCCGTAGCCGGCATAGAGCGTGGCGGCCGTCGTCAGCACGTGGGCGCCCCACCAGAGCCAGCGGGTCTTGGTGAAGAGCCAGGAGAAGGCGAGGAAGAGGAAGCCGAAGACGTAGAGCAGCTTGCTGTAGTAGAAGTAGTCGGCGTTGATGTAGCTGACCTCGAGGGCCAGCTTGCCGCCCTCGCCGCGCCGCGCCGCCAGGCTTTCGCTGAGCGCGCGCAGGCTCGCGAGTTCCTTGCCGAAGCGCTCGAAGTTGGCGCGATACGTCGCCATCGCTGCCAGGTGCTGGACCATCTGCCCGAGTTCGGGCTTGGGCGCGACGCCTCGCTGGGCAATGGCGCGGGTGATCTCCTGCGGCGTCCACCAGGTCTCGTCTTCTTTGGGCCCGACGCTTGGGGGCAAGAGGCGCAGCTGCGAGGCCCGGGAGGAGTCTTGGCCAAAGCGACTGAGCAGGGCTCGTAGCTCAAGCAGCTCGCTACTGTCGCTTTGCTGCTCGTCTGCGCTCAGCTCAGTGAAGCGCTTGCGCAGCTCCGGCAACTTGGTCCAGATGTCCAGATAGCCGATCTCTGCGGCGCCGCCGAAGAGCTTGCGCAGTGGGCTGTCAGCGCCCAGCGAATAGCGTGCTCGGGCGAAGGTGAAGGAGCCCCGGAGCATCATCATCTGACGCAACTGCAGCCGCAGTGCGATCAGCTGCTTTTCGCTTCGGCTGCGGTCCTTGGCCTTCTTTCTGGGATTGGCCTCAATCTGCTGGCAGCGCTCTTCGAGCCGGCTGAAGCCGGGGCGCAGCTCGGCGTAGCTGTAGCGGTCACGCTTTTTCTTGGCGAGAGTCCCGAGCCCGAGGTCGGTCAGCAGCTCGCTGTCGGTCACCAGGATGGACGGGTAGTGCTCGGCCTGCTCGGGAAAGAACATCGTGTCGAGGACGAAGCTGACCGGATAGATCGTTTCCTTGCGTGTCTCGCCATTGGGGAGCCTGTGCGTGACCGACATTTTGCGGATGCCGCGTATGCCAAGCATCGTGTAGTCGGCGTAGGTCCGCATAGGCTTGATGCGGCCGCCGTTCATGACCGGCAGGAGCGAGAAGTCTTCGATGATCTTGGCAGGCCAGGGCTCGTAGCGCAGGGCGAAGGGCTTGGCGGCGGCACTGCCCTGAGATGGGCCCTGAGATGTGCCCTGAGATGGGCCCTGGGCGCTGGCCGGCAGGGCCAGGGCGAAGACGCTGAGCAGGCCTGCGATCAGCAGAGAGTGCCAGGTGCTGAGCCGTTTCATTGGGCTTCCCTCCGGATGAAGCGGACGAGCATCACGCCGTAGTGCAGGAGCAGGCCTAGGGTGATGATGATGCAGGAGATGGTTGGCCACTGGTCGCTCGGATTGTGGACGATACTGAACACCGACCAGAAGGGGCCTTTACTGTCGTCTTTGGGGCCCCAGTTCGTCTGGAAGAGCACGAAGCCCTCCTTGCGCAGGGGGTGGTTCATCCAGATGTGATGCTTCTCTTGGACGCCGTCTTCGCGGGTGAACACGTAGCTTTCGATGGACTTGGGCATCCGGGTGCCCGGGTGGAACTCGTGGTGGAAGTCCTCGAGCTCGAGTTCGAAGGGCAGCGGGAACAGCCTTTGGCGCAGTTCGATGGCGTAGGCCTTGCCTCCGGACTCATGGTAGATCGGCTTCCAGTTTTGGAGGCTGACCGGGTCTTGGAGTCCGAAGAGCAGCTCGCGGCGCTCCTGTTTGTCGGCCTTGTCGCGGATGCGGAGCAGGGCACCAGGGATGTTGCGTTCGGCTTTCACCTCGGAGGGGAGCGGCACCAGTGCGAACTCGCCGTCGGAGGCGGGTAGCAGGTGACCCTTGGCGCTCTGGGTAGGGCGGCAGTTCTCGAACCAATGCGAAACGGTCAGGCTGAAGGGGAGATCCTTGGAGCTGAAGGTTCGGGACTTCGAGCCGAGTAGGTCTTTGAGCTGGGCCTCGGGAATGATCTGCTCTTTCCAGCTGCCGTCGGCCTGCCGCTCCGTGATGGCGAGTTCGTACTCGGTGTAGCTCTGGAAGTGCGCGGCCTTTTCTCCCTCGTAGAGACTGAGGTAGCCCTCGTGGCTGGCGAGATCCTTGACCAGCGCGCTGACGAAGAGGAAGGCGATCCCGAGGTGGGCGATGAGCACGCCCAGGCGCCGCCAATTCCAGCGCATGCGGAAGACGCCGCCGACGATCAGGTTGATCGTCAGCAGGGTCATCACCAGATACCCGCCGGGCAAGAGCAGAGGGATACGGCCGCCAATCCACTCGACCAGGTATAAGGACTCGAAGTAGCGCTTTTGGGCGTTGTGGATGCCGATCTCGACCTGAGCCATGGTCCCGAAATAGGTCAGGAGGCCGAGGAAGATCAGCAGCAGGATCGAGAGTCCCAGGGAGGAGAAGAAGCCCAGCAGAAGCTGCAGCGGGTTCTTGCTGAGGCCACGGCGCTGGGGAGCATTCTCTCTTTGGCTGGCGCTGGGCTGGGAAGGCGGAGTGACGCCCGCCGAAGGCTGGGAGGGCGGGCTCGCGTCTGGCTGCTGAGCTTCGTGGCTCGTTTCACCCGGATTCATGGTTCTGCGTCCTCCCTTACTCGAAGCGAAGCGATTTGCAGAAGGCGAGGAAGTGCTCCTTCTCCGCGCGCAACTTCGCCTCGGGGCCGGTCATCTTGATGTAGACCGAGAACTGCTTGGTCGGTTGTGCGATCGCGCCCAGCATCATCGAGCCTGGGCTTCCCTCGCTGCCCATGCCGCGATAGCTGCCGCTGAGTTCAATCAGGGTCGCCTTGACGCCTAGCACATCGATCTTGGGGAGAGCCCGCAGCTCGGCCTCACTCGGCGGGGTGATCTCCATCTGGTCATACCAGCGCTGCAGGTTGGGGATGAGGCCGCCGCCGGTGCCGGTCAGGGTGATGAGCGACAGTTCGGCATCCTTGTCGCCGCCAGGATAGAAGGTGGCGAGGCGCATCGACCGTGGCGGTCCGCTCTGCCAATGCTTGGGTGCGTCCCAGCGGATGCTCGCGGGAGTTTTCTCGCTGCTCGCTGGCGAGGCTGCTGTCGAAGCGGCTTGCTGCTCGGGGATGGCTTTGGGGCCGTCGCTTTTCGCTTGGCCCATGCTCTGCAGCCGGATGGAGGCGACGAAGCGCTCGAAGTTCTGCCGCTCCTTTTTGAGCAGCTGCTGCGGGCCGGTCATCTTGACCGAGACCGTGAACATCGGCGCCTTGAGCAGGGTGGCATACATGCGCCACTCCGAAGAGCCCGCGCTGTCGCGCCCCATACCGGTGTATTTTCCGTCCAGAACGACGAGGGGGGCCTTTTTGCCGAAGAAGCGGATGGTCTCCAGCTTGGCGAGTTCGGCCGCCCCGATCGGCGCCAGGCCCATCTGGCCACGCCAGCGGTTGACGTTCTCGGCCAGGCTGCCGCCGCTCAGTCGGGTCAGGTAGCACTGGGCTTTGGGCTCTCCCTTGACCCTCAGGTTGATGTCGCGGAACTGTGCGGGTTGCAGGCTTTCCCAGCCGGGCGGGGTGTCCCAGGCAAAGCTGCGGGCCACCTTGCCCTTGCCGGCTTCGGGGAGGCCCAGTCGGGCTCGCTTGCTGAGCTTGGGAATCTTGGTTCGGTGCTTGGGGCCCAGGGTGCGCTGCTGGGTAATCTCCATTTGCTCAGGGAGCTTGCTGCAGGCGCAGAGGAGCCAGGGAAGGATCGCGCAGGCGGCGATTCGATACATACTGAGTTCCGTGCAGGAGAGGCTGGCGGAGACGAGCTTAGCCTTGGGGGAGTGCGTGGCCATAGAAAGCCGGGATGTATGTAGCTGGTTGAGCGGAAAGGCGAAGGCCTGTTCCCGCTCTCCCTGGTCCAGCCGCGCTGAGGTCGACATGTGCTTGCTCCACCCTCTGGCTGGCGGAGCCCTCCTACTGGCCTGCGAGGGCGCTTTGCAAGGCCTCGCGTCTGCGGGCCGAGATCGCGTTCCAGTCGAGTTGGCGCTCTGCGTGCTGCCGCGCGGCGCGGCCAAGTTCTATGAGCAAGGCCGCATCTTGCGCCCACTCGGCGGCGGCAGCGACGAAACCGCCGAGTTCGCAGAGCCGCAATCCCTCGGCGCTTCGAGCCTGATAGCCCCGCGCCCCGAAGGGCGTCGCCAGCACGGGCAGGCCGTGTCCGAGCATCTGCGCCAGCTTGAGGTTCATGCCGCTGCCTTCGGTGATCGGGTGCAGGCCGAAGTCGGCGGCGGCGAAGCCATCCGAGAGTTCCTCAAGGGGGCCGGTGGCGAGGCCGCCTTCGAAGCGCTCCTCGATGGGCGAGACGCTGCCGGCGATCAGGACGAAGACCCCGGCCTCGGCCAGCTGCTTGGCCTGTTCGCGGAGAAAGGCGGCGGCGCTGAGATTGGGGGCGTGGGCCGAGCCCGGGAAGAGCCCGACTGTCAGGCCCTGCGGGATGCCCAGCCTCGCCCGGGCCTGGAGGCGCTGTTCGGCATTGGCCGGCTGCGTGGTCGCGAGGTCGATACCAAAGGGAAGGACGACTTGGGTGCCGGCAGTGGGCCCGTAGCTCTCTTCGAAGCGCTGCCGCTCGGCCTCGTGCGCGACGAAGATCACGTCGGACTCGCGCCAGGCCCTGGCTTCGAGCTCTTGCGCCCGCTGCAGCAGGCCGCGGCTGCCCAGCGCTGCCTGGTGCAGGTCGCACTCGTGGTTGTGCACCACGAAGGCCAGGGGCTTGTTGAGCGAACGCGCGTAGTCGATGGCCCAGGGCGATTCGATTTGGATCAGCTGGGCGTCCCTGAGGCGGCGCTGGAAGGACGGCGGTGCCCCGTGCAGCCAGCGTGAAAGGTCGAGCGGGGGCACCCGGGCCGTGCCCCGAAGGACTCGGTCGAGCAGCAGGCGCAGGCGCAGGACGCGGTGCTCACGCAGGCGGGGCGCCAGCTCTCGGGAGAAGGGGCGGGGCCAGTGCCTTTCGAAACGGCGCAGCCCGAGGCTGAAGATGTCTACCTCGGTGCCGGCCGCTGCGAGGCGGGCGGCTGGGCCGTAGACGACTTCGGCGCCAGCGTTTCGCTTCGGCCAGATTCCGAAGGGGGCGAGGATGGCGAGTCGTTCGAGTTCGGGCATTCAGGAGGACTCGGGCGCGGCGCCGCCCAGCTCCTTTCGAAGCTCCAGGAGGTTGCGGCCGTTCAGCGTCCGCTCGAAGCGCACGCTACTGGTCAGCATGCGGATCAGATTCATGCCCATGCCGCTCTCTCCGGGCTGGCCGAGGGGGCGGCCGACGCAGTCCTCCTCGCAGCGTTCGATGCCGTCATCCCAGAGCCGCAGCACCAGCTCGTAGCTGGTGGAGCTGAGTTCGATGTCGATGGGGCCGGGCCCCTCGGGGTATCGGCTGCGGGGGTAGGCGTGGCGGGCGATATTGGTCGCGGCCTCGTCGAGGACCAGGGTCAGCTCCTCCTGCGTCCGCTCCGATACCCCCAAACGAAGCAGCCATTCGCTCAGCCGAGCGCGGACTACGCGGATCTCGGCGAGCTCGGCCTGGACGCGAAAGCGTTCGGGGAGCGGTGCCTGCTGCATCGGGGCAGTATGGCCTGATGACCGGCCCGAGGCCAAGCTGGCTTGAGAGGCTGAGGGCCATCCTGGGCTGAAAGCTTATCGAAGTTCGATGATCGGGGCCTCTCCGAGGAGGACCGAGCCCCTACCGGGGACCTTTTTCGGGTCCTTAAAGGTTTTGTAGACCATGCCTACCGGCAGTGGACCGCAGACGTTGCTTCGGATTCCGCGGCTGAAGACGGCGCCTAAGGGGTTGGCTCGAATGTCCATGGACAGGACCTGAGCCGACATGAAGACGTTGAGCCAGCGCTCGTTGTTGGGGATCTGCAGCCCGGCGCTGGCCCGGCCGCCGGAGTCCGCGACCTTGGGGTAGAGGAAGAGCCAGTCGGTGTTGACCCAGCAATCGGGGGCGGGGTCGGGGCGGGTATGCTTTGGGTCGAAGAGGTCCCAGGCGGTGAAGGGGAGGGTTTTGCCGAGGAAGCTACCGCCGTCGCGCTGGGTGCCGACGACGAAGAGGCAGAGATTGCCCGGGAGAGCATTCTCCACTGTGAAACGCATCAGCCCCCCGAGCTTCGTTGTCTGGGCGGCTCCGATTTTCAGCGGCTTTGGGCCACCGGGATGCTGGACTTGGCACTTGGGGCCCTGCTTGCCGAAGCCGATGCGCTTGCTTTCACAGAGGAAGCAGCTGTCGATCGGATAACGGCCCCGGGGTTGGCCGAGAATGATCAGGTCGAGAAGAACGTTCCCTTTGCTCCAGTCCTGGACGAAGACCTGCTTCTTGTCGAACTTGATCGAAAGGTTGAAGGGCCGGGGTCTTCGCTGCGCTTGCGCTGGCTGCGCCGGAAGGATGATTCGGCTGTCCTTAACCTGGGCGAAGACCTTGTTGCGGTAGTTGTCGTCGAAGCCCGGCTTCAGAGCGCTCCAGCGGAGTGGTACGTTCGCCAGCGCCAGCTTGACGCGGATGAACTTCTTCTCCGGGATTGCCTTGCCCCGGTTCCAATCACTACGGAAGGAGATCTGGGTAAAGCTGCGGCTGCCGCCGATGTGGATGCCCTGGTAGAGCGCTTGCAGGCGGACACAGTCGCCGAGGCTGAAGGGCAGCATCGCGGACGATAGCCCCTCACGCCCGGCCATCTCGGCTGGCAGAACCAATCGCTGCTGGGCTCTGGCTGTCGAAAGCGGCAGGCAGAGAGTAGAAAACAGGATGCCGAAGAGGATGCTCTTGGAGTGCATGGGGCTCTTGGTCGGAGGAGCGCGAGGCGCAGGACGACCTCGCGCCCCGGGTCATAGCGCGCTCCTCAGAATAGGAACCAAACGCCAGCCTGCACGCGTTGACCACTCAAGTCGTTGCCCGATGCGTCCTCGGTCTCAAGGTGGTTGAACTCCGCGCCGAAGCCGATGCGCTTGGTGATCTGGTACTTGGTGTTTACGAAGAAGTGAAGGTTGCTACGGAAGGTGTTCGCTGCGCCGACGTCGTCGTCGTCGGGATTGTCGTAGCCGACTCCGAAGCCGGAGTTGATTTTGTCGTTCCACTTCCAGGAGCCGGAGATGAAGCCACCGTAGCTGCGGATGGCTTTGCCGCTAGCCTTGTTGTAGTCGAGTCCGTAGCGGACGAATTCCGGGCCAATGCCTTCGCCGCCCCAGATTTCGCCGTTAATGGTCAAGTTGTCCGATAGGGGCAGCTTGAACTCGCCGGCGATGATCCAGGGGCTGTACTCATTGCCGTCAACGCTTACGTCGCGGAACCCGAGATTCAGGGCGACTTCGCCCTTGCCCTTAATCAAGCCTCGGTAGGCGGCGCGTGCCGCCAGCCACGGCATTCGCTCTTGGGTCTGTTGGCTATTCGCGACCCGGTGCTTGAAGGCGCTTACTTCGAAGACCCAGTCTTTAGCAACCGTCTTGCCCACTCTGATCTGAGGAACACGTAATCCGAGGTCGCCGCCAAAGATCATGGCGCTCAGGTCCATCATGCTGGGCAGTTGGCGAGCGATGGGATTCCAGGTCTGGCCGGCGATGATCCTCCAGCCATCGTCACTGTCGAACTGAAGGTATCCGTGGCGCAGCCTGGGGAGGTAGTTGTCGCCAGCATTGCTGCCGTAGAAGTCCATTTCGCAGACAGCCTTGGCCTTCCAATTGCCCCAGTCTTGGTGAGCGCTGAAGCCGAAGCGAGTGTCGCGTGGGGTGAAGTTGCTTTCGTCCGGACTTTCGCTGGTTACGTGGGCTGCATAATCTGCGCCCGGTCGGCCTTGGAAGTTGTCGTAGGCATAAATCACATTGACCCGGCCGGAAAGCTTGAGTTCTACCTCTGCTAGGACCTCGGGAAGGCTATGCGCCTTGGTATCGGGGCCATCATCCTGCAGGGGGGCGGCTGCTTTCTTACTTTGTTCCTGAGAGCTTTGGGGGGCCTGTGCCAAGGCGAAAGCTGGGACACAGAGAGCCAGGATGAGTGATGAAGTCGATAGGCGAGCTTGGCTCGTCATGTGCTTACTCCGAAATGCACTATGGGAATGGCTCCTTGCTATTGGAGCTTTCCTCACCTTTTCGAGTCGTGCATGACCGGAGTTGAGCTGAAAAACCCGCATCAACGAAGCTTTCGCGTTTTTTGGGAGCAGAAACCCCCGATGTGCTCCTCGGATCTGGGGCGGTGAAGGGTCGAGGAACCTGTATTCGGCTGGCCCAGGTGGGCGGCTCCTCCCGTCAGGGCGCCTGCTCGCTGGGGGGCGTTTCGATTATCAACAGCTCAAGTCCGCTGTTGTGAATTCCGACATTCTCCATGGAGTGCTTTGGACGAGTCACGGGGAGGGGGAATGAGTCATCATTTGTTCCAGTTGGAGCAGTTCGGCGAGACTCCCGAGGTCAAGCCTGAAATCCGCTATGGGCAGATTCATCGAGACCTCGAAAAGGGCCTTAACAGTGAGCGTCTGTGGATCGAATTGGTCGAGGTCTGTCTTCAGTTGGGCAAGGTGGGGGAGGCAGCCAAGAGTCTCGCTCATGTCTATACGCCACAGGAAGCGGCTCGTCTGACACGCATGTTCGAGTTACGCGGCGTTGTGTTTGCTGGGGATTCTGGAGCGCCAGGAATGCTGGGGGATGTCTCGGGTATTGAGCCTGGGGCCTTGGGAAAACCGAAGCCTCCTAGGAATCCTAGGAAGGCGCCTCCTCCTAGTCATAAACTCGGGAGTCATTCGACGGCCGGTCGGCCTCGTGCCGAGGCGGAAATGGCTTCTTCTCGGACCATGGCGATGGCCAAGGTTCGCGAGGAACTCGAGCGCGAGAGCGTACTGGAGCAATTCCAGGATGCGTTGGCCTATCTTTTCGTGGATCAAATGCCGATTGCGGCGATTGGCCTCACCCTGCTGTTCCCGGCGCTTGCCTCGGTGTTCTTCCTGTTACCAGCAGAGTTTGGGCTTGTTGCTCGTACTGCCATGACTTCTCTGCCGGCCCTGATTTGCCTGGGGATTGTGCTGCACGTCTCCATGCGCGTGCTGCGGGCGAGCGCCGAGGGTGAGGAGGATCCTCCTGCGCTTCTGCGCGGTGTCTTTGGCGGGGCTGCCCGGTCTCTGGCTGGTTTTGCCGTGGCCGCTGCCCTGTGCTTTTTGCCGGCAATCGCGCTTTCGCTGACCGCAGCGCCTTCCTACCCGGTGCTGGTCTTCTTCATTCTTGGCGCCGGGTACTTCCCGATGGCCTTACTCGGCATGGCCATGCGCGAAAGCCTGAGCGGTGCTGCTCCGCGCCGTGTTCTCAGGGCGATGGTGAAGAGTCGGGGAGCCTACTTGCACGTGGTGCTGATCGTTTTCTCGGCCTTCGTGCTGCCGGCAGCGGTCATCCTTTCGCTGCTGGGTCGTTCGATCTTTTTGCAGGCTGCGGTTACCGGGCCTTTGCTCGTTGGGCCCTGTCTGGTTTTGGCTCGGATGCTGGGGCGCTTCTGGTACGTTCGCAGCGAACGGCTCGCCGAGTGCTTTGGGGTGACGATCTCCGTGCAGAAGCTGGCTACCATCCACGAAAGCGCGCGGATGGCTGCCGGGAGAGAACGCGTGGCCGCTGGGCGGCAACGGGCGCTTTCGCAGCGTGAGCAAGTGGCGGCGCAGATGCGCCGCGCGCAGGCCCGAGGTCTTGGTCAGAGGCGGCAGCAACAACGGCAGTCGCAGGCCCGGCAGTCGCAAGCCCGGCAGCCGCAGGCCCAGAGGGGCAAGGCCCCTGCCAAGGCGCGTGCCTCTGCTCAGCGGGAGCTACAGCGTCAGTCTCCCACCGGGGCTAGGGGCTGGCGTTCGGCTCCCCGTGGGCAAGCGCTAGGCGTCGGCGGGGCCAAGAAGGGCAAGACTTCGGCGCAGCAGCTCAACCAGCATCGGCACACGCCGCTGCGGCAGAGGCGATAGGCGTTCGGCTCGCTGCTTAGTGTTAGGCCGGGATAACGGTCATTGAGACTGACCCGGCTAGCCCCATACTCCCTGGTATGTCGCGCATCGTTCGAATAGCCAATGGCCAGGGTTTCTGGGGAGACTCGATTCTTGGCCCCGTTCGCCTCCTTCGGGAAGGCCCCCTCGATTATCTGACCCTCGACTATTTGGCCGAGGTGACGATGAGCATCCTGCAGAAGCAAAAGGCGCGTAGGCCGGAGCGAGGATATGCGACCGATTTCGTCGCGATGCTCGATCGGCTTTTGCCCGAGATCGTCGAAAAGGGGGTCAAGGTCATCGCGAACGCGGGCGGGGTGAATCCACCCGCCTGCGTCGAGGCGGTGCTGCAGGTTGCCAACAAGCACGGTATCGCCGGGCTCAAGGTGGCGATGATCGAGGGGGACGACATCCTCCCGAAGCTCGACGAACTCGTTGCCGGCGGCGAAGAGCTGCGCAACATGGATACGGGGGAAGCGCTCAGCACGGTCCGCGACCGAGTCGAGAGCGCCAACGTCTATCTCGGGGCCGCGCCCATCGTCGAGGCCCTGGAGCAGGGTGCGCAGATCATCATCGGTGGTCGCGTGAGTGACCCTTCGCTGGTCATGGCGCCGATGATCCACGAGTTTGGCTGGGCCATGGATGATTGGGACCGGCTCGGTGCTTCGACGGTCGCTGGACACATTCTCGAATGCGGCGCCCAGTGCACCGGCGGTAACTTCAGCGACTGGCGCCGCGTGCCGGATTTGGCGCGCGTCGGCTACCCCATCGTCGAGGCGGAGGCCAGTGGCGACTTCGTCGTGACCAAGCACGAGGGGACCGGCGGCCTGGTCGACCTCCAGGTCGTCACCAGCCAACTCGTGTATGAGATGGGCGACCCACGTTGCTACATCGGCCCCGATGTGATCAGCGATTTCACCAGCATCCATCTGGAACAAGAGGGCCCGAATCGCGTGCGGGTCTCGGGGGTGCGCGGTGCTCCGGCAACGGACACCTACAAGGTCTCGATCAGCTACCGGGACGGCTTCAAGGCGCTTGGACAGTTGACCGTGGCTGGCCCCGATGCCGTAGCGAAGGCCGAACTCTGTGAGCGAATCGTTTTTGAGCGCCTGGCTCTCGATGGGGTGGAGTTCCGCCCCGAACAGATCACGAGCGAGTTTGTCGGCACCGGCGTATGCCATCGCGGCATCACGAAAGAGCCCGAGGAGCCCGCCGAGCTGGTCCTGCGCCTGGGCGTTCGCGACCAAGATGCGGCGAAGCTCAATCGCTTTGGCAGCGAGATCGTGCCGCTCGTGACCTCGGGGCCTCCGGGGGTCACCGGCTTCGCTGGCGGCCGCCCCAAGGCCCAGGCGGTGATCGGTTATTGGCCGGCCCTGATGGACAAGGGCAAGGTCCATCCTCAAGTCACGGTCCGGGAGAGCTAAGAAACTGGGCCGAGGGCGGAGCCGTACTGCCGGAGGATTTTCGGCGAGCGGTTCTTGCCTGAGGGCCACTCAATCCCTTTGATACCGAGCCACAACACGGGCCTTGCCCTGTGCTCTCTTGTCGCCGGTGCGGTCTGCCCCCGCGTCCCCGGCGCCGTCCAGGTTCGAGTTGATTCCTGGGTTCGTAGTGAGCGGCCCCTCGCCCTGGACGCCCGTACGTAAGGACGGAAACGATGCGTAAGATGATCCTCGCGTTGCTCTTCGGAGCATCCCTCCTGTCCCTCTCGAGCTGTGGCACGGCACGACGTGCCGCCAAAGATGCGAGCGTCGTGGCTCTGAGCCCGGCGATCATTCTCTATGGGGCTGGGACGGACGGCGTGGTAGACGCGCAGAACATGCAAGCAGGCCTCGAGTGGGGCGATGCGACCCAAGCCGTGTTCTTGCCCTTCACCTTCCTCTGGAACGGTGTCGTGCACAGCGCCAAGGTGCTGGTGCACGGTGTCGACTTCCTTCTCTTCCCGGCCTATGGCGTTGCAGAACTGCATCCCGCTGGCCCGGAAATCGAGCCGCTGCAGATCTACACCGGCACCTTCTTCGACGAAGATAGCGAGGAAAAGTCGGTCGGACCGGACGAGACCGGCGCAGCGAACTGACACCCGCTGCACGCCGCTCCCTGCTTTCACCGCCTTGGCAGCTCCCAGCTGACAAAGCGAGGCGGGCTCGGGGCGGGCCCATTGCCTGTGAGAAGTGATTTCGACCGCGTCTCCTCTTGGAGTGCGCGGTCGTTGTCGTTACGGAGGACGTGCTTGAGCTGCGGGCTTCGCTCCTCGTCGTTGCTCCCTGGGCGCTTTCCCCCGTCGCTCTTGCTGAGCTTAGGGAGAGAGGAGCGGAGATAGGGCTTCTGAGCCTTGGCTCGGCTTTGCTTGAATATCGGCAGCTCTTCCGGTCGATGATGGGGGCATGTTCCTGATCGTCAGTCCGGCGACGTGGCTACTTCGAGTCCAGTTCCTCGGGGCTCGACCCAGTTCCCATGATGGCCGCCTACAGGGCAGTTCCTCGGTCTATGGCGCCCACTTCGAGTGTGGTGGGGAGGGGTTGGTGGTGGCCCAGACCCTTCGCGATCTCGATGAGCCGATCTTGGTTCTCGGCTATGCGGGCGGGCTGACGGGGGAAACGCTTCGTCGGCAGATGCGTGATGACGGCCTGGATGCGCATTTGATCGAGATTTCGAGTCCGAGCCCGATGGGGCTGCGTCTGCACGAGCCGAACCGGGGGCCTTCCAAGCCCAAATTGTTTCTCGAGCCGGCTGCGGCCATCACTGGCGACGATATGCGGGGCCTGCTCCGTGCCTTCGATCGGGAGCTGAGCCGGGCCCATGGGGTCTTCCTCTGTGGCTGCTCACCCGCACGGGGCGCGGAATTCCTTTTCGCGGAGATGGCCCGTCGCGCGAGACGAGCGGGGGTCAGTAGCTTCCTGCTCAGTGATGGGGAGGCGCTGAGCGAGGCCCTTGATGCTGGCCCCAGCTACGTGATTTGTGGCCAGCGTCGGCTGCAGAAATACTGCGAAGAAGAAGAGCTTGAGCGGGAGCGCTTTTTCGAACGCCTGTTCGCGGGCGGGACGAAGGCCGTCTTCGTGACCCAGGGTGATGCGCCGGTACAGGTGCGGACGCCGGAGGGCGAAGCCAGTGTCGAGCCGCCGCATGCCGCCGATCGCATGGGCTTTGGGGCGCGGGAAGCCTTCGCTGCCGGCTTAGCGCACTCCCTGGGCCAGGACTGGGATCTGCTGCCTTCGGTCTTCTTCGGCATCGGTGCTGGCACCGCTCGCATCCAAAACCAGTTGGGTGGGCGTTTGCGTCGCGGCGCCATCGAAGGCTTTTATCGCCAGGTGCGACACGCCGGAACTTGAGCCCAGCTCTGCAGGCTTCGTCGGCCGTTTTCAGGGGCTTTTGGCGCTGCTTCGCCAGCCACTTTGGCTTTTCCCTGCGGTTTCGGGACAAGTTCTGTACTGCGGGGCTCGTTTGGGAGACGAGCCTTTTGGCGATGTGCTGCTACCCTCTGCACTCGATGCGACCCACATTTTTCATCTAAGGATCCAAGGCCATGCGCAGCCCCGCCACCGCGATACTGATCGGGCTCAGCCTTTTGGCGAGTGCCGGAAGCGCCTCCGCCCAAGAAAAGGGCACACTCAGTTTCAAACCCTTCAAGAACTTCCCCTTCCTTATGCCTAAGGAAATCTGGTCCACCGTCAACGGCCAGATCCCTCTGAAGCACCCCGGAGGCTCGGGCTTCCGCACCGAGCGTGAGGGCATGAAGCTGGCTGTCGATACCGATGGCGACGGCCGTTCCGATGGCGAGGTCAAGGGGATGAAGGGCTACTTGCTCTTTCGCAGCGCCCGCTTCCGGCATGCGCTGCGCTTCCGAGGCAGCAATGGCAGTTACCGCTATGCCGTGAGCGGCGCGATGAGCGGCAAGGTCGGCGCTGTGCCGATCATGGTCTTCGACCTCAACTGCAACGGCGTCTACAACGAGTTCGGCAGTGATGCGCTGATCATTGGCAAGAAGAGGGCCGCGAGCTTCCTCTCAAAGGTCATTAGCTACAAGGGCGAGCTCTTTGAACTCACGATCGACGAGACTGGCAGTCAGGTCAGCTTGAGCCCCTACCAGGGAGAGAAGGGCACGCTGTCGCTGGCCAAGGGCTATAGGTCCAAGGGCAAGCTGACGATGGCGGTGGTGCGCGACGAGCAGGGCAACTCCTTCGAACTCGCTGGCGAGTCGAAGGGGCTGGTGCTTCCGACGGGCAAATACCAGCTCGTTTCAGGCTTCGTTTCCAAGGGCAGCTCCTCGGTGCGTATCCGTGCTGGCCAGATGGCGGCCTTGGAAGTGAAGGCTGGCCAGGAGACCAAGTTCGTGTGGGGGCAGCCGATTAAGGCGATCATCGCCTACAGCTTCGACGGGACTGAGCTGAAGGTGGATCCCATGCAGGTGCACTTCTACGGCAAGGGCGGCGAGGAATACTACGACTTCCAGCCTGGGGCCAAGTCACCGAAGTTCATCGTCAAGGATGCCAGCTCTGGGCGAGAAGTCGGTGGCTTCCAATATGAGATGTGTTGAGGTGGTCGCCTCGCTGCTGGCTCCGTGCGAGTCGGCGACAAGGCTGAGAAGTTCATCGTCACCCTGCAGCTCAAGAACAAGCTCTTCGGGACGATCACCGGGAGCTCCGAGAAGAAGGCCGGCCCGAGCACGGGCAAGGGCTTCTCGATCGGCGTCGGCAACTGAGTGAGCCTGTGGACGGAAGCGTCGCCCGCTTCCGTCCAACGGCCACGGCGCTGCCTGGGATGGGTCTTCCCACCAATCGTCAATCGCGAAATCGTCGGGTAGCCGGATCCGCTGCCGTCTTCATCAGGCCGCGGTTGTTGCCTGGCGAGGGTGATAGAGGACCCGTCTCTAAGGATCGCGCAGAGCATGTCGTGCGCCACACTACATGAGATCTCGTGCGCCAGTCTCAGTGAGACTCCTTCGCCAAAGGGACGCGGCCGTTACGGCCGCATTTTTTCGTCTCAGTCCAGGGGCTGAAGCGTAGTTCGCCCCAGGTTTTGCGGTCTACGACGGTGAACTCTTCGCGCACGACGATACGGCGCCACAGATGAGGATGTACCTGCAGATCGACGCGCAGGCGCGGCAAGCCGACGGGGAGCACTTGGATGCGCTGGGTTCCATCGATATCGCTTTCGGCCAGTGCGCGCAGTTCCGCGAGAGTCTCTTCGGGCAGACCCTGCGCTTCATCAATCCAAAGGAAGATGCCGTGCGATTCCTCCGCGATGTCGCGCAGCAGGCGATCCAGGCCGACCGAATGGCGCATGCTCGTGCGCACGCGGAGAGCTTCACCGGTCACCTTGATGAGGCCGGAGGTGCCGAGCTTCTTCGCGCTCGAAAAATAGAAGACGCGAGATCGCTGAGCTAGGTCTTCAAGGCGTGGCCTGGGCCGCGGGCTTTCTTGCTGCGCCTGCAAGCTGCTCGATACTCGTCACGTGCGAGTGGGTCGTGCTGGCGATAGAAAGCCACGTTGTCTTGGGCCTCGCGCTCGCGCACAAACCAGCGATCGAGACTGCGATGCTAGACAGGATGGATGGAGCGGTCTCTTCGAGATCGTGGGTTACGGTGCTGTGCGGTAACACAAGCCGCAGAGCCACATGAGGAGCCGCTCCAATGTCCAAGCCTATCCGTTTCGTTGGTCTCGATGTCCACTCGATGTCCACTCGAAGTCGATCTCTATCGCGGTTGCGAGTGAGCGGGACCCTGCCGAGTACGTTGGCCAGATCGCGAACGACGTATCGAGGCTTCTCAGGTCCCTCGATCGCCTCGGCCCACGTGAATCGCTGCGGTGCGCCTACGAGGCAGGCCCGACCGGGTATGGCCTTCAGCGTGCTCTCACCCAAACCGGCATCCAGTGCGAGGTTATCGCGCCATCGAAGATGCCC
>PDWJ01008814.1_pt1 | contig 16568 bp, 16 predicted proteins | sample 1430881 | NCBI WGS metagenome assembly PDWJ01 (sample SAMN01162460, study PRJNA174530) | Oral metagenome, whole genome shotgun sequencing project. | biome: Marine environment; feature: Marine mammal; material: Swab sample of the gingival sulcus; isolation source: swab sample of gingival sulcus... | reverse complement strand
ATTCTGACGCACTTTTGTAGCACTTCTTACAAGAATAACATCTATTTTTTCTTTATTGATATAATCAATTAAATCATCTTGTTCCACCTTTTGAAGAATGACTTCCATATTGGCAGCTTCCAGAGCCTGAACACCTGATGAGGAAATGCCGTCATTTGCTAAAATTTTCATGATATTATGTTTTATGTGTTTATTAAATAGTTAAGTGATTAGAATAGTATTTTTTTAAATTAAACCTCTATACTTTCTGATCAACCATTCGGCGGTCAAAGATACGATTATTAGGACTAATAACCAGTACCAATCAATGAAAGATTGGTTAATTTTTTTTACTTTTTGGATATTTTTATACTGCGGATTTTCCGTTAATTGTTTGACAAGATCATTCAAATGTTCCGGCATGACAACTTCACCTCCCGAATTATCAGCTAAAATACTCATCTGCTGATAGTCTGCTGTATATATTTGCTTTTCTACATCATGTTTTATGACAGAAAAAGCACCGGTCTTTGTCGTTTTTTTATACTTATCTTCCACCCTGAAAGTATAATCTCCCGCCGGTAACGGGTCTAAAGTCAATGCATAATTGCCCTGACTTGTTTGAGGGATCTTAATAGCCGTGTTGACTTGAGTATTTTGATCGTATAATTTGAAATACAAGGCTGCTTTTTGATCCAATTGGAAAGTTTCATTAAAAGCACTGACTTTGATTTGCTGACTTTCAGATTCATTGATGATTCTTTTATAATCAAACTTAAAGTGATCCTGTGACACTTTTTCTGCGGTTAAGTATTGTACAATGACATCTATGAAATTGTCGAATTGCTCAAAAGACTCGTGATTTTTATAATCATATACCCGCCAACGCCACAGACCCTCACCGTTGAGTAACGCTGTTTTATGACTGTCATCTTTAGCAAACACTAAAAGCGGCGTCTCCAATTCGGATTGATTGACTTTTTGAAACAACAAGACATCATGGTTGGACTGAACTGACACCTCTCCAAAACCATCCTGCAAAGGCGGTAGGTTTTTGGGATCAAAAGAGCCAATACTGAACAAAGAAAAATCAGGGTTTAAAACCGACTGATAATTCTCCTCAAGTGTGGAAGTTTTTTTCTGGTAAACCGGTTGATTAGCATTTAAGAATTGCCAATCTGTTGCAGTCCCGCTAATCATCCAAAAAGGAATCTTTTGCTGCTTTAAAACATCCAAAACCACTTTTGATTTTGAAGTAGGTTGATAAAGTATAACTAATTGATATTCTGTTATTTTTTTAATTTTACTTAAACCATAACTTAAAACAACCTCTCTTTGTTCATTCTGTTCAATACTTTGTTTTAACGCACCCAAATCCGGGTGTAAAATATCACTCAGTATAAGAACTTTTGAGCGCTGGTCAACAATATCAATTGAAAATTTTGAGACGTTATTACTTTTGTTTTTTTCACCCTCTGCGGCCTCTACTTTTACGGTATAAAATTGCTGCCCTACAGCACGGGGTTTGACCTGACAAACCACCCGCTGAGAACGTTGATTGTCTTTAAAAATAATGTCCTTGCTACAGACTTTTTGACCTTTATAATAAATACTCAAACGGGATGTCAATGTTCCTGAACCTTTGCGGTTAACAAAGACCTCAACCGGAAATGTATTCTTTAAAAAACCATAAGGGTTATTATTGATTCTGGCAATATAAACATCCTTATAGGACGTCGTATCGCCAAAAACAACAGGGTAAACAGCATTCCTCATCTTGAGGTATGCCGCAGATACACCTTTTGTCTGATTACCGTCTGTCAGTAAAATAATGGGCAATTGTTGATTCCGAATAGCAGATTTCAGCGTTGTCAAGCCCGAAAAATCCGTATAATTTTCTGTGAATAACAATGAATCAGCTAAAGGCTTCAACTGTTCTCCTAAACCGTAATAAGCTACATCAAATTTGTCATTAAATAATGTGTTTTGTTTCAAAAATGCTACTTGCTGTCTTACCTCCTCTTGCTGCTTGAGTGCTTTGACCGATGAAGACTGATCGACAACTACAGCCAACTCCGGCTTAACAGTTGTCTTTATCTGACGTGTCAATTGAGGATTGAGCAACAAGAGCAGGATAAGAAACACACTCAATAAGCGCAGAACAAATAACAGCCATGGCTTATCAACCCGCTTTGACTTAGGGTATAAATAAAACCCCCAAGCAACAATAGCAGCTAACAATAATGCGCCAACTATACTTAAGACAACCTGACTCAACATTTAATTCTTAATGTATAACAGAAATTAATTATCCCTTTTCTCAAAATTCTCCTTATCTCTGTTATTCAATTGTTTGACTATCACATAAATTAATGCAACTGCAAGAAATCCATAAAATAATATTGCAAAAATCATTGTAAAAACGGCTATAATAAAGGACATCTAATTAACCTAATTTCACCGCTGTTCCAAAAGCCATGATTTCAGAAGCGCCTTGCATGACTTGTGCCGTGGTAAACCTCACACCTACTACAGCATCTGCACCGAGACGTTCAGCATCCTCCAACATTCTTTTAATAGATTGTTCACGGGTATCAGCCATCAGTTTGGTATATTCTGATATCTCACCACCGACCAAATTTTTCAAGCCGGCAAAAATATCACTACCAAAGTTTCTGGCACGTACGGTACTACCTCTGACAATACCTAAAGCTTCATTAATTTCTTTTCCGGGAATTGTTTCTGTTGTTACGTAAATCATATTTTTTGTTTTATTAGTTTTATTAAGTTAATAGTCCACCATCCACTTGAATAACCTGACCGGTGATATAAGTACTCATATCTGAGGCGAGGAACACACATGCATTGGCGATATCCTCAGGTTTTCCACCGCGTTTTAACGGAATAGCTTTACGCCATTCATCGACTGTTTTGGGATCGAGTTTTGCCGTCATTTCTGTTTCTATAAATCCGGGTGCTATCGCATTGCAGCGAATATTCCTACTACCCAATTCTAAAGCTACAGACTTCGTAAAACCAATAATACCCGCTTTAGAAGCCGCATAATTGGCCTGACCAGCATTTCCTTTGATTCCCACAATAGAAGTCATATTGATGATAGAACCTTGACGTTGAGACATCATAGGTCTGGTGACTGCTTTAGTCAGGTTAAAGACCGATTTTAAATTGACCTGTAATACCCGGTCATAATCTTCTTCAGACATACGCATCAACAGGTTGTCTTTGGTAACGCAAATGCCTTTGCAATACCCAAGCCTATACCTCTGGTTGCTCCGGTTATCAATACATTTTTTCCTTGTAATAAATTCATGTTTGTATCTGTTTTTTTAGCTCACCAAATATAAAGAATTATAAGGAGACAGCGCACACTTTTTTTAAATTGACATTAAAAACAATCGTCTAATTAATATTTAAAGTAAAACTTTATTTTTTCACGTCTAATCAACTGTTTTAAAGCTATTAAAACACATATATCATAACAGTATTTAACCGGTTTAATTCGTTATAAATACAAGAAAAAAACTTTTCAACACAGATTTGTTAATTAATTATCCGGAGCTATTTCATACGTATGCTTTCGTCTTATAATTTTACATCACCGTAAAAAAGAAAAACCACTATATATTTTTTTTAACTAAAATTGTATGACCATGATAGATCAATCTGTATCCCAAAAAGTAAGAAAAACATACTCCTACGACGAGGTTTATAAGGCGTCTATAGCATATTTTAACAATGACGAATTAGCATGTACCACATGGATTAATAAATATGCTTTACGCACCTTAACCGGTGAATATCTGGAATTGTCTCCGGACGATATGCACAGAAGAATGGCCCATGAATTTGCACGCATTGAACACAAATACAAAGAGCCTACTACTGATACTGATTTAACCCAACTATCAGATTACGGCAAAAAACGCCAATTTTTAAGTGAAGAGAATATTTACAGTTTATTTAAAAATTTTAAATACGTCATACCTCAGGGAAGTGTGATGTACGGCTTGGGCAACAGAGAAGTCATAGCATCATTGTCAAACTGTATTGTTGTCCCTCCGGTGGAAGACTCATATGGTGGTATTTTTCATACAGACCAGCAGATGGCACAACTATTCAAAAGACGTTGTGGCGTAGGAACTGATTTATCTAAACTAAGACCCAGAGATCATGTAGTCTCCAATGCGGCCGGTTCTACAACAGGTGCTGTATCTTTTATGCACCGGTTTTCAAACACAACCCGCGAAGTCGCCCAAAACGGACGAAGGGGCGCCTTGATGCTTACCATGGACATAGCTCATCCTGATATTGAAGAATTCATAACCGTCAAACAGGATTTAACTAAAGTCACCGGTGCCAATATCTCTGTTCGTATCTCTGATGAGTTTATGACAGCTGTAATCAAGGATGAAGATTATACCCTGAGATGGCCTATAGACAGCAAACACCCAAAAACCACAAAGACTATCAAAGCAAAAAAACTATGGGAGCTCATCATTAAAAGTGCTCATAGCACTGCTGAACCGGGTATTATTTTCTGGGATAAACAACACCATTATTCTACTTCATCCATCTATCCCGGTTTCAAAAATGTATCTACTAACCCTTGTTCTGAAATAGCTATGCAAGGTGGCGATTCTTGCCGGCTTATAGCGGTCAATCTGTACAGCTTTGTCGAGCAACCTTTTACTGATGATGCTAAATTCAATTTTGACCGTTTTTATGAAACTGTCTACGAAACCCAAAGACTTATGGATGACCTGGTCGATTTGGAATTGGAATCCATTGACAGAATCCTCAACAAAATAGACTCTGACCCTGAAGCTGAGTATATCAAAGCTACCGAAAAAGCCACATGGGAATTATTAAGAGATACCCATGGCGATTACCAGAGGACAATTTGATATTTTCAACAGAAACATTGAAGAAAAATCAGATTTTGTACAGATGATGAAAGTTGATTTTCCGGACATTTATGACCGTATGATGAATAACGGTCGACGTAATATTTCTATCAGTACCGTTGCACCTACAGGAAGCCTTAGTATGTTAGCCCAGGTTTCTTCAGGTATAGAACCGGTATTTTTATTATCCTACACCAGACGTAGAAAGGTAAATCCCAACGATGATAACGTCAATGTAGATTATGTGGACGATACAGGCGATGCTTTTGAAGAGTTTACCGTTTTCCATAACAAACTGAAAACATGGATGGATATAACCGGTGAAACTGATATAACCAAAAGTCCTTATTACGGTGCTACAGCACCTGAAATCAATTGGGAAAAACGTGTAGAGTTACAGTCATTAGTACAAAAATACACCACCCACTCTATCAGCTCTACCATCAATTTAAAATCTGATGTTCCAGAAAGTTTGGTGAGTGATATTTATATAGAAGCATGGAAACAAGGCTTGAAAGGAATTACGGTGTACAGAGACGGATCACGGAGTGGTATATTAGTGTCAACAGACGACAAGAAAAAATCCACACCCGGTGATAACACAGAACAATTCCTCGGTAAACGTCCTGCTAAACTCGAAGCTGCTGTCATACGTTTCTTTAATGACAATGAAAAATGGCTCGCAGTCGTAGGGTTGAAAGACAATAAACCCTATGAAATCTTTACCGGAAAAGCCAAAGACGCTTTTGACCTGCCGGACTGGGTAGAAAAAGGATGGGTCATTAAAAACCGTGAAGATGATGGTGTTGCCCGTTATGATTTCCAATATCAGGATACTGAAGGTTACAAAGTAACCATCGAAGGGTTGTCCCGTTCTTTCAACAAAGAATTCTGGAATTATGCCAAGCTGATATCAGGTGTCTTACGTCACGGTATGCCATTGCATTATGTCGTTGATTTAGTTAACAACCTCAACCTGTTTGATGAAAATATTAACACCTGGAAAAACGGGGTCTCAAGAGCCTTAAAACGTTTTATCCCTGATGGCACGACAGCCGTTGACAAAAAATGTCCTGAATGTGGTGATCCCGAAGGACTCATCTATGAAGAAGGTTGCCTCAAGTGTAAAAGCTGTGGCGAATCTAAATGTGGTTAGACCTGTTTTTGTCATAAGTCCTGTAGAAAAGTAAAAGGAAATTTTGATCAACCCGCATTTTGGGATTTTAAAATCTCAAAATGCGGGTTGTCATTTTGTAAGGCTTTAATCTAATAGTCTATGGAAATCTAAAACCATTACTGTGGGTAAGTACATTTTATTCAAATCGGATGGAAATATCCAAATGTCCACCTAATCCCTCATTAATAATTCGTTGCAGCGTAGAAAATCTGATATCTTTTAAATTTCTTTCCAATTTTGAAATATAGGATTTATTCGTACCGGCCAGTTCAGCCAGTTGTTCCTGTGTAAGCCCTTTCTCTTCTCTGGCTTGTTGAATCAAAACACCTAGTTTAAAAGCATCATATTCTGTTTCAAACGCCTCACGTTTTTCAGTACCTTTTTCTCCAATTTTTTCATCTACAAATTGGTCAAGACTTTTTAGATTTTTATTCTTTGGTTTCATAATATTCCTTTTTTATCTGTTCTGCTCTCTCTATTTGTTGTTTAGGTGTTTTTTGAGTCTTTTTTTGAAATCCATGACCAACAACCACTATATTACCCATATCGAAAAAGCAAAAGATTCTAAAAATGTTGTTGCCTACCTGAACTCTTATTTCATAAAGTCCGGTTGTATTTTTTAAATGTTTAAAATATACCTCTGGAATTTGGTCAAGTTCCTCTATAATCCTTAACGTCCAGATTATTTTCTTTTTAACCTTATCCGGTTGACTTTCATAAAAGCTCTCGAAATAGTCCTTAAAAAAGTACAATTCCCTTTTTTTACTCATTTAGCAAATATATAAAAAGTTGCCTTATCGGACAACTAATTTTTATTTCAGCTATAAAATTAGATGTTGAGATTATTATTTATACTGACAAATTGAGAACACCCTAAAAAATTATCCGCGGCACTTTGTGCCGCGGATAATAATTGATTTAATCAAAAATTGTATTACAACAATTGTATCTTATTTGTTTTTCTCCATGATATAATGCAGAACTTTTTCCATAAGGTGTACCCGGTCTTTACCTCTTACATTGTGTTTATGCATAGGATATGTAAAAAAGTCTATAGGAACCTCTTTCTCTACTGCTTCTTTCAGTAAAGTCATACTGTGCTGTGGAACCACAACATCATCCACACTACCATGAATAATCAATAAGGGGGATTTCAGGTTGGTTATTTTTTCATGTAGCCGGGTGTTTTTATAACCCTCAGGGTTTTCTTGTGGTGTGTCCATATAACGCTCACCGTACATAACTTCGTAGTATTTCCAATCGGTAACAGGACCACCGGCAACTCCTGCATTAAACAAATCAGGATAATTGAGCAACAGTGAAATTGTCATAAAACCACCATAACTCCAACCGTGAACAGCAATTCTGTCTGTATCTACATAGGGTAATGATTTGAGGTATTCCACACCTATAACCTGATCTTTCATCGCTTCTACACCCTGATTCCTATGGCATACGCTTTCAAAAGCAAACCCACGATGATCAGAGCCGCGGTTATCCATCGTAAAGACGATGTAATCCTCCTCAGCAGCCATATACTGCATCCATAAATTACTACCACCTAACCATGTATCAGTTACCAATTGCGCATGTGAACCCCCATAGACATAAACCAATACCGGATATTTTTTCTCCGGGTCAAAATCTGCCGGTAAAATCTGACGGCATTCCAATGCTGTACCGTCTTCAGCATTTAATGTCACAAACTCTGTGGTACCCAGATGATAATCTTTAAGCGGATTGACGGCTTCTTCCAATACTTTTTCAACACCTGTTTCTGTGTTAATAATACTCGTAATATTAGGGGTTGTAAGGTTCGTAAACTGATTGAGAATATATTTACCGGAAGGACTTAATAAAGCATAATTCGTACCGCTCTTTTTAGTGATTTTTTCTACTTCTTTAGTTTCAATATTGATTTTATACACCTGCAAACCTTTGGGGTCTTCTCCGGTCGCCTGAACAAACACATGTTGAGCATCCTTGTCAAAGCCCATGATTTCTGTTACTACAAAATCAAAATCTGTAAGCTGTCTGTTTTCCTTTTTTAATAAATCATAGCTGTACACATTCATAAAGCCGTCTTTTTCACTGAGCCATAAGAAACGGGAATCAGAACCGGGAATAAATACGACAGGGTTTTCCGGCTCTACCCAACGCTCATTCTGCTCTTCCAGAATTGTATAAACCTTTTTACCGGTCTGCGCATCATACACATTCAACCAGTAATGATCCTGAGCGCTGTTAACTTCTGCCAGAATGATATATCTTTCATCCGGAGACCAGGCCAGATTGGTTAAATAATGTTCATCTGAAGTATCAATATCCAGATAAGTCATTAGTTTCAGGTTAAGACTGAAAACGCCTATTTTAGCTTGTTCACTGCCCTGCCCTGCCATAGGATATTTTACTTCAGTCAATTCTGCCGGATAGGTTGTCACGTCAACCAATGGGTAAGATGAGACATTGGTTTCATCTTTTTGGTAAAAAGCCAGATAATTTCCTTTGGGCGACCAAAAAGTACCTTTGGAAATGCCAAATTCATTACGATGTATGGTCTGTCCGGAAACAATATTTTTATCTGCAATAGTAGTTACGGGAATTTTTGGATTATCGGCAGTAGCTATGTACAAATTATTGTCTATCGTATAAGCCAAAGCGTCATTTAACATACAGAACTCCTGATTGGCCGCTTTACTATCCAATGTAATGCTAAATAAAGGCTTGTTGTTCTTAACATCATATAGGTAATAGTTGTTTTGGTAGCTGAAAAACCCTTTGTTGGCAGACAGTTGTGTAAAATACGGTGGGTATGGCAAATCCGTATATACTGCACTGATCTCCTGAATTCCCACTTGACCCACAGCCTCTCCCTGAGCATTATTGATGGTCATTCCTCTTTGATCATAGTAAACAAAAAGATCTTCGTCTTCCATCCATTGAACCCCTGACAAACGTTCGGGATATAAGCCTTTATAATAGCCCAGTACAGCATCTTTTATGGTAAGATGTTTCTCTTGAGCAAAGGTCATAACTGTCATGAACACTGCTAATAAAGTGAATAATTTTGATTTCATAAATATTCTATTGGATTAAAATTTATTGATCTGAATTTCCCTCATGAACCGGTTTTAAAGTTACATGCTGAATAATTCTACGGTGTATTTTTACAACTTTGATTTCATAGCCGTCGACTGTGATTGTATCATTGACTTTAGGAATTTTCTTAAAGTGGTAGAGTATCAAACCGGATAATGTGGTGTAATTCTCATTTTCTTCAAACGGCTTGGGCAATTGGTCGTTGATATCAACAAGAGATTGGGTGGCTTTAACAGCATATTCACCCTCTTTAGTCAATACCACTATAGGTTTTTCATCATCTTCTTCGTCCTGTATTTCACCAACCAATTCTTCTAAGATATCTTCCAGTGTAATGATACCCTGTGTACCCCCGAATTCATCGATAACAATAGCCAGATGAATACGTTGTTTTTGAAACTCGGTTAAAATCTCACTTATCAGTTTGTTTTCATAAACATAATACACAGGATTGAGTGCATTTTTGATTTTAAACTTCGGGTTTTTAAAATATTCTCTGAATATGTCTTTAGCATATGCAATCCCAAGGATATTATCCAATGATTCTTCATAGATAGGAATTCGGGAAAAACCGTTACTCAAAATATTTTCAACGACTTCAGTCGTACTCAGATCATTTTCTAAGGCGAAGATATCGTGTCTGGGCACCATGATCTGTTTGGCATTATGATCCGTAAAATCAAAAGCATTTTTAATAATCTCATAATTCTCTGCCTGTATTTCACCCCCTTGCTTACTTTGATCAATGAGCAGGCGTAATTCATCCACACTGTGGGTTTCATCTTCACCAACAGGCTCGATACCTATCAATTTTAAGAATGCATTGGACAAGGCGTTCATCAACCAAATAAATGGTCTGAAAATCATAAAAAACCAGTACAACGGATACGCTACAGCAAATGTTGTGGGTTCGGATTTCCTGATCGCTATAGATTTGGGTGCCAACTCACCAAAAACAATATGAAGGGTTGTAATCAACAGGAATCCCACTACAAAAGAGATTTCATGAAGATAGGCTTCAGGAATCTGAAAATTTAACGCATGAGATAAACGCTCAATACCCTTGGCAACAACCGGTTCACCAATCCACCCCAGACCAAGACTTGCCAAGGTAATACCCAATTGGGTTGCCGACAAATAAGTATCGAGGTTTTTAATAATGTGCTGCGATTTTTTAGCCAGTTTGTGACCCTGCTCCGCTTTAAGTTGTATTTGAGAATAACGAACTTTAACAATAGAAAATTCTGCGGCTACAAAAAAACCATTGAGCAAGACTAAAAAAATTGTAAGAAAAATTTCAAACGCCATAATGAGATATAATCTAATGCAAACCTACATAAAAAATATAAGTCTATACCTTATCAGGTTGCAAAAATATTTATAATATTAATCATGTGTTAAACATTATTTTTTGGCTATTCTTGCCATACTGGGGTAATGATCTGAAAACGGCACATCATAGGTTCTGAAATGATTGATTTTAAACTTCTTATCAACCATTATAAAATCGATACGTAAGGGCAATGTATATTGATAAGTAGGAGAAAAACCTCCACCGGCACTTACAAAGGCATCGCGTTTACCCTTGAGTAATTTCCTATAAATCCACGAGAACGCCGTATTGTTAAAATCACCCATAATGATTACCGGATAAGGACTACCGGATTGATGTTCAAGTACTTGCTCCACCTGCCCTTGTTGTAATTGAAAAACTTTACCGATCTTCATGGATAAATGCTCAGCATCTTTTTCACCAAAATATTGTTTTTTTAAATTTAATCTTATGGACTGCAAGTGCAGATTGTACACCCGTACAGTGTCTGCGTCTATTGCTATATCGGCAAACAGTACATTGTTGGCTGAATCTTTAAAATCAAAACTACCTTTGTTAACAATGGGAAATTTAGAATAAATAGCTTGTCCCATGCCTGTTTTTGTGCCTTTACTTAACTTTTCAAATTTATACCGGTAGTCCATAAAGGCTCTTTTATCTAATGTAAACTCTTGTAAACACAAGATCTCAGGTGATTTTTGAGCTACAAAATCAGTAATTTTTTGAGGAACACTATCTTGTTTGGACCATTCGTATTTGTTGAACATTCGTACATTGTAACTCATCAATTTGACGTCTTCAGATTTGATGACTTTCTTACTGTGAATCTTATAGGTACGCTTTATATAGGAATAGCCAATGGCGAGTACCACAAAGGTCAGCCAGAAATAGCGTTTCATTTTAAACAGCCAATACAATAAAACAATGAAATTGAGCACGATTAATACCGGTATAAAGAGACTATAACCGGCTAAACGCCCTAAAGTACCGGGAGGTATATAGACGGAAATATATCCCAATAATAATAGTAGCGTCAGTATAAAAGTGATGATAACCATCACATAATGTCCAAAAGATTTTTTTTTGGATTTAGTTGCCATTTGTTTTACTTTGGTTAAACAAAAATTGTTTTTCTTCTGCCGTTAAGCTATCATAACCTGTTTTATTAATTTTGTCTAAAATCCTATCGATCTCATCCTGAATACTTTTTTGCGAACGATAACTTAGTTTCGTTTTTTGGTTAGGGTTTCTATACACTTTCAAAGGTGTTTTCTGAGCCGATGTATCAAACATACGTAACAGCCCCTTCCCTTCATTAAAAAACCGGGTCAACACAAACCCAGTCAATGCACCGGCCAACAGACTTGCCACAGCCGGAGTATTTGTTCCTAAGTTGATCAATCCTGCCAATAACAGCCAAATTGCAAATATAAACCAAATCCTGACCGCTCCAATAAATCGCAAGTTAATATTATATGCCGGTATTTTAGTGAGCATTCCCGCCATGAGTCCGGTGATACCAACCGTCAATCCTGACAAATAAGTTGCTCCGACAGTACTAATACTATAAACCAACACCAGTAAAAGATAGAGTATTAATTGCTTTTCTTTGAAAAAATCTAAAAACAGCTGTCCAAAGTAATACAATATCAAACAATTCGTGAATAACGGAATAAAGTGTTCATGTACCCCGGCATAAGACAAAAGTGACCAGGGTTTTTTTAATAGAGATTTAGGTTCAGGGTACAATCTCAAAAAGCTATAATCAACCTGAGTCACTTGCAGTATTAGAAGTACAAGAAAGACAAGAATCAGCAGGACAATGATTTTATCCACAGCATTGGACTGCTTGTAATATGTTTTTATCGTCTTTAACATCAGGGTTTTACTTTGATACTCCATTCAAAACTAAAGGAAGACACTTCTACCCCGTCTGTATTAGTACCGGACGAAGTCAAAGTCAGTTTTTGCCCTTCTCCGGTTGCAATAGCCCGCTGAATAACTTCATCTATCTGATGTCCCTGGTTACAAACAAACGTGATTTTTCCTGTAGCTTTTTTATAAAAACCGCCTTTTTGCTCAGTGACGAGCATAGAGATACGCTTGCCTGTTTTGGCTATACTTCGCATGACCATGACGCCTGTGGAAAGCTCTGCCGCCATGGCCTGAACCCCAAAATAAAGAGACCTGAACGGATTTTGATTGATCCACCGATGTCTGACACTGACTACTGCCTGATGATCATCTATCTGCCTAATTCTTATACCTGTAAAATAGGCTGAAGGTAATTTAATTAACAGAAACCTATTGAGTTTGGCAGGGACAAACTGTCGCTCAACGTTTTGTTTTTTTGACATATGTTTTCTTTTGAATGAGCTAAAATAATAAAATATTTCAGGGGTCTGCAGATAATCATTGATTTTGTTTATAGCTCTAATTTTATCTGCTCCTCTATACTACTTGGGAAAGCTATCATGTAAGTATAATTATTGTATTTTTACGGCAAATTTTGAACACAATGTCAGAACAGTCATTCGATTCTAAAACCATTTCAAGAGGAATTTTACGTGCCGTAGCAACCTTATTTCTTATTGCATTAGCAGGTTATATTTTATTCCAGTTGAGTTCAGTAATCATCTACATTTCTATTTCGCTGGTGATAGCTCTTATTTTCAGACCTTTAATACAGTTTATGACCAAAAAGATGAAAATAAGGAAAACATTTGCCGTTGTTACCAGTATCCTTATATTATTTCTAATAATCTCTGGTTTTATCAGTTTATTTATTCCATTGATTATCAAAGAGAGTGAAAATTTATCTCTGTTGAATTCAGAGGAATTCAGACAAAGGTATGACTATATGATTATGCAAATAAATAACTTTCTATTGACGTATGACATTAATATCATAGAGCGTTTACAGGAGTTTAACTTTGGTGATTACCTCAAGGTAATTCCCAACTTTATGAATTCTTTGATAGGTGCTTTTGGTAATCTGATTATTGGCTTCTTATCCGTATTGTTTATCAGTTTCTTTTTTATGAGTGATTCCAAATTGTTTAACAACACCTTTAAAGCCCTAATCCCCGATGATATAGAGCCCAAAATTCTAAGATCCACAGAAAAGATTAAAAACCTTTTATCCCGCTATTTTATCGGACTTATTGCTCAAATCAGCATTTTATTTATCATCTATTTTGTGGTTTTGTCTATAGTAGGCGTTGAAAATACCTTTGTCATCGCTTTGATTGCCGCCTTGTTTAACCTTATTCCTTATGTAGGACCGCTCATGGGTGGTATCTTTATCATTATATTTACCTTAACCAATGATGTCAGTTTAAACTTTAACACTCAAATTCTGCCCAAAGCCATCTGGGTACTGGTTGGTTATATAGGTGCACAACTTATAGATAATTTCTTCAGTCAACCGTATATTTTTTCAAAAAGCACCAAATCACATCCCTTGGAAATCTTTTTAGTGATTCTTGCCAGCGGCTATCTGTTTGGAATTCTCGGTATGGTACTTGCCGTACCTACATATACCGCTCTTAAAGTGATTTTAAAAGAGTTCCTGTCTGAAAATGAATTTGTAAAACATCTGACTAAGGGGATGTAGAAGTGTTGAGTGTTAGGGATGAGCTGTTAGCCTTTGGCCTTTGGTTGTTAGCTTTTCGAGGCTGCATTCTTGTTTCATCTTACTTCGGACTTTCGTCTTTGGGATTACATCTAAAGTCCAGGCAGGCTATTAGCTGTTAGCCTTTGGCCTTTGGTTGTTAGCTTTTCGAGGCTGCATTCTTGATTCATCTTACTTCGGACTTTCGTCTTTGGGATTACATCTAAAGTCCAGGCAGACTATTAGCTGTTAGCCTTTGGCCTTTGGTTGTTAGCTTTTCAAGGCTGCATTCTTGATTCATCTTGCTTCGGACTTTCGTCTTTGGGATTACATCTAAAGTCCAGGCTGGCTATTAGCTGTTAGCCTTTGGCTTTTGGTTGTTAGCTTTTCGATGCTGTATTCTTGATTCATCTTACTTTGGACTTTCGTCTTCGGTATCATAACTAACGTCCAGGGAGGCTATTAGCTGTTAGCCTTTAGCCTTTGGTCACGAAATACCGCCAACTTTAGCCTTCTGCATCAAATCCTCAATTTCAAATTCCTTATCTAACTACAACAACATAGTTTAACGCATTAAAAGTTTCCACCCTAAAAGCAACCATCCGGCTATAAACATCAATCCACCGAGTGGTGTCACAAACCAAATACTTTTAGCGGGAATTAATCCTGTACTGATGACATAAAGTGAACCGGAAAAAAACACAATACCGAGTATATATAAAACACTCACCCATAACTTATCTGAAGCGGTCAGTTTTGGGAATAATTGTACGATCAGCAATACCAAAACATGAAACATATGATATTTAACACCGGTTTCAAAGTTTTTTAACCCGTCAACCCCCAGTTTTTCTTTGAGCGCATGAGCACCTAAAGCACCTAAAAGAACACCTAAAGCACCGAGTAGTGAGACTATAAATAATAAGACTTTATTCATTGGATAAAATTTAAATCAAAATTAGAGCCAAAGATACTAATTTAACTCATACCATTTTTTGAGTTAAATAAGACTTTGATCTGAGAGATTTTTATCACAAATGTCCAACAGAATTACGATACATCACTGAAATTCTGTGACTAAGAGAAATTAATTAACACTCCACTATGTAAATTTAGTCAAATGATCCGGCGGTGCATAATCAAAGTTAGAAATTATGGATTTTTCACAATTTTCAGGTGTTATATTATTCTTATTCATTTTTACCATTGGATTTTGGTTGTTGATTTTCGCCCTATCATTTGTTGTGCCTTATTGGTTATTTGGCTCATTAATGGAGCGTTTTAAAGAAAACAAATCACGAAAAAAGTCGAAAGAAGAAGCATAGATATAACTGCTTAACTTATATAACAAACTCATCAAAGAAATCGGATAACATCAAATATCCGATTTTTTTTAGTTTTTAATCCGATCACTTTTAGTACTGCCGCTGTGAACCGCCTTGTAATTCTCATAGCAATCCAATACAGCTTCAATCACTTGTAAATCTGAAGCATTTCTAATAAAGTATTCTGAATAATTACAGTAGTTCAACAATGAGTTCAATTGCTCTCTATCCATTTTCAGGTATTCCATAAGCACCTCCCTGTTGGCTTTTTTCTCAAGTATCTCACGTAATTGGTCTTGAGAACGTAGTTTTTTCAGACGCCTGAGCTGTTTTGGTTTACTACCAAACATTTCATAGAGGTAGTCTACAGGGTGGAAAACAGCATCAAGTGGGGTATTATAGACATGAGACATCGGTTCTCCAGTTTGATAAGTCTGTGGTAAACCGGCTATTTCTACATGTTCATATTTATTAACAGGTACATGTTTAGCATCAACCTCAAGCACACCTATCAATTGGTATGGTTTGATACGCACCTCTCCCAGTTCTATAGGGACTTCATACATTACAATGTCTAAATCGTTCCCTTTGAGTATATCCTTAGTGACTCTGAGCTTAATAGATTGATAGCCTACATACGAAAAATATAAAGTATCATTTTCATTGACCTTTATTTTATAATGCCCGGTACTGGACGTCATAGTTGCTGTTACACGATTGAGATTGATGATATGGGTATGAATCATCGGCTTCTGGGTTTCGCCGTCTGTTATTTTTCCTTTGATCGTGTATGTTGGGATATCAGTCCCGTTGTCTTGCGCCAATACACCTAAAACTAAAAACATAAACACTAAGGAAAGACTAATATTTTTCACTTAAAATGATTGCTAATATTATTACAACGCAATATTATTACATTGAATTCAGATGAGCCGTTAATGAAGTGTGAAATAATTTAATTTTAGCCATTAAAAACATTAATTGTACTAAATCATTTGAAAATAACTCAACCGCCCTACCGGTCGGTCTCAAACAGCTTTTCATCGCATCCCTACCCCGCTTCCTTGATTTTCAATATTTTTTCAGGTATGCCATCCTGCTACAATTAAAACCCACT
>PDWJ01007151.1_pt1 | contig 16569 bp, 11 predicted proteins | sample 1430881 | NCBI WGS metagenome assembly PDWJ01 (sample SAMN01162460, study PRJNA174530) | Oral metagenome, whole genome shotgun sequencing project. | biome: Marine environment; feature: Marine mammal; material: Swab sample of the gingival sulcus; isolation source: swab sample of gingival sulcus... | reverse complement strand
TGTTAATTGCTCTATTGCTTGTTGGTCTCTACTTGCCCTTGCTCTAGCATATTGTTTGCCCAAATCTTTCATTTTATCATAAAAATGAGATGTCTCATTATTATATTGCTTCATTTCATCTTGTGCTTTTGAGCCTGTTATATTTGCGTTACCAAGACTGTCATACTGTGCAGTAAGTTCTATTGTTGAGTTCTCCATAAATATTGGAACAATATGCTTTTTATCACCTATGGTAAGGTAGTATATTTCAGGAAAATCCACAGTCCCTTTGAATGTGAACTTACCATTTTCGCATTGTAATGAATCAACTGATTTCCATTCACCTTTAACCCGTTTTATTAAACGTACTTCTCCGGAATTAAAGCCCTCAATAGTTGCATTAAGCGCAAACTTATTACTTGTTTGCTTTTCTTGGCTGTTGCACGATACAATCGCGGATACAACCATCAAAATAATTAAAATCTTTTTCACTGTATTTATTTTTTAGTTATTAATAATTTTTTGCAAAGATACTGTTAAGATTTTATTACGCAAGAATTTTACGGCAACATGCCAAAAACTATCCGAAATAACTTCTATGTTTGACAAATAAAATATACATTTGCGGTTTTAAATATTGGATATATGAATAGAATATACGGGTTTTCGATGCTTATTCTTAATTTATTGTTTAAGGTGGCATCTGTTTTCAATACAAAAGCCAAATTGTGGGTTGCCGGCAGAAAAGATATATTTAAACAAATAGCCGATAAACTAAAAGATGACAAATTTAGAATATGGATACATGTATCATCATTGGGGGAGTTTGAACAGGGCAGACCTTTAATGGAGTTGCTTAAAAAGGAATATCCCGATTATAAAATTTTCCTCACTTTCTTTTCGCCTTCAGGTTTTGAGGTGCAAAAAAACTATAAATTTGCCGACTACATTTTTTATTTGCCTTTAGATACTAAATCTAATGCCGTTAAATTTGTTGATTTAATAAATCCCGATATAGCAATTTTTGTAAAATACGAATTTTGGTATAATCACCTAAAAGCACTAAGCGACAAAAAAATACCCACTTATTTAATATCCGGGATTTTCAGACCAAGTCATGCGTTTTTTAAATGGTATGGTAAATGGTATAAGCAGATTTTATACTTTTTCGACCATTTTTTTGTTCAAAATAGCGAATCTAAACAATTACTGGAAAATATAGGATTACGGAATGTTACAATTTCGGGGGATACTCGTTTTGATAGAGTTGCCGAAATTGCCCAAAAAGCCAAGCCTATACCTTTTATAGAAAAGTTTTGTGAAGATAACACAACTGTAATTTTCGGAAGCAGCTGGAAGGCTGATGAAGAATTATTTTTTGATTTTATAAATAAAAACGAAAACAATATAAAATTTATAATAGCCCCACACGAAATACACGAAGAGAATATTGTAAAAATTATGTCGAGAATTACACAGCCGATTTTGCGATACTCTCAAATTGAACATAATAAATCAAACGATGCAAGAGTTTTAATTATTGATAATATTGGAATGTTATCAACTGCTTATAAGTATGGCAGCATAGCACATATTGGAGGAGGATTTGGTTCAGGAATACACAATATTTTAGAGGCAGCTACGTTTGGCTTGCCTATATTGTTCGGACCTAATTATCATAAATTTCAAGAGAGCTTAAAGGTGCTTTTTTGGTAAACAATAAAACAGAAGCCACGAAAAAGCTGAAAGAATTGATTACCGATAAAGAACTGTATAATAAAACAAGTGCCGTGTGTTCAAATTATGTAGAAGATAAAAAAGGAGCAACACAACTTATATTTAAACATATTAAAGATTCAATGCCAACATAATACATCACCTATCCTCCATCACCTATAACTCACAACTCATCGTCCATGAAAAAGACGCTTTACATATTATTGATTTGTTTGCACTCTCAACTTGCGCTATCGCAGCTTGGTTTAGGTCAGTGGCGAGACCATTTTCCTTATCATGATGCAACAATGATTGTTGAAGCAAGGAATAAAATTTTTTGTTCGACATCCTATGCTTTGTTTTACTACAATAAAGATGATGGCAGCATAAACAAATTGTCAAAAGTAAACGGTTTGTCAGACATAAAGCCTTCTGCTTTGGCATATAGCAAAGCTTACGATATTTTATTAGTTGCCTATCAAAATGCCAACCTTGATATAATTCATAAAAACGATATAATTAATATTGATGACATTAAAAATAAGGCAATACAAGGTGATAAAAAAATATACAGCATAAACATAAATAAGGGGTTGGCATATTTATCGACAGGCTTTGGTATTGTGGTTTTAGATATTGAAAGGCAAGAAATAAAGGAAACCTACTATATTGGCGACAATGCCTCCGAACTGGTTGTTTACGAAACATTAATTTTTAACGGTTATATATATGCAGCTACCGAGCAGGGAATTTATTACGCAGATATAAATAGTTCGCAGCTAGTCAATTACAAGGAGTGGACTAGGATAGATGCCTCAGACTTACCCGTGGGCAAATATAACTCTATAGCAAGTATAAATTCTCAAATATTGGTTAATTTTGTAGACGAAAATACCAGTAAAACGACTGTTTACAGATATAAAAACTCCACATGGTCTGATATTTACAGCTCTCAAGATTATACAAAAAGACTTAGAGCAAACTCTGATAATCTTTTTATTATAGATAAAAATGCCATATTAATTTTAAATAAAAATTTAACAATTGATAAGACAATAAACAACTATCAACCGGAGAAAGCTGAACCTAATGATTGTGTAAAAAGCCAAGACGGCAGCATTTATATTGCAGATGCAGGCTTAGGATTAATCCGATATAATCAAGAAAGTTTTAAAATATTTTGGGTAAACAGCCCGTGGTATAATAATGTTGTGGATATTGACACAAAAGACGATAAAGTATGCGTGGCTGGAGGTGGACGAAACTCTTATTGGGGTAGTTTGTGGCAGCCTGCACAGATGTACGAGTTTAGCAATGAGCAATGGAAATCAAATATATATTGGAAGCTCCCATTACGAGATATAGTTAAGGTTGTGATAAACCCCTACAATACAAAGCAAGTATATGCAGCCTCGTGGGGGGCAGGGCTACTCCTGTTCGAAAACGACCAATTATCAAAGGTATATAACACCACAAATAGTACATTGGAATCTGCTATTGCGGGTAAAGCATATATTAATGTGGGGGGAATAGCCATTGATAATAATCGTAATGTTTACGTTACCAACTCTCTTGTTGAAGCTCCCATATCGGTGAAAACACCTGAGGGTAAATGGTACAATTATAAGTATTCCGCCATTAGCAGATATGAAAGAGTAGGCGATATAATAAACACCCGGTACGGTCATAACTGGGTTCAACTTGGACGAAGTGGAGGCATATTTGCATTTGATGACAATAACACACTAAATGATATTACAGATGATAAGACCAGATTGTTTTCATTGTTTGATGTCAATGGAAATGTAGAAACCAACGATGTTTTATCAATGGCAGAAGATAATGACGGCGTTATTTGGGTAGGAACAAATCAGGGAGTACTCACTTATTTTAATCCTCAAAATGTGTTTTCAGGCGAAAATTTTTATGCAGACAGAATAAAAGTAGTAGATACTTCAGCAGACACTCTGGTTCAGTATTTACTTGTAAAAGAAAAAATTACGGCAATAGCAGTAGACGGAGCAAATCGCAAATGGTTTGGAACTGAAAATTCAGGTGCATTTCTTATGTCGGAAGACGGACGAGAAGAAATTTTTCATTTTACGGCAGAAAACAGCAAACTAATATCTAATACAATTACTTCGATAGCTGTTCAAGAAAATACGGGAGAGGTGTTTTTTGGAACAAATGAAGGTATAGTTTCATTTAAGGGGAGTTCTACTAAAGGTAAAGAAAACTTTGCCAATGCCTACATTTACCCTAACCCTGTGCGAGAGACCTATACAGGTAATATAACAATAACCGGCTTAGTAACCAACGTAAATGTGAAAATTACTGATATTTCGGGACAATTGGTTTATGAAACAACAGCCATGGGAGGACAAGCCGTTTGGAATGGGAAAAATTATAGCGGGCAAAGAGTGCGTACAGGTGTATATCTTGTATTTTGTACCGATGAACAAGGCGAAAGAACAAAAGTTCTGAAGTTGTTGGTGATTAATTGATAGTTGAGGATTTGACATTGCGGATGTTGTGTGTCATTAGGACAAAAGCATATTAAAACTTCTGCAATTAACGAAAAAAAATTATCTTTGCATAAATAAATAATTACAGCCATGTATCTTGCTCCTTTATTATAGAGATGCAGCAATGGTATAAACACGATATTGTACAACGTTTTTATGTTTATCATGCACTTGGAGCAGCCCTTCAATTAGAAGATATGCCAAAGAAATTAATACCCTTACCTGAGGGTAAGACAAAAAAAATAAAGGATTACGGCGAACTCCTACCTACTATCACCATAATTTGGATGGTACACGACACACTTGACTTTACAGATGATTATATAAGCTATGTACTTACGCCTGAATATATTACTTCTTTTTTGCAAGATAGCGCGCAGTGGACAAATGAAAACTGTCCAATGATATTAGAAAAACGGGAAGAGATGAATAATCTTCTTATTAACACGAAAAAGAATATAGATTTTCTTAAAAAAAACAAACTTATTTATGCTTTTCAGAAAAACATAGTTCAAAACGGTAAATTAAGTAAATATTACGATTGGTTTGAGTTTGCCCAAAAAACATTAGACAAAGTTTCAGACCGTTTTGCATATGACAAATATCGTAAAGATGACATCTTTTGCGAGATGATACGTCGTTTAAAAACCGGTTTGGAGGAAGATGATAGCATGGAGTATATAAAAAACTATGAAGAGTATCAAGAAGGCGTAGAGCGTTACAACCGAGGTATAGAAAGAAAACAGCGAGAGAACCACGCAAAGGAATTATCAGAAGTTAAATCAAGAGAGGAAGAAGCCAAGGCAAGAGAAAAAGAAGCCAAAGCAAGAGAAAAAGAAGCCAAAGCAAGAGAAAAAGAAGCCAAAGCAAGAGAAAAAGAAGCCAAAGTAAGAGAAGAAGAAGAACGCAGACAGAAAGAAGAAGCTAAGCAAAAACTTGCCAAAAAGATGATAAAATACGGTGAACCAATTGAAGATATAATAAAAGAAACGGGACTACCTGAAGATGAAATAAAAAAGTTGAAATGAGATCATATACTTAACCATTAAGAGAAAGAATTTTAGCATTTTTTTAATAAAATAGTTCATTTTTTTGTAGTACACCCATCCTTCCTCCTCTTGGTATAAGATTTGAGCAGTTAGTGTGTGACAAAACGTTGCTTATTAGTCTAATAAACTCACAATCAACAATTTACCCTTAATAATAATAAAAAATATAGAATATGAATTTTTTTAAATCAATGAATCTTGACAGTAAAGATGACAAAAAGGCAGACTTAACTAAAGAACAAGCAGAAAAAGTTAAATGTTTGATTATAGGTTCGGGACCTGCCGGATATACAGCAGCTATTTATGCAGCTAGAGCAAATTTATCACCTGTAATAATACAAGGAATGGAGCCGGGTGGCCAATTAACAACAACCACAGAAGTAGAAAATTTCCCCGGATATCCCGAAGGTGTAACAGGTGCCGTTATGATGGAAGATTTAAAAGCGCAAGCAGAGCGTTTTGGAACAGATACCAGATGGGGAGAAGTTACACAAGTAGACTTTTCGCAAAGACCTTTTAGAGTAATTGTAGACGAAAATAAGGCGATAGAAGCTGATACTGTCATAATTGCAACAGGTGCTACTGCTAAATATCTTGGTTTAGAGTCGGAAGAACGCTTTAAAGGTTCGGGAGTATCAGGTTGTGCTACTTGCGATGGTTTCTTCTACAAAGACAAAGATGTTGCAGTAGTTGGCGGTGGCGATACTGCTTGTGAAGAAGCAACTTATCTTGCAAATATTTGCCGAAAGGTATATATGATTGTTAGAAAAGACTATCTAAGAGCCTCTAAACCAATGCAAAAAAGAGTATTCAACACCAAAAACATAGAAGTGCTTTTTGAACACAACACCAAAGAAGTTACCGGAACCAATGTTGTTACGGGAGCAACCCTAATTAAAAAAATGGGAACTAGTGAGGAGGAAGAAGTTAAAATAAATATTGACGGATTTTTCTTAGCAATTGGACACAGTCCGAATTCAAAAGTATTTAAAGATTATCTTGATACTGATGAAGTAGGATATATTCAAACTATCCCCGACACTGCAAAAACCAATGTAAAAGGCGTATTTGCCTGTGGCGATGTACAAGATAATACATATCGTCAAGCAATTACTGCTGCAGCTTCGGGTTGTATGGCTGCTCTTGATGCAGAACGCTTTTTGGGAGAGTAGATATATTTTTTACACCATTGAAAAAAATCAAATAGTTTAGTACTATTTTACCGTAAAGTTTCACAGAGTTTGTCCTTTGTGAAACTTTATTATTAAAATTCCAATCTATAATTAAATACAGGTATAAAACCTGATTGACGGTAAGTTTGCAAGATATTAAGGTTTGGGTCGAAGTATCGTTTTGACATGTTCCTGCGGTTAGTAATATTTTGAACATTTACAGAGAAAAAATGTGAAAACCTTGAAAAATTAACTTTAAAATTCAGCCCCACATCAATCCTGAAATAATCGCTATATTGCAAATTGTTCCTTGCCGATTCATCATATATCGCATGACCTGCATCTACCGAAGATTTTAGCAAAATAGGCGTATCTCGTTTCCCTCCTGTCCAATTTACTTTACAATTAAGTCCGACAACCTTGTTTTTACTGTTTCCAAATCTGAATTCTTTGCCTCCAACTACGTTGTGAACATAGCCTAAGTCATATATAGTACTATACCACAACCCGTTAAGTGCTTTATATTCCGACTTAAACAGAGATGATGTTACTAAAAAATAATAATTATTGGTAAAATATCTCTCTAAAGTTAGTTCAATGCCATAGTTGCGTCCAAATCCGTTACTTGAAAGAGGCACTGAAAAATCCAGATAGTTATTATTTGCGGAAAAAGTATATGCAGAATCTGAAGCTATATAATAATTACTTATTTTCTGATAATAAGATTCTAATTTCAGATATAGATTCTTGGTAAATCTATTGGCATAAGATAAAACAAAATGATGCGACTTGGGTAGTTCCGAAATAAAATCCAATTGTACTTTATAATCTTCATTAATTAAATAACGCTTAAAATATATGGCAGGTAATTCATGCCGTGTATGTAACCCATAGCCGAAACTAATTGTTTGCTCTTGCGATAAATCAAACCTAAAGCCAAAACGCGGTTCTAATGAATTATGTTTAATTAAACTGTAATACATATAATTACAACCTAAATTAAAAGAAAAAAAGTTATTTAGCTTAAATTTAAGTTGCATGAATGAGTTCATTAACAACGACCTGCCATTTGCATTCATGTTATTTAAAAAGGGATTATAGTTTGAAGATATATCTACTAAATAGTTGTATATAGAGCGTTTTATATTGGTTCCCGTTTTAAAGTTTACAAATTTATTTATTTTATTGTTATAAATAATTGAAAGATTTAAGGAGGTATTAAACAACTGTTTTTGAGCAATATTATCAAATTGTTTGTCAATTACTAAAGTATCAATAAAGGCGGTAGAACCATATTTAGTCATTGCCAATGTTGATTTAATATATGATTTTGAATTAGGATTGATAACATGGCTTACACCTACTGCCATCATATAATCCATCCATTTTTTACGGAATGTTATTATATCAGGACTCCAATCTGTTGAGTCTGTAACACCATCGGTAGAGTAGTAAGATATACCGCCTACACCCCACAATGAAAAACGTCCTAATTTTTTTGTAGGGAGATTGATTTTATATGAAATATCCTGATAATCAGGAATATTTTCTTGCGCAAATGAAAATCTAAGTTTATTAAACAATGCTAATGTAGAGTAACGATAATTAACAAGATATGAGCTATTGTTAGATTTAATAAAAGGTCCTTCTACTGTTGCCTCAATACCAAGATTTCCTATTTGTGTGCCTATTTCATGTTTTTCGCTATTGCCGTTTCTCAAAAAAATATCAAATACCCCCGATACGGCATTTCCATAATCGGCAGGAAAGGCTCCCGTTAAAAAGTCTGAACGACCTACAACATTGGAACTAAGAATACTTACACCCCCTCCGTATAGTCCGCCCTCAGTAAAGTGATTAGGACTGGGAACCTCTATACCTTCTATACGCCATAGTAAATATTGTGGAGAATTGCCCCTTACGATAATTTCATTACGATAATCATCATTGGTTGATACGCCTGCATAGCATAGAGCCATACGAGCAGGGTCGCCAAAACTTGCAGCATATCTTTTTGTCTCCTCAACTCTAAACGAACGAGCACTAACAAATGCCATATCGTTCAATGGTCTTTCTTTGTCGGTTTCAACTATAATTTGCTCTATTTCCTCTACTACTTCTTCCAGTTCAACATCTAAAACCAACTCTTTTGTTGAGTGCAATGTTACCTCAGGTATTATAACCTCTTTGTAACCCACATAGCTTACCTTAACCTCATATCTTCCGATAGGTACAGAGTGTAATTTATAATTCCCGTCTTTTTTACTGCTTGTTCCTCTGAGTGGATTACTTCCCAAAATAATAATTGTTGCACCTTCTAATGGCTCTTTAGACTGAATATCTCGCACCACTCCCTTTATATTTTGTGTTATTAAGTCGGATTTGGCAATATTAGTAACCGATGTAATAATAATTGTGTTATCAGATATTTTATAACTTAAATTGGTGTTTGTGAGGCATTGGTCTAAAACTTCCTCTACGCTGATTTTTTTAGAATTAATATAAAATTTTTGACGCTTACTGAAATAATCACATTCTATCGAATATTTCAAGCCCGTCTTACCGGATATTATATCAAGCAATTTTTCTATATCTACGCCATTAACATCAATGTCTATGTACTGATTTTGAGCAAAAACACCCCCTCTAAATATGAAAAATATTAAGACTACAAGGAATATTTTTTTTTGATTTAACATCAGGTTGGCAGTTGATAATTGATAATTGACAGTTGATTTTTTATAATTGACAGTTGATTTTTTATAATTGACAGTTAATTTTACATTATCAATTGTCAACGGCGAAGCCCTCACCGAAGGTAATTATCCATTCTCCTAAGGTGCGTGTTTCAGAATCAAAGTTAACACCTACTTTCACGATTTTTCTGTTATCGGCTTTGTATGCTATTGTATAGTTTTTACTGTTTATTTGCTCAATTGCTTCTTCGGGTGTGCTATCTGTTTTAAACTCAAAGACATATATGGCATCCGGCATTTTAACAACGGCATCAGCTCTACCTATTGATGTTTTTACTTCTGAATCAATAAATTGCCCCATTAATGTAAACACTATGTAGAATATTGTGTGATAGTGCTTTTCGGTTTTGTTGTCTAAATCGTAAGGTATTGAGGCAAAAAATGATTGCATACGAATAAGGCATTGTTCTATGTTGCCTGCTTTTAAATCTCTAATGAAACTGGCTACGAAAAAATTGCTAATTCGTGCGGGTTCATTAGTAATTGAAGGGATTAAACTTCTGATAAAACCGTATTTTACTTCTTTATTGGGATAACCCAACTCGAAAAGTTCTAAATCAGAGTCATAACCTTTTATGGTTAAGTAGCCACTCTGATATAAAACAGGTAGAATGTCGCTTATGTTATTCGTTGCTCTATCAAAACTTTCAGCCATTGCTTCCATTTTCTCAAACTGACGCATATCAATATCCATTTTCTCCATTAATTCTACCAAGAATGTAGGAGTTCCGCTTGAAAACCAATAAGTGCCATATTCACCACTTTGAAGTACACTTACAAGACTAAAAGGATTATAAATATCAGGGCTGTTTGCACTGAAATGATAACCATCGTAATTCTTTTTTAGATGCTTAACTGCTTCTTCATAAGTCTCATTATTATTATCTGCAAGTTTTTGTATGCCGTCTTTTAATTGTGTAAGTAATTCTGATTCTGTTATACCACAAATACCGGCATACTTATTTTGCATACTAATATTGTGCAAGTTATTAAGTTCGCTAAAAATACTAAGCTGGCTAAATTTAGTAATGCCTGTTAAGAATAAAAAACGTAGATATTTACCTACTTCTTTCAAGGGGCTGAAAAACTTGCGCAATTCGCCTCGTAAAGTTTTTTGCAATTCCGAATCTATATTTGTATCCAAAAGAGGCGAATCATATTCATCTATTAGTACAACAACTTGTTTACCTGTTTGCTCGTAGGCTCGTCTTATTAAATTTCTAAAACGAATAGTCGTATTATCGTCATCATTCTCTTCTCTACCGTAAATTTTTTCCCATTGTATAAGATGTTGCCTTATTACTATCCTTAAATCTTCAATGTTAAAATATTTAATTATACTAAAATCAATATGAAATACGGGGTATGTTTCCCATTCTTCTTCTACTTTGCTGATATAAAGCCCTTCAAATAATTCTTTTTTGCCCAGAAAATAGGCTTCAAGTGTAGAAACCAAAAGGCTTTTACCAAATCGACGGGGACGTGAGAGAAATACAGCATCTTCTTGTACAAGCTCGTATATAAACTCGGTTTTATCTACATAAACACGATTTAGCTTACGTAATTTTTCAAAATTCTGTATACCTACAGGATAACGTTGTTCTTTTTTTGGTTTCATTTGGTTTATTTTTGAGATACTGTGTTGGGTTTTTCTAGGGGTGATTTTTTTGTCCCTACAAAAACGGATTATATTTTTTTTCTTTATCTATGCTAGTAGAAGGTCCATGTCCCGGGTAAACCACTATATTTTTATCAAGGGTAAATATTTTTTCTTTAATCCCTTTTGCAAGTAAATCATAGTCGCCTCCGGGTAAGTCGGTACGTCCAATGCTATCGTTAAATAACACATCGCCGCAAATTAGTATCTTTGCTTCCTCATTGTAAAAAACCAAACTGCCGGGCGAATGACCGGGAACATGCAGAATATTTAAAACGGAATTTCCAAATTTTATAGTATCTTCTTCTGTTAAATATTTATCTATAAGAGGGGCATCATCAGGCATTGAAATACCCATGGCTGAGCCGTAATTTCTTGCATCTACTATTAAAAACTCATCTCCAATATGGGCTTCTAATGGCAAGTTATATTTTTCCTTTACAAAACTATTGCCCAAAATATGGTCTATATGCCCGTGAGTATTCAGCAATTTCACAGGCTTTAAATTATTATTTTCTATAAATGTTGTTAAATGTTTTTTTTCCTCAGAAGAGTTGCAACCCGGGTCTATTATTACAGCTTCTTTTGTTTCATCATATACTATGTATGTATTTTCTCTGAACGGATTAAATTCCATTATTTCAATGTGTATCATTGCTTTAGATATTTATTAATTTAGTTGTAAGTGGGTAATGGGAAAACGTAAATTACAAAAAGCTATAATAACTCACCTCCCATTAATTTTATGTTTAGACTACTAAAAAGATTATCTACTCAAAAGTTTTACCCGAAGAGTTAATACTCCACGATTTACCGGAGTCTTTTTGCTTTATTACAGCCTCGTAATCCGATTTAGTTGTCTGAATGTCAATATTGTAGTTTGTATTATGTTTATATCCGTAATTCTGTAACTTTTCCACCGAATTTGCATACTTTTTTTGTTTTGCAAAATAATTTTTCTGAGCATAATATATTTTACGAAGTTCCCATTTTAGTAATTCGTCATTTGGCATAACAAATTTTACTTCTTTTTTGCCGGGTTTTGACTCGGAAAATTGTATAAAGCCCCACATTTCAGGATAGTGCATATTTATTAAACCTTGTGGCGACCACACCCAATTATATTCAGGCAAGGCTTTTCCTGTTTTTTTATCGGTTTTCTTTTTGTATTGACCGTTCACTATATCGTATTGCCATTGTACGCGTGAGAAATTAATACGCCATTGCTCTTTATCTTTTGGAACGGCTCTTCCTCCCTCGGTAAGCACTTGCATTGGAAATGCCAACTCAACAGTCCATTTTTCATCAATATCATCGGGCTTATTAATGGTTCCGTAAAGTTTAACAGCAGATTTTAAACCAAGAATATTCCATGAGTCAATTACTAGTACATCTTTTTCTCGGTACGGCTGGGTTATAAATAAATCCCAAACAGTATTAAAAGCATTCATTTCAAACTCAAAATAATTATGGGTATCCCCGTCAGGGTCGATAAATACTTCAAAATCATTGTCATAAAAAATAACAGTATCTCTCTGTTTTAATCTTGCGTTTATATGTGGTTCTATTAATTCAGCAGCAATGTACAAATACTCATTATCCCAAAGCATTTTTACACGAGTTTGATGTATTGGCTTTATTTTGCCCTCAATATCTATAAAATCCTCCGACCATTTAGCATTTTCCCACGCCTCTTCATTTAAAACGCCGTCTATTTTAAGTGTTTCAGAGGTTTTGTAGCACACATAGCCAAGCGGATTGAAATCAATTTGAGGAGTAGGGAAAACTTTTGCCTTCTCCGATTTTTGTCCTACACTATTTGTACATGCCACTTGCAATGTCAATAAAATTATTACTCGTTTTTTAAGAAATAGAAAAAGTTTAAATGAGTTCTTTGATTGGATATTAATAATTAAATGATAAATGTCAACTTTCATATCTACATTTTACCGGTATGGCCAAAACCGCCTTCACCTCTTCGGGTGGCATCCAACTCATTAACCTCAACCAACTTTGCCTGTTCAACTTTAGCAAATACCAGTTGGCAAATTCTATCCGAATTGTTAATGGTAAAATCTTCTGACGACAGATTTACCAATATAACCTTGAGTTCGCCTCTATAATCGGCATCTATAGTACCGGGGGTGTTAAGCACTGTGATACCGTGCTTTAAAGCTAATCCGCTACGTGGACGCACCTGTGCTTCGTATCCTTCGGGAATTGCCATATACAAACCTGTTGGAATTAATTTACGCTCTAAGGGTTTTAAAATTACACTCTCTTCAATAAATGCTCTCAAGTCTAAACCTGACGAACCAACTGTCTCATATTGAGGTAATTGGTTATCTGATTTATTTACAATTTTTATTTCCATTTTGTTAATATATTAATATGATAATGTGTTAATTCAATCGGCAAATATACATGATAATTTGTTAAGAGGTATTAGTTTTTCATTACTAATTGATAATACTGGCGGGAAACGGTAAACGGTTTATTTTAATATTATTATAGGTAAATTTATTAGCCCCAAATCCTTCGTAAAAACTATCATTACTATTAAAATCTAAGGTTATATTTTTACCTGAGAAATCCTTAATAACTTTGTCTATTAACAATAAAGGAGCATTCAGCCTTTTGCCTTCTTCAGTAGACACAGCTAATATAAGAGATAATGTATACTTGCTGCGAATAAATAATCCTGCCGCCATTATGGTATTACTATCACCATAGACACCATACAAATAACTTGATTTGTAGCGTATTGAGGCTGCTATTAATTGTCTTAACATATTTAGATGTTCGTACTTTATATGCGTTTGTTTTACTATTATATTATTCAACTTGAATAATTCATTAGGTACTAAATTCTGAATTACAGAGAGGTTATTGCTAAAAGCTCTATACAAATTTACTTTATATGGTTTACTGTATTTTTTTACTGCTGTTTCATAATGCTCAACTAAATCTAACTGATAAGTAAATCTCTGTTCGGTTTTAACTCTTTGCAAAGCAGTTATGCTATTATACTTATTCAAATTAACATTTATATACCTATATTTTGCAGGGATATTATCAATGAAAAGTTTTACAAGTTCTTCACTTATTTCTTTGCCGGAAAATATTCCCAGATATGGTGTAAAAGTGGGTTGACATAAGCACGTAATTCCATATCTTTTACTGTTGGTTAATGGCATTACTATATCATAGTCGTAATATACCAGTGCCTCCCAATCATAATTTACAACATCAAGATACCAAGAGTATGCATATACAATTTCATTTACTGCATTAATTATACAATGATTCCATTTTCTCACATCAATCTGAGACATATTTAAAAGTCTTAACTTCTCTTTATCCTGCATATCTTGGGTATTTTTAAACCGATATATAATTGGTCAACATTAAACTTTTGTCTATAAAAAAAGTCCGAACTATAATTCGGACTTTTTTATTTTCTTCAATCTACAAAGATTAGAACTGAACTATCAATTCAACTCTTCTGTTCTTTGCTCTACCTTTTGAAGTTTTGTTACTTGCAATAGGTTGAGTTTCACCAAATCCGGTAGCACTTAATCTGCTTGCAGATACACCTTTCTTAACAAGATAATCTTTTACAGCTTGTGCTCTGTCTTTAGATAATTGCATATTTTTAGCATCATTACCATAAGAATCTGTATGTCCTTGTATCTTCAATTTGTAAGAAGGATTCATTTTCATTACGTCTGCTACGTTATCTAAGATAGGATAAGAACTTCTGTAAATTATTGCTTTTGCTGAACGGAAGTTAATACCGTGCAATGCTTTTTCTAAAATCTTCTTAACTTCTTTCTTAACTTCAGGACATCCTTTGTTAGCAGCAATACCTGCAACCTTAGGACACTTGTCTTTTCTGTCTTCGATGCCATCACCGTCAGTATCAGGACAACCGTTGAATTTAGCTAAACCTGCTACGTTTTTACACTCATCTTTTCTGTCTTCTACGCCATCACCGTCAGTATCAGGACAACCATTGAATTTAGCTAAACCTGCTACATTTGGACATTCGTCTTTTCTATCTTCTACGCCATCACCGTCGCTGTCTGGACAACCGTTGAATTTAGCCAAACCTGCTTTGTTAGGACACTCATCATCACTGTCTTTGATACCATCACCGTCGCTATCAGGACAACCGTTAAATTTAGCTAAACCAGCCTCATTTGGACAATTATCTTCGCTATCTTTGATACCATCACCGTCGCTGTCTGGACAACCTTTGAATTCAACTAAACCGGCAACATCAGGACACTCATCATCTTTGTCATAAACACCATCACCATCAACATCTTTAGGCTCACCTAAGTTGAAAACAATACCTAATGAATGGAATAAATACATGTCGTTCATATCCTCAAATTTGCCATCAATTCTGTCATAATCCGAGTATACAAATGTCTCTTTTAATACTATGCTTGCATATTCGTTAAGTCTGAAATTCAAACCGAAACCTGCATCAGGTAATTGCCAGTTATCAACAGGATCATCAGTTGATATGAAATTAAATCTCATAAATCCAACTCCTGCAAAAATAAATGGACGTACCTTAGCCTCAGGCTTTAAAAGGTTATACTTTAAATTTAATCTTGCTTGTACAACATTGTGTTCAAAACCTTCAACATTGTCCCTCTCTACGCCAATTTGACCTACAGAAGCATCTAATTCTAAATCTAAGTGCGCATTCAGATTTCTAGAAACAGTAATTCCTCCAAATCCGTTCAACTTTCTTGTGAAATCGTAAAAATCATTGCCTAGTTCTCCATAATACTGAACAACTCCCCCATGAATACCAAATCCCCATTTTCTGTCGGGAGTTTGAGCATTAAGGTTCATAGCAAACAAAAGTGCAAAAACCACTAATAGATTAATCTTTTTTCTCATAATTTGTAAAATTAATTAATAAACTTGTTTAAAAAATATGTATGTTTACATTGAGTGTAAAACAACACCCAACGAACACAAAATAATTGCAAACTTAACAATAATTATTTATAATATATAATTATTTGTAAAACATTGTATATTTTATTTAAAATAAAGTTCAAAAGAAACTGATAAATCAAAAGAAACGGCTTGAACTTCATCACAAGAACATACATTTTCAGATTGCAAATGTACATAATTAAATTGATAAAAAAATAAAATCTTTGAAAAAATATTGTAAAATTTACATAAATTTGATTTAATTTCGCACCAAAAATATTAAATAAACGATAAATTATGAATAGTGAGAATTTAAAATTCAATTCAAAATTGGTTCACGCAGGTGAATTCGATTTCGAGTTTGGTAGTGCTGTAGTGCCTATATACCAAACTTCAACTTTCCGATTTGAAAATGCTCAACACGGAGCAGATTGTTTTTCAGGTGCAAGCGACGGATACATTTACACAAGAATAGGTAATCCTACCATTAAGGTATTGGAAGATAATATTGCATCTTTGGAAAATGGTTTTGGCGGAATAGCTACAAGCTCAGGAATGGGAGCTGTCAGCTCTGTATACTTTACATTTCTTGGAATGGGAGACCATATAGTAAGTACAGCTTCGGTATATGGTCCGTCAAGAGGCATATTGGAACAAGATTTCAGCCGCTTTGGTGTTGAAGCTGATTTTGTAGACACATCTAATCCTGATATTGTTAGAAAAGCAATAAAAGAAAATACTAAAGTATTGTAT
>PDWJ01003055.1_pt1 | contig 16574 bp, 17 predicted proteins | sample 1430881 | NCBI WGS metagenome assembly PDWJ01 (sample SAMN01162460, study PRJNA174530) | Oral metagenome, whole genome shotgun sequencing project. | biome: Marine environment; feature: Marine mammal; material: Swab sample of the gingival sulcus; isolation source: swab sample of gingival sulcus... | reverse complement strand
AAGAGTATAGTTTTTATCATAGGTGCAAGTTGGAGTTCAAAAATGTACTCTAAAGATAAATTTGCTAGAATAATAGATTCTTTAAAGGAAAATTGTTTGGTTGTTTGGGGTGGTGAAGAAGAAAAAGAAATAGCTGATGAAATAGCAAAAAAAACATCAGCAATAGTTCTTCCAAAACTTGATTTAAATGCTCTAAAAGCTCTTATTGCAAATAGTGATTTAGTTATTGGTAATGATACTGGACCAACTCATATGGCATGGGCTTTAGATGTACCATCAATAACGATTTTTGGTTGTACACCAGGTAGAAGAAATACTTATGTTACACCCATTAATAAGATTATTGAATCAGATTCTAAGGTTGATGCTCTAAAACTGAATAAAGATGATTATTCAATAAAAGATATTGATGAAGAAAGAATTATAACTTTAGCAAAGGAAATATTATATGAAAGCTAGTTTAAAAGACTTTTTTTTGTACTATTTATATCTTTTTCTTAAGTTTATTTTGCTTTTATTACCAAAAGGATTTGCAAAGGTTTTTCTTATTTTTCTCGCTAAGGCATTTTATTATTTAAATAAAAAATATAATGCTATCTCAATGGCAAATTTGAATTTAGTATATGAAAATAAAATCTCTTTGGAAGAAAAAAAGAGAATTATTTTGGAATCTTATAAGTCTTTATTATTTAATTTTTATGAATTTATTGAAAATCAAAGTGCTTCAAAGGAAACAATACTTTCTAAAGCAAAAATAGAAAATGAAGAAATTATTACAAAGGCAATAAAAGAGAATAGAAAGATTATAATTGTGTCAGCACATTATGGAGCTTGGGAGTTAGCTATTCCGTATATTGCATTGAAGTTTGGAACTTTGTGTATAGTAAATAGAAAAATGAATAATCCTTTGATAAATAAAATGTATAAAAAAGTAAGAGATAGAAATAATATAGTTATGGTAGAGAAAAAAGAGGCTGGAAAGGGTCTTATAAAAGCTTTAAAGCAAAATCATAATGTATCAGTGGTAATAGATCAGCACATAAAAAATGGTGTCGAAATTGATTTTTTGGGTAAAAAAGTTATGGCTACTGATTCTACTTCAAGACTTGCTTTAAAATTTGATGCCGTAATTATTCCAGTATTTTGTCAAATGAATGATTTTAGAGATTCTACACTTAAAGTATATGATGCTATTGATCCTTTAAAAATAGATTTTAAGATGGATGATAAAATAAAAGAGCTTACTATTTTACAAAATAAAGTTGTAGAAAAACAAATAAAAATGGAGCCCTCTCAATGGTTTTGGCAACATAAAAGATGGAAAGGTTTTTATAAGGAAATATATGAATAATAAACCTAAATACCATCTGTTTAAAAATACAAAATATGCAATAGATGGTTTAGTTCATGCTTTTAAAACTGAGAGTTCTTTTCGTTTAGAGTTGTTTGCTTCAGTTTTTATAATATTAGCAATAGTATATATTGATGTTGCTTTAATTTATAAAATTACTCTTTTTATTACAGGTATTTTAGTTCTTATTGTTGAGTTGCTTAATTCATCGATTGAAAATGTGGTGGATTTAGTTACAAAGGAGTATGAACCGCTGGCAAAGTCTGCAAAGGATATTGGTGCAACTGCTGTTATGTTTTCTATTTTATTGCATATAATTAATTGGATAATAGTGCTATTATGTGTATAGATGATGATTTTAAAAGCTTTATTTTTGATTTATATGAAAAAAATGAAGGTGAAATTTTTTCTTTTGAGTACAAGGAAAATAAATATTGGCTAAAGAAAGCAAGAGCTACAAAATCAAATTTAATACATAAAATGTTTTATAAAATATCTTCTTTTGATGTGGTTTTCCCTGTTGAAGAAAAAAGTGCTTCTGATGCTTTAGAATATGAAACTAGTAAAATAGAAAGATTTAGAAAATTAGGTATTAATACCCCTGAAATTATTTATAGGGATAGCAGATTTTTTATATTAAAAGATGCTGGTAAAATGGTCAATTCCTATATAAGAAAAAGAGATATAAAAAAAGAGAAGATGTACTATTTTATAGATGCTATGCTGACAGAATTATCAAAAATTCATAAGGCTAATGAGTTTCATGGAGGAGCACAAAGTAGAAATTTTACCTATAAAAATGGAGTAGTTTCAGCAATAGATTTAGAAGATAGCTTTGATAAAAATGTTGATATTAAAACTTTACAATTTAGAGATTTTTTTATTTTTTTATTATCTTTAACTAAAACAAGAGCTTCCTTTGAAATAGATTATGAATATGTAATAAGAAAATATATTGAACTATGCCCTTTTAATAATGATTTTTACCAAAGACTAAAAATATTAGCAGATAAACTATCTATTTTTATAACTCTAAGTCAATACAGTTTTATAAAAAAAATATTAGGTAGAGATGGAAATGGATTTTTTAAACTTTTTTTAGCTCTTAAGAATTTAGAAGGTAAATAGTTAGTGAATAGAGCATTCATGTCTAAAGTATTTAATATCTTTAAAAAATTACTTATTGTACATATACTTTTTTTGATAATCATGTCTTTATTTAGGATAGTTTTTTTTAGCTATTATTCACCTCTTGAATCTTTAGATGGATATGTTGTAGATATTTTAAAGGCTTTTTTTCTGGGATTTAGACTTGATTTAACTGTGGTTGGCTATATTCAGGCAATACCTACTATTTTATTGATATTTTTATATTATTTAAAAAGTGAGAAATTATTAAGATATTCAGAGAAATTTTTTATTTTTTATCTTTTTACAACTTATAGTATAGTCAGCTTTTTTTTATGTGCTGATTTTGGATTTTATTCATATTTTAAAGAGCATATAAATATTCTGTTTTTTGGTTTTTTTGATGATGATACAAAAGCATTATTAATTACTTTTTGGCAAAACTATAATGTACCTTTTATTCTTTTTTCATTTTTTATTTATCTATTTTCTATTTTTTATTTACTAACAAAAATATTTAAATTAGAAGAAAAAGAGATTGCTTTTGTTAATATTTTTAGATTTTCTATTTTAGTTTTTTTATTTGTTTTTATTTTAAATTTTTTAGCTATAAGGGGAACTTTTGGAATGTATCCTTTGGGTAAAATGATTCCAAATATATCTGAAAATGATTTTATAAACAAAATTTCACACAATGGTTTTAGGGCTTTTACAAATGCTTTAAGTGCTAGAAAAAAATATCTAAAAAGAAAATATGATTTAATAGAAGCTACTGGATTTAAAAATAATATAGAAAAAGCTTTTGAAATATATAAAGGAAGTAGGAATATTAATCGTGAAAATTTACTTGAAAATATAACTCATAGAACAAAAAAACTTGATGATAAAGAATACAATGTTATTGTAATTATGGTTGAGAGTTTTGGTATGCCAATACTAAAATATCAAAGTGATGAATTTAATATTCTAGGAAATTTAGAGAAACATTTTAAGGAAGATATTTTACTTAAAAATATAATTTCAGCTGGAGATGGAACAATATCTAGTTTACAAGCATTGTTATTGAATATTCCACATAGACCAAGCTCTTTTGCTTTCTCTCAATCTATTTATAAACAAACAAGTTTTAAATATACTCCTGCCTTTTTATACAAAGAGGAGGGATATGAGACAAGTTTTATTTATGGTGGAGATTTAACTTGGAGAAATTTAGGTAATTTTATAAAATATCAAGGATATGATAATATTGAGGGTAAAATTAATATTTTTAATTCTTTGGGAAATTTAGATAAAGAAAAAGATAAATATTTTCATCCTTGGGGAATATTTGATGAATATTTATACTCTCATATTTTAAAAAAATTAAAAAATAGCGATAAAAAACAGTTTATCCTAGCTCTTAGTACAAACAATCATCCTCCTTATAATATACCAGATGATTATAAAAGTAAGAGTTTAGTGTATAGTACCGAAATAAAAAATCATATTACTGGTGATTTTGATTTAGCAAAGCAAAGATTTGCTTCATATGCTTATGCTGTTGATCAAGTTGGTATTTTCCTTGATAAATTTAAAAAAAGTAAGTTTAAGGATAATACAATTATTGTGATTACAGCTGATAATAATACTATAGATGGTATCATGAAATATGATGATAATGAACTTTTAAATTCAAAAAATATTCCTTTATATTTTTATTTACCAAAAGCTTTAAAAAATAAATTGGGTATTAATACTAAAGTTACAGGTTCTCATAAAGATATTTTTCCAACCTTGTATAATCTAAGTTTAAAAGATAAAAATTATATATCAATAGGACAAAATTTATTTGATAAAAGTAAGAGACATTTTGGATTTAATGGTTCAAAAATAGTATCATATGGCAAAAGAATTAAAAAATATCAAAATCTTAAAAATAAGAGTGAAGACGAAATGTTAAATTACTATAGGGCAAATTTAGCTATATCTGAGTATTTAATAAAAAATGAATATAAAAAGGATAAAAATTAATGACAATAATTGATAATATGAAAAGAACAGATAATTTTATAATATATCTATATTTTTACTTTTTTGTTATGCCTTGGAATTTTGAAAAATGGCAGATGGGTGTATTGAGTGTAATAATGTTTATATGGTGGATCATAAAGTATAAAAAAGAAATAATGAGTAAGCTAAAAACTATTTTTGAATTTAAACCTTTAGTTATATTAATATTATTTATTTTATATTCATATATAGCTGTATTTTGGAGTGAAGATTTTTCAGCTGGACTTAAAGAGACAAATAAATTTTATAAATACTATTTTTTTATTATTCCTGTTTTATTTACTTCTTTAACTGTACATCAAGCAAAAAATATATTAAAGATTTTAATATTTAGTTTTTCTTTATATGCTTTATTTTCTTTATTAATATATTTGGGTTTATTTACAATTTCTGAAACTAATAGTAATACTTATAATCCTAAAGGTTTAATGGGATATGCAATAGTAACTCAATATATGGCAATAGGGGCTTTAGGAGCTTTAATTTTTGCATTATTTGAAAAAAAAGAATTTAAATTTAAAATTATCTTTTTTATCATGTCTTTTTTATGTTTTTTAAGTTTATTTGTTAATAACAGTAGGACTGCACAACTTGCTTTTTTATTAGCATCTGCAACTATTTTAATAGTATTTTATAATAAACAATTTTTTAAAATAAAGAATTTATTTGTATTCATATTTACTTCTTTCTTATTATTAGGCTTGTCTTTTTATTTACTTAATTCATCAGGTAAAATAGATAGATTTAATTTAGCATATGTTGAAGCAAAAAAAGTATTTGTTGAAAATAAATTTCAAGGTAGTTTTGGTGTAAGAATCTATTTTTATAAAGCTGGATTAGAAATATTTAAGGACAATATTTTTTTTGGTACAGGTGTCATTGATAATACAAAACTTCTTGCATATATTCAGAAAAATGATCCTTTATATAAAGGAGATAATGGAGCTAAAAGAATAATAACGAGTTTTCATAGTGAACATATGAATACTTTAACTAAATATGGCATTGTTGGATATTTGTTATTAGTCTCAAGTATTGTTTATTTATTATATTTACTTAGATTTGATGAGAAATATTTTTTTATAGGGTGTTCTTTTTATATCGTAATTTTTTATATATCTTTGGCAAATGCAACTTTCCTTAAAAAACCCATTAATTATATTTTAGTTAGTGTATTTGTTTTACTTAGTATTATTGCTTATGATGAATATAAAAAAAGACTAACTAATGATAATACTTGATAAAAGTGTATATTTAGCAAAAGGTAGTGAGCGTATTTGTTTTGTTCATCCAAATGATGAAAATAAGATTATTAAGATAATTTATCAACAAAAAAGTACCAACAATCAAAATGAATTAGAATATAAATATTATAAGTATTTAGAAAATAAAAAAGTTAGTTTTTCAAATCTTTCAAAATGTTATGGATTTATAGAAACTAATTTGGGAGAGGGATTAGTTTTTGAAAGAATTAGGAATTATGACAGGTCTACTTCTTTAAGTTTAAGAGAATATCTTCAAAAAAAAATATTTTCTTGTAAAGAAGAAAAAAATTTACTTAATAAACTAAAAAACTATCTTGAAATAAATAATATATTGTTCGTAGACGCTACAAGTGTTAATATCTTGGTTAAAGAAGTTTCTAAAACAGAAAAAAAGCTTGTTATAATTGATGGGATAGGTGCAAAAAGAGAAGGAATTAAATTTAATTTATATTTAGTCTTTCCTTTTTATGCAAAGTACAAAATAAAAAAACAGTGGAAAATTTTTTTACAAAATATAGAAAAGGTAAAAAGAAAAATAAAATTAAATCAAAGGCTTTAAATATTATTCTTTTTTTCGATATCATTCAAAAATCTTGTATAATAAAGTATTTATTTACCCTACTATTTTTAGGTTATTCAAAAATCATGAATTTATATTTTGAACTTAGGGTTTAATACTAATTTATTACCAAGTATTAAATCTTGTTCTTTAGGTTTAAACCAACCAAAACCTCCAGCTGGATGAAACGTTAGTTCTCCAAAATATACTTTTTCTTCAATTGTATAAAAATCAACTCTTACAAAAATAAAATCGCTTGATAGTATTTCAGCTAACTTAATCATAGTATTGAGAGTTTTTGGTTTTGGTACATCTTCTCCCATAGGAAAGTTAAATTGGAAGTTTTGTTTTTCCCAATCTTTTGAATATAGAGTTTTTTTGTGCTCATTTAATCTATTGGAGTCAACTTGAATTAATTCAACTTTTCCATTCATACATAAAAATTTATAGTCATTTGGTATATTACCATTTTCATCTACTAATAATTTTTCTACAACTATTCTAGGTTCAATATCTTTATATTGCCATTCCCTAGTTCTATAATAAAAGTTGTTTTTAAGTTCTTTTTGAAGTTTTTCTTTAGTCTTTTTATAATCAAAATTATATTTGTCTTTTACAATAAAAGTTCCTCTTGAATGATTTGGTTTTATTATAACTGGATAATCAGGCATGTTTTTTAGATTTATATCATCTATATTTTTAGTTTGAAATACTAAGGGGATAAGGTATTCCTCGCCAATTTTTTCTTTAATATATTCTCTTACCAAAAACTTATCTGCACATTTTGTATGAAGAGGTGTTCTGTCATATAGTTTTAGCCATTGAATTTTTTCATTGAATGTTTTTGGATTATTCAAATTAAGTTCATATCCAAAATACTTTTTAAATTTATACTTGATATATTGCTCATCTGAAACAAATAGATACCGTAAATAATATTTTATTTCTTTTAGCATTGGGTCTCTTTATTTTTAATGGATTCGTGAATTATATCCTATTTAAATTAAACTTATTATATAACATTTCTCAGGTACTAAAAAATAACCATATCTAATACCCTAGATTTTTATCAATGAAAAAAATAACTAATCTTTTGTCTAAGCAATCAAAAGATTTAGTGTGAGCTTTTGGGTGTCTCTCACAGAAACTGCTTAATATTTTGTGTAATTTCTAAATTGAATAGAGATTAAACCCTCTATTTATTAAATTTTCATAGATTTTATTAAATCCTCTAATTCATCATTTGACACTACATCAGATGATTCATTTCCTGAGATATGCTTTGCAGAACTTGCTATATTTAAATTTTTTGTATCAATATCATTTTTTTCACAAACAAAATTAACAACTCTTTCAATCTTTTGTCTATGTAAATCTTGATGTTGTAAAAGTCCATAAGAATTTGAAATTAACTCTTTTATTTTATTCAATTCATTTACTGGTAAATTATAATTATTCATCTGAGATTCTATATTTTCCAAATTTTCATAGATAGATACAGAGTTTAACTCTGACTCTTTTATAACATCACACAACTCTTTGATTAATTCATTATACGTCATAAACAAAACCTTTTAAATATTATTTTTTACATCAGTTTATCTTATTTATACTTAATAATTATTATTAATGTAAAATCTCTTCCACTAACTGCGTAGCATATGAACCTTTTGGTAAATAAAAAGATAATTCCATCCAATTTTTATCTTCTTTATAATTACTTTCAATCTCTTCAGGAAAAACCCAAGCAAATCTTCTAGCCCCATCTTCTTTTATATCTTTTTCGTACTCTTTTTCTATTTCATAAGCTAAACTTATAGATTTTTTAACTCTTTTTCCACATAAAAACCCAGTAGGAACTCTATCTTTAGCAAAAAATTTTTCTGATTCTTCCTCTAAATTATCAATAGTAAAAATTTTTCCATAAGGATAATGGGAAAACAAATCACCAGTCATAATTTTCAAGGGATGTTTTTGTTTTTTCATCTTTTTAACTTCCTCAAGGGGTAAATTTAATTTCTCAAAAATCTCTTTTGGCTCAAAAGCTTCAATTAATTTAGATATTTCTATTCTTTTTGAAAGCCAAGAATTAAAAAGATAAGACTGATAAGCATTCACATACATTTGTCTTAGATTTCTTCTTTTTTCTTTTAATTTTCCTTCAACTATTAACTTTCCTTTTTCCCAGTTATTTCCCTCAATTCCAAATCTTTGATATCCAAAATAATTGGGCATACCTAAAGTTGCGATTTGCTCTAAAGCTGATTCTATTTTTTTACAGTTTATTAGATTAACTCTTTTTAATCTTACAAAAAATTTATTACCTTTTAAGTGTCCTATTTTTATCTTATTATTATGATAAGTTGTTTCTAAAATTTTAATATTTGGATGTTCAAAAGTTTTTAATTTTTCTTCATATTTTTTATGAATAGATAAAGACTGTATTGTCATAGCATTTTTATCTTTTAATCCTGCATAACCAATATCTCTATTTTTACACCCAAGAAAATTTGAAATAATATCCACAGCATCCCAAGTACTTAACTCTTTTTTTCTAATCTTAAAAATTAAATGTTCTCCCTCACCGCTAAACTCATAAAGTGGCACTTCTGTTACTATAAAATCCTCTTTTGTTTGTTTAAAAAGTACATCAATTTTTGAATGATTTAAATACCTTTGTAGTTTTTGCACATATTATCCTTTTTAGAAATGATGATTTTGACAAGGGCAAAAAAATCTTCCTTTTTTTGCCCTTGCAAATATATTAAGTTTTACGCCATGTTTTTTTGCCATAGCTTCTATTTTCTTTTTTGATTCTTTAGGAAAAGAGAATAAAATCTCATACTCTTCACCCGAACAAGCTATATCCTCTTTTATATCATAGAAAAAATCAAAACCTATCTTACTACTTTTTGACAAACGTTCTAGCTCAAAAAATAAGCCATCTGAAATATCCATAGAAGCATTTACCCACTTAGCTATATCATAAAAAAAATCTGCTTTTAAGTTAGGTTCTACAAACTTTGAACTTTTAGATATTTTTTTACCCAATAAAAGTTTTTCTAAATCTTTTTTTGAAGAGCCTAAATCTCCAGTATAACAAAGATAATCACCTTTTTTTACACCATTTCTATAAATAGGCTTTTTTGTCTTAGAAATGATTGTAATACTAATATCAAGTTTTTCATTTGAAATGGTATCTCCACCAATTATATCTATACCATAATCCTTTGCAACTTCCAAAAAACCTTTTGATAACTCTTTTATCTCTTTTTTAGTGTAAGATTTAGGTATTGCCACACTTAAAAGTGCATATTTTGGTTTTGCATTCATAACAATAGCATCTGAAATATTTACTAGCATTGCTTTTTTTGCAATTTGTCTTAGAGTAAACCACTTCTTTTTAAAATGTATATTTTCAAAAAAAGCATCACTACTATAAACCATATTATCTATAACAGCTGCATCATCACCTATATATTTTGATTTTTTACTAAATTGATTTATAAAAAAATCTTCTTTATTTATCTTTTTCATGGGAAGAATAGTATCATAAGGAAGCTTTGTTTTATGATACTAGTTATTAAATAAGGATAAATCTAAATATCCTTATTTAAATATTTAACTATTTTGAATCTTTTGTAAAAGAACAACAATAGTCAACTAAAGAAGTTACTCTTAATTTATATTTTGAATTTTGTGCTATTTCAATACTTGTAGGAGCTACATACTCAACCCAGTCTTCAGCTGGTAACATTACTTCTAAAACTCCAGAATTTATATCTATAGTAGTTTTATTTACAGTATTTAGCTCATACTCTCCAGGCAACATAATTCCTAAAGTCTTTTTGCTACCATCTTCAAAAGTAATTCCTCTACTTGTAATATTTCCATTGTATAAAATATTAGCTTCTTTAGCTATTGTTACATTATCAAATTCCATTGAAATTTTCCCTTTACAAAATAATTTATGTCGTATTTTACCATAAATTAAATTTGAAGCAAGTATCTATTTAGATTTTGTTATAATTTTTTTTAAAAAAATATGAAAAGAGAAGATGCAAGGTTACATTATAGATATAAAACCAGTTAGGGATGATGATTTAATTGTTACAATTCTAGCTGAAAATAAAATATATACTAGCTATAGATTTTATGGAGCAAGACATTCAAATATAAATATTGGCTATAAAATAGATTTTGAACTTGAATCAAACTTAAAAAGTTCAATTCCAAGATTAAAAGATGTGATTCAATTGGGCTTTCAGTGGATATTTGACAATGAAAAACTATACTGTTGGCAAAGATTTATTAAACTTTTTTACTATCATTTAAAAGATGTAGAAGATATAGATGATTTTTATTTTAAACTCCTGGATAGACTATCTCATGAAATGAGAAAACAAAATGCCAAAAGAGCAATTTGCAAAAACTATTTAAAACTTTTAAAATATGAAGGTCGTCTTCACTGGGATTTTAACTGTTTACTTTGTGAACAAGAAATAAAAAGTGATATTTCCTTGGTAAGAAGTTTTGTACCAGTTCATGCCTCTTGTACATATAGTAAAGTTTTTGAGATGAAAAAAATAAAAAGACTATTTAAAAATCTAAATCTTATCGATTTTGAAGATGAAGAGGTGGAGTACTTATGGAATATCCTACTTCAAGGTTTATGATTAAACTTTATATCTTTTCTTGGAACAAACTCCAAGACAGTAGCATTTATACAAAATCTTCTATATCCAAATTCATCAAAAACATGACCTAAATGGATTCCGCTTTTTTTAGCAAGTACTTCAATTCTATGCATACCATAGGAAAAGTCATCTTTTTCAATAGTTGAGCCATCAACGGCTTTATAAAAACTTAGCCAACCAGTTTTTGAGTTAAATCTATCTTTTGTATCAAATAAAACTTCGCCTGAAACTTTATCTATAAATACACCATCGGGGGTATTCTTGAAAATATCATATTGCTTACAAAATCTTGCGTCTGTGCTTTTATTAAAAGCTACTTTAAAGCCCTCACTATTTTTTCCTAGTTTAAATTCACCCAAAATTTTATAAAAATCTTTCTCATTTAGATAACCCTTGTGAGAAAAAATTTCTTTTCCATTTTCTATAAAAAGTATAGTTGGGGTTGCGCTTAAGTCTGATCTTATATCAAAATTTTTTAAATTTTTCACATAGACATTTCTTAAAGGTATTGTTCCTTTATAGTTTGAACTTACATCTTTTTTAAACTTTTCGCAATATGGGCAGAAATTTTCATTTTCTATTACCAAAATTTCCTTATTTCCTAAAGGTATTATCTCTTTATTTTTTTTTGCTTCTTTTTCTTTTTCAAATTTTACTCCAGTAGAGTGATTTGGACAATATCCAAAGGGATTTTTCTTTAGATAGTCTTGATGATATTCTTCAGCTTGATAAAATTTCTCTAAAGGTCTTATTTGAGTTACTATTTTTCCATAACCATGCTTATTTAAAAGCGTCTGGTAAGTCTGTTTTGTTTCAAGTGCTATATTTTTTTGCTTTTCATTATTATAAAATATTGCACTTCGATAGTTATTTCCTATATCGTTACCTTGACGATTTAATTGTGTTGGATCGTGTATTTGCCAAAAAGATTTTATAAGTTTTGTAGCATTTGTTTTATTTGTATCAAATTTTACTAAAACCCCCTCTGTATAGTTTGTAATATTTCTATCATTTAATTTTCTATATTTTAAGACTTTTTTATATGTTGGATTAGGATAGTTTCCTCCCACATATCCTGATTTTACATCAATTACACCAGGTATATTTTCAAAATGTTTCTCAACTCCCCAAAAACAACCTGCTGCAAATACTATTTGGGCTATCATAATTTATGCCTTTAAAATTTTTTATTACATTATATCAAGTTTGGTTAACAAGAAGTTTACCACTCAAATTGAAAGGTTGTGTGAACAATTTTATATTTTTCTTTTAATCCATGATTTATCTCTTCTAATAATTTTTCATAATTCTCAAGGGAAGATTTATCTATTTTTACATGAGCAGTCATATTATACATATCTTGAGTAATCTCCCAAATATGAATATCATGTAAATCCTTTACTTTGTCATTTTTCTCTATAAAATTCTTAATCTCTTCTATATCTAAAGGTGAGCCTTCCATTAAAGTATTTATAGAATTTTTTAGAACATCTATTGCCCATCTTGCAATAACAAATGAAACCATTACAGCTAAAACTATATCAATCCAGTACCAAGAAGTATAAACAATTGCAATATAGCCTAAGATGATAGCAACAGAAGATAGGGCATCACTTAGCATATGAATAAAAGAGGATTTTAAGTTTATATTATTTTTATCCCCTTGCATTAAAATTACACCAGTAATAACATTTACCACAAGTCCAATAATTGCTACAATCATAGCCATTTTTATATCTATTATTTGTGGATTTATATATCTTTCAATGGCTTCATAAAGAATCCAAAAAATTGATAAAACAATAGTCAAACCATTTATAAATGCTGCTATTACCTCTATACGATAGTAACCAAAGGTTTTATTCATAGGAGCTTTTTTACTTGCTATTATAATAGCAACAAGAGATATAATAAGTGCAAAAGAGTGGGTAAACATATGAATAGCATCGGAGATTAAAGCAAGAGAATTTGATAAAAATCCATAAAAAAATTCTAAAAACATGGTTATAAGAGTAATACCCAATGCCCATTTTAAGACTTTTTTATCTCCTGTTCTATGGTCATGGCTGTGTCCGTGATCATGTCCACAATGATGATGTTCACTTTTTAGATAAGGTTTATGTTCACTTAAGCCTAAATTACAATTTTCCATTTTTCATCCTTCATTTTCCAAAAACTTTTATGATTTCTAAAAGATTGTCAATAGAGGCTTCTGCCTCTATATTTGTACCTTTTTTTATATTATCAATTAAATGTCCTTTTGCATAATGCTCCACATAAGAGGTAATCATACCATTTACTGCACCCTTTATTGCTGTTAATTGTCTTATGGTTTCATAGGGGTCTTCATCAAGATTTATTTTTTCATCAGCAAATCTTTTTTTTAGTGAATTTACCTGTCCTGCAATTCTACTTATGCGATTTTGTAGTTTTTTTCTTTCAACTTCACAACAATATGTCATTTTAATCTCTCCAGTATAGTATACCCCCTATGGTATATTAAAAGTAATTAAAAATAACTTAATTTTAAGTTTTTGCGTTAAAATGGAAAATTTAAGAGTTTGTACTTAGTCTAAAAATAGACTAAGCACGGAAAAGTAATTAAGTTTTTTAGAAACTTTCCCATTCATCATCTGATGAGTTGTCTGTAAAGTTTTTTGAAGTTGAAGTCGTAGAACTGATAGGTTTAACTTTTTGTTCTACTATATTTTTTTTGATAGTGTGACTCTTTTTTTGTGCATTATAAGTTTTATCTGCTTTTAGCTGTGTTTCACTTATATTTTTATTTAGACTTTTAGTTTCTGTATTAAGTTCTCTTTTTTTAATACTAGCTTTATCTTTAAATTCTTTTTCATTTGCAGAAGAGACTATTGTTTTAGCAATTTCATCAGCTTGAACAGCAATAGTATGAGTTGTATTTGAAATAGTTACGTTTTGTTGTGTTTGTTGATCTAGTTGATTTATAGCATCGTTTATTTGCTCTATTCCTGTTCTTTGTTCTTTTGAAGCGTCTGTTATTGAGTTTATTAAACTTGCAGTTTTATTAATATTTTCATTTAGAGTTTCATAACCTTTTATCATATTATCTGCACTATCTTTTCCTACTTGAGTTTTTATTCTGGCATTTTCAACCAAATCTTTTATCTCATTTGCTGCTTCTGCAGATCTACTTGCAAGGTTTCTTACTTCTTGTGCAACTACTGCAAATCCTTTTCCTGCTTCTCCTGCTGTTGCGGCTTCAACAGCAGCATTTAGAGATAAAATATTTGTTTGAAATGCTATTTGGTCAATTATTGTAATTGCTTCAGCAATAGCTTGAGTTTGTTCATTTATTTCATCCATTGATTTAACAGTTCCCAAAGCTAATTTTTGTCCTTCTTCGATTGATTTAACTAATTCTTTAGAATTTTCAGCCATTGATGAAATACTTTCGGTATTATTTACAATAGTACTAGTTATCTCTTCTAGTGCTGCTGCTGTTTCTTCTAAAGCTGCGGCTGTTGTTGTAGAGTTTGTATTTAATTTATCAACATTTTCAAGTAAAATATTAGAACTATAATCTAAAGTTAATCCATTTTCTTTATTTTCTTTTAGCATTTTATTGATGATTTCTGATAGATTATTGATGGCAATTTCTATATTTCCTCTGGCATCTTTTATATCATTTCTAAAATCAAGTTGCCCATATTGGGCTAGAGTATTTAAAATTATATTTGTGTCTTTTCCAATATTTTTTTCTAAAGTTCCCAACATTTCATTTATTTGCACTTGTAATTTTTGTAGATTTTCATTTTGAGTATTTTTTTCTACTCTATTATCTAGATGACCATATTTTACTTGTTCTACAACTTTTGTCACATCATTTAATAATTCATTATCTTGTTCTATTAGAGTTTTTATTTTAGTGATATTATCATTTACAATTTGTGACATTTTACCTATTTCATCATTTGAAGAAATGCTTATATATTCAGTTGTATTAGATTCTTTATTTAAATATTTAAAGAAACTTAGCACCCCTGTTTCGAAGTTTTTCAAAGGCTTAATTATATTTTTATTTATAAGAATTATTAAGACTATAGAAATAATAAATACTAAAGCAAAAATTATTATTACTGCAGTTATTACATCTGAATAGACAGCATCTTTATTTTTAACTTCCATTTCTTTGATTTCAGTTTCTATATCATCTAAATATGCACCAGTTGATATAATCCAGTTCCAAGGAGTAAACTCTTTTGAAAATATTTTTTTATCTATAGGTTCAGAGTCACCTGGTTTATTCCAAGCAATATTTGAGATACCTCCTTCCTTATTCTCTTTGACAATCTCTAAAATTTCCTTATAAATATATTTTCCTTTTAGATCTTTTTTATTAACTAAATCTAGACCACGTAAATTTTTCTTTATTGGATGCATTAACATTTTTAAATCAGAACTTATGACTACAAAATATCCAGCTTTACCATATCTCATATTTTCTATAGCTTTTAATGCCTCTTTTTTTAAATTACTTGATATATCAGATATATATTTACCTGTACCAATAACCCAATTATAAGGTTTAAAAAGTTTTACGTAAGATACTTTTAGTTCAATTTTATTAGTTTTTGGATTTGTCCACATATAGTCTACGAAACCATTTCCTTTTTCTTTAGAAACTTTAATAAACTCAAAAAATATTCTTTTTCCTGATTTATCTTTGAAATTTAAAACATTTGTAGAGTTTAATTGGGGTAATACAGGATTATCTATCATATTACCTTCTATATCATTTATTCAAAAATAACCGGTTTTACCATATCTTGAAGCAGAAATACTATTTTTTATAAGTTTTTTTAATTTCTCAGGAGGCAAAGTATCTTTATATTTTTTATAAGTAGCTTCAATATTTGAAAATAAAAAATTTGTTTGATTTTTTAAAATATGTTGAACTTCATCTTTGATTTGTTCTTTTGAACTTCTTTTATAATAGCTGTTTACAGTATTCAGAGCTAAAGAAACATAGTTTTTCAATTCTTCTTCTTTTGCTTGATAAATATTTTTACTCATTTTTTTGATATTCTCATCAGACTGTTTATTTAAAGACCAAATTGTATTTAACATCATAGCAATAGATACGAATACAACAGCACCTATAATTATAAACAAAAGTTTAATTTTTATTGAAAGTGATTTAAACATTATTTTCTCCCCTATATATAGTATTGACCTGGTACAGATTCTAGCATAATTTTATTAAATTTATTAAATAATATATAATGAGCTAGGACGGTAATATATTATCATCCTAGCTTAGGAGTTTAAATTTTTGGAATAGCGCTTAAAAGCTTTTGGGTGTATTCGTGTTTAGGATTTGAAAATAGACTATCCACATCTGATAACTCAACTACGTCCCCAAAATACATAACCATGATTCTATCTGAGATATGTTCAACTACACTTAAGTCATGTGAAATAAAAACATAGGTTAAATCAAACTCTTCTTGTAAGTCTAAAAGTAGATTTAAAACTTGTGCTTGAAT
>PDWJ01003054.1_pt1 | contig 16578 bp, 12 predicted proteins | sample 1430881 | NCBI WGS metagenome assembly PDWJ01 (sample SAMN01162460, study PRJNA174530) | Oral metagenome, whole genome shotgun sequencing project. | biome: Marine environment; feature: Marine mammal; material: Swab sample of the gingival sulcus; isolation source: swab sample of gingival sulcus... | reverse complement strand
CTTGGATATATCAAAGTTCTTGTAAATTTATTGACAAGGTTATTTTCTTGTATTTACCTAACTTTTTTATTTCGTTTTCAATATTTTCAAAGAACGTAAAAACATTTTTTCACGTTGCTGTTTTATCAACTTTTCTTGCCCTTCAAAATCTCTCTCGAAAAGCGGGTGCAAAGATAAAAACTTTTATTCCTTTTCTCCAAATGTTTTTTCGATTTTTTTCAAAGTTTTTTTTTTGAAGCTTATCACAAAGAGTTTTTGCAATAAAAAATCACCCCGTTGGGTGATGTACGCCTCTATTGTTTTGCGGTGCAAAGATAAGAACTTTTTTATTTACCAAACAAACTTTTTGGCGGTTTTTATTGCGTTTTTTTTCGATCAAAATAGCAATGGATTCGAAATGAATTGGTTAGAGAATTTCAATTAACAATGTGCAATTAATAATTAGTAATTTTTAATTCCGTTTTGATATAATTACTACATAAGTTTTAACCACAAAGGGCACAAAGAATACACAAAGTTCACAAAAGAGGGCTTCCAACTTCCGTCTTCGGTCTTCCGGCTAATTGTCTAATTGCAAAATTTGGGGTCGCTCCTACAAAGCTTAATTTCTTTTACAATCTTAAAATACTACAAACGGAATACTACTACGGAGTTTTTTTATTCGGTCTTCCCGCTTCCGCCTTCATTCTTCAAGCTAATTCATATTAAACAATTGTCACATTAACTTATCCGCAGAGAGCACTGCAACTACTACTACCCATCAAAAGAATTATTACTGAAATAAGCGACTCTTAATTATTAGATATACGACTATATAAAATTATCATGTATATTTGTTACTCATTATATCAATTCACAACAATAACACAAATAGATGAAAGCAAATGCACTACTAATAATTCCACTATTACTATTTATGTGTCTGGTCGATTGGTACACCTTTCGAGGGATAAAACCACTAATCCGCAAAATAAAACGACACACCATAGCAAAAGCAATAAGTTTCTTTTATTGGCTGATATCAATTCTTACATTTTTAGCTTTTCTATTATTTTTTACCGGCATTAAAAGCATTACCGATGCAAAAGTTTACGTGTACGTTGAATACTTTATCGGATGGTTCGCATTATTCTATATCCCCAAATTTGTATTCATACTATTTGTACTCCTGCAAGATATTTTAAACATTTTCATGTATCTGTTTCGAAAAAAAGCAGCACCTTCACCAAGCCGGCGCAATTTCTTGTATCAACTGGGATTAATTACAGCAGCAGTTCCTTTCGGCTCTATCCTTTACGGTGTCACCAAAGGCAAATTCGATTACCGGGTAATCAAGGAGCGTATCGCTTTTCCCGATCTGCCCAAGGCATTCAACGGTCTGCGTATTGTTCAAATATCCGATATTCATCTGGGAAGCTTTAACAACAACTACGAACAAGTGTCACACGCTATAACTGTTATCAACCGACAAAATCCTGATATTATTCTATTTACCGGCGATTTGGTAAATAATTTTGCAGATGAAACCAATGGCTGGGAACCTGTTTTGTCGCAAATGAAAGCCAGGCTTGGCAAATATTCCATTTTAGGAAATCACGACTACGGAGATTATTCACACTGGAGTTCTCCCAAAGCCAAAGCAGAAAATCTGCAGCGCATAAAAAATTTTCACAATCAGATAGGTTTTCGATTATTACTGAACGAAACCAAATATCTTACAATAGGCAGCGATAGAATTGCATTAATAGGAGTTGAAAATTGGGGAAGACCGCCTTTTCCGCAATACGGCGACTTAAATAAAGCCATGAGAAACACCCTCCTCTCCGATTTCAAACTACTTATGAGTCATGATCCCACACATTGGGATGCTCAGGTAATCGATAAAACCAACATTAATATTACTTTTTCAGGACATACCCACGGCATGCAGTTTGGCATTGAACGTTCCGGTATAAAATGGAGTCCGGTACAATACAAATATCCCCGATGGGGCGGATTATACAAACACAAAAAACAATATCTCTACGTTAACAGAGGTTTTGGATACATTGGTTTTCCCGGCAGAATAGGAATGCCTCCCGAAATTACATTAATAGAATTAAGAAAAAGTTAAAACAGCAGAATTACAAAACAAAACCTTTTTCACATTCAGCGCAAATGCACATTTTCCCTAAAATCTATTATACAATCAAATGGACGAAGATGATTGTATGGTAGCTATGGCAAAATTCTACCTTGAATTTACTGTTGAAGAATCCTGCGGTAAATGTGCACCATGCAGAATAGGAAATAAACGTCTTCACGAAATTTTAACCCGCATAACTCATGATAAAGGACCCCCTACGATTTAAAACTGCTTAAAAATCTGGGAACTGTTATTAAAGATACCTCTTTATGCGGATTGGGACAGACTTCTCCGAATCCTATTCTTTCAACCATGCAGAATTTTGCTGAAGAATACAGAGCCCACGTAGAAGATCATAAATGCCCCAGCGGACAATGTGTTGCATTCCAGCGCTATTCTATTGATGAAGAACATTGTATCGGCTGTACAGTTTGTGCAAGAAACTGTCCGGTTAATGCGATTGAAGGCAGTAAGAAAAAACCGCATGTTATCAATCAGGAAATATGCATCAAATGCGGTGTCTGCATGGATAAATGTAAATTCAATGCTGTTTTGTTAAACTAATTTATTAAAATTTAATACTAGCTACTCATGGAAATGATCAACATAAAAATAGATGGAAAAAGTTATAAAGTACCCAAAGGCTCTACAATATTAGAAGCTGCCCAAGGAGTGGGAATCGATATTCCTACATTATGCCACATGCATTTACACAATCTGGGTACCACCCATAATCCAACCGGCTGCCGTATTTGTGTCGTAGAAATCAAAGGACGTAAAAATTTAGCTCCCGCTTGTGCTACCGAATGTCACGAAGGCATGGAAATAATCAACCAGAGTATTCGTGTACTAAACAGCCGTAAAACAGTTCTGGAACTTATTTTAAGCGACCACCCCGCAGATTGCTTAATCTGTCCTAAAAATGGAAACTGCGACCTGCAGACCATGGCGCAGAAAATGGGTATTAGAGAAATTCACTACACAGGGGAACAGTCTACTTACAAACAGGACAGATCCGATGCCATTGTTAGAGATATGGACAAATGTATTGGCTGTAAACGCTGTTTAACCATGTGTAATGAAATACAGACAGTAGGGGCGCTTACTGCCGTCAACCGCGGTTTTATGTCGGTTATGGCTCCGCCTTTTGAGATGAATCTTAAAGAAACGGTGTGTACCTACTGCGGACAATGTGTTGCCGTTTGTCCTACCGGGGCACTTACGGAAGCTGACCACACCTATGATATTATACGGGCTTTATCAGATCCAACCAAAACTGTAGTTGCACAAACAGCTCCTGCAGTAAGAGCCGCTCTTGGTGAAGAATTCGGCTATGAACCGGGGACTTTGGTTACCGGAAAAATGGCTTCAGCACTAAAAGAGCTGGGATTTGATTATGTTTTTGATACCGATTTTGCCGCAGACCTTACCATTATGGAAGAAAGTACCGAGCTGCTTGATCGTTTAACCAGACATCTTAACGGCGATAAAACAGTGAAACTTCCTTTATTAACTTCCTGCTGTCCGGGCTGGGTAAGTTTCTTTGAACACCAATTCCCCGATATGACAGATATTCCTTCTACGGCTCGTTCGCCGCAGCAGATGTTCGGAGCAATAGCCAAGAGCTACTTCGCGGATAAAATAAATGTAAAACGGGAAGATATGATTGTAGTTTCTATTATGCCTTGTCTTGCTAAAAAATACGAATGCCACCGTGAAGAATTTTCCACAAACGGCAATCCGGATGTAGACTACTCTATTTCTACAAGAGAATTGGCCCGTTTAATTCAGCAGGCAAATTTAGATTTTGACGATTTAAAACCTGCCGATTTTGATCAGCCTATGGGCGAATCTACAGGAGCCGGCGTTATTTTCGGAACTACCGGAGGAGTTATAGAAGCAGCAACAAGAACAGCTTACGAAAAATTCACCTCTAAAAAATTAGGAAAAGTAGTTTTTGAAGAGATGCGGGGCATGGACTGGTTAAAAGAAGCAACAGTTGATTTTGACGGAATACCGATTAAAATAGGTATTGCTCATGGTCTGGGTAATGCAAGAAAACTTCTTGAAGACATCAGAGCAGGAAAATCAAAATATCACGCCATAGAAATTATGGCATGCCCCGGCGGTTGTATCGGCGGCGGCGGACAACCGTTACATCATGGCGATTCTTCAATTTTAAAAGCCCGTCAGAAAGCCTTATACACCGAAGATGAACATAAAGTTATCCGGAAATCACATGAAAATCCTTCTATCATTCAACTTTATGAAGAGTTTCTTGGTGAACCTATGAGCGAAAAAGCGCATCACTTGCTGCACACAAAATATTTCGATAAAAGTGTACATATTGATATAAAGAAGGACTAATTTTTCAAGAAATAATAAAACAGAAAAAGTTATGATGACTATTTGCGAAAAAAATATAGCTAAAATAGAAGCCATATGTAAAGAATTTGATAATAATAAAGATGAACTTATCAATGTGCTGCATAAAGTTCAGGATACCTTTGGATATCTGCCGGAAGTAGTACAGGAAGTCATTGCAGAAAACTTGAATACTTCATTGGCACATGTCTACGGTGTGGTAACGTTCTATTCATTTTTCAACCTTACTCCTAAAGGAAAATATCCTATTAATATTTGTACCGGAACCGCTTGTTATGTACGCGGAGCCGAAAAAGTATTAGAAGAATTTAAAGGACTGTTAAATATTAAAATCGGAGAAACTACAGCAGATGGAAAGTTTTCTCTTAACAGCCTTAGATGTGTGGGAGCCTGCGGGCTTGCACCGGTAGTTCTTGTAGGTGAAAAAGTATATGGACGCGTTTCTTTAGAGAATGTTCGTAAAATATTAGACGAATATAAAAATAAAACAGATTAGGATGAATTTATAAAATTTAAAGAAATACAAAATAAAAATCCCTGCGGCCTTTCTGTCCGCAGGGATTTTTCGATTAGAATTTCAGGTAGTATCTCATAAAGTGTGTAAATTCTTTTCGGTTTTCCACCATTGTCTTAATTCAATTATTTTCGGTTCTCCAATATTTATAAGCCCTTTGTATGCTTCTAATTTTTGGATCTCCTTTTCTAATTTGTATTTACTCTTTGGAGTACCAACAAAGTTGCTAATGGATTTATAGTCCTTATTTTGAATATTTAAACAAATTGGAAGTTTTACTTGTGATGCAAAATCAAAATCTGTTGTTTTATAATCTTCAACACCTTGCGAAAGCATAACAACAATTACGCCTTTCGATCTTAATAATCTCAAAAGTTCTTCAAGAGCTTTTCTTGCATTTTTATTCTTTAAATATATATGAACTTCATCGATAACAATAACATACCTCAACGGAAAAATATGGCCTTGAGGTTCACAGTCATTGGTAGAACTAAAATAAGAATTAAAATATCGCAATAACAAAAACACAACTAACTGTCTCAAAGTGTCAGATAAGGCTGGAGGAAGATTAAGATATAAACTTTTTTCTAAAATATTCGAATTGTTTGGACTACAATTGAAAATATTAGCTGTAAGATCCTGAATACCTGCATATAAAGTATCTGGACGTCTATTATTTTCTTCGTAATATTCTTCTAATTTTTCAAATAATTCATTTATAGTTGGATAAGAATCATTTTCTTTATCAAATAAATTAGTTAGAACATTCGTTAGAATATTTTTTTGAGCAATTCCAACACTAGGAACAAAAGTTGCGATAGTGTCAACAAAAGCTTTTATACTAAAAAGTTTTTGCCTTTCATCCAAACTGATTGACGAAAAAGGATTAAACATAATCCCCCCATTATTCACAATATCAACAAACTCACATTTTGTAGCATTTAAAAAAGATTCTAATTGCTCTGGATTTCCTTCACCTTTATAATCAAAAAAGATAAATTTCAGTTCATTATTTGTGTTTTTTGAAATTTGATATAAAATATCTTTCATTAATTGTGTTTTGCCTGAACCAGCCATTCCTGCAATTGCAATATTCCTATTGTCAAACTCTCTTAAGTCATTAATTTTTATAACAACATTTTCACCTTCTGCTGTTTGTCCTAGATCAAAGGTCAAAAGTTCTTCAAACTCTTTTACAGCAATGTTGTTTAATGAAAAATTTGTTTTAACTATATCTTTTTTTAAATTCAGTCCACTCTTTACAATTTTTAAAAGAATATCAATATGGTCTCCTTTTGATATGTTAGCTTTGCTAATTTTATTATTCCAAATATTTAAACCGTGATTTAAATGAAGCTTAAATAATTTTATAAATTCTTCTTCAAAAGTATTCCTTCCATAATGTTGATCAAGAATAGATTTAAAAATTATTGTATTAGAACCATTTCCTATAACTGTTCCAAAAATAGCTTTATCATCTCGAAACTCTTTACCGTCAGAACTTGGTATAACATCTTTCTCAACATCAAATATTTTACCTGATAATAAACTGTTGGAAAATGCAATGCGAGGAACTATACCATCATTTTTAAAATTATATAATGCTTTTAGCTTATACAATAATTCATCATTTTCTTTACTTATTTTAATTCTCATAGCTTTGGAAATAACCTGTTTTTAAACTTGTGTTCGTTCCATCATTAAATAAAAGATAGGATTTTGATATATTTTCGGATATATCCTTATATCTTTTAGGTGTAATCTCACTGTTTGTAGAAAATAAGACAACCTGTTCAGAAAGAGCAGGATAATATTTTTTAGTAATATTATCTCTATGTTCTTCATCTAGTCTTCCAAGAGGTGTATCTATAAATATTGGTATACTTTGTATTGATTCGTTTAAGATTGCTTTGATTAAGCACGATATATAGATTTGTTTTTCTCCAGAGGATAAACTCTCTTTTCTTATTTCGTTATCGTCTTGGTCCAAAAGTGTAATTTTCATCCCTTGGCCAGATGCTAAAATAGTAACTTTTACATCTTCTATAAATTTGCTTTTGTTTTCTTCACTTCCAAGTTTATGCATCAATATTTTAAGTTCACTCAAAATAGTATTTTCTAAACTTTCTTTATGTTTATTCTTTTGTTCTTCTAAAAAGAAGTTTAAAGAATCAATATATTTTTGACTCTCCTTTATTTTAAGTTTATTTCGAGCATTAACATCAACCTTTTTAACCAATACAGATAATTGTTGATTCAGCCTTACTATGTCTCCTTTCAATTTACTTATTTGTTGATTGTTCTCTCCAATTTTTCTGTTGTTTTCTGTAATATGATAATCTGCTGTTTCTTTTTTGGATGAATATTCTAAAATCAATTCATCTTCTAAATCTGCATCAACTTTACTTAAAGTTTTATTTAATTCCGCAAGTTGAATTCTTATCTTGTTAAATTCCTCAATAGTCGTTTTGAATATATCTTTTGACTGAGAATTAACCAAATTAATAGCATCATATATTAAATTCTTTTCAGAATTATTTAAATCGTGCTCAAAATCTAATTCTTCATAATCTTCATTCGTACTAAACAATTCAGCACTCAAAATTTTAGCTTTATCATAATAAAAAAGCTTATCCTTTAGTGACATTGTCGAATTTTCTGGTTCTGGAGGTTTATTAAAAAGCAGTTCAATGAAATTCTCAATTTTTCCAGTTTTTTCTTTTGATGAGTTTTGGAGTATTGTATTTTTTTCTTGAACTTCAAGATGTTCTCTAACTTCTTCAAGCTTTCCCGTTAAAATAGCTAATGGAATTATTTCGCTCAACTCATTAAATCTTTCTGATAATTCAAGTTCTTTTATTTCTAATTTTTCTATTTCGGACAAAACTGATTCTCTATCAAATGTTGAATTACCCTGTTTACTATGTTGTGATATAAGATTATCGTATTGTCTTACAGTTTTCTTTAAAATATCAATTTCCTTAAGCTTTTCAGCATTCTCCTCTTCAAGCTTTTCTATATCTATGTTAGAAAGTTCAATTGCTTTTTCTTTATTTACAATTTGTTCTTGTAAATTTTTGGTCGCACCTTCTTTTTTTAAAGTATTAATATAAAACTCAATATCCTCAATTAGTGTGTTATATATATCTAATCCTAATATTTTCCCCAAAGCATCATTTATAAAACTCCCCTCTTCTTTAATTGATAAATTGGCTATTTCTGAGATTTTTTCTGCATCAAAAAACACAAATTTTGCGGCATCTAAGGGTATTATATAATCATTTATAAAATTAACTTTATCAACATCATCATCAAATATTTCCACATTTGCATCTGGAGATAAAATAGAAAGTTTTTCATCCATACTATTAACATTAAATGTTCTAGTAATAATAACTCTTTCTGAATTTGATTTCAATTTCTTTATTTCAGGGAGTTCAATTTCTGAAATTAGGATACTCACAGAGAAGGTGTCCTTATTTTCCTTTTTTGCAGTCCAATTAAGAGATTGTTGCATAAAAGACGAATAATTTTTTTCCTTTTGTATTTCTTTTTTAAAATTATCATCAATTTGTGAAATCTTATCACCATACAGACACCAAACTATTGCTAACAATAGATTTGTTTTTCCATAGCCATTTTGGCCACCAATTACAACAATATTTTGATCAATATTAGTTGATAAATCAATATTTTGAACATTGTAATATTGTCTAAAATTGTTAATTTTAATGTTTAATAATTTCATTTTATAGCTTGTTCAATAATATCATTAATTTTTTGCTGATGGTAATTATTTCTCTTCAGCAACTTTTTTGTTTTAACAGAATCTAATAAAATCTGAATTGATTTAAAATTTATATCTTTATCATAACAAATTTCTTCGAGTCTTTTGTTTTGTGATAATTTAGTTTCTTTTATTTTCATACTATATGTTCTTGAATAAGTTTTACAACCTTGATAAAATTAAATTGTTCTTTAACTTCAAGTTTATTTACATTATAAAGCTTACGTTGCTTATAAAAAAATTGATATAAATTTTGCTCATTTTCTTTGTTTGCTAAAGGCAACCTATTATTAAGCAAAATAAATGACATCAACTCTTTATATTTTTTTTCTGAATTTAATCCACGTGTAGCATTTATTTTTGGATATTTTGCAAATATACTATTTAATTTATCGGTTTTAATTTCATCAAGCTCTCCTTTTTTTAGTTTATTTTTCTGTATTCTAAGCCAACGATACAATTTTACTTCTTTCTTTAAAACTCCTGAAGAATAGGGAAGCCTTTTCTCTTTTGAAACAAAATTTTGAACATCATCAAACCTTTCATTCCAAGTTTTCTTTTCTCTTCGTTCTTCTTCTGATATCCTAATAAAATAAGGTGCATAATTCTTAGAGCTTAAACCAATCTTTGAATCTTTAAAGAAAACAAACAAACCTGACTTATCCAATTTTAGATTCTGAAGAATACTACGTTGACTAGATTTTGGACGATATGCTAAAACATACTCTGTTATATCTCTAATATGTTTTGGTATAGAAAATTGAATTAAATAATCTTTAACAATATCCCTTATAGAACCACCTTTAAAATTATCTAATTCTGTTTCCCATTTTTTTAATCCAAAAATACTATTTCTACCAATTGGCACAAATCCATTTTTTCTTTTCATTGAAACTCGCACTTTATCTTCATCTGTTATATAATTAGGATTTATTTCAATTATTTTTTTGTAAATATCAGATACATTCGATGGTTTTCCCAACTCCAAAAGAGCTTCATATGAATACTCATATGCTTGTTTAACTGTATTTCTTTTAAATATTATATTCTCTTCCAAATCAAGATATAGTCCAAATTCATCGTTAATTATTTTTTCTGCAATTGGAAATAATACACCTAAGATATCTATATTATCATTTACTAAGAATTGAGATAAATAACTTTTAAAATTAAAAGAATAAGACTCTTCAATTTTATCTCCCATTCTTCGTGAAATATCATTAATTAAGGAAGTAAAATTAATCTCAGAAGCTAGTTCTTTTTTTACTAAATACAAATTACTCCAATTGTGTCTATTACGTGAATTAATACGTTTAAATTGCAACACATCTTCATAATTCCCAATTAAACTAAAACTATCATTTAAATATACAGAAAGAATATAAATTATAAATTCTTTAGAAAAACAAGTTTTATTTAAAAGATTAATTTTCTCCCAGGCATCTATTGTAACTTCAACACAATTAGATTCAATATCTATACCATATTTTTGATACAAATCATCATAAAAAACAGATAAAAAGAGAAGTTTACTAAACAGTTTCCCAGTACAAAGATTTCTTATCTGTCTAACTCTTTCTCTCGAAAATTTTACTTGCTTCGCAATTCTATCGAGTGTTATTTCTTTTTGATTAACGTATAATTTTAAAGTCTTTCTAAGTATAATTGTTTGTTTCTCATCAAAAAATGCATTTTTTTTTATCAAAAATTCTGTCAATAAAAATATTGATTCTGACTCTAATATTTCACTCGGAATTAATGAAACATCAAAATTACGTTGTATCAAAAATTTATTTTTCCAACCAATTATGGATCTTTCATCTTCGGTTTCACTCACTTTAATAATAAAATCTTTAATCGTAGCAATATAAGCCTCCAACTCAGGAATACATTTAGCACCAATATTTTTCAGCTTTTTAACTTTAAACTTATTTGAAGCTAAAATTTTATCGGTAAAATTTTTAATTTTAAAATTATTTTCTAAATATAAAGATATTGCATTATTACTTCTCCTAGATAAACTTTTAGTATTTACATAAATGCAACTATTTATAACCTCTCGTTGAATTCTATTGAGTTTTTCAACTATATTCAATAAAACTTTCTCTCCCCCTATTTCTATCTTTAAGTTATCAGTAGAATTTCTAATTTGAAATTTATTACATATATTCACTAGCTCTTTACTTGACTTTTGTCCACAACTTCGAAGCTTATCAAAAGATTTATTCTTATGATAAAAACTAATCAAATCCGAAACATAGTAAAAATTATTATCCTTACAAATATGATAAGACCTTACACTCATATCTTCTTTATCATAAATTTCATCAATAGTTATTTGAGCTGCGAACTTGTTCATATATTCTACAAAATTAAATGTCATCTCTATATTACCACTCAACAATTGTTAAACAAATAATACCTTTTTGTATTCCTCCTACCCTATAATTCATGCCAAAATTAACATTATTCAAATAACATACAAAGAAAACAATAAGATTTTCATCACAAAAAAAAACAATTATTAACAAATAAGCAATCTTAAACTCATACACTTTTCTTGCAAAAATTACTAAAATCAGATAAATTTGTATATTGTTAACGAAAAAATATAATTACGACAAAATACCAATCAAACATGATACTTAGCTATATCAACTGGGATATCGACCCCGAAATAGTAAATATCTTCGGATTCTCTATTCGTTACTACGGACTGTTTTTTGCTACCGGTATAATATTGAGTATATGGGTATTAAATCGTATCTTTAAACAAGAAAATATCGCCGGTGAAAATTTAGAGCGGTTAACCATCTACGGCATTATTGGTATTTTTGCCGGTGCCCGTCTGGGACACTGCCTGTTTTATCAGCCCGATTATTTTTTGCAGCACCCTTTGGAAATAATTTTACCTGTTCGATTTTTGGCGGACGGAAGTTTTAAATTTATCGGTTTTCAAGGTTTGGCAAGCCATGGCGGAGCGTTGGGCTTAATTACAGCTTTAATTATTTATGCCCGAAAAACCAAGCAGTCTATTTTAAAAACAATCGATTTAATTGCCATAGTTACACCTTTGGCAGCCGTTTTTATCCGCCTGGCGAATCTGGCTAATTCCGAAATAATAGGAAAAGCAGCACAACTTCCCTGGGCATTTGTTTTCCGCAGAGTAGATAATGTTCCCCGCCACCCGGCACAGCTTTACGAGGCAGTTAGTTATTTCATTATTTTCTTAATAATGATTACGCTCTATAAAACCAAACGCAGCAAATTGCACAATGGTTTCTATTTCGGGTTGGTGCTGACTCTTATATTTACAGCCCGCTTCTTTATTGAATTTATAAAAGAACACCAAGTATCATTCGAAAATTCCCTGCCTTTGAATATGGGACAGCTTTTAAGCATCCCTTATATTATTGCAGGAGTACTATTTACGGCTTACAGTTTTAGAAAAAGGTAATGCTTATTTATTTTTATATATTCTAAATTACAACAGCTAAAATACGATTTAAAAAAATTAAACATCTTTGCTGTTCTGTTTCAAAATACTGTTATCAATACAGATAGATGTATTTTTGTAATCTCTACATTACAAAATAGTAGTTATAAATTCTATTTAAAATATCTCTAAATAGAAAAATACGCCCATGTAATCTATTCTAAAATACTACTTTTGTTTGGTTTTGTGTGGAAAAACAGACCTAAAACATAAAAACAACGGGGTTAGGAGATGGCAAAAACAAACAACATAGAACATTCCGGAACTATTCTGAAGATAGACAACGAACGTATAACTGTTGGTATTGTGAATACTTCGGCTTGTGCCGGGTGCCATGCAAAAGGTGCTTGTTCCATGGCAGATATGAAGGAAAAAACCGTTGATGTGGTGGATTACAGCAATCAATTTTCAGTAGGCGAGAAAGTAAACCTAAAATATCAAGAATCTTTAGGCTGGTTCGCCTTGATGATAGCTTATGTTATTCCTTTTATTATGGTTATTATCACATTGGTTGCAGCTTTGGCAGTTACAGCCGATGAACTAATAAGCGGATTAATCGCTTTGGCAATATTAGTTCCTTATTATGTGGTATTATCGTTTTACAAAAAGAGATTAAAGAAAACATTTTCATTCAGCATAGAAAAAAAGTAAAATTTTGATCCTATGAACATTATTGTAATTACAATTTTAGCTTTATGTACCATTGGTGTTACGGCAGCAGTTATTCTGTATTTTGTAGCCCAGAAATTTAAAGTGGTAGAAGATCCCCGTATCGACGAGGTAGAAGAAGTATTACCTGCTGCCAACTGCGGAGGCTGCGGTTTTCCCGGTTGTAGAGGTTTTGCCGAAGCACTGGTAAAAGCCGACGATATTTCAACCATGAACTGCCCGGTAGGAGGAAGTGCCGTGATGGCTAAAGTCGGAAGTATTTTAGGACATGAGGTTAAAGCATCAGCACCTATGATAGCTGTTGTTCGTTGTAACGGAACTTGCGAAAACCGCCCCAAAACCAACCAATACGACGGAGCAGCATCATGCTCTATTGCCTCATCATTATACAGTGGTAACACCGGATGCCAAAATGGTTGTCTGGGATTAGGCGAATGTGTTGATGCTTGTAATTTCAATGCAATGTATATGGATAAAGAAACCGGATTGCCTGTAATTATTCAAGATATGTGTGTGGCTTGCGGTGCTTGTGTTAAAGCTTGTCCGAAAAATATTATCGAATTAAGAAAGAAAGGTCCAAAAGATCGCCGAATTTTTGTTTCGTGTGTAAACAACGATAAAGGCGGTGTTGCTAAAAAAGCATGTGCTGCAGCTTGTATCGGCTGTGGTAAATGTGCTAAGGCTTGTCCGTTCGATGCCATCACCATTGAAAATAACCTGGCATATATCGATTACAACAAATGTAAATTGTGTAGAAAATGTGTGGCAGAATGTCCAACACAAGCCATTCATGAACTGAATTTCCCTCCACGCAAACCGGCGAAACCAAAAGCAGACAAACCGGTTAAGCCGGCTGCGAAGAAAGAAACCGCGGCTGCCGATAAACCCAAAGCAAAAGAGGTAAGCACTGAAAAATCGGTAAAAGAGAAAACTACAGTTGCAGAAAAGCCAATTACTGAAAAAACGGCTGTGAAAAAAGACAAGGCTGCTACCGATACGCCTAATGCCAATTCTGAAGAAAAACCAACAACTGAAAAGGCTGTGAAAAAAGAGCAAACAGTAACTGAAGAACAACCCAAAACCGAAGCCCCAAAATCGGGAACGGAAGAAGTAAAGGCTGCTGTTACAGCCGCTCCGGAAAATAAAGAGGAGAAAAAAGAAAAAAACAACAAATCAGAAACTGATAATAAATAGGAGGACAGTATAGTGTTGAAGACATTTTCAATAGGAGGTATTCACCCCGAAGAGAACAAACTTTCGGCGGAAAGTGCAATTCAGACATTGCCAATACCCAAGATGGTAAGTATCCCTTTATCACAACATATTGGAGCTCCCGCAACACCCATTGTTAAAAAGAACGATATGGTAAAAGTGGGACAGCTGATTGCAAAAGCAACAGGGTTTGTTTCGGCAAATATTCACTCCTCGGTATCGGGAAAAGTATTTAAAATTGACGACATAATGGATTCCAGCGGTTTTAAACGCAAAGCCATTATCATAAAAGTCGATGGCGACGAATGGATGGAAGATATTGACAGAACTCCCGATTTAATTACCGAAATTACTGCCGATAAAGATGCGATTATCAAAAAAATTGCCGATGCAGGTATTGTAGGACTTGGAGGTGCTACATTCCCTACTCATATAAAGCTAATGGTTCCTCCCGGAAAAACAGCCGATGTTTTAATTATTAATGCTGTGGAGTGTGAACCATATCTTACTGCCGACCACCGGGTAATGCTCGAAAAAGGCGATGAGGTAATGGTAGGAATTCAAATTTTAATGAAAGCCCTAAACGTAAATCGTGCTGTGGTAGGTATCGAAAACAACAAACCCGATGCCATTAAACACATGAAAAAACTGGCTGTAAAATATCAAGGCATTGAAATTTGCCCCTTAAAAACCCAATATCCGCAAGGAGGAGAAAAACAGCTGATTGATGCAACAATCAAACGCCAGATTCCTTCGGGAGCGCTTCCTATTGAAGTGGGTGCTGTAGTGCAAAATGTAGGCTCGGCATTGGCTGTTTACGAAGCGGTGCAAAAAAACAAACCGCTGTTTGAGCGGGTGGCTACCGTAACCGGAAAATCAGTAGAAAAACCTTCGAACTGGCTGTTTAGAATTGGTACTCCTGTAGCCGATATTGTAGAAGCTGCAGGCGGGCTTCCCGAAGATACCGGAAAAATTGTAGGCGGAGGTCCTATGATGGGAAAAGCTCTTACTTCACTTGATGTACCTTTAGCAAAAGGAAGCTCGGGATTACTGCTGCTGCCCCGCAAAGAGACTTTGCGTAAAGAGATAAATCCTTGTATTCGTTGTGCCAAATGTGTATCGGTTTGTCCAATGGGGTTAGAACCTTATTTGTTAATGGTTTGTGCCGATAAAAAAGCCTACGACCGATTGGAAAACGATGATGTAATGGATTGTATTGAATGTGGTTCATGTAGTTTTACCTGCCCTGCCAACCGTCCCCTACTCGACTATATTCGTTTGGGAAAAGGCAAAGTAGGACAAATTATTCGCAGTAGAAAACAATAGTTTTTACTAAAAATCGGTTGAAATTAAATTTGTAATCTTTAATTTATCATTATATGAATACTAAAATATTAGTCGCTCCATCGCCCCACATACACAGTGGCGATTCTATACAAAAAAATATGTATAGAGTAGTGATTGCAATGATTCCTGCACTATTATTTACATTTTTCTATTTTGGAGTTAGTGCGATTATTGTAACCATTGCATCGGTTGTATCGTGCTACTTTTTTGAATTTGTAATACAAAAATATTTACTGAAAACCCGTGTTACCATTAACGATGGTTCAGCACTGATAACCGGATTGCTTTTGGCTTTTAATGTGCCGTCGAACCTTCCCATATGGATTATAATGATTGGAGCCTTGGTGGCTATTGGTATTGGCAAACTGACTTTTGGCGGTTTGGGAAATAATGTTTTTAATCCTGCTTTGGTGGGACGTGTTTTCCTTTTAATTTCATTCCCTGTACAAATGACCACCTGGCCAAAACCGATGCGAATGGCAACTTCCTACTTCGATGCGGAAACAGGAGCTACTCCCCTTGCAATTATCAAAGAGGGATTGAAAAAAGGAGAACCTTTGTCTCATTTAACCCGCGGGATGCCTTCTAATTTAGATATGTTTCTGGGACAGACAGGAGGTTCTATGGGTGAAATTGCAGGTGCCGCTTTATTAACGGGATTGGCTTACATGCTTATACGAAAAGTAATTACATGGCATATTCCGGTAACTATTATTGCTACGGTAGTTTTGTTTACGGGTATTTTACATTATACAGATCCTGAGCATTATGCATCGCCATTCTTTCACCTATTATCGGGAGGATTATTGCTGGGAGCAATATTTATGGCAACCGATTATGTAACGTCCCCCATGTCGCACAAAGGAATGATTATATTTGGAATTGGTATCGGCGTTATTACAGTGGTAATTCGTATCTTCGGAGCCTATCCTGAAGGAATATCTTTTGCCATATTAATTATGAATGCTTTTGTACCTTTAATTAATACTTATTTGAAACCAAAACGCTTTGGCGAAAAAAGAAAATAGTTATGGCTGAAAAGA
>PDWJ01003053.1_pt1 | contig 16578 bp, 13 predicted proteins | sample 1430881 | NCBI WGS metagenome assembly PDWJ01 (sample SAMN01162460, study PRJNA174530) | Oral metagenome, whole genome shotgun sequencing project. | biome: Marine environment; feature: Marine mammal; material: Swab sample of the gingival sulcus; isolation source: swab sample of gingival sulcus... | reverse complement strand
GAACGATTGGATCAGGAAACCCGTTCGCTGTGTTTAAGTGAGCAAGCTGAGTTTGTCATTGAGCGTTCCGGTTTGCTGGAATTTCATCAAAATGAAAAAGGCGAAAAAGCACAATCCCGCGTAGAAAACTTACAGGAACTGGTTTCTGCCGCCAAAGAATTCAGCGTTGATGATAATGAAACCGCCACCCTAGTTGATTTTCTTGATCATGCAGCATTGGAAGCCGGGGATAACCAGGCTGATGAACAACAGGATGCGGTGCAGTTGATGACACTGCATGCCGCAAAAGGCCTGGAATTTCCCATTGTATTTTTAAGTGGTGTGGAAGAAGGTTTATTTCCTGCGAAAAAAAGTTGTGACGATCCTAGTCGTTTAGAAGAAGAACGGCGCTTATGTTACGTTGGCATTACCCGAGCCGAGAAAAAGCTCTATATCAGCTATGCAGAAAGCCGGCGCATGTTTGGCAGCGAAACCACCAATCCGCCATCACGTTTTATCAGTGAAATTCCCGGTGAATGTTTGCAGGAAGTTCGCTTGAACACTCAGGTTACCCGGCCTGTTTCATTCAGTCCGCCATCCCGTACACCCAGGCAAAAACACACTTGGTCTTCCGTGGGTAGTGGTTTGCCCTATAACCTGGGGCAGCGTGTCAAGCATCAGAAATTTGGTGAAGGTATTGTTATGCGTATCGAAGGTCAGGGAGGCAATGCCCAGGTACAGGTAATGTTCGAGGGCCTGGGCGAAAAACGCCTGGTAGCCCAATATGCAAAACTGGAAGTGGTTTAAATGTGGAAAGACTAACAGGGGTTATACAAATGAAAACAAAACGACTGCAAAAAAATAAGTGCACAATTATAGCGAGTTTGTTGTTTATATTGTTTTTAGGGGGATGTGCCAGCGATTGCGACAACACCGCTCAAACCGGTAAAGCGGTACCCCAGCAAACATTTAAATGGAAGCTGGTCACCACCTGGCCGAAGCATTTTCCTGGTTTGGGAAGTGCGCCGGAAAACTTTGCAAAAGCGGTTAACGAAATGAGTAATGGCCGGTTACAGATTAAAGTTTTTGGTGCCAAAGAATTGGTGCCTGCTATGGAAGTGTTTGATTCTGTTTCCCGTGGTGCCGCAGAAATGGGTCATGGTGCTGCCTATTACTGGAAAGGAAAATCACCGGCGGCACAATTTTTTACCGTAGTTCCTTTTGGCTTGAATGCCCAGGAAATGAATGGCTGGCTGCATTATGGCGGTGGCCTGGAATTATGGCGGGAGCTATATGGCCAATTTAATCTGGTGCCGTTTGCTGGCGGCAGTACAGGCGTGCAAATGGCTGGCTGGTTTAATAAGGAAATTAACAGCGTTGCCGATCTAAAAGGCTTAAAAATGCGGATACCCGGTTTGGCCGGTGAAGCGTTGCAGCGTTTAGGCGGTATTCCGGTGAATTTACCGGGTGGGGAAATATTTACCGCTTTGCAAACCGGCGCAATCGACGCCACCGAATGGGTTGGCCCCTATAATGATCTAACCTTTGGGTTGCATAAGGCCGCAAAATACTATTATTACCCCGGCTGGCACGAGCCCGGTTCCATGCTGGAATTTATTGTCAATAAAGATCAATGGAATAAACTGCCTGATGATTTAAAAGCCATTGTTACTTACGCAGCCCGAGCAATAAACCAGGATATGCTCGATGAATACACCGCAAGAAATAACATAGCTTTACAAAAATTGATTAATGAGCACGGCGTGCAGGTTAAGCACTTACCCGATGATGTATTAAAAGCTTTAAAACAGGCATCGAATGAAGTGATTGCAGAAAATATTGAAAAAGATCCTTTTGCTAAAAAAGTTTATCAATCTTTTAAAGCATTCAGTAACGGCGTGATTCCTTATACTGAAATTTCTGAAAAGGCTTATATAGACGCTCGCCAATAAGTAACACATATCATAATAAAATAAAGGGGGCATTAAATTAGCCCCCTTTATTTTTTCGAGATCTGGCAAACCATACAGGGGTTAGGCAGCCGTTATTTCTAATTCCCGTGCACTGGCCGGGTTCTGCCATTCTGATCAATCGCAACAAAAGTGAACTTACCTTCGGTGACTTTTTGGCGTTCACTATCGGTGGGATGTTGTGCCCAGACTTCAACGTTAATTGTCATGGAGCTACGGCCCACTTCTTTAATATCTGTATAGCAGCTGACACAGGAGCCAACCGCAACCGGGCGCAGAAACACCATAGAGTCAATCGCAACTGTGGCCACTCTTCCCTTTGCCAGGCGGTTTGCCGCCACTGCACCCGCCAGATCCATTTGTGATACCAGCCAGCCACCGAAGATATCGCCATTAGCGTTAGAATCAGCAGGCATGGCAATGGTTTGTAGCGCCAGGCCACCGATGGGTGCTGGTACGTCTTCATTAATATCATCTGGTTGGTTGTTCATATTAAACCCCTAAAGTCTTGCTGATTGAATCGTTATGGTTCACGGTCCATACACGATTTTTGGTAAAGTCGTTGCCAGCTCCGGCCATATGGCTAATATCTGTATCACTATAAAAGCGGTGGTCACAATACTGGCCATTTTTCAGAAGGCAAGAGTATTCTTTATTTAAATAGTATAAGCAAAGAGGCTTCAAGTACCACAGGAGCCTCTTTTTGTTTATATATCCAAAGGACCAGGCAAGAATAGTGTTTCACCTATTTCCAAAGGGGCGATGGTTTTAAACTCCTTTTCTTGCCAGTCATACCGTTGCCAAACTTTTTCGTCGGCAGGTATTTTATCAAGGAAAGTCACTTTGTATTCATGCACGACACCATCGATAGTGGATAGAATATTGATTAACATATCTGCTGAGGTAATCATTTGCCCTGGGATGTATTGGGTATCAGGGGCTGTAACCAGTCCTTGCAGCGTATGAAAAGTATAGTAACGACTTTGTGCGGGTTGTTCGCCAGATAAAGAAAGCATAGGGTTTGTCTGGTTGAGTACTGTTTTGCCGGTGATTAAATATTCGTTTGTTGTTAGCCGTTTGATTTGCAGCGATGATAGCCCTGGTGCCATGGCTTGAACTTTTTCTGGAGTTGGTTTGCCTTCGTAATCCCATTTATAAGGTGCTACCAGTAAATCAGCCGATGAAAAATGATTGAGAATCACAAGATGTTTGTTTTTTAGTGATTGGTGGGATTCTTCTATGCTGCTATACGATCTATTATCGTGGACTGGTATGGGAATTAAGCCCCATGAAAGAAGCGTGATAGCCAGCACGGGTATGGCTATGTGGTATCCACCAATCATATAACCGACAGTTCTTTTTGCTTTTGAGCGCTGTTTATCGATTAAAAAAATAATGCTGGTTGCCAGCAGATAAAACCCACCAATGGCTACAAAAGTACCACTGCGATTGCCTGCTGTAACCAATGCACAGTGCGGAACGACAGCCATTAGCGCACCGAACAGCATCATTCTTCTTTTCGGGTGATTTTTAATATGTTGTCCGGCAAAAACCAATAATGCAATTAATATAATCCAAAGAGCCACAGACACATAAGGCAGTAAATCAGGACGTAGATTTCCACCGATGCCATCCATTGCTGAAATCAGCGAAAAGCAAATTAAAGGAAATAAAAGCAGTAAATGTGAACAAAATGCGAGTAAGTCTCGCCCAGGGTCCAGGTAGAGGCCAATATCTTCAGCGCCATATCCACCCAGGTTGTATAGTATTCTCCAGCAAATAACCAATATGGCAAAGGGTAGAGTTGCGACAAGCCCTTTTTTCCAGCCCCTTTTATCCATGGTAAATGCATAGGCACCAAAATAAGCTGATAATGCTACCGCAGCTTCTGCCGTTAGTAAGGCGCCTGCAAATAATAGCAATGCGTAAATAAAATGTGTGCGGATTTCTTTTGAGCGCCAACTCGAATAAAAATGTAATGATAGCAATGCCAATGAAAGCGCTATGTATGTATTTCTTGATGAATAGAAACCCAGGTTAATTGACATGCTGATATCGAATACGATGAGCAGGGTGGTAATGACTGCAACTTTGTGGTTCGTTGTAAAATTCAAGAAGAAAAACAAAGTGACCATTGAAAACAAAAGAAAATATAGCAGGTTATGCAACTGCATTAAAAAGGTGTTGGCATTCAGCAGGTTATAATCAATCCAGTGTGTCAAGCCTGCCAATGGCCTATACGGTTGCATTGACCCTGTTTCGCTGGACCACCAGGGTAAATTACCATAATTGCGGAGTTGTTCTGCGGTACCTGTTTTTGAATTGAAAAAATGAAAGCTGTTATTTATTTTTTCCAAAAAAGAGGTATTTTTATCTAAAAAAGTTAACCCTTCTTGGGAGAGTTGTTGAGAGCCTGTTAACGTGACATATTGCATGTAGTCATCAGAGCTGATGGGAATATTCTGAAAGGGCAAATGTGCTGCGATTACCAGCAGCATGAAAAACAGATACACTTTTTGTTTGCTTGTTTGTGGCATTATTTTACCTCCTGTAATTTCTTATTTTGTAGGAATGGCCTGACGCTATTCACATAAAAAGTCCGTTCCTTTCAATATTCATCATCATGGGCTCATGGCCCATACACGATTTTTGGTAAAGTGGTTGCCAGTTCCGGCCATATGGCCAGTAAAATCATGGCTAATATCTGTATCACTATAAAAGGTACCACCCCTTTATAAATAGTGGCTGTGGGTATCGAGCTGGGGGCCACGCCTCTTAAATAGAACAGCGCGAAGCCAAAAGGCGGTGTTAAAAACGAGGTTTGCAGGTTAAGCGCAATCATAATGCCCAGCCATACAGGGTCCAGCCCCATGGCAAGCAACACCGGGCCAACAATGGGCACCACCACGAAAGTGATTTCAATAAAATCAAGAATAAAGCCCAGTAAAAAAATCACTACCATCACCAGCAGCGTGGCCCCTACAACCCCGCCAGGCATTTGCTGGAATAGTGACTGAATAAGTTCATCACCGCCGTAGGCACGAAATACCAGAGAAAACAACGAAGCGCCGATCAAAATGGCAAAGACCATGCAGGTGACTTTGGTGGTGGATATTGAAATCTCCTTTATTTTTGCAATATCAAGCTGTCCCTGCAATCCGGCCAGCAGGGTTGCACCCACGGCACCTACGGCAGCGGCTTCTGTGGGAGTGGCAATACCCGTTAGAATCGAGCCGAGCACTGCAAAAATAAGCACCAACGGCGGCAGCAGCCCTTTTAATATTTGAATGAATAGCGGGGTATCGTAGAGGTCATCGTCATCAGTAACGGCCGGGGCTGATGCAGGCTGCAACAGCGCTTTCGCCAGAATATAAAGCGTGTACATCAATACCAGCGCCAAGCCGGGAATCAGCGCACCAACAAACAGATCACCCACAGATACTGTTTCGGTGGCATAAATGCCCTGTTGCAACTGTGCTTCCTGGTAAGCGTTCGAGAGTACATCCCCCAATAACACCAGCGCGATTGATGGCGGAATGATTTGTCCCAGGGTGCCGGTGGCCGCAATACTGCCTGCTGCCAGGCTGCTGTCATAGCCTCTTTTCAGCATGGTTGGTAGCGCCAGCAGGCCCATGGTCACTACCGTTGCACCGACGATACCGGTACTGGCGGCCAGCAGCATACCCACCATAGCCACGGAAATACCCAGGCCACCGGGCAGCCGGCCAAACAGCCGCGCCATGGTTTCTAACAGATTTTCGGCCACCCGCGACTTTTCCAGCATCACGCCCATTAATACAAATAAAGGTACCGCCAGCAGTGTTTCGTTGGTCATAATGCCGAACAGGCGGTTGGGAATAGCAATCAGGTCGCTGCTTGAGATTAGATCCATGCCAATGCCAACAAAAGCAAACAGCACAGCCACGCCACCCAGGCTGAAAGCCACCGGATACCCCAGCATTAAGGTTAAACAGACAGCCAGAAACAAAATCAGCGGCATGTATTCCATTACAGGGCGTCCTCATGCTGGTGGAAGGGGTAAGGGGCTTTGCCTGCCAGATGCAGAGCATGCTTACTAATTTCGATCAGCCCCTGCATAAACAGTAACACCGCCATGGTGGGGATCAGGCCTTTTAGAATAAACAAATACGGTAAGCCTTCAGTTTCCTGGGAATGCTCGTTGATCTGCCAGGATAGCTTTACATAGTCCAGGCTCGACCAGAGAATCACCGCACACATTGGGAAGAGCAGTAGCAAAGTGCCGAGTATGTTAATTAAGCTTTTGTTTTTACTTGAAAATTTTCGATAGAACACGTCCACTCTGACATGGGCATCGTCGCGCAGGGTGGCGGCGCTTGCCAGCATGAACAGTGCCGCATGGAGATAAATAACGGTTTCATCAATGGCGATAGAACTAAGTGACCAGCCGAAAATCTGTAACTCGCCGCTGTGAAAGCCATAACGCATGATCACCACCATAAAGGTCAGCAGCATAATCAGTAGCGAAAAGCCTGCTGTGGTTCGACCAATGACCAGGGTCAATGACTCCAATGTGTTGAAAATGTTCTGATTCTTCATCGATTTTCCAGCCTGAATATAAACGGCTGCATTATAGCTGATGTGTAGATCTCATGTCCCTGACTCAGCGGAATGGGAGCAGATATAGTGAGCGCTTCTAGAAATGCTGTGTCGGACAGCCTTGGAGGGGCTTGCAAAAAATGTGTAATATAATTGTCACAGAGCGGCCCTATAGTGCGCAGGCAAGAGAGAGCTAAATGCTAAATAAACAACCAACACAGCTCTTTCGGTTTAAACTACAAATACTCGGAGAGCATCATGAACGTTAAAAAACTCATTGCTTCTGTTGCCTTAACTGCTGGCGCTGCTGTTATCTCAACAGGTGCTATGGCGGAAGCTAAGGTTGACTCAGCACTTCCTTCTTACACCAAAACAACTGGTATTTCTGGCAACCTGTCTTCAGTCGGTTCTGATACGTTAGCTAACCTGATGACTTTCTGGGCAGAAGACTTCAAAAAGAACTACCCCAACGTGGCGATTCAAATTCAGGCAGCTGGTTCTTCTACAGCGCCACCAGCTTTATCTGAAGGTACTTCAAACTTCGGCCCAATGAGCCGCAAGATGAAAGACAAGGAAATCGAAGCTTTCGAAAAGAAATATGGCTACAAGCCTACTGCTGTGCCAGTTGCTATCGATGCACTAGCCGTATTTGTTAACAAAGATAACCCGATCAAGGGTTTAACCATGAAGCAGGTAGATGCAATTTTCTCTTCTACTCGTAAATGTGGTGGCAAAGCTGATATCTCTAACTGGGGTCAGCTGGGTGTTTCCGGCTCTCTGGCGAGCAAAGGCGTACAGCTGTATGGACGTAATTCGGTTTCCGGTACTTATGGCTACTTTAAAAAGAAAGCGCTTTGTAAAGGCGACTTCAAAAACAATGTGAACGAGCAGCCTGGTTCTGCTTCTGTGGTTCAGTCTGTTGCCACTTCAATCAACGGTATCGGTTATTCCGGTATTGGTTACAAAACTTCTTCAGTACGCGCACTGCCACTTGCCAAGAAAGAAGGCAAGTTTGTAGAAGCGTCTCCTGAAACTGCGCTTGATGGCTCTTACCCGCTGGCCCGTGCACTTTATATGTATGTGAACAAGTCACCCAGCAAGCCACTTTCTCCTTTAGAGCGTGAGTTCATTAAGCTGGTACTTTCCAAGCAAGGTCAAGAGATTGTTGTTAAAGACGGTTACATTCCTTTACCGGCTAAAACAGCAGCTAAGACTCTGAAAAGCCTTGGTATTAAATAAGCTGGCATTCATCAGGTAAAAACTGCCTGATATCAGCGGGGTTGGTTAAACTGGCCCCGCTTTTGTGCCCAGTGGCTGTAACCAGTATCTGGGTAAGTTAAACAAACTGCTGTTTAAACCTACGGAAGTTGTATTATGAAAACTTCGTTTGAGCAAAAATTCGGGGTGTCGGAAGCTCAGGCTGCACGTACACGTAAAATCCGCAAGCTAACCGATCAATCTGCAAGGCTGGGTATAACGCTGGGAGGTGTCAGTGTTATTTTTGCTATTTGTCTGATTTTCTTTTATTTGCTTTACGAAGTTGTGCCGTTGTTTTTATCGGCATCTATTGATCAGCGAAATGAGCTGGATAAGGCCCAATGGCAGCAACCGGTATTCAGCGCTATTGAGGAACAGGGCCAGATTGGTATCAATGTTGAAGCCAATCAAACCTACTTCTATTACACGCAATCGGGCGACATTGTAGAAACCAATGAACTGCCTGTTAATAATGTTTCTATGGTTTCTGTTGAAGCACCTTCAGCAGAGCTGTTTGCGGTTGCCAATCAGGCTGGCGAAGCGCTGGTGGTAAAGCATGATTACCGCCATGAGTTTGACAGCGACACCAACCGCACAATCATCCCTTTTTTAGAATATCCCTATGGCGAAGACAGTGTTGAACTGTTGGCTGACGGCCAGTTAAAAAGCTTCGCTTTTCGGGATAACGAATCGCAGTTAATTTTTGCTGCCGCCAGTGCTACCAATGAAATCACCATCAAGCGTTTTGAAAAAGCAGAAAGCCTGTTTGGTGATGGCGTTTCTCTGGAAGAACTCGACGATATAAAGCTGGCTCCATTGTCGGGAAGCATTAATCAGCTGTTAATCAGCCTGGATCAGCGCTGGTTATATGTGCTGCAAAACAATCAGCAGCTGGAAATTTTTAATATCGAAAGCGAACAGCCCGAACGCTTGGATTTAATTAATCTGGTACCAGAGGGAGTAACTGTTACCAATATTCGCTTTTTACTGGGTGGCTTTGCCTTATTGGTGGGTGATTCCAGCGGCAATATTGCCCAGTGGTTTTTAGCCAGTAATGAGAACAGCGACTTAACGCTGCATAAAATACGCGAGTTTAAATTGGCAGATGCGCCGATTACCGCGATCGAAACAGAGCACCGTCGCAAAGGCTTTGTGGCGGGTGATGCACAGGGCAATATTGGTTTCTATAACACTACAGCAGATACCAATGTGATCAATGAACAGATTTCAGAAGCTGCAATCAGCCGCATTGTGCTATCCCCCCGTGGCGATGTGGTGGTAGCGCAGGCAGTTGGTCAACAGCCTTATGTGTTTGATGTTGATAACAAACACCCTGAAGTATCAATGCAATCACTGTGGGAAGAAGTCTGGTACGAAGATTACAACGAGCCGGAATATATCTGGCAGAGCTCTTCAGCCAGTAACGACTTTGAACCCAAGTTCAGCCTGATGCCGTTAACCTTCGGTACCTTGAAAGCAGCGTTTTACGCCATGCTGGTTGCCATGCCGCTGGCTATTTGTGGCGCGATTTATACCGCCTACTTTATGGCACCGCAGTTGCGCACCAAAGTAAAACCCACCATTGAATTAATGGAAGCGCTGCCAACGGTTATCCTCGGCTTTTTGGCCGGTTTGTGGCTGGCACCTTTAATTGAAATGAATCTGCCGGGTATCTTTTCCATACTCATACTCACACCGTTGTTTTGTATCATTGCTGCTTATGTGTTCTCGTTGATTCCTGGCGATATTCGCAACCGGGTTCCCGATGGCTGGGTGCCGGTGATATTGATTCCAGTGGTGCTGCTGGCGGGGGCTATTTCTATGGGCTTCAGCCGGGATATTGAGCTGGCCTTCTTTAACGGTGATATGCGTTTGTGGTTGCAGAACGATCTGGGGATTGGGTTTGATCAGCGTAATGCCCTGATTGTTGGTTTAGCCATGGGGTTTGCGGTTATTCCCACGATTTTCTCGATCACTGAAGATGCGATTTTTGCGGTACCGAAAAACCTGTCGTTCGGTTCATTGGCACTGGGTGCCACCCCCTGGCAAACGCTGGTGCGGGTTGTGTTACCAACGGCAAGTCCGGGTATTTTTTCGGCGGTGATGATCGGTTTTGGTCGTGCCGTGGGTGAAACCATGATTGTACTGATGGCAACCGGTAACACCCCGATTATGGATATGAATATCTTTGAAGGCCTGCGTACCTTATCGGCAAACATTGCTGTTGAGATGCCGGAAGCTGAAGTTGATTCAAGCCACTTCCGAATCTTGTTCCTTTCGGGATTGGTACTGTTTGTATTTACCTTCATTTTGAACACCACGGCTGAAACCGTGCGTCAGCGCTTACGTGCTAAATACGGTTCGCTTTAACAGAGTTTGGGGAAAGCAATATGATGGGTTTAAAAGAATGGTTCAGGCGTGGCGAACCCTGGGTGTGGATAAACGGCGGGGCCGTTGCAGTGAGCGTGATTATGGTGGTTGGCCTGTTGGGGCTGATTGCCATGCGCGGATTAAGTCACTTCTGGCCGCACACGATCATTGATGGCACGTATCATCAGCCGGAAGGTGGCACCTATCGAATTGTTGGTGAAATTGCCAATGAAGAATGGGTTCCCGCTATGCGCCTGCGTGAGTCGGGTGTTGATATTCCTGAAGATGTTGAAGAAGTGCATCGGGTATTGATAAAAACAGGTAATCGTGATGTTACCGGCTTGGACTTTCGCTGGTTACTGGCCGACAACATCAAGGATATCACCACGCCTGAAGATGTCATGCTGGTGGAGCGCCTGGAATGGGGAAGTTATTTCGGTTTCCTGAAAACGGTTAAAGAAAACGGCAAGGTGGTTGCCAGTGTTGCGCAATCCAAAGAGCAGGCTCACCAGGCACTGTATGAGCGATTGGCCAGAGCAACAGAGCTGGTGGCTCAGATTAAAGAAATCGAGTCATCGGATATTGGTGCCATTAACTATGGCCTGGAAAAACTGCGTTTAAAACAGCGTTCTTTAGAATTAAAAGGCAAGCTGACACCGGCTGCACAAGCTGATCTGGATGCACAGCGGGCCGAATATGATGCCAGTTTTGCCGTGCTGCAAAAGCAGCGTAACAAACTCATGGCAGAGCTTTCCCGCGACAGTTTCGTGGCAGTCAGCATGAACGGTACAGAAACAGAAATACCGTTTTCTAAAGTAGTGCATGTTTTTCAGCCTAACAGCTTGAGCTTTCCACAAAAAATCGCTTTTTATGTTGAGCGTTTTACGGAGTTTTTAACGGCTGATCCCCGTGAAGCGAATACCGAAGGCGGCATTTTCCCTGCGATTTTTGGTACTGTGATGATGGTACTGCTGATGTCCGTCATCGTAACGCCTTTTGGGGTAGTGGCGGCGGTGTACCTTCGTGAGTACGCTAAACAAGGCCCAATGACACGCACCATTCGCATTGCAGTTAACAATCTGGCCGGTGTGCCTTCCATCGTATACGGTGTTTTTGGTCTGGGCTTTTTCGTGTACTTTGTGGGTGGCAGCCTGGATGAAGCCTTTTACCCAGAGGCGGCTCCCGCCCCTGTTTTCGGCACCCCCGGTTTATTATGGGCATCCATTACCCTGGCGATTCTTACCGTGCCGGTGGTGATTGTAGCCACTGAAGAAGGCTTGGCGCGAATCCCTAAAACTGTACGCGAAGGCAGTCTGGCACTGGGTGCCACCAAGTTTGAAACCCTTTGGAAAGTCATTCTGCCCATGTCCAGCCCGGCGATGATGACTGGTTTGATTCTGGCCATAGCCCGCGCAGCCGGCGAGGTGGCACCGCTGATGCTGGTGGGCGTTGTTAAGCTGGCACCGGTGTTGCCGGTAGATGGCAATGCGCCGTTTCTGCATCTGGATCGCAAATTTATGCATTTAGGCTTTCATATTTACGATGTCGGCTTTCAAAGCCCGAATGTCGAGGCCGCACGGCCACTGGTTTATGCCACAGCGTTCCTTTTGGTCGCGGTTATTGCAATACTTAACTTGACTGCGGTGATGATCCGTAACAGGCTTCGTGAAAAATACCGGGCGCTGGAAACCTAGGGAGAGACTCATGACAAATACTACGACTGAAACACATCAAGGTGACGACATGACCATCGCAGTCAGTCCTTCAATGGATGTAAGTGAAGAAAAAATCAAAGTGCAGTTACCGAAAGGTAACGCAAGCAAACAGCCGCTTTCTTTGGATGATGAAGAAATCTGTATCGAAACCAAGGACTTTGAACTGTATTATGGTGATAAGCGTGCGCTTCACGGCATTAATTTAAAAATACCCAAGAAAAAAGTCACCGCCTTTATCGGCCCTTCCGGTTGTGGTAAATCCACATTGTTGCGCAGCTTCAACCGAATGAACGATCTGGTTGATGGCTGTCGTACTGAAGGCAAAATCAACTTTGACCGTGGCAATATTTTTCACAGAAATGTTGATGTCACTGATCTGCGTCGCCGGGTGGGTATGGTGTTTCAAAAACCCAACCCGTTTCCCAAGAGCATTTATGAAAATGTCGCTTACGGATTACGCATTCAAGGTATCAGGAAAAAGCGCATTATTGATGAGCGCGTAGAATGGGCGCTTAAAGGTGCTGCACTGTGGGACGAAGTAAAAGATCGTCTGCATGAAAACGCACTGGGAATGTCGGGCGGTCAGCAACAGCGTTTGGTAATCGCAAGAACCATTGCCGTTGAGCCGGAAGTGCTTTTGCTTGATGAGCCCTGTTCAGCATTGGACCCGATTTCTACTTTAAAAGTAGAAGAATTAATTAACGAGCTGAAAAACCACTACACCATTGTGATGGTTACTCACAATATGCAGCAGGCGGCGCGAGTATCCGACTATACTGCATTTATGTATTTGGGTGATCTTATCGAATATAAAGATACCGATACCCTGTTTACTAATCCTGAAGAGAAAAAGACAGAAGACTACATTACCGGTCGTTACGGTTAATCGAGTCGTTTAGGGAAAACAAAAAATGAGTAGCGAAGATTTTACGCATCATATATCAAAACGTTTTAATGATGATTTAGAAGAAATCCGCACCCATATTCTGAATATGGGTGGTATGGTAGAAAAACAGGTGGTTGATTCGGTCAACGCATTGGTTGATGTTGATAGCGGGCTGGCGATGCAGGTAATCAGCACCGAAAAGCAAATTAACGGCTTTGAAAGGTTGATTGATGAAGAGTGTACCCGCTTGATCGCATTACGCCAGCCAGCTGCCAGCGACTTGCGTTTAATTGTTGCTGTCACCAAGGCCAATGTCGATTTGGAACGCGTTGGCGACGAAGCCAATAAAATTGCAAAAATGGCTGTTAAATTATCAGAAGGTGGTCAGCTACCCCGTGGCTATATTGAGGTACGTCATATAGGTACTCATGTAACCACTATGTTGCACCAGGCGCTGGATGCTTTTGCCCGGTACGATGTGGAATTGGCAGCCAAGGTTGTTAAGGAAGATAAAGACGTCGATGTAGAATATGAATCTGCCATGCGTCAGTTAGTCACCTTTATGATGGAAGATCCTCGTTACATCAAGCGAGTGCTGAATGTGATGTGGAGCCTGCGTGCTCTGGAACGTATTGGTGATCATGCCCGCAATATTGCCGAGCAGGTTATTTACCTGGTTAAAGGCCAGGATATTCGCCATATGCCCCTTTCTAAACTGGAAGAGCAAGGCCTGTTAAACAGTTCGGCAGACGATTTGTAATAATCGCTGCCGGTATATTCTCAACGTTTTTTAACTATTTTGTGATACGAGTGTGGGCATAAATCGCACTCGTATCCCTGCCTAGAACTGATTGTTATTAAGCATTTCAGTTCGCTTATTCATTAAATCCTGAACGGCTCTGGCCTGATTAATCAGCTCTGGCACTTGAGTGATAGGAATGGTTGTCGGCAGAGGAATGTTGGGTACATCGGGTTTTTCAGTTTCAGGCTTGTTGCCAGGTGAATTCAGCGCTGGCTTTTGTACCGCTGCTCGTCCTAATAAATTGTTTATCTTATCGTTAGATAACGATTGAAGAATATTGGCGTTCGGGTCGGTTTCAATCACAATATTAGCTGTGCCGCGATTTGGTCTGGTTGAGAACTGCCACATACCATTGCTATCTTTCCAACGATAAAAAACGCCGGGTTGTGGTTTTGGTGGCTGACTATTCGGGCCAATCACATACACTTTGGGTGGTTGGCTGGGTTCATCTTTCGACCAGGCAATCCAGGCATCCTGTTCTTTGCCGGTCAGTTGTTTCGGTGTGCCCTTGGGTATCGCCATGCTTGGCAGATCTAAATCCTTGACACTCATCAGCGGTTTACCATCGGGTCCTTTTAAAATAAACGGCCCAGCTAGCGCTAATACCACTAGAAAAATCATTAATTTCACAAACAGTTTCATCCAACCTCCTGTTTTCTGCCAAGTCCAACTTTTTTAGTATAGCAATGTCTGGCAATTTACTCTGGTGTCTTGGCAAGCTGTCATACAATGCGTACCCTACAGGGGTTTGTTCATTTACATTTATTTTTACGGAATTTTTCTATGCCATCTTTTGATGTGGTCTCTGAAATTGATATGCATGAAGTCACCAATGCGGTGGATCAGGCGAATCGCGAAATCAGTAATCGTTTTGATTTTAAGGGTACAAAGGCTCGCTTTGAGCAAAAAGAAAATATTATCACTATGGTGGGTGAAGCCGATTTTCAGCTAAAGCAGTTGTACGATATTGTGGAAACCAAACTGATTAAACGCGGTGTTGATGTGGCCTGTGTTGAACTCTCGGATCCTAACGTAAATCTGGCGGAAGCCAGGCAGGAAGTAACCCTGCGCCAGGGGCTGGATTCCATGCAGGCAAAGAAGCTGGTGAAAATGATTAAAGAGGCCAAAATCAAAGTGCAGGCTTCTATTCAGGGTGATCAGGTGCGTGTGACCGGTAAAAAGCGCGATGATTTGCAGGCCGCCATTGCCCTGTTAAAGGAATCAGACTTTGAAATGCCGTTGCAATACACCAATTTCCGCGATTGATCAGCTGTTTTTAATGGTTGGCTGAATGATGGCGTTGCGTGATGGAAAGTGGCAGATAAATTCGCTGCCGACATTCAGGGCGCTTTTGATTTCCAGGCTGGCATCGTGGTGAATTAAAACGTGTTTCACTATCGCCAGCCCTAAGCCGGTGCCCCCTGTTTTTGCATGGCGGCTGGGGTCTGCCCGGTAAAATCGTTCCGTCAATCGTGGTACATGGCGTTCATCAATGCCAATGCCGTTGTCGATAATGGCCAAATGAGCGCCTTTATCATCCAGCCACCAGCGAATCCGTATTTCACCATCAGGTGGTGTGTATTTAACAGCGTTAATCACCAGGTTCGAAAATGCGCTTCGCAGTTCATTCTCAATACCGATCAGCATCAGGTTCTGGTCGGCTTCCAGGTAGATGTCATGATTTTTGGTTTCACTTAAAACAATGGCATCGCTTTGAATTTGTTTTAACAGCTGCGGCACCTTCACGGTATTCAGTGAGCGTTGCACATCTTCAGTTTCTAATTTGGAAAGCAACAGCAGATCGGAAACAATCATTTCCATGCGGTTAGTTTGTTGATTCATCTTTTCCAGGCCACGATACAGTGCCTTTTGGTGGTTAGGATCAAGTGAATCAAGAAAAGTTTCCAGATACCCTTTAATAACGGTTAAGGGTGTTCTTAACTCGTGAGACACGTTGGCCACAAAATCCTTACGTGTCTGCTCCAGGTTATGCAGGCGGGTAATGTCGCGCCCTAAAAATAGTCGATCCTGATTCTGACCAAATATGGTGACCGATATCTGCAATGTCTGGCCGACATTTTTCGGGGAGGGTATTTCAATCGATCGGTTAAAGTTATTTCTGTTAAAAAAGCCAACAAAAGCTGGCTCACGAATCAGGTTGGTTAGCGGTTGATGATAGTCAGTGTCGCGCTTTAACCCCAAAAGGTCCACGGCACTTTGATTGAACCACTGAATAGAACCCGTCTCGTTGGTGATAACCACCGCTTCATCAAGGGCGTCGGTGGATTCCTGCGCACGCCTTAAGATTTCTGCAAGGTGTTCACGGGTAACGCGGGCCAGTTTTCTTTCATGGTTCAGCGTGTCCAGCAGGTCTCTCCACAGGCCACTGCTTTCGGGCGCTTCAGTTTCATTGTTGGCATCGACCCACTGAATCAGCTTGCGCAAGCGAAGCAGCTGCCCGCAGCAGTAACAGGCCAGCGTGATTGCTACCGCCCAGCCACTGAAGCCGATGGCCCAGCCTGCGGTAGCACTGATGATTATGAGCAGGATGAGCTGATATAATTCAACTTTCCAGCGCTTCAGCATCGTTTTCGAAAGCCTCTTCACCCGGTATCAATGGGTTGTGTTTTGGTGGTGAGCTGTAAATAAGCCGTTATATTTTATTTGAAAAGCGGTATCCAGAGCTTGAGATAACGGAGGTGCGGTGATGAGTTTCATTAAAGTTGATAGAGAGTTTTTCCGTGGCAGCTTCTGGCGTCAGGAACGTGTTTTCAGTTTTGCAGAGGCATGGCTTGATTTATTGCGTATGGCAAGATTTGAAGCCGACCCAGAGCAACGAATATTAAAGAGCGGGAGGAAGATAGAGGTCAAACAAGGCGAGATACACGCCAGCTTGCGATACTTATCGACCCGTTGGCTGTGGAGCACGAAGAAGACAAAACGCTTCATTGATAGCTGCATTGATGAAAAAATCCTAACAAGAAGAGACAGTGCAGCCAACTATGGAAAACAGTATGGAGG
>PDWJ01003052.1_pt1 | contig 16582 bp, 12 predicted proteins | sample 1430881 | NCBI WGS metagenome assembly PDWJ01 (sample SAMN01162460, study PRJNA174530) | Oral metagenome, whole genome shotgun sequencing project. | biome: Marine environment; feature: Marine mammal; material: Swab sample of the gingival sulcus; isolation source: swab sample of gingival sulcus... | reverse complement strand
TTTAAAACAAAAACAACCCTATTAATAAAGAAAATAGCTACTGATACTGAAAAGACAATTAAGAAAGCAATAATATATATATTATTTGGGACGCTATTGTTAAAAAATAATAAATTATTTTTATGGCAACCATTCAAATAGCTTTTTTATTCTTTCCTTATGAAGTTGTTGTCCTATTACCACGACTCGTGTATCGGGCATTTCGTTATAACCCGATATAACATATTGCCCCTCTACTAAATCGAATCGATACCAGAAATTACCCAAGCACAAATAACCTTTGGCACGAACCACATTGCCTGCAAAACCTGTAATTAACATTTGTAGAATAGATATTAACTGCACAGGATTATTTAAATTAGTTGTGGTAATACTAATATTTTCGAGAGGTATTTTTTCAGTCTCTGCAATCATCTTAAAACGCAAAGATAAATCTTCTTTGTCGGCAGATTCAACAATCATTTTTTTACGTAGAAGAGCCAACCATGTAGCTTTCTCCCAATGACTGTAATGACTTTCAACGAATTCAACTTCAGGAACTAACTGTAATTCTTCTTTTATTGCCGAAAATTCTACTGCTGAAAAATTCTCCGATTTGCTAATCACAATACGTCCGGCAGTTTTAATTTGGTCGTTAAAATAATCGGGGAATTGTTTTTTACTTATGGCATAATTAATACCATCAACAATAGTTACAGGAGCTAAAAGTTCTATTCTTTCGTAACTTAACTTATTCAATTGCTTAATAATTCGGCTTGGATGTGCCACACCGCTTGGTTCAACAATTAAATAATCGGGGTTAAGCGTATTCGCTATGGTCAGTACAGAATGAGTAAAGTCCAAATTTAAAGAACAACAAATACAGCCCTCCGATAATTCCCATACTTTCATCTCCTCTTCTTTCGTTTTGTTTTGTTTGTTTTCTTCGAGAAGCATATTTCCATCTATATCTAAATCGGAAAACTCGTTTTCTACAATTACAAACGACCTACCGGTAGCTTTAGCCATAGCTTTTATAAAGCTGGTTTTACCCGAACCTAAAAATCCTGAAACAATTAATATTTTCATTATTAACAAATTAACTTAAGCAAATAATAGATTTGCAGAATTAAGAAAGACCCCAAAAGATTAAAGAACTTTTGAGGTCTAAATATATTATTTTTCAGCAAGAAAATTAAAGAACAACCACTGGTTTTATCAATGCAGAAGGTTTATCTTTCATTAACATTAAAGCCTCTTCAACATGTTCGAAACCATTAAAACGATGTGTGATTAAAGGTTTAACATCTAATTTTCCAACTTCAATTAAACTGGCTAATTTCTGTAATCTTAATCGACCTCCCGGCATTAAACCTCCGGCTATCATCTTATGTCCCATACCTACTCCCCAAGCTTCACGAGGAATATTGACGTATGCTCCTTGCCCTAAGTAGTTCACGTTACCAATACGTCCTCCCGGCTTTAAAACTTTAATGGCAGGCTCGAATGTTTCAACTGTACCTCCGGCTAAAATTACTTTATCTACCCCTTTGCCTTTAGTAAGTTCTAATACTTGCTCATCTAAAGGTCCGTTTTTGTAACTTACAATGTCAGTAGCTCCGTAAAGTTGTGCTGCCTCAACGCATTTAGGTCTGGTTCCTACTGCAAAAATTCTTGAAGCACCTCTTAAATGACAGCCCTTAACGGCCATTAATCCAACGGGACCTATACCGATAACCAAAACAGAATCTCCAAACTGAATATCAGCTAATTCAGCACCGTGAAAACCGGTTGGTACCATATCTGAAAGCATACAGGCTTCTTCAGGAGAGATAGAATCGGGTAAAAGAGCTAAGTTTCCGTCAGCATCGTTTACATGGAAATATTCCCCGAAAACTCCATCTTTAAAATTGGAAAATTTCCAACCTCCTAACATACCTCCTGAGTGCATTGAATAGCCGGCTTGTGCTTCCAAAGAATCCCAATCAGGGGTAATGGCAGCCACCATTACTCTGTCGCCTACTTTAAAATCCTTTACCAAAGAACCTACTTCATCAACAACACCACAGCCTTCGTGTCCAAGAATCATATTTTCTCTTTCGCCTATTGCCCCTTCCCAAACGGTATGTACATCTGATGTACAAGGCGATACAGCCAATGGTCTGATAATTGCATCTTTAGGTCCACATACAGGACGCTCCTTTTCAATCCAACCGGTTTCCCCGATTCTTAACATTGCATAACCTTTCATAGTGTTATTTTTTTATTATTTAATTAAGATTTTTGTCATTTGATTTTTATGGTATGACAAAATAATTTATACTTATTTTAAAGAAATAATTCTCTTTTTATTTAATAATCCTATTTATAGGAATTATCTTCCCTTACAATATTAAAAATACCACAACACCTACAAATATAATAATAAATAAAGAAATTATCAATACTTATCTCTAATAAACAGCCTATTTAAATTAAATAAAAATTTCTCTATTAAATTTAGATTTTCTGCTATAAAAAAATAAATCATTTATACTGAAAAATCTAGCATTTTTCCCAATTAACACTATTACCTAGCCCACTTATTTTTAATAATTTATCATCTTATCTTCAATATAGAAAAGCATTTCTTCCAACTTTAAAAAAGCAGGGGAAAACATCATTTTAGAAATTCTCTGTTATTTCCAAAAATCTTATTACTCTTGTATGTTTATTGAAGAAAGAAAAAATGGAAGATAATTTTAAACACGTAGTATATTCGAAAAATGTTATCGAATTTGTAACTGTCGCCAATGAATTTTGCTTATTATTAGAGTCTTGCGGTAAAGTTTCGGAAGAAGAATTTGTGGCAATGGCTCAAAAAATACAGCTTCACAATAAAATCCTTTATGCTGTTTTTTCTCTGCTAATTTAAACAATTATCTAAAAACATAATTCTTTTAAACTAAAAAATAATCCTGATAATAAAGAACCAAATATACGAATTACTAATTGCTTTATTCTGCCATCACTTTCAGCAGAGTTTCTGCTTTATGGCAAGTTTCCTGCCATTCTTTTTCGGCATCAGATTGTGCGGTAATACCTCCGCCGACATATAAAGCCATACCATTGGCTGAAACCTGCATACTCCGCAGGTTTACAAACAGCGAAAATTCTCCGGTACTTTTCATTGCTCCCAAATAACCGGCATAGTAAGTTCTATTGTGCTGTTCTACCGATTTTATCAACTGCTTGGCTGTAAGTTTCGGCAGTCCGCATACCGCTGGAGTCGGGTGCAGATTAACGACAAAATCAACAGCCTTCTGCCAACTGTTAATTACAGCACAATAGGTGGTTTTTAAATGTACAACTCCTCCCGCTTTTACCGTAAACGGATTGCTGCGCTGCAAATCGGTTACGTTGCAGCCGGCAAATAACTCATCGATATATTCAGCTACCAGCGCCTGCTCCTCTATCTCTTTCTGCTGCCACGTAACCTGCTCAACGGTTCTGCCGCCAAGATGCTGAGTTCCTGCCAGAGCTACTGTTTTTAAATGTCTGCCATCGTAATCAGCCAACTGCTCTGGCGATGCTCCCAGCCACAGCCCCACATCGGGAATATTTACCATAAAAACAAAAGCATCGGGGTAGAACTCACATATTTTTAAAAACATACCAACAGCAGCGGAACGGCCGCCTTCGGCCACAAACTTTATTCTCGATAAAATAACTTTATCCAACCGTTTGGATTTTAAAGCTGTTAACATTTTATCTATCTGCTGAAGATAATCGCTGTGTGAACTTTCAAAAAGGGGTGTTTCTGTATAATTTTCCTTATCGGGAAAATCCACTATTTTCTGATAATTTTCATCAGAAACACAGCTGATCTGCTGTTCTATAAAATACGATTTATCAGTACCATCAGCATCGAAAGGAGCAAAGACAAAACCATTTTTACCCGATAACTCCTTTAAATGAGAATAGGTCTTGGGCTTATCTGTCAGTTCAACCCCAATAGTTACATCCGCAGTTCCGGGATTTGCAAAAGCATAACTACAAATATTCTTATGAATGCAGGTATCTAAAAATTGTGCTATGGTCAATGGCTTCAGCATAAAACAAGCATTATTTTTTTATAATGGCATTGGTAATACGGGCAATAGATATCAACCGATTCTGGGCATCGGTTACTTTAACTTCTACCACTTGAGAAGTGCTGCCTTTGTGAATAAATGCAGCAACAGCAGTAATTTTCCCGCTGCTCACACTCCGCAGGTGGTTGGCATTCACCTCCATTCCCTTTACCTGATATTTTTCCAAATCAACACTTAAAGCCGATAATGCACTGCCTGCAGATTCTATCAAAGCCAGAGTTGCTCCTCCGTGCAGAATCTGCATAGGTTGATAATGTTTTGAGGTGACTTCCATTTCAGCAGTCAAAAAATCATCACCTAAATCGGTATAAACAATACCCAAATGCTCCATTAAAGTACCGGAACACATCCTATTTACGGTTTCAAGTATTTTAGATTTCATGAAAGCTTATTTTTAGAACGTAAATATTTCAAACAAAAAAGTAGTAATTTAATTATCAATAGCCTAAATCCTGCCAAGACTCATTTTTCTCGTATTTTAAATCCTGCAAAATATTAGATTGTACATTTATTCTAAAATTAAATGACTGATAATTTCCAAAAGGAATAGCATCGAAACTCATTTGCCAACAATGCAGATTACGTGTAACAGTAAACTGCGTAGCCGTTAAGGTCTTATTGGTAATATCATAAGATGTTCTAAAAGACATTTTCCATTTTGGCGTTAAGCTGAAATTACCATTCACCCCCATAGTTTGTTCAATTTTAGCAATATTGGCAGGTTTAGAATACGACCAGCCATAATCAATGGAAAACGACCAGGGAATATCAAAATTGACATAACGGGGATCACGCCATTTTTTCTTTTTATCATCCTTGTCATCCGCCTTGGGTTCAAGATCAGAAGATGCTAAGCTAAAGCCTAAAGCAACCCTTGCCGATGTTAACCGGGGACCAAAGGCATCTATTTTTCGATTAGCAGCACTTAATTTGTAAGGGTCAACCGTGCCATTAAAACTCACATCTAGTTTTTGATTAAATATTTTGGTACGCCCGCTAATGGAAACAGGACTCCACTTTAACGAATCGGCAAACATATTGTAAGAAGTAGAGAAACGCAGACTCTCCAATATTTTTACCTTTTTAAACTCCTCGTTTCCGGTAGTATCGTTGGCAACACGAATTTTAGCTTCAATATTGTTATCCAAACTCAGTCCCACACTTCCTGCTTCTTGCGAGCCTGTAGGTGTACCATACAAACTTCCTTCAAAAATAGAATATTCCACCTCTCGTTCTCTCCCCCCGCTTTTATCGATATATGTTTTGTAATATCTGCTGCGGGGAACACCTATTTCAGGCGTATAACTAACACTGATAGAAGGAGTCATTACATGCCGAATAAATGCTAATTTCGATTTTTTACTAAATGTATACATCCCATAAATCTTGGGACTTAACGATAACGATGCTCCGGTTGAATAGTTATGAGCATATTTAAACTGTTGAATCGTATCAACACGCACACCTCCGGTACCATCGCCGGCAGTAGGATCCCACGCTTTATTAATATATCTCGAATATAAAACACCTTGATAATTTAACGTTGGCGAAAGCGTTAAATCTCTTGTCAATTTAAAATTGGTAGTGATAGGAATAGTATGCTTGTAACCATTTTTCCAATCTTTTCGCAGTGATGCCGATTTTAATTTATCCTCTTTCGTATTAATTCTGTTTTCAAAATTTGCAGCATAACTAATACCTACCCTGTCGTACCATTTTAAGTTCGCACTTTTTCCTTTTTTACGGAAAGGGTATATCTGGGTCATATTAAAAGAAAAACTCGGCAAAGTAAGCGATATGGTATTATCCCTGCTATTTTGCGAATGCCGCAGCGTTGCATTCAAGCTGAAAGGAGAACCGGCCCACGATTTTCGATAGTTAATACTCGACACTTTTCTATTATTCACAATCTGATCCATGCTTTGAGCATTGTTTCTATCGTTCTGCGAGGTTGAAAAATTTACCGATGCAGAAAAAGCCCTGTAGGGATTTGCTTTAGGGTCCTGGCGATGTGTCCAGCGGACAGAAAAATCTTTGGTTTCATAATAATCGGGCAATCCTTTATCGCCATATTTATTAAAATGATAATCTGCCTGAAAATTACCGCTAAAACGGTATCTTTTTTTATAACTCGATCTTAAATTTGCACCCCACGAACCGTTGGTAAAAATATCTCCGGTTACAGCCAGATCCATATATTCATTAATTGCCCAATAGTAACCGCCGCCACGCAGATTAAAACCTCTGCGTTTTTCTTCCCCGTAACTTGGCATAATTATACCTGAAGAATATTTAGAACTAAAGGGAAACAGAGCGAAAGGCAGCCCCACCGGATATAAAGGGACATCTTCTAAAACCATGTATAGCGGTCCCGATACAATTTTATCGTCCTTTACCAGCTTTGCTTTGGGCATCTTTATGTAAAAGTGAGGATTTTTATGATTACAAGTGGTATATTTTCCATTATGCAGATAGAAAACCTTATCGTTAATCTTTTTTGTGGTTTCTCCATGTACAAATCCTTCGCCTTCTTCTTTTATTACCTTATACACCAACCCCTTTTTGGTTTTAAAATTAAATCTCAGCTGTTCGCATTTAAATTCTTCGCTACCGTCTTTAAATTCAGGTGTATGAGTAAAATTCCCCAAAGAATCTTTTATTCCATAAGCAATCGCCTCTTTCTTATCCAAATCCAATTCTATGTAATAGGATTTTAATTCAATAGTACCATATTTCACAAAAGCATTTTTTGCCATAAATATTTTCTTACCCGTAAGCGACATCAACATTGTATCATCGCTTTGATAAGTTATTTCGGTATCCAATAGAGGTTTTTGCTTTTTTAAGCTGTCGTTAACTATAGTGTCAGCACGCAAAGTAGAAGTACTTCGAATTGTATCGGTCTGCACCTGCTCCATCCCCTTTAACAACAAACAATAATACTCAAATTTATTATTGTTTGTATGGTTTTTGTCAACTGCCCATAAACTCGCAGGTAATATTAAAGCAACAAAAATCAGAAAAATTCTATGTCGTAATTTAAAATGCAACTTTTATATTTTATTTTTGTAGAATAATTTATAATCTTAATTTGGTCGCCAAAAGTACAAATAAAAGTATTATATTGCATCATTGAATTGTAGTTGAACGTAAAAAAATTAATTTCTTTTATGAAGTTTTCAATAAAAAAAGCACAAAACAAAAACAATAAACCTCTAATAACAAAAAGATTACAAATCCCTTTCTATACATTTCTATTCTTTTTGATTTTTTCAGTCTCTGCAAATGCCCAAAACAAACGCTATGAATTAAAAACCATTGTTATTGATGCCGGACACGGAGGAAAAGATCCCGGAGCTTTGGGCAAACACAATCGGGAAAAGAATATTGTTTTGGGTATTGCTCTGAAACTGGGCAGATACATACAACAAAATTACCCCGGTATAAAAATAATATATACCCGAAAGACCGATGTTTTTATTCCTTTACGTGAACGCTCAAACATTGCAAATAAAAACAACGCCGATTTATTTATATCGATACATGCCAATGCCAACAATAAAAAAGGCATATACGGAACCGAAACTTACACTTTGGGATTACACCGTACACAGGAAAATTTGGAGGTAGCAATGAAAGAAAATGCTGTAATTGAGTATGAGGAAGATTACAGTACCAAATACGAAGGCTTTGATCCTAAAAATCCGGCATCGTATATCATATTTAATATGATGCAGGGCGTTAACCGCGATAAAAGTATTGCAATGGCTCAATTTACCGAACAGCAATTTAAAGAGCGGGCAGGAAGAAACTCTCGAGGAGTCCGCGAAGCAGGATTTTGGGTATTGAAACAAGTTACCTGCCCATCCGTATTAATAGAAGTTGGTTTTGTAACCAATCTTAAAGAAGAACAATTTTTAACTTCGCAAAAAGGGCAGGATTATATGGCAAGTGCCATCTACAGGGCTTTTAGAAATTACAAAAACAAAATAGATGCACTAAACAACATTGTTTTAACAAAGAAAAAGAAAACACCTTCTCCCAAGACAACAAAACCTAAAGCAGTCTATCCTTTATTCGAATATTGTGTACAAATAAAGTCTTCAAATAAGAAATTGCCATTAAACAGTAAATGTTTTAAAGGTTTAAAACCAATACGGGAACGAAAAATTAACGGACAGTACAAATATACTATCGGCTCTACTAAAAGTTTTTCACAAATCAACAAATTACGCAGAAAAACTCGAAGAAAAATAAAAGATTGTTTTGTGGTTGCTTTTTATAAAGGGGAAAGAATTTCACTTCCAAAAGCACGCAGAATAAAAAAATAAACAGTAGATTTACGCAAAAAATAAGAAGATAAATACGTTAACAAACGTAATAAACTAAATATCAAATCATAATGAAACGTTCAAAAAATGCAGTTATAGGAATTGTAGTGCTAAGTGCAATTGCCATTTTAATATTGGGTCTCAATTTTTTGAAGGGAAATAGTTTTTTCACTACCGAACAAACCTATTATGCAAAATACAGCAGAGTAGACGGACTAAAAAAATCCAGCTTTGTAACATTAAAAGGACTGAAAATAGGGCAAATAAAATCCATTGATTTTATAGACAACGGAAATATTTTACTGGTTGAATTTACCGTTAACAACGATATTAAATTTCCCCAAAACACCATTGCCCGTATTATCAGTTCCGATATTATGGGAACTAAACAGCTTCAATTGATATTAGGCAGCTCTCCGAAAAAACTGCAGCCAGGCGACACCCTCGTTGGACAAACTGTGGGCGATTTTAAAGAACAGGTAAGTATACAGATGCTCCCCATGAAAGAAAAAGCAGAAAAATTAATGTCAAGCATTGATTCTGTTTTGTCGGTAATACAATATGTTTTCAATAAAGATACCCGTGAAAGACTGCAGAATAGCATTGCAAGTATTGATCAAACTTTTTTGCAGTTGAAAAGTACCGCTGCTGCACTAAACACAATTATTAACGGCCGACAGAAAAACCTTTCCAATATAATTGTCAATATCGACTCTATCAGCCATAATTTGAAAAACAACAATAAAAATATTACGCAAATTCTCAACAAGTTTGCAGCCATAAGTGATTCGCTGAGCGCAGCAGATATTGGCAGCACGCTTACCCATCTGCAGTCAACCATGCAAAACATCGATGGAATTCTTGCTAAAATAAATAACGGCGAAGGTTCCCTGGGGAGTCTAATGACTAAAGATAGCTTATACAATAATCTGGCAGATGCATCGGAGAGTTTAAATAATTTACTCATAGATATTAAAACTAATCCGAAAAAATACCTTCATTTTTCTATTTTTGATACCGGCAAAAAAGTGTATATGAATAATCCCAAAGATAGAAATGTAAAACAAGTGATGTATGCAATACAAATTTTATCTTCACCAAAAAAAATTGACGTAAATTCTGCTGTTTTTAAAAAATATCAAAAAATTGATGTTGTTTATTACAAAGGAGAATACAGATACATAATTTATAAGAATAAAAACGAAAAGAAAATTATCCGAAATCTTAATAAAGTGAGGAAAGATTTCCCAGAAGCCTTTATTATTAGAGTAACAGAGGAGAAAATACCATAGTAATAAAAATTTTAATTATTGTTCAATAAACAGAGTCTAACTACCTGAAAACTTTGACAAAAAAAGGAAATAACCTTAAATTTAACATCCATGCTTTTATGTAAATAAACAATAACATAAAACAAGCCTTACAACAACATCCTAAAAATAAATAACTTACAGAAATTAAAAACCCAAAAATAACTGATTAACAATAACTTAAACAAGCCGATATAAAAACAGGCTAAATTAAAAACCACCTAATGTTATAAGAAAAAAAAATTAAAAAATCAATAGCAAATAATTTTTTTTTCTTTTTTTTTATTCCCAAATTGCACCTCTCAATACAAAAAACATCTCAACCTTTTAAAACATTGATATTAAAATGAATAACACTTGTATTTCAACATGGAAAAACTGTTTGGCTCTAATAAAAAAGGAGATTGAACCAAAAAGGTATGATACCTGGTTCGCACCAATTATTCCATTGAAGTTAGAAAATAACATATTGACAATACAAGTTCCCAGTCATTTTTTCTATGAATATTTAGAAGAAAATTTTGTTGATTTACTGGCAGCCACCATCAGAACAGTAATTGGAAGAGATGCCAATTTAAAATACAGCGTCCCTTTTGAAAATTCTCCCAACACGAAACCAGAGAGTGCCATTGTTTTACCCGGCTCAAAAAGCAACGGAATATATAATAATAAAAAGAAATCCATAGAGAATCCTTTTGATATCAATAAAGGACAAAAATTACAAATTGATTCCCAACTGAATCCTATTTATAATTTTGATAATTTTGTAGAGGGAGAGTGTAACCGTTTAGCTCGAAGTGCAGGATTAGCTGTTGCTCAGAATCCTGGAAAAACTGCCTTTAACCCATTGGTTATTTACGGCGATTCAGGAATGGGGAAAACACACCTGGCACAGGCAATAGGATTGAAAACCAAGGAGCTGCATGACGACAAAGTAGTACTTTATGTAAGCGTAAAGAAATTTACAACACAGTTTACACAGGCATCTATTGATCACAAACAGAACGATTTCCTGCATTTCTATCAAATGATTGATGTTTTAATTATTGATGATATACAGGAACTTGCCGGCAAAGAAAAAACAGAACAGACTTTTTTCCATATATTCAACCATTTACATCAATCAGGTAAACAGTTGATTATCACTTCCGATAAAGCTCCTAAAGACTTAAAGGGAATGGAAAATCGTTTACTTTCACGTTTTAAATGGGGGCTTTCAGATGAACTGCAGTCACCAGATTACGATACACGTGTACGAATCCTAAAACAGCGTGCTTATAAAGACGGTATAACCCTTAATAATGAAGTAATTGAATATATTGCCGGAAATATCACCAATAATGTTCGTGAATTAGAGGGAGCAATCGTAGCTCTTTTAGCACAATCGATGCTGTTAAAACAGGATATCACCTTAGATGTTACCCGTAATATTATTGATAAACTGGTAAAAAACACAAAAAGAGAAATTTCCATTGATTATATTCAAAAAATTGTTTGTGAACATTTTTCATTACCATTGGCAGTACTGCAAGCAAAATCGCGTAAACGTGAAATTGTACAGGCCCGCCAGATTGCGATGTATTTTTCCAAAACACTGACTAATGCATCGCTGTCAACTATTGGTTCGCAGATAGGAAAAAAAGACCATGCGACAGTACTGCATGCCTGCAAAACAGTAAACAATTTAATGGATACCAATAAAGAATTTAAATCGCAGGTAGAAGAAATAGATAAAAAATTAAGAATGTAATTGCGTTTTACATATAAAAAAAAGCCGCTTCATTAAGAAACGGCTTTTTTTATGAAATTTCTAAAAAGCAGTGATTCGGAGCTTATAATACCACCTGCATTTTACCCCGCATTACTATTACTCATCACACTTCTTAATCGTAATGAAATAAGAGGATTATATTCAAATATGTACAGACATCCTACAAGTTCAAAAACCACACTCAGTATCAAAAATTTACCAAAAGGAATTGTCTTTTACCTGCAGTTCCTTTCTTTCCTTTTATAAAATTTTATTTCGTTAATTTCTCCGCCTCCTGCAGTGCTTTATAAGCATTAACTATACCTCCTGTAACAGATAATTTAGGAAAAGAGGTTTTTCTTTTCAAAAGGTGGAAACCAGGTATTTTCACTCTTTTATTGTAATGTACAACCGATTTAAACAGTACCTCTTTCAATTCTTCAGCACTCAATTCTGGATAATACGACCAAACCAAAGCTGCTACTCCGGCAGAAACAGGACATGCAAAACTTGTTCCGCTTGCCAGCCTATATGTATTCTGCGGATAAGTAGAGATAATCCGCACCCCGGGAGCAAAGAAATCTACAGTTTTTTTACCATAATTAGAAAAAGATCCCACAAGATTTTTCCCTTCATCCTTAGACGAAGCCCCTGCCACTAAAAAGTTGGGCACAATAACACCATTTCCTATTTCTGGAGTAGGATAATGCTCTGTTTTATCATTATTTAAAGATTCATTCCCTGCAGCATGGAACATCAATACATTTTTGTCTTTGGCATAATTTAAAACACTATCTACCATATATTTATTTTCAGAATAGTATTTCCCGAAACTCATATTTATAATTTGAGCTCCATTATCAACAGCATACTTAATAGCTAAAGCCACATCTTTGTCATATTCATCACCGTCAGGAACAACACGAAGAGCCATTATCTTAACATTATCGGCAATGCCGTTAATACCTACACCATTATTTCTGTTAGCAGCTATTAATCCTGCAACAAAAGTGCCATGTCCGGCATTGTACCCGTCACCATCTACTATATTATTACCATAATGGGTATCAGACATATCATCTTCATTATCGCCCACTAACCGACGAGCATCCCACTCGGGATTTAAGTAATAATCCAAAGAAGGTGCAGTATAACTTTCTAACACTTGCTTATATCTATCTGCTGAAACAAATATATCATCACTTTTTTTACTCCACTTATATATTCTTGAAAGGTATTTTTTTGCTTTCTTTTCAGCTTTAGTTTTAGGTTGAATACCACTTAATGCTTTGGTAGATATTTTACCATCTTTGGCATAATTCCCTAAAACTTTTAATACTTCTTTTATTTTAACAGTTTTTTTCAAAGCCCAAGCCCGCATCTGCTGCATCATTTTCAATTCAGAAGAATAACTCTTATAGCACTTCTTATATAAATCATATTTCTTCTTATCTTCAGAGTTAAGCTCTTTTTTAGATTTAAGATTTTTAAAACGCTTATGATATTTTCTTACCAAACGGGTATTTTCAGTATGCGAATAACTCATTATACCGCCTTTATTATTCCCAATAAAATTCCAACCGTTAACATCATCGATATAACCATTATTGTCATCATCAATACCATTGTCAGGTATTTCGCCTTTATTAACCCATATTTTTCCTTCTAGATCTTCGTGTTTAATATCAACACCGCCGTCTATAACTGCCACCACAATGGTTTTCTTCGCTTTTTTATTTTTCAGCAGTTCTTTGTAAGCTTTATCCACACTTACCCCCATTGTTTTATCCTTTTGAGGATCTAAATTCTGCCAATTCAAATACGAATTATCTAAAGATTTTAAAGCAACACCTTTATCTCTTTTTTGTGCAGAAGCACTCATTGAAAGAAGTATTAAAAAGGATAAAAATAAAAAATAGTTTTTCATATTGTTTAATCTATAATACATTAATAATAAAAGGATTCCTGAAAAAATTAAATATCCAAGAGTTTCCCAAACCGCGCAAAATTAACCATTATGTTCTAAATACTCAAACTTAATTTTTAATACCGGAACTGCTTAAATTCAAGGAGCAAATACAATAACTTTCAAGAAAATAAACCTATATTTGTTCTATTAAACAGAAAAAACTATACAATATAAAACACCATGTGTACCGATAATTACCTGACCATAAAAAAACAATCAGAAGGTTTATATAAAGAAAAAGGGAGTAAGTTTATTGCCTATGCCTACCCTGTCAGTACCGAAGAAGAGATAAAACAGCATATTGCAGATCTAAAAAAAGAGTATTACGATGCACGTCATCACTGCTATGCCTATATGTTAGGCGCCGATAAAAAAAACTACAGAGCCAACGATGACGGCGAACCTTCATCAACCGCAGGCAAGCCGATTTTAGGACAAATATTATCAAATAATATTACCAATATACTAATTGTAGTTATCCGCTATTTTGGAGGCACAAAATTAGGTGTCAGCGGATTAATCCACGCCTATAAAACAGCCAGTGCCGATGCCATTGCCAATGCCGAAATTATAGAAAAAACAGTAAACGATATTTATGATATACACTTCGATTATTTGGTAATGAATGACATTATGAAAATAATAAAAGAGGAGCAGCCACTGCAGATAGCACAAGATTTTAATTTAACCTGCACTATTACATTGAGTATCCGCCAAAGCGATGTGGAACGTATTATTGAAAAAATGAATAAAATAGACAGCGTAAAAACTGAGTTTATCAGAACAGAATAACTGCGTATCAATCTAATAATAAAACTATTGTGTTGCCGCAAATTATAAACAGAATACTATTTCATATTATGATAAAATTTATATTTTAGAAGCACTCGTAACAAATTTTCAAATCTTTTTTATTTTTTATGGATTATGATATCTTTTTTATAGCTATATTTGTAACCTAGAATGAAGAGAATAAAAGTTCATACTAGATTAATCCTAATACCGGATAACGACAGATCAATCAACAATAATAGATTTGCTGAGCATCCTCTTCTTTCCAAGAATTCTAATCATTATATATTTATCGGTATCGATAGTAGAATTAAAAATATTTCATAAGAAACCAACATTACTATTTGTAATTGTTGGTTTTTTTGTACAAAAAATTTAAACAATCATTAAAAAAATTCACATTATGGAACAAAAAAATTTAGTTTCAATTGACGACTACTCCAAAGAAGAGATTTTAGAAGTTTTAGAACGAGCTGCAAAGTTCGAAGAGAATCCAAACTGCAACCTGTTAGAAGGAAAAGTTGTAGCATCACTATTTTTTGAACCGTCAACACGTACCCGATTAAGTTTTGAAACTGCAATTAGCAGAATGGGGGGACGAATTGTCGGTTTTAGCGACTCTTCTTCATCGAGTGTTACTAAAGGCGAAACATTGAAAGACACCATAAAAATGGTAAGCAACTACTGCGATTTAATTGTAATGCGCCACCCCATTGAAGGTTCGGCACGGTACGCATCAGAGGTTGCCGATATTCCATTAATCAACGCAGGAGATGGAGCTAACCAGCACCCTACCCAGACTATGCTCGACCTTTACTCTATCTACAAAACACAAGGAACTCTTGAAAATTTGAATATTTTTATGGTAGGTGATTTAAAATACGGACGTACTGTTCATTCGCTTTTAATGGCAATGGCACATTTTAATCCCACATTCCATTTTATTGCTCCTAAAGAATTAGAAATTCCACTTGCATATAAAATGTTTATGGATGATAATAATATTAAATACTTTGAACATTCTGAATTTGATGATATTATTAACGATGCCGATATTTTGTATATGACACGCGTTCAGCGCGAACGTTTTGCCGATCCGCTGGAATACGAAAAAGTTAAAAATGTATATATACTTAAAAACAAAATGTTAGAAAACACAAAGGATAATCTACGAATTCTGCACCCTCTGCCCCGCGTTAACGAAATTGCTACCGATGTAGATGCTAATCCTAAAGCCTATTATTTCCAACAAGCTTTAAATGGGGTTTATGCTCGACAAGCCATTATTGCAAAAGCTTTGAATCTCTAAATCCAAACACTGTTTTATCAACATAAAAATACATTAAAATGAACGCAAAAAAAGAATTACAAGTAAGTGCCATTGAAAATGGAACTGTAATAGATCATATTCCAGCCAAACATCTGTTTAAAGTAATTACCATTTTAGGATTGGATAAATATACCCATGCCATCACTTTTGGAAATAATTTAGAAAGCAGAAAATTAGGAAAAAAAGCAATTATTAAAGTTGCCGACCTGTTTTTTGAGGATAAAGAAATTAACAAAATATCGCTAATTGCCCCTCATGCAAAACTGAATATCATTAAAGATTACCAGGTAGTAGAGAAAAAGGTAGTAGAAACACCAACCGAAGTTATAGGTATTGCAAAATGTATGAATCCAAAGTGTATTACCAACATAGAAGAAGTTACCACAAAATTCAAGGTAATGAACGAATCGCCTATTTCCTTAAAATGCCACTATTGTGAAAAAATAACAGGACAAAACAATATGGAGATAATTTGATAAGATTTCTTATAGCATTAGAAGAGAAATCGCTCAAGAAAAAAGCTGCCCTTAAAAGCAGCTTTTTAATTTATTTTCCAATCGAACAAATCTAAAAATCAAAATCTTCATCTTTAACATTCATATCTACACCTCCAACGACATAGGAACTAATTTCGGTTTCTTGCGGTAACACTTCTACTGTGTCGTTTTGCAACCAATTGTCCATCCAAGTTAAAGGATTGTTACTTTCCCCGAATATTGGTGACAGACCTATTCCTTTTAATCGTTTGTCGGTTAGGTGCTTCATGTATTTAATTAGAACTTTGGCATTTAATCCGATAATAGAGCCTTTTTCGAACAGATATTCCGCCCAACGCATCTCCTGTTCGGCAGCTTCTTTGTACATTTTATAAACCTCATCGTCTAACTCCTTGATAATTTCAGAAAAGCCCTCGTCTTTGTTTTTTCTTAAATCGCGAATCATTTTTTGCGTAATGGCAAGATGTTCGTTTTCGTCACGAGCAATAAAA
>PDWJ01003050.1_pt1 | contig 16590 bp, 13 predicted proteins | sample 1430881 | NCBI WGS metagenome assembly PDWJ01 (sample SAMN01162460, study PRJNA174530) | Oral metagenome, whole genome shotgun sequencing project. | biome: Marine environment; feature: Marine mammal; material: Swab sample of the gingival sulcus; isolation source: swab sample of gingival sulcus... | reverse complement strand
TCCCAAAGATCATCAATCCAGTAGGAGTTCAAACATTTGTCTCTTGGTTCATGACCCACACATACAGATGAGGAACCACATGTGCAGTTAACACCCAAACCAGAGGTTACTGGGAGTCCACTTTCGAAATCTCCATCGGGAAGAAGGTTTGTTACATTGCAGCCACAATTCCGAGATGTGATGGCTCCGAATTCCGCAAGTTCTGCAGGTGTTCGTAAATCAGGTGTATTGGTGTAATTCGGAAGACTGTCCGAAACAGATGTTGGTATGGTGATTTTCTTGTTGAGCGGAGCTTCAATTTGGCTCATACTAAAAAACGAAAAGCACGATACAATCGCGAGCACGAAATACGTGCGAATAGTGGTTGTTTTCATAAAAATGATTTTTTGTTCCCAAACAAACTAAGCATCATTTTTGAATATATCGTGAATCGGTTACATAATTTGTTTTTAATTCATTGATTTTGCGCATGTTCTTCATGGATGGTTAGTTTTTTGCTCACATGTAAGCACATTTTTTGCATCATTCCATGATAGGAATAACGGTTTAGTACAATGATCTGAAAGTAGAAAACTAGTAGATACTAGGTATTCATTTGTTTCAAGGTTTGACTAGTCGAGTTCGAGACAAAACATCATGAATTCCCTGTTCTTTTCCCATCAAATAGGAAAAACTGTCGAGAGGCATAGCAAAACGAAGAAGTGTTCGCATAAAGATATGCAAGACGTTCGGACGTGTATTACGTGAAGATACTACCTTGGTGCCTGTAAGCAATTTCCCGACGGTTTGGCTTAAGGTCAACTCCATTATGAAATAATACAAGAAATAGAGGAGAGCAGGGAAGAAATAATAGTGAGTAAACTCAATAGGAAGTACGGTTAGAACACGCAAAAGAATGGTGTATACAATTGTGTCCAACAGGTAGTTAACAAGTCGATGATTTTTTGTGACCAATGCTTGTCGATTATTGTTTCACAAACTTTTGCTGCTCAACTTTGCCATTGCGGACAATTCGCACGAAATACATACCGCTCGTTAATTCAGAAACGGGAATTTGTTCGAATGAATTCGATTCCGAGACGATATTCCCTTGCATGTCGATAATCAGGATTGATTCACTTGGTATTTCTTCAAATCCTTGAAGCGAGATGTAATCGGAAGTTGGATTTGGATAGATGGACCAGTTGAAAGATTGTTCCATTTCAACGGTTCCAACAACACCAAGTGCCAATTGAATAGCAAGGTAGGCATTGATTTTTCCGTGTCCCCAATGCACGTCTCCCGTAGCAGGAATCACTCCTGTATGATTGTCTTCACGAGCTGTTTGAATCAAAATGTTTTTCACTTGAGCAGGAGTAAGTGTAGGGTTGGCATCTAAAATCAATGCAACAACACCTGCCACAACGGGCGATGACATCGAGGTACCGCTCAATCGCGCAAAATCATAGGTTCTACCATTGAAATCGACACTTTCGATCGCGGTATATGCGGCATCAGTATAGGATGACATGGAAGATCCAACAGCAATACCCGGCGCTGCAATGTCTGGCTTCAAGGTATCATTAATTAAGGGACCAACACTTGAAAAGTTCGCCAATGCGCCACCAGCTAATGTACCACCAGCAGTGTAAAAGTTTGACGCATATGCTGCCACTGAGATTGCTGAGAAAGTACAGGCGGGAGCGCCTATTCCATTTGAATCGTTTCCTGCAGTATAGCCAGAACCAAGAGAGGAAAAGGGCATTCCCCAGTTACCAACGTCGGATGTTAGTTCCGTAACATTCCAAAAATGAACGGTACCTGATGCTGCTTGCGCCTTCAAGACAATACGATAAGATACAGTGGGTCGTTTTACACGAAGTCGTGCCTGAGGTCGGCCATTACTAGGATAGGCAGCATCGCACGAAAGATTGAAAAAGATGGAATCTGCTCCCACTACTACAAAACTATCGATATAGTTGAGGGTGGTCGCTGTTGAGTAATAATCACTTTCGGCTAACAATGTGTTGGTTGAGCTTAAGACTTTTATTCCCACGGAATAAGCCTCACCGGGTGTTCCCCAACTTTGAATGCTTTGTCCCCACAATGTGGACAGTGTTGCTGAGCTATAAAAATTGATGCGTGTTAACAAAGAGTCGCCTTGAAAATCTTTCTGAATGTGGAAGTTTTCACCACCGTTGTTTCCTGCGGAAGTCACGAACACGACACCAAGACTCGAATAATTGTCCAAGGCCTGACTTAGCAGAGATGTACCATCAATCGATTGGAAGTGATACAAGCCCCAACTCATATTTATGACCAAGCGTTTGCCTTCAGCCGTTGCTTTGTTGTACATCCATTCCCACGCATCGAGCACCGCACTTTCATCCACTAAAAATGTCGTGAAGAGAAAGTTTGATTCGAAAGCAAGACCGCGATAGATTGTTCCTGCACCGCTACCTCCTGCAATCCCCGCAACGTGTGAACCATGCGTAGCATATGAATAAATGTTCGACGTATCCGATTCGGCATTGATGAGTTCTGTTGGAGTGGTGTATTCCGTTCCGTACGCATATCCTACGGGTGCTGGACCGGCGTTTTTAAATTGATCCCATGCCGCCAAAATGCGTGTATTGGAAAGCAAGGTGTCGTAGTAATTTGGCGAAGTGTAATCGAATCCCCAGTCAGTAATTCCAATAATTACATCTTTTCCCGTATATCCTTCAGGCAAATTGGCGCCCATCCAAACACTATCCGCTCGAACGTCGCTAATTACTCTGTCCAAATGTGGTTTTACCTTACCCGCTATCTCAATGTAACTCAAGTTTTCATTTGAAAGAAGGCTTGAGAGTTCACCAATTGGACATTTTAGACTCAAGATTTCTCCAATTTTTGATCCGACTAAAATGCCATCACTTTCTAATTCATTCTGATGAAAAGGAGTATTCACCTTTGCTAAAAAGGAAACGTATTCTGTGCCGTGAATGTTATTCACTGGAAAACGCTGTCGGATTTCATCGGAGACGATTCCGTGGTTACGTCCTATTTCAACTTGTAAAAACTGGATGTCTGCTTTCGTATTGGCACTCGTTGTAACTTGTGAGAATCCAGCGAATGGAAACAATAGAAGAAGTAGAAAGAATCTCATAATTTGAAGTATTTCGACTTGCAAGTTACGGAAAAGATCGGTGTCAAAAATGTGGTTAAACCTGCGAAAACTTAATCTTCAGCTTGAAATACGTGAATGAAACCATGCTTTTCCTGAAGTGTTTCGTCACCAGAGTTACAGAATTGACGATACTCGGCTTTGTAAAAATACGTTCCATCCTCAGCCAAATCAGTATTATTGGCCAAGCCATCCCATCCCCATTCTGTTTGAAATTCTCCACTTTCGAAGACTTTTTCTCCCCATCTGTTCACAATAACAATATGGTAATACTCTAAGGATTCAAATGGATCTTGAGCCGCATTTATTTCATAGCGAGGTTTGTACACTTCATTCAAACCATCATTGTTTGGTGTAAAGACATTGGGCATAACGATATTGCCAAGGCTGACATGTTCCGAAACAGAAAACGATTGTGTAATTGTGTCCGTATACGAACAATCAAAGTCATAAGCAATTAGTGTAACATTGTACTCCCCAGGAACGGTATATGTAGCTTGGAAATCCGTCACATTTAGCAATGTTGTATCTGGTAAAATCCATACCAAAGAATCTGTTCCAGACCCCGTAAAATCCACGTCCAACGTTACTACGTTTGAGCAGGGTGGAGGTGGAGTAAAGTTCCAGCTTGCAGAAAAAGGTTCTGGTTCTATAATCTCGATTGTTGCATACGCAGTATCCGAGGCCAAACACCCTGTTGAATCCTCAGAAATGAGGGTAACATTGTACGTTCCCGTTGATTGATATTGGTTTGTAGGATTGTCGAGCGTTGACGTATTTCCATCGCCAAAGTCCCAGAAATTGTTAGCGTTTGCTCCAGCACTGCTTGAGAAAGGCACATCGAATGGTGGTTCACCACAAGCGACCACGTCATCTACTGATATATTCAATGATGAATTTGGTACTTCAAAATCAATTTTGAAAACTCCAATGTCCCAACCAGATTGATTGCTTGCCCAAGCACCTGGTGTAGTGTTAAAACCACTTGCTACGCATACACCCTGATAAACAATACCGCTTGGATCAAAACGACTGGTTCCTCCGTCCACGTGATTTCCTCCGTAGTAGGTACCGTAATACAAACCAGTTGCTCCTTGTTCTAAAACTCCAACGTAGAAACCACCCGTTGTTTGAATGGCATCAGGCGTAACAGGTGCTCCCGTAGATGAGGCACTGTGCCCGCTGAAGTAAATACGTTCGCAATTATCAACCATGAAGGCGATAGGAACGATGCTTGATCCTCCAATGAGCGTGCTATAATTCAAAGTTGACAAGTCGTTTGTGAAACTCGCGATGTATTGTCCACTCCCTGCATCAGTATATATTCCTGGAGTAACAGGCATTCCGACTCCCGCTTCACCATAAATGAAAACACTTCCTGTTCCACTCAAATCAATAAAAAAGGCATTGTCGTCATCTGCTGTTCCCCAGTAAGTTCCATTTAACAACGAGCTTCCATCATTACTTAGCTTTACAATGTACGCATCAGTTGCTCCTTGCGAAGCAGCCATATATCCTGTAAGTGGAATAAAGTTTGTTGAAGCACCACAGGTGTAAATATCTCCATTGTCATCAACTCGTAGTCCAAACCCAGCATCCTCTCCAGCTCCACCAAGGTAAGTACTCCAATTTAGGGTAGACATATCAGCATTAAGCGAAAAGAATACAGCATCTTGCCCTCCTCCAATGGTATTCTGATAAGCGTTTGGAGAAAGCGGAAAGTCGAACGATTCGGTGCTAGATGCCACGTAACAGTTGTCTTGATCATCAATAACAATTTCACCACGGTAATTATCACCGTAGTTATTCGTTAAAAAATTGGAAGCATCATTACCAGCCCCTCCAAAGTAAGTTCCCCCAATCATAGTAGAACCATCAGAACTTAGGTGTACCAAGACATGATCTTGACCTCCTGCCATGGTGGTTTGATACGCACCTGCAGATGTTGGGAAATCACTAGAAGCAGAAGAGCCCAACATCCAAACTTCACCGTTATCGTTTGTGACAAGACTGTGTGGATAGTCGGTTAAACTCCCTCCGAGATATGTCGCGTAAATCAAGTTGCTTCCATCAGGGTTCAGTTTACTGATAGCGATGTCCGTTCCTCCTCCGCCAAAAGCCGTTTGAAATGCACCCGTTGTCGTTGGATATCCAGTACCAAAGCTGCGTGCTCCTGTGTAAATATTACCGTCAATATCATAAGTTGCCGAATGTCCGTAGTTGGTTGATGATGAACCAGAAAGTGTAGCCGCCACGAGAACAGGATCGATGATCAACTCACGTTTTTCGTCATATCCTTCGGGAAAAAGGAACGAAACAACGCCATCTTTCAACGTAAATTCGCAGGATACTTCTTTTACGTCACCATTTTTCATGACCTGATAAGCATAAGGCTTATTTTCGATCAATTCGTAGACAGATGTTTGAAGAACTAGATTACCATCCTTCAACAGTACGTTATCAACACCTTCGTGCTGTAATTGAATCTTTGAAACGTCGGCTTTAGGATGAACAACAAAGTCGTATTTCATGTTCTTCTCTTGACTGTAAACTCTTACGTCGATTCCCTCGTAGATATTATTCTGAGTAACTGTACCGAAACGGCGAACATTCGAAGCCCATTTACTCGGATCATTTCCAATAAAATAGTTGTAGAATCCAATGCGTTGGTCTGACTGAGCGATTGAGGTAGGCTCGTTACTTCCCAAAAAATGTGTTTTGAAAGCATGCGATCGAATGAATTCCGGTTCCTCGTGCTGCTCATCCTCTTCATGACCAATTGTATGATCGTGATAATGATGTAGGTCCTCCATGTTATGTACCACAAAGGTGAAGCAATGATCTTCCAAGTATATGCTTCCGTAGGAAGTGCTCGCTTTATAGTTGACCTGATCAGGAAATTGACCTTGATTCTCAATATAATCGAGGTTTGCCTTTTGTCCGAAGGCTACTCCTGTACTTAGTAATAGTGTAGTTAAAATGGCTCTTATCATATATATATGACGACCATTTTCGATAAAAAGTTTACTCGGAGGAATATTTTTAGCGGGACACTTGCTTTTATTGGGCTTAGTGCCAGTTCTTTAACGCTATTCCATCAGCGCTTACTTCCAAATAGGTACAGTAATTAATCCACTCTCCCAAATTGTAGTAGGTCGATGAATCATTTAGTTGGACTTGGAGTGGTAAGTGTCGATGACCGAATACAAAAGCGTCGATGTGTTCTTTTTCGAGGTATTCTTTACAGAAGAGAACCAACCATTCGTTTTCATCGCCGAGATATTTTTCGTCGTCGTTGCCTGTTTTCGCGCGACTTTTTTGAGAGGATTTTGACGCCAACCAGATTCCAAAGTTCGGATGCAAGCGTGCGAAACACCATTGACTGAACTTATTGGCAAATACTTTTTTGATGAATTTGTATCCGCGATCTCCAGGTCCTAGTCCATCTCCATGTCCGATAAAGAATTTCTTTCCAAAATATTCTCGTTGGATAGGTTCTCGGTAGAGCGTAACGCCTAATTCTTTGGGGATGTAATCGAAAATCCACATGTCGTGGTTTCCAGTAAATACGTGAATTGGAATACCTTGATCTGTCAGCTCTGCGATCTTTCCCTGAAGTCGAACAAATCCCTTTGGAATGGCACGTTTGTACTCGAACCAAAAATCAAAAATATCTCCGACAAGGTAAATTTCTTGAGCTGTTTCCTTGATGTGATCGAGCCATGCGACAATTTTTTTTTCGCGCGCTAAACTGGCTTCGTAATTGGGGGCGCCAAGATGAAAATCGGATGCGAAATAAATGCGTTTGTCAGAGGATTCTGCCATATTTAGTGACCAAAAATGCGCTTGAGTTCAACTTCAAGCTGGTGCGCACGTAATTTCGTTTTAATGATTTTCCCTTCTTCATCAATAAGAACGGTGAAAGGAATTCCTCGAACGTTGTACATTTTCGGTACTTTACTTGACCAGAAACCAAGATCACTAACGTGATTAGGCCAAGAAAGATTATCCTTTTCGATGGCAGCAATCCACGCATTTTTGTCTTTGTCAAGCGAAACGCTCATGATCGTAAATCCATCGTCTTTGTACTTTTCATACAACTTCACCACGGCAGGATTTTCTCTTCGACACGGTCCACACCAAGATGCCCAGAAATCAAGTAAAACAACTTGTCCTCTCAAATCAGAAAGTTTCATTGTTGAACCGTCGACTTTTGTCTCCTCAAAATCTGGAGCTTCCTTTCCTGGAGCTAATATGTTGTTTGCTTCTTGCTGCTTAATTTGTTCGTTCAATTCCACCGAAACTTGTTGAATCATTGGAGATTCTGGAAAAGCTTTGATCAATTGACTCGCTAATGATTTATAGGTCGCGAAGTCTTGCTTTGGATCTGTTTCGCGGAAGGCAGGATAGAGTGCCGCAGAGTTACTGTGACGGGCGATAAAGTTTTGTCGCTGACTTTGGAAAACATTGTATTCCGCAGACATTGCTCGACGAATAGAGTCCGCTAGTTGAGGATTTTGGCTCATTAACTGCCCTGCTTCGGCACTTCTTTGTTGCCAGCTAGAAGTCAAGCGTAAATATTCAATCAGGTCGTGTGATTCGTCGGAGTTAACAATGTTCAAGTACTGATCAACATTACGTCCATCTCCGTACAACTTAATATTGCTTTCATTTCGAAGAATAATCGGAACGTGACGTTTTCCAAAACGGATGACGTAATAGTTTGGTGCAGGAACGTTTCCTTCCAATTCAAAGTTTCCTTGTTCATCGAGTGGACCGCCGAAGTAATCGGTGTATTCGGTTCCTCCCATGTATTGAGAGACAAAAATGGAATCTTCTCCTGTTTGAAAAATCATTCCAGAAACCTTGACAGGCGTAACCTGAGCAAAAGATCCAAAGGTAATTCCAAGAAGAAGTAAAAACGTTGCAAATTTCATAATTGATTATTTTTTGAAAATGTCTTTCAATTTTTGTTCCAATTCCGCTCCGCGCAGACCTACATTAAGAATTTTTCCTTGAGGATCAATCAAAACGGTATGCGGAATTCCCTGAATTTGGTAGGCTTGAACCACTGGAGAATCCCATCTACTTAGGTCGCTCACGTGGTTTGGCCAAACGAGTCCATCTGCGGCAATCGCTCCTAACCAAGCTTCCTTGTTTTCATCAAGTGACACTGAAAAGACAGTGAACCCATCGTCTTTATATTTGTTGTACAGCTTGATGACGTTTGGATTTTCTCTACGACATGGTCCACACCAAGATGCCCAAAAATCAAGTAAAACGTAGTTTCCACGAAGTGAAGACAAGGATAAGATTGATCCGTTTGGACGTGGCAATGAAATTTCTGGCGCCATTTTCCCAGGTGATGCATCATTGTTCAGGTGTTGATTGTACATCATTTCGACCTGAGCTGTTTGCTGACTCATTGCCTGTGCCATTTTCGCACCAGGATATTCCTTTTCAAAAGCTGTTGATACTTTTCGTAAGATGTCCAGATTTTTTGGGTCCCAATTATCAAATCCCATTTGTGGAGTCAGTGCAGATGACAAGATGATGTTGTATGGATTCGAAGGATCTTCCGACATCGTTTCTTGCGAAAATATATCTACTGGTTGCTTGATTTTGATGAAGCGCTTCATCAACTCTTCATCAGAAATACTTCCTTTTAACTTCTGTAGCTCATCTTGTTCATCATGAAACTTCGCGAAAATAGGCGTGTACGCTGTCATTACTTCCGTCCATGTACCACCAGAAAGTTTCGGTGTTTCCATGAAGTCATCTTTCGATGCTTGCAATTTGATGTTATCCTCAGGTAGAAGAGTGAGAACGATTAATTCATCACCTTCATCCCCCAAACGAAGTTGGTAAATTCCCAAACCAGGAATATTTCCCGTCAATTTGAACTTTCCGTATTCGTCCAATTCTGTCTTCGCGATGTTCACTACGCCACGTTGCGTCATGGCTTCCAAGTACAAGTTCTCGCGTGCTGCGTGATCGATTGTACCAGAAATTGTAAAATTGTCTTCTAACGAAGCTTCTTGTTCTGTCGTCTCGTCCTCATTCCCATCTTCCACTGTAGCTTCATCTCCGCAGGAGAATAAAACAACTGACAAAAGAAAGAATCCCAAAAAGTGTTTTATCATAACTGATCTAAAGTTTTTCTCATCAACGCATTGGCTGCTTTTGGGTCTGCTTTTCCTCTCGAAATACGCATCAATTGTCCCATCAAGAAACCAACGAGTTTCTTTTCTCCATTTTTATAACGTTCAATCTCCTCTGGGTGTTGTTCAATTACCTGCTGAATGAACTCCATAATTGAGTCTTCATTGGAATCTTGAATCAGGTTCAAATCTTCGGCAATTTGCGAAGGCGCTTTTGACTGATCCTTGAGCATTTCTGGGAATAGCTTCTGTGAAGCCGAAGTACTCGATACTTTCCCTTCGTCGATCATTGCAATCAACTCAGCCAAATGTTCCGTAGAAATGGGGAAATTATTGATTTCCTGCCCTGTTGCGTTTAGGTACGATTTCACATCTCCCATTACCCAGTTTGCAGCAGCTTTGTAGTTGCTAGTCTTTGTGATCAAATCCTCGTAGAAGAGAGCAATATCTTTTGCATCCGTTAAGTTGTAGGCATCGTAATCCGACAATTTCAACTCTTTAGTATACTTTAAAAATAGATCTCTCGGTAGCGTTGGCATTTCAGCACGCACCGCTTCAATTTGATCTTCTTTTACTGTAATTGGTTGCAAATCTGGTTCAGGAAAATAGCGGTAATCATTCGCTGCTTCCTTCGAACGCATGGAAATTGTTCTGTTTTTCAACGCATCAAATGAACGGGTTTCTTGAGCAATTGTTTCTCCTTTTTCCACCATTTCGATTTGACGGTTCATTTCGAATTCAATCGCCTTTTGAACATTTCGGATCGAGTTCATGTTTTTTACTTCGACCTTCGTTCCGAATTTTTCCTCTCCCTTTAAACGAACCGAGATATTCGCGTCACATCGCATAGAACCTTCTTCCATGTTTCCGTCACAAATTTCCAAGTAGCGAACCAACTTACGTACTTCCGTAACGAAGTTATAGGCTTCAGTAGACGATCGTAAATCGGGCTCGGTTACAATTTCCAAAAGGGGAGTCCCCGCACGGTTCAAGTCAACAAGCGTATCGTAAACATCCATGTCGTGCATGCTTTTTCCAGCATCTTCCTCCATGTGAATACGTGTCAAGTTGATTTGTTTCTCCTTTCCTTCATCATCTTTGATGAAAATATGTCCACCAGTACAAATCGGAGTTAAATCCTGAGTGATTTGATATCCTTTCGGAAGGTCAGGATAGAAATAATTCTTGCGTGCGAAATACTGAGACTCCGCAATGTTTGAATCGAAGGCTAATCCTAAACGGATGGCATATTCAATGGTTTTCTTGTTCATCATTGGGAGCGTTCCCGGATGTCCAAGTGTAATGGCGCTAACGTTCGTGTTAGGAACGGCACCGTACTCGTTGATGTCGTTAGAGTACGCTTTTGTTTTAGTTAACATTTGCGCGTGGATCTCTAATCCAATAACGACTTCATATTTATCTTTCACCTCAGGTGTCATAGTTAAACTCTTGAAATCAATTCCTTCATGATCAATGTCATGCTTGGTTCTGTTTTGTTGGCTACTGCAATCACATCTTCTACACTCACTTCTTGAATTTTTCCAGGAACTCCCAGGTCAGTGATGATTGAAATTGCAAAACATGGAATATCCATGTGGCGAGCAACGATTACTTCAGGAACGGTTGACATACCAACGGTATCTGCACCAATAGCTCGAACGTAACTGTATTCAGCCGGTGTTTCGAGTGTTGGTCCTGTAAGACCAGCATAGGTTCCTGTAGCAACGCGAATGTTGTTTTCCGCTGCAATTTCTTTTGCCAAAGCGATCATTTTCTTGTCGTAAGGTTCGCTCATGTCTGGAAAGCGAGGTCCTAGTTCGTCAATGTTCTTTCCAATTAGCGGGTGCGCAGGGAAGAGGTTGATGTGGTCATCTTGAATCATGATTTCTCCAATTTCGAAATCTGGGTTGACTCCTCCAGAAGCGTTACTTACAAATAATCGTTCAATTCCTAAGAATTTCATCACACGAACAGGGAATGTTACTTCCTGCATTGTATATCCTTCGTAGAAATGAAAACGACCTTGCATCGCTACAACTGTTTTTCCTCCAAGTTCTCCGAAAATCAATTTTCCAGAGTGACTTTGCACTGTTGATAGTGGAAAGTGTGGAATGTCTTTGTAATCAATTTCATCAATGATATTGATTTCTTTCACCAATCCACCCAATCCTGTTCCCAAGATAATTCCGATAGATGGTTCAACACTTGTTCTTGTCTTGATGTAGTCGTGTGACTCTTTAAACTTGTCTAATATATTCATCTAATAGTACGTTAAAAGTTGTCTGATTCTTAATAGTTATTGATATCGGTTGATAGAACCATGCATTTTCCTTCTCAAAAACGACATCAAATTGTTGTAATCTCATGAAGTCTTTTTCCGTTGTAATGATGGCTTTATTCACGGATGCGAATTTACCAAATTTTTCATGAATTGCTTGGATATCCGCAGCACTATAATTGTGATGGTCTGGGAATGCCATGTGATGCACACGGCACTTTTTCTCCCAAAAATCGATGAGCGGTTGTGGGTTTCCGATTCCTGTAACAAGCAAGACTTCCTCGAAGTCGGAAGGTACATTTTCTTTTGAGGCTGCAACTAAATCGTTGTACTCAAGCGATGAGAAAAAAACATGATCGTCGAGAAACTTCAACTTGGAGCGAATTTCCATTTCTTTTTCACTTGAAATAGTAGATGGAGATTTACTTACAATGATTACATCTGCACGATTCTTACCGTTCTGCCATTCGCGTAAATTTCCCGTTGGAAGCATAAAATCGTCCGTAAATAAATCGTCAAATGGAGTAATGAGAATGGAAAAACCAGCAGAAACGGCTCTGTGTTGAAAGGCATCGTCTAAAATAATGATGCTGTTATCGGAGATTTTTTCACGGATGTAGTCAACGCCTTCTTTTCTTTTTTCGGCAAGTACAATTTGAATTTTATTGCCGTATCGTTGAAGGTATTGTTTCGGTTCATCACCAATTTCTGAAGCAGTAGAATGCTCATTTGCTACAACGAGACCTTTTGTTTTTCGTCCGTATCCTCTGCTCAAGACCGTTACATTTTCATTTTGCGAAAGAAAGTGCTGTATGAGAAAGTCGACGTGTGGTGTTTTTCCAGTTCCTCCAACGGAGAGGTTGCCAACGGTAATTGCTCGTCCTGGAATCGGGTAAGACTTCATGATTCCCCAGTCGTACGCCTGATTGCGGAAGAAAATGATTATGCCGTAGATGAAACTAAAGGGAAAAAGAAGCCAGCGAATTATTTTCATGCCAAGCGTTTAACTACTGAAACTAGAAAAATTTTGATCTTCAGAGTAGTAGTAGATTCGAACTTGTGCGGTATCGTCTAGAAAATTAATTTTCCCCACTTCAAAGCGGTTGATTTGCAATCCTGTGCGCTCTTGGAGGTCTACCATCATTTCGTCGTGTCTATCAGGAACAATCAGATCGATCTTTTCGTACACGATTGTTTTTCGCGTTTCGTGCTTAATCAGCCAAACGTATTCCAAACCGTAAGTGATGGCTACTACTACCAGGTTGATGACAGCCATTTCTGCCACGCTAATTTGTTTCGATGCTAAGGAGTTGACAACACTAATTCCAATTACAAGGAACAAGTACGTCATCTCTTTGATCTCGATGGCGTCTGTGCGATAGCGTATGATACCGAAGATGGCAAAAAGACCAAGTCCCATACCTGTGTCGATATCGAGTTTTTTTAATCCGAAGCACAGGAAGAAAGTGATGAGTCCAATGAGGTAATACGTAAAAAGGTAATCTTTTCGTTTCGCAATCGGATAGTACAGGTAGCGAATCAAAATGGTCATGAAAACCAAGTTGATCAATAGGCGGAGTAGAAGTGTGTAGAAGTCTTCATCGAACCATTTTAAATTAAACAACTGTTCGATTGTTTCAGTTTTAGCAGCAATTGGCAACATTTCCTTTTAGTTTATCAATTTTTAATAGTTTCTTTTTAAAGCGGTTGTATTTGACATCTTCTGTATTTGAAAATTGTAGAAGTCCGATACAATATTTACTAAGACGTAAGGGACGAATCTGACGTTCCTTCATCAACGCAAAAAATGGTGACTTTCGAGAAACTTTTACCTGTTTTAGTTCAGCAATCGCAATATGGTCTAAACTTTCAGTCTGTTCACCTTTTTTAAAACTCATATCAATATCGATCGTTAGACGTTCGTTTAGTTCTTTTCCCACAAGTGTAATTCGTCGATAGTTGTTCACTAATGTAGGAATTAAATCCTGTGTAAATGAAAGATCTACAGAATCATCGATAAACTTTACGTGTTCTTCTGGTAATTCATCAAATAGATCTTCGGATGGAATCCGCATTTTATTGGTTCTTCCTTTGTATTTGTGTTTAATCTCCAGAAACGAAATATCTGAATCGAGGTATTTTCGATACCTAATCTTGACACGATTCAAACGTTTTTTGTGGTGATCGTGGTAAAAATCGAGCTCTTCGTTGTCATAATACAAGCTTTCGTATGAAAGAATAGACTTACCATTGATTTCCACAACATCGTAATGTTCACTAAGCTTGGGAAGCACTTCGTAAAACTGATCAGTTGTTAATACGAATTTCGTATCGACACGATTCATCAACTTTACATTGTCCATTTCACCTAAACCAATTTTGGAGAAGGAAGCAAGAAGTTGTTGAACCAGAGTTTTAGACATTAAGTCAAAGTTAAATTATTGTTTCTTATAGACAAGAATTCTCACAAGAATCTAACATCGACTAGAATTATCTTAATTCATTCACTTAGAAGTGGATTGCAGTTTGAATCATTCAATCAATCCTAAACAGATTTTCATGCGTACGATTCGTTTTACAGATTGATCAACCGTTTGCTTGAAGGAGTTATTCGATTGGTACTCTTTCAAAATTGATTGATGCGCTTTTTCAGCATCTTTGGGCATTAGAATGATATCGCACCCTGCTGCTACAGCTTTTACGTCTGCATTTGGAATTTTCACAACACCACCCATTCCCATAGCATCTGTTACCACGAGACCTTCGAAACCGAGACTGTCACGAAGTAAATCTTTAATAATGACAGGAGAGATGGTTGAAGGTAAACCGTTCGTATTGTATTTCTTGTTGTTTTGCACAGCCAAATGTCCAACCATGATAGAAAGAACGCCACTTTCAATTAGTGGAGGGTAGTATTTTATTTCTTTCAATTCGCCATTGATCACCTGTAATGATTTGTGCGTGTCTCCAGAAACAAGTCCATGCCCTGGGAAATGTTTTGCTGTAGCAATAATATTCTGAGCTTGTGTTTGCTGAATAAAGGCGTTCGAATAAGGAACAATATTTTTCGGGTCGGTACCAAAGCCTCTGTATCCAACTGTTTTATTTTTAGCTTGGTCCGTAACAGGTGCAAAATTGTAATTGATTCCGATTTCATTCAAATCATTTGAAATCGATTTCGTTACTTCTACAACTTCTTCTTCAGAAGTGATTTCACGGGCTTTTTTCACTGTTTTAGATCCCGTAATTTTTCGATTCACCAAAGATGGTTCTGCATCTGCGGAATAGAGAAATGGCAATTGCCCCAAGTTTTCAGAGCGTTGATTATATTCAGTTACCCATTGCGAGAATTGCTGCTTGGTTCCATTCAATAGTAATAATCCACCGATTAAATTATGATCAATCAAATATTGGATGCGTTCTTCGGAATGTCCCAAACGCCCTGCAGCAGGCATAATGAGCTGAGCTATTTTCGAAGTGTCACTTAAGGTATTGAAAACGCTGTCTACCTTTTTCGCTAAATCAGGACGATCGCTCAAGTAAGAGTTCAGGTCGATAGGACCCAAAACCACTTTTTCCTCAGTGTTGATCGAGTTTAACTCATTATTTGGCTCTTGTGCACAGGCAGAAAAGAGAAAGAAAATTGCGATAAACGCTAATTGTAATTGCTTCATAATATCAGTTCTAACACAAAATTAATTCCAAAGATTAGAAAGCCGACACTTTTCGGAGATACTTGTACAGGATAAATTGTCAATAAGTGGAACGGATGTGTTGAAGAAGTTTGAAAACCGAAAGGGAATGCTTAACTTAAAGTAAACAATTAACAACAAATATGCCTACCACTATTAAATCTATGCCCGCTTACGAGCGGCCGCGTGAAAAATTACTCAATCGCGGAAGAGACGTTGTCTCCAATGCAGAACTAATCGCCTTGCTTATTGGGTCGGGAACGAAGAACATGAGCGCTATTCAAGTAGCCTCAAAGATACTCGAAGAATCGAATAACGACTTGCAAGTTTTAGCGAGGAAATCGATTAATGATCTCAAAAAGTTCAAAGGAATAGGTGAAGCCAAAGCTATATTGATTTATGCTGCCTTGGAATTGGGAAGAAGAAAACCCTTGGTTGAAGCAAGTAAAGTACCTCGATTAACCTCTTCACGGAGAACATACGAATTCTTACATCCCTATTTCGCAGATTTGACCCACGAAGAGTTTTATGCTATTTACTTAAACCGAAGTAATAAAGTAATGGCAGTTCGTCAAATTTCGAAAGGAGGTATATCCGGAACTGTAGCAGATGGGAAAGTGATTTTCCATAAAGCATTAGAAGAGCGTGCATCTGCAATTATCTTGGCGCACAATCACCCGAGCGGATTAGTAGATCCGAGTCCATCAGATATGCAATTAACAAAGTCACTGCATAAGTTCGGTGCTATGATTGATTTACAAATTTTGGATCATCTCATCATTACCGACAATAATTACTTTAGTTTTGCAGATGAAGGAATACTTGGATAGATGAATCAAAGAAAAAAAATAATCACAATCGTTGGGGCACGCCCACAAATTATTAAGTCATCAGCTATCAGCAGAGCTGTGCAGAATGTGTTTTCAGAAGAGCTCGAAGAACTGATTGTTCATACGGGGCAACATTACGATGAAAACATGTCGAAGGTCTTCTTTGAAGAAATGAATATTCCAACGCCACATTTCAATTTGCAAGTAGGAAGCGGTTCTCATGGTCAACAAACGGCCAAAATGCTCGAAGGCCTTGAGAAAATCTTTTTAGATGAAAAACCGGATGGAGTAATTGTTTATGGTGATACCAATTCTACAATTGCAGGAGCGCTAGCAGCTGCCAAAATTTATATTCCTGTTATTCATATAGAAGCAGGATTGAGAAGTTTTAACAAGGCAATGCCCGAGGAGTTGAACAGAATATCGTGTGACCATATGTCGACTTTATTGTTTACTCCAACAGAAACAGGACTTACGAATCTTT
>PDWJ01003049.1_pt1 | contig 16591 bp, 12 predicted proteins | sample 1430881 | NCBI WGS metagenome assembly PDWJ01 (sample SAMN01162460, study PRJNA174530) | Oral metagenome, whole genome shotgun sequencing project. | biome: Marine environment; feature: Marine mammal; material: Swab sample of the gingival sulcus; isolation source: swab sample of gingival sulcus... | reverse complement strand
AATGAGGCATTTGCTGCTGGGTACGCCCGTTCATTTTGTAGTAAACGCCTTCAGATTTCCATTTTTCCAACGCCTCTCCGGTAGGAAATCGTTTCCCGATATCGGAGATAGGAGCGAGGGCAATGATATTTGAAACAGAAGGATGTTGCGATTGTAACAAGACCATTCCACCACCACGTGAATGACCAAGCAAAATGATCTCCTCAATATTCTTCACCTTTTCCTGTGCCAAATCGATGATTCGTTCCATGTCATGCAGTTCTTTTGAATACGAATTCTCGGAAAAGGATTGGAGATCAGGAAAGTCGACTCCATTTTCTGCTGTTCCACCGTTATGACTGACGTTGTATTTCAAGAAACCAAATCCACGTGCTACGAAGTAGCTTTCCATCAAATTCCAAGCACCCCAATCTTTGTAGCCCATGTAGCCATGACTAAAAATAATCAATTGACGATTCCAGTTTTCAGGAATGGAAAGGTCATATAAACTCGCTCGTCCTGAGGCACCTGTGTACTTCATATTCGTTTCAGAAATTCTTTGCATCTCCGAAAGTTACAAAGCGGAATTTAATTTTGAAGCCTTCCAAGGTGAATAAATCCTTATCTTCGCTGCACATGAGTAGAATACTTGTTCTTTTAGTTGGAGTAATGGTTATTTTGTCGAGTTGTGATTCCGACAAGCGACACCGCTTTGTAGGTGGAGAATTAACGGTTTATTACTTTGATCAATCCGAGGCTGACGTAGCGAAGAAAGTTACTTTTTTCTGGAAAGAAAATGACTTGTTGTCAGGTAAGCCGCAAGACTTGCAAGTGCGCAAAGTCGATGGAAGTTACGTTGTTTCGATGATTGCAAAAGAGCCCAAAGAGGTGAAAAACATGCCGATTGGGGAAGTGCAATTGTTGGCCCAACTCAAAAAGAAACTCTATACAGAAGTATTCAACGAAGAAGCATTTACCTTAGAAATTTGTAATAGCCGCTTTGAGGCGGTTTACACCGTAGAATAATGAAAATATCTGCATCCATATACAGTGATAAGAAACGTCCACTTGAAGAAGTAATTGAAGACTTGGTTGAGCATCAGGTAGATTTATTGCATGTCGATTGCAATGATGATTTGGGCGTATTCGATGACATTCAAACAATTAGAAAATTGTGTTCCATTCCGATTGATTTACACATCATCACGGAACAACCTTCGAAGTATTACGACCTGCTGATTGAAAATCCAGTGGAATACGTAACGTTTCAATATGAGGACTTGAAGGAACCGTTAGAAATTCCATCTCAAGTAACAGGAAAAAAAGGAATTGCGGTGATTACGCCTACGCCCGTCAGCATTTTTGATGAGTATGCAGATTTCGATTTCATTCTGATCATGGCAACAATTCCCGGACAGAGTGGAGGGAAGTTCGATACGGTCAATTTTGGCAAAATCCGAACGTTCAGAAATTTATACCCAGGGAAATCCATTCATGTGGATGGTGGAGTGAATGCCGAAGTGTCTTTCATTTTGAGAAACATGGGCGTAACAAGTTCTGTTTCTGGTTCCTACTTGTTCAATGCATCAAGTATTGGTCATGCGCTAATGAACTTGACGAAAAGAGAAGTTGAGTCGCATTATCGTATTTCTGACTTCATGATTCCGCTAAGCGAGAGTCCGTTTGTGAAGGAATCGGATTTGTCTTTGGAAAATGTATTGCGTTCAATTGACGCTGGAAAACTTGGATTTACCTTGATCACCGATGAAGAGCATGCATTAAAAGGATTGATTTCCAACGCAGATGTGAGAAAGGGATTATTACGCCATTTGGATGATCTAAATGAAACGAAAATCGAGTCGTTTTTGAATGAAAGCCCGACGTGTATTGATGAATCTGCTTCGGTGCTAGATATGTTGCGATTAATCAAGAAAAGTCCGTTCCCAATCATGTACCTGCCTGTGATAAACGGTAACGGACATGCCGTAGGAATTGTTACTTTTGTCAACTTAATTAAAGGAGAATTATGATCTTACACCTTAAAGACAATGTCTCAGACCAAAGAGCTGGGGAAATTGCTTCAGAATTGGGAGCGTTTTCGTTCAAAAAAGAAGGAACACATGTCTTAATTACTGGAGCTTCCATGAAGGAAGTGCCTGCGCAATATGAAAACGAAGTAAGTGATAATTGGGTGTTCGATAACGATATTCAATTGGCTTCGAGAAAGTACCAGAAAGAAACGCGAGAGGTGAAAATTGGAGATGTCACCATCGGAGGAAATACAAAACAAACCATCTTAATCGGTGGACCTTGTTCGGTTGAATCGGAAGAACAAATCCGACAATCGGCTGAATTGATCAAAGGTCTCGGTTTAACTTCGCTTCGAGGAGGTTGCTACAAACCGCGTACAAGCCCTTATTCGTTTCAGGGATTAGGACTTGAAGGATTGAAACTCTTGGCGAAAATGCGCGAGGAATATGGCTTGAGTGTCGTTACGGAAGCACGCGATGCTACGCATATTGATAAAATCATCGAATATTCTGATGTTGTCCAAGTGGGAGCAAAAGCAATGTACGATCAAGGGATTTTGAGAGCTTGTGCGAAATCGAATAAGACCGTATTGATCAAACGTGGTTTTGGAACAACGTTAAAAGAATTTGTACAAGCAGCTGAGTTTGTCCTTTCTGGAGGAAATGATCAAGTGATTTTGTGTGAGCGCGGATTGCGTACGTTTGAAACAAATACGCGTTTTACACTCGATTTATGCGGCGTAGCGTGGTTGCAAGAGCACGTCAACCTTCCAATTGTACTGGACCCAAGTCACGCAATGGGATTAGCCTACGGAGTAACACCGTTGGCAAAAGCATGTACGGCAATGGGAATCGACGGATTGTTGATTGAAGCACATCCGAATCCTAAAGTGGCGAAGTCGGATGCCGCACAGCAACTCGACCACGGTCAATTTAAAGAAATGTTGAAAGAGATTAATCCTGTGGCTGCTGCCGTTGGATACAAGATAGTATAATGAATCATCTAGAGGCAAATATCAAAGGTTTGTGCGAGAAGTTCGGCTTGAGCTATTTCGATTTTTTGAATGATCTCAACGTAGAACACGCAAAAGAACTGAGTATTTTTGATCTCGAAGCAATTGCCGATGAATACGATGTTGATTTGGAAGCATTGTTATTCAAGCCAACATTCATTTCAAGACAACTTTCGGATAAACTCGAAAAAATCAAGTTACTCATCCTCGATGTGGATGGTGTAATGACCGACGGAGGAATGTACTTCGCCGAGAGTGGTGAACAAATGAAAAAGTTCAACACAAAAGATGGAATGGCAATCATTCACCTCACGAGAAATCAGTTTCAGGTAGCGATTATCTCCTCAGGATTTAGAGGTGAAGCCGTAAAAAATAGAGCAGAAATGCTCGGAATTCAACACTGTCACGTGACGCGAGAGCCCAAGATGGATGTGCTGAATCGAATTTGTTCAGATTTAGCAATCGACTTGAGTCAAGTGGCAATGATTGGAGACGACATCAACGATTTGGAGGTGATGCGAAGCATTGGAGTTTCGTTCGCGCCAAGAAATGCCGTTTCTGTAGTAAAAAAACAGGTCGATATCGTACTCGAAAAGAGAGGTGGAGAAGGCTGCGTGAGAGAGCTCATCGATCATTATTTGTTAAAACAACCATTGGAAAAATAGTATGGAAAAAATTATCATTGGAGTCATTAGAGAGGGAAAAGTGCCACCAGATAAGCGAGTGCCATTAACTCCTGAACAATGTGTGAAACTTCAGGCCATTTATCCACATGTAAAGGTAATTGTTCAACCCAGTCCCATTCGTGCATATGCTGATCACGAGTACACAGACCTCGGGATTGAAATGAAAGAAGATTTATCAGAATGTGATATTTTGATTGGGGTAAAAGAGGTGAATATTGAAGATTTAATACCCAACAAAAAATACCTTTTCTTCTCTCACACATTCAAAAAACAACCGTATAACCGTGATTTACTTCGCGCAATTTTGGAAAAGAACATCCAGTTGATTGACTACGAAGTATTGAAGGATACAACGAATCGCCGAATCATTGGCTTCGGAAGATATGCTGGAATTGTTGGTTGTTACAATGGATTCCGAACGTATGGATTGAAGCACAACTTGTACGATTTGAAAGCTGCAAACTTGTGTGCCAATCGAAAAGAGGTAGAGGAGGAGCTGAAAAAAGTGGAGCTTCCGAATGATACACGCATTGTATTGACCGGTTTTGGTCGTGTTGGACACGGAGCACGTGAAATTTTGGAGCTGTTGCCGATCAAGGAAGTAACACCTGAAGAGTTTTTAACACAAGAATTTGATGAGCCTGTTTATGCTCACTTGGAGGTTGAAGATTACTACGCAAGAAGAGATGGAGGTGAGTTCGAAAAAAGTGAATTCTACACGCAACCTCATTTGTTTAAATCGACTTTCCCAAGATATTTATCGAAAGCGGATATGTACATTCCGTGTCACTACTGGAGCGCAAAAGCCGATTTCATTTTCACACGTGAAGACTTGAAAGCGGACGACCTTCGTTTGTCGGTTGTAGCGGATATCAGTTGTGATATTGATGGTCCTGTAGCGTGTACGATTCGTCCAAGTAAAATTGCCGATCCAATTTATGGATACGATCCAGCTACGGAAAAGGAAACTGATTTTATGAATGAAAACGCGATTGCAGTAATGGCTGTGGATAATCTTCCATGTGAATTGCCGTTGGATGCATCCGATCATTTTGGAAGTGAATTGATCAAGGAAGTGTTCCCAGCTTTACTCAAGGACGATAAAGATAAAATTATTGAGCGCGGATCGGAAACAAACCTCGACGGAGAGCTAACTTCTTATTTTAGCTATCTTGAGGCCTATGTTGAAGGAAAAGAATAACAATGGAAAAAGGAAATAAGAAGATTATCAGAGGATGGGTGTTCTACGATTGGGCGAATTCCGTCTACAATCTGGTAATTTCTTCGGCAATTTTTCCGATTTTCTTTGAGTCCATGACCCGAAAGGCTTACATCGTTCGCAGAGCGGAAGAGCTTGGGATAAGTGAGGATAAAGTGGTTGCTCGAACGGAAGATATTACTTCATTCTTCTTTGGTTTTGAGATGTCGAGTGCCGTGTTGTATTCGTATGTTTTGTCAGCTTCGTTTTTAGTCGTTTCTATTTTGTCTCCAATCCTTTCTGGAATTGCCGATTATTCGGGGATGAAGAAATTCTTCATGCAGCTGTTTTGTTACATCGGAGCGGCTTCATGTGTCGGGTTGGCATTTTTTGACCCTGGAAATATGGAGTTAAGCATGACGCCCTTCTTTCTGGCAAGTATTGGGTTCTGGGGAAGTTTGGTCTTCTATAATTCGTTCTTACCTGAAATTGCAGAACGAAAGGATCACGACCGTATCTCGGCACGTGGTTTCTCAATGGGGTACATTGGAAGTATGGTCTTGCTCATCATCTGTTTGGTGTGGATTCAAGTTTTCCATGGTGACCCAAGATATGCATTCGCATTAGTGGGGATTTGGTGGGTTGGTTTTAGTCAAATTACCTACCGAGTTTTACCTAAAAATGTTTACAATAAGAAGGTAGATAAAGGTATTATCAAGAAAGGACTGTTAGAGTTGAAGATGGTTTTTAAGGAGTTCAAAAAGATCAAGGAACTCAAGCGATACATAGCATCTTTTTTCTTTTTCAATACGGGGGTTCAAACGGTAATGCTCATGGCCACCCTGTATGCTTCACGAGAAATATTTCAAATTCCACCAGCGTTGAAGGTAACGATGACACAAGCAGAAATCGACGCGCATGATGCTGAAGCGGGAACGGGATTGATTGTCGCGATTTTACTCATTCAGATTTTAGGTGCACTAGGAGCATTTCTGATCTCTCGTTTATCCGAAAGAATTGGAAACTTAAAAGCATTAACAATCGTTGTATTCTTCTGGATTCCTCTGTGCGTATTCGCCTATTTCATTCCTGTGGGAGGGCATCTTCAATTCTACTTCCTAGCTTCAGGTGTTGGGGTAGTAATGGGAGGAGTACAGTCATTGAGTCGTTCTACGTACGCCAAACTTTTACCGGATACGCAAGATCACGCGAGTTACTTCTCATTTTACGATGTTACAGAAAAGATTGGAATCGTCTTCGGAACTTTCTTCTTCGGGTTCATGGAATATCTCATGGATGATATCCGAGCGTCGATCTTATCCATTATTTTCTTCTTCGTTGTTGGGTTGTTGCTCATTTTCCGAGTACCGAAGACGGATGCCGTTGCGGCACAAGTAACTTCTTGAAGGAGATTTTTTTAACTTTGCTTCATAACTATTTAAACGAATCGCTATTATGGAAATGCAAGAACCTGGAAAAACACGTGCCATTGTCGCACATTTAACATTAATCGGTTGGATAATCGCATTGGTGCAAAACGGATCGGATAAGAATGAAGACGCAAGTTTTTACATTCGTCAAATGCTTGGATTGTTTATTTTGGGAATTGGAATACAAATTGTTTCCATGATTTTTGCCTTCGTTCCATTCCTAGGAATATTAATTTACTTCATCGCGATGTTTGCTATGCTTGGAGTGGTTGGGTTATGGGTGTATAGCCTTGTAAGTGCAATCAACGGCAAAAAAGAACCAACTCCATTCATCGGAGGTCACTTCCAAAAATGGTTCTCTGGAATGTAGAATAGAAGAACGATTAAAGATTGAAAATGCTTTAATTGAAAGAGAGAAAATAATACAAACTAAAAATGCCGCTCATCGAGCGGCATTTTTAGTTTTTCAATCTTTCGTTATTTAATTATTTCTTGTAGAAAGGCAACTTTACAATCTTCGCCTTTACAGGTTTTTTACGAATTTCAATCATGATTTCCGTATCAAGATCTTTATGCGCGATATCAACATATCCCAAACCAATTCCAATGTTCATGGAAGGAGACATCGTTCCAGATGTTACGCGACCAATGTTATTTCCGTCAGCATCCAAAATAGGGTAGTCGTGACGTGGAATTCCACGCTCTACCATTTCAAACGCAACCAATTTCTTCGTGATACCTTCTTCTTTTTGCTTCGCAAGGAAGTCCTTATCAACGAAATCTTCTTTCGCCAATTTTGTAATCCATCCCAATCCTGCTTCTAATGGAGAGGTTGTATCATCGATGTCGTTTCCGTACAAGCAGAACCCCATTTCCAAACGAAGTGTGTCACGAGCAGCCAAACCAATCGGCTTGATTCCGAAATCAGCTCCTGCTTCCATTACTTTGTCCCAGATTTGCTCCACTTGATCGTTCTTACAGTAAATTTCGAATCCTCCACTTCCTGTATAACCAGTTGCGGAAATAATCGTGTGATCAATTCCTGCAAAATCAGCTACCTCAAAATGGTAGTATTTAATCGCTGAAAGATCAATAGAAGACAATGATTGCATTGCTTCAACTGCTTTGGGGCCTTGAATGGCCAATAACGAATAATCATCTGATAGATTTCTCATTTCAGCTCCCATCGAATTGTGAGCATCAATCCAATTCCAATCTTTCTCGATGTTGGACGCGTTTACCACCAAAAGGTATTTCTCTTCTTCCAAACAGTAAATGATCAAATCATCAACAATTCCACCTTTTCCGTTCGGCATGCAGCTATATTGAGCCCGTCCTTTCGATAATACTGAAGCATCGTTACTCGTTACTTGCTGAATCAACGCGAGAGCATTTGGACCTGTAATCAAAAATTCTCCCATGTGAGATACGTCAAAAACGCCAACAGCATTTCGAACCGTTTCGTGTTCCACCTTCACACCTTCGTATTGAACAGGCATATCAAATCCTGCAAACGGGACCATTTTCGCACCGAGTGCCTCGTGTTTATCGTTGAGTTGTATTTTTCTCATGAGATTAATTTTTGCCAAAAATAGCACTATTGAAGAAACGATGTTTTATCGAGCAAAATTTTCACGATTTATTCTTCATTTGTGGAAATCATTTTTGCGAGCTCTTCTCCAACGAGTGAACCAATGGCAACGCCCATACCTCCTAATCGAATGCCGCAATACACCGAAGGTGAGATGTGTTTGATGATCGGCTTCTTAACTGACCCAACGCCCATGATGCCTGCCCAGGAATGATCAACTTCGTAAGCCGTTTTGGGTAGAATTACCTCGCTTAAAATTTCGTGTAATGCATGCATGATTCTTTCCGAAGTGGCAATCGTGGAGGTTTTTTCTTCTTCAAAAGCAAGGTTTCGTCCTCCACCAAACAGAATTCGATTGTCGATGTTGCGAAAATAGAAGTAGCCTTTTTGATAATGGAATGTGCCATTTATTTTCAATCCTTCGATGGGCTTGGTAATGAGCACTTGTGCTCGGGCAGGTTCAACATCTTCTTTCAATAAATGACGTGCAAATCCGTTGGTGCACACCGCAACCTTTTGACTCTCAATTGAACCTAAATGAGTGTGCAAAACCGCTCCGTTTTCTTTCTCATGAATCGAATCGACTTCACATCCAAAAAGAACACGAATTCCTGTGGAAACAACCAGTTGATGAAACCGCGTCATCATCGAACCGGTATCAATTTGACCTTCCAACCGATTGTAAATACTCGTTTCGATGTGATTGAATCCGAATTGTTGCTGGACGTCCGAATCGATGCTGAAAACGTTTCGTTCTCCCGTTATTTCCTCCAACTGTTCATTGTAGTAAGTGATTTGGGGCGAAACGGCCTCAAAAGTATCCATCTCGGATTCCGTGAACAAATCCCAGGAACCATTCATATGAAGCTTTAAATCCTTATCCCCAATTCGGTTCCTCAGCGCTTGCAATCCTTTCCAACGTAACTCAACGGTTTTCCAAACGGTATCTTCACCAAAAGACTGAATATCGTCATAGATTTCCGATGCACTTCCGAAACAGGCGAACCCTGCATTCTTCGTGCTAGCGCCACTGGGCAATAGTCCGCGTTCTACAACTAGTATTTTCGCTGTTGGATTGTTCTCTTGGAAGGCAAGAGCAGTGCTGTATCCAACGATTCCAGCTCCAACAATTACAAGGTCAATTTCTTCCAAAATCTCCTTACGCTCCCAGTAACTCCATTGATTGGTCTTTAACATAGTGCCGAATGAACTATTTTAGCGATATTTGTATAAATGTGATTCAAATTTAAACCAAATCTGTAACTGGTTGTACAGGCTTACGTTTAAATGCTAAAGTATGAAGTATTTTATTGTCGGAATTTTATTGTTTTTGAGCTCATTCGTATGGTCTCAGAGCATTACCTTTTCTTTTCGCGGAAGAATTGAAAACCTTGATTTGGGTAAAAATGAGGGAGGAGTAACAGTTGCAATCGTTCAAAATGGCAGTACAATTGCTTCATCTAGTACCTCCTCGAATGGAAAATATACACTAAAGGGAGATGTGAATTACTCGTCTCCGTTTGATGTAGTATTCTCAAAAGCAGGTTTCGTATCAAAGAAAGTAAATTTCGATTTCTCTAGCCTGAATGAGGAAGACACACCAGCTTCAGCAGAATACGCTCCAGTCGACGATTTGTCAATGTCGATATTTAAGGAACGTGAAACAGCCGATTTTTCATTTTTGGATTCTGAACCTGTGGCGAAGTTCGCATGGGATAATCGGAAATTAGCTCCCAACCTTGATAATGCACAAGCATCGCGCATGCGAAACAAGATCGATGCATTGTTGAAAGAAGCCGAAAATGCGGCGGAAAAGCTCGAAGCAGATTACCAAGCGGCGATTAAAGCGGGAGATGATGCCTTTGCTGCAGAAAAATACGAAGAAGCATTGGCTAAATTCGAGGAGGCCTTGACGTACAAACCGTCTGAAAAATATCCAAACGATAAGATTTTGGAACTCGACGCCCTCATTGCGGCACAAAGAGATCAGGAATTAGCCGAAAAACAAGCAAATCAAGAATACTTCAATTTGATCGAAGCAGCAGATAACTTAAGAGATGCTGGAGATATAGAAAAAGCGATCACAAAATACAATGAAGCTTCATCGATGCGCCCAGAAGAGCAATATCCCAAGGATCAGGCAGCAACATTGCAAGATCAATTGGATAAAGAAGCGGAAGCGAAAGCCAATGAAGAAGCCTATCAGGCGGCTATCAAGGCGGGAGATGTCTTTATGAAGCAAAATAGTTTGCGTCCTGCGAGAGATAAGTTCGAAGCGGCAAGTAAGCTAAAACCAGAGGAATCTTATCCAAAAGAAAAACTCAAGGAAATTGAGGAGAAAATGGCTGAACTGGAAGAACGGGAGGCCAAAAAAGCGAAGTACGAAGCAGCGATCGAAGAAGCAGATAAAGCCTACGATGCAGAAGACTATCAAGCAGCGAAGGATAAATATGAGGAGGCATTAACCTTTGAAAGTGCATCTACTTACGCAAAGGGAAGAATTGAGATGTGTAATGAGGAACTCGCAAACTCGCAAGCTGAGGCGGAGCGTTTGGCGAAGATTCAGGAGCTTCTCGATAAAGGAAATGCAGATCTTGAAGCATCGAAATATGAGGATGCTGTGACTGCGTTTACCGAAGTACTTACCTTGGACGCTAGCAATGCCGAAGCAACGGCTAAACTGGCTGAAGCACAAAAGAAAATCGAAGAGCTCGCGAATGAAGCAGAGCGCGAAAAGCAATATGCGGCATTCATTGAAGAAGGTGATCAGGCAAATACGGCTGAGAAGTTGGAGGATGCGCTGTCTAAATACGAGGCAGCAAAGGCATTGAAGGATACACCTGAGGTAAACGATAAAATCGAAGCTGTTCAGGACGCCATTAATCTTGCAAAAGCACAAGCAGACAAAGAAGCAAACTACAATGCGCTTATTACTGAAGCGGAAGCGAAGTTCGCAACAGAAGATCTACAAGGTGCGATTGATAAATACAACGAAGCAAGTGCAGTAGATCCTTCACAATCCGAGCCAGCAGAAAAAATAGCGGAAATTCAAGCAATGCTCGATGAACAGGCTGCAAATGCGGCCAAAGAAGAGCAATTTTCTGCGCTCATGAAACAGGGGAACGATTTGCTGGCAGCGAACGATTTAGAGAATGCAAAATCGAAATTTCAAGAAGCTCAAAAGGTGAACCCTTCAAGCACGGAGCCACAAGTGAAAATTGATGAAATTGACACATTGATTGCTCAAAATGCTGAAGAGCAAGCGAAAAATGAGGCGTTTGCTGCACTCATGAAGGAAGGGAATGATTTGATGGCAGCGGACAATTTGGACCAAGCAAAGTCAAAGTTTCAAGAAGCCCTAACAGTTGATCCTTCACGTACAGAGCCACAAGCAAAACTCGACGAAATTGAGGCGTTGATCGTTGAAAGGGCTGCAAATGAAGCGGAGCAAGAAAGACAAGAAGAGTTGACGGCTGCGATTGATGCAGCGGACAATTTCTTCAATGAAGCAAAGTGGGACGATTCAAAAGAAAAGTATCGCGAAGCATTGGCAATTGATCCAAACAATCAATACGCAAAAGATCGAATTAGCCAGATCGACATCAAAGTGGAAGAAGAAAGAGTTCGTCAACAAGTTGAGCTGTTATTGGCGGATGCAAAATCACTTCGCGAGAGCGATAAATTGGAAGATGCGCGCTCAAAGTATCAGGAAGTTTTGGCATTTGATCCTTCAAATCAGGAAGCAACTGCGCAAATTGATGAAATCAATGCAGCATTAGCAGCGATGCAAAACGAAGAGCAAAAAGAAGAAGCATTTGCGGTATTGAAAGAAGAAGGAATGCAATTGCTTCAAGACGAAAAATTGCAGGAAGCGAAACAAAAATTAAATGAAGCGCTTTCCTACAAAGAAGATGCTGAAGTAAAGCAAACGATTCAGGAAATTGATGATCTGATTGCCGAGAAAGCGAAGGCTGAAGCCTTGGCTCTGGAGCAAGCAGAGTTGGATGCAAAATACGATGGCTTTATTCAAGATGCCGAAGCGAAGGAAACGAGTAAGAATTATGCCGCAGCAATTTCTGCCTACAAGAAAGCGGGAGAGGTAAAACCAGAAGAGGCTTTGCCTAAGCAGAAAGTGGAGGAGTTGACAGCATTACTTGCCGAGCAACAGACGAACGCATCTCAAAATGAGAAATACGACAACTTCATCGCAGAGGCGGCATCATTTGAAGAAAATGGCGATTTGGAATCAGCGATTGCTTCTTACGAGAAAGCAAAAGGGGTGAGGCCAGAAGAAGAGTTGCCGAAATCAAAGATCGCGGAACTTCAGGCGAAAATTGAATCGGATGCAGCACGTCAAGCTGAAATTGATCAGGAGTATCAAGAGGCAATGGATCGTGGCGAGCAGTTGATGGCCAGTGAAAATTATTTGGAGGCTATTAACGCATTCAATGAAGCGCTTGCCCTGAAACCTACGGAATCATTGCCAAAGGAAAGAGCTGCAGCAGCAGAGGAGGCAGAGCGCAAGAAAGGTGATGGAAATGCAGTTTACGAGAAAATTCTTGCAGCAGCAGAGGGGAAACTTGAAAGCGGTGACTACGATAAAGCGGAGGAGTTAATTGGTAGAGCAAAACAATTGAAACCTGAAGATGAACGCCCACAAGAATTGCTGAAACGTGTTGAGGAACTTCGTGCGAAGGACAATAAATATGCTAATCTCATGGCTTCGGGGGATGCTGAGGCTGGAAACAAAAACTACAAAGAAGCGATTGCCGCCTACAAAAAAGCAAAATCGTTGAAACCTTCGGAGTCACTTCCAGGAGAGAAAATCGAGGAAATGAATCGTTTGTTAGAGGATGCCTCTTCCGAAACGCAGAAGGAGGAGTTGTATACTTCGTACATGCAGAAAGGACAAGCGGCGACAACCGGAGATAAATTCCAAGAGGCGCTAGGGCACTATCAAAATGCTCTTTCGGTGAAGCCTGGAGATCAAGAAGCGCAAGACAAACTGAATGAGATCCAACAAATTCTGGATGATATTGCCAATGCTACGGAGGAAAAGCAGGAGAAAAAAGCCAAATTCGACGCATTGATCAAGGAAGGTGAGAAGCTGTTTGCAGAAGAAAAATATTTAGAAGCAAAAGATAAATTCGATGCGGCATTAACGGTTGATCCTTACAGCAGTTTCGCAAAGGAAAAGAGCGATGAAAGCGCCAAATTAGCGGAAGCTGTTGGACGAGAAGAAGCAGAGAAACAATACCAGAAATTATTGAAGGTTGCGGACAAGAGTTTTGACGACGAGGATTGGGATAAAGCGAAAGACTACTACAACCGCGCTTCTGGAATGCGTAAGTCTGATCCTTATCCGAAAAAACGATTGGAGGAAATCGAATTGATTTTGAACCCACCTGTTGCTCAATCTGCAAATTTAGAGCCGCTCGGAGAGGCATACGACGGATCGATTGAGGATGGAAGTTTCATCTTGATTCAGTCGGAAGAAACAAGAAAGAGAAGCAAAGGATTGAAGATTAAAGCGGAATTGGATAAAGCCAACGCATCGCAGTCGGGTATTGCAGCAGCGAATCAAAACGAACGCCTGGATACACAAAATGAAATTTATGCCATTTGGGAAAAAGTAGCTGTGTCAACAGATGGAGCGAATGATTCTCGTGAGGAAACGATTCAGAAATTGCGCAATGCAGAGGAAACGCGTGAGACACGAGCAGCTCAAGATGCCGCGTTTGAAAAAGGAGATAACCTTTCGGCTCAGGAGAAAATGAATCTTGCGAAAGGGGAAACGGTCTTGAGTTACATGGAAGGCGAAGATCGTCGTAAAGCTAGCGTTGAAAAAGTGAAGGGAATTCAAGTAGCGCATCAAGAAGATTTATACCGCCAGGGTGAGCAATACACTCAACGCAAATACGATACGGACTTAGCGATGGACCAAATTGTGATTGACGTGGAAGCTGAGCAGAAAGACGATTACGCAGAACGTCTTGAGATTGAGCGTAAGGTGGATAAGGCAGCTGATGAAACAACTGGAATTTATCAATCGATCTCTGATAACCGATACGATGCATCTCAAAAAGAGAAGGCAAGAATTGTTCAGATCGAATCGCAACTAAGTTCGAAGGCTACAGAAGATGCGAAGGTAGCGAAGGACAACAATGAGGAAGTAAGAGGTGTCCGCGAAGATGTAGACGCAGTAGCTTTGGCTTACATGCAACAGAATGATGAGCAGGGCAAAAAAGTGGATGCGCAAATTGCTGAAGTAGAAAGAAGGGTAATTAGCGACAATACAGGATTCGATAAAGTTCGCAAGGAAGCAAATGATCGATTGAAAGATATCCAGTCTGAAAAGGTCGCAAGTGATATCGAAGCTTCGGAAGGGCAGACAGAAAAATACCGTGCTAATAAAGAATTGCTTTCGGAAGAAGAGAGAAAGCGTAAAGACGCTGGAGAGAAAGCAGATGTAGCGATGAGCAATAAAATTGCCTATGTAAAGGCAAAAGATGAGGAAGCAAGATCTAAAGCCTCGCAGGGACAGTTGTCGGATGATGCCGAGCGTCTCAATGCACGTCAAAAGATTGTGAATCAGGAAATCGCGAAGTCTGCAAAAACAGATGAGTTGAAAGAAGCAACGGAAGACAATACGGAAAGCATCAAGGATGTTCAAAAGGCGAGCGCAGCGAAAGCAACGGCTGAAGGTCGAGCGCAACGCGATAAAAACTTGGATGCACAACAAAGCTTGAACAAAATAGAAACAGGGAAGCCGAAAAAGGTGAAAATCGCAAATGAACTCGGTCAGGAATATCCAGAAGGTGTAACGCAGGAAATGTTTACTAGAAAGGATGAAGCTGGGTTGGTGACAACGGTAATCACACGACGAATTGTAGTAATCGACGGTCATGCAGATGTATATGTTCGAACAGAAACAAAGAATGGTATTACGTATTCGAAAAACAGCAAACCAAGCCTCAGTCATGTTTGGAACAGTGAAACACAAGGTCCGCATTTGGAGCGTCATTATTAGTGGTGCAGTCGTCTTTGCTGGGTGTAGTTCAACTTCATCAGAGCAAGATCAACAAGTAAAAACGGCGCACGTTTTTCATGGAGAGACGCAAGGAACAACTTATGAAATTATCATCGCTGATGCAGAGGTACATTTTTCAGGAAGTGAAATTGATTCATTGCTAGCAGCGTTCGACGCTTCACTATCCACATATATTCCGAGTTCAAAAATTAGTCAGCTGAATGCTGGGGAAGCATACACACAGGTAGTCGATCCATCTGGATTTTTTAAAACCTGTTATCAGAATAGCAAAAAGGTATTTGATTTAACGGATGGAGCATTCGATCCTTCTGTTTTTCCGCTTGTGAAAGGCTGGGGATTTATGGATAATCTCGAATCGCCTCTATCGCAAAATGAAGTAGATTCGATACTTGCGTTCATTGGACTCGATGGACATCATACAATTAGTTTTGAGGGGGATTCCATTCTGTTGACAAAGTCTGAAACGGCTTTTCAATTGGATTTCAATGCGATTGCGCAAGGCTATTCGGTGGATATACTCGCGGATTTTTTACGTTCCCGTGGACAGGAAAATTTCTACGTTGAAATTGGTGGAGAATTGTTTTTAGAAGGAAAAAATAGAGAGGGTGTAGATTGGCGAATTGGAATCGATACACCAATTGATCACAGTGCTAATCACGATGTTGAGAATATCATTTCCATTTCCAATGCTGCCGTAGCAACAAGTGGTAGTTACCGAAAATTCTACGAGAAAGATGGCAAGCGATATGCTCATTTTTTGAATCCTAAAACAGGATATCCCGTTCAACATTCCTTGCTGAGTGCAACCGTTATTGCACCAACATGTGCTGATGCAGATGCTTACGCTACGGCGTTTATGGTGATGGGGACGCAAAAAACGATTGAATTCGTTGAAGCTCACCCAGAGTTGAAGATAGCTGTTTACCTCTTGGAAGCAGATGATACGGGCGAGTACACGCGAACCATGAGTGGTGGCTTCGAATCGTACTTGGCCGAGTAAATTTTATCCTCAATCGGATTGTACCAGAGCTTTTCAGCGTCAATTTCAATAGCAAATGCAGGTTTTCAGCATGATTCTGTGGGAAAATCATCCCAAATGAGAGCAAACGCCCCTATTTTTCATGTACATTCACCAAAATAGAAAAGATGAAAAATAACCCGATCCTTAAAGTCATTCTACTCGTAGCATCGCTCGTTTTGGGCGGACTGATCATTGCGTATTATTGGGGTGTCGAATCGGAACTAGCAATGTCCAAGGTGCCAATGCACGTTATGGTGTACGCGCTCGTGTATATTTTGGCTCAAATCGCAAGAAGATATCTGATGTATGGAAAACATTGGTGGGATTGGTTCTACTACATCGCACTCATAGCAATGTTAATCCCCATCTTCTTTTCTACACCAGAAAGAACGGAAATGTTTAACTACCTCACAGATTTTGGAACCTTTTTCTTTGTGATTCCAGTTATTTTGGACGGTGTTGAACTCATGAAAAAAGACGAAATCGAATGAATGTACATTTTATAGCCATCGGAGGAAGTGCCATGCACAATTTGGCAATAGCATTGTCTCGAAAAGGAGCTAACGTTACCGGATCGGATGATGAAATTTTT
>PDWJ01003550.1_pt1 | contig 16592 bp, 27 predicted proteins | sample 1430881 | NCBI WGS metagenome assembly PDWJ01 (sample SAMN01162460, study PRJNA174530) | Oral metagenome, whole genome shotgun sequencing project. | biome: Marine environment; feature: Marine mammal; material: Swab sample of the gingival sulcus; isolation source: swab sample of gingival sulcus... | reverse complement strand
CAACTTAATCTCGAAACGCTTTATTGGGGTTGCCGGTTTTGGGGCAGGGGGTACTTTTCAACCACCAACGGCGCCATCACCGAAGATATCGTACTTCAGTACCTGGAAAACCACATCACTGATCCTACTGGCGCCGGTCTTTGAGGCGGGCGAAGCTGTTCTCGCTCTTATGGCGCTTGCGATAGCGGGCCTTATCGTGCGGGATCGGGACCTTGCGGCTTTTCCGGGATGGGATGCAGGGCTTGATCCCCTTGTTTTCAAGGGCTTCGCGATACCAATCTGCATCGTAACCCCGATCCGCCAGTATGTATATGGCGGGCGGTAGAGCGTCCAGCAGCGCCCGTACGCCGATGTAGTCGCTGCGTTGCCCAGCAGTCAGGAACAACCGCAGCGAGCGACCAGCCACGTCGGTGACCGCGTGCAGCTTCGAGTTCATGCCACCTTTGGTTCGGCCAATCAGGCGGCCACGCCCCCTTTTTTCAACCCTAGGCTGGAGGCCGTGCGGTGCATCTTGAGGTGGGTCGCATCAATCATAAGCGTGTCTGTGTCGTCGCCCTGATCGGGCAGTTCCAGAAGCATCCGAGCGAAGATCCCCTTTTCGCTCCAACGCTTCCACCGGCTGTACAGCGTCTTGTGCGGACCGTACTCGGCAGGTGCATCACACCAGCGCAAGCCATTGTGATTAATTAAAATAATGCCGCTCAACACCCGTTTTTCATCCACACGGGGTTTGCCATGAGACTTCGGAAAAAAGGGCTCAAGCTTGGCCATCTGCGCATCGCTCAACCAGTAAAGATCACTCGTGTCACCGATCCGTTTTGAGGAGCCGTGAATCATGCCAAGCGGGAGAAATCAATGCATCCTGACCCTAGATACATCTCCGCTACGCGGTCGTACAGGTGTTGTCGGTGATTATTTGCCTTTGGCCATCGGCTCCCCAAAACACATCACCCGTAGTTGTATCCAAATACAATCGGTGCGCTACGGTCGATCCACCACAATACATGAAATATGTCGGGCTTAACGTGAATGCCATGGACCTAACCCAACCACCGTTTTCAATAAATTCTGCCTCTGTGCAGGTTCCCGTTGCCAAAAGCTCTGCCGCAGCACGGGCAAAAACCTCGTGATATTCATCGAGAGCGTCTGAGCTTGCTATCAATCGCTGCACCGCCGCAGCCCGAGCGTCGGCTTCCCTTTGCTCGGCGGCTATCTGTGCAGCTCGGCAGGCAGCCTCCGTTGCTGCGGCCTCGCGCTGGGCTTGCAACTCGGCCTCGCGCCGACGAATCTCTCTTTGATATTCATCAGGCCGAAGTACCCGCAAATCCGCCAGCCAGCGCTCATCATCAAATTCAGCCAGTTCCGACAAAAAGGTGTCGGGGTCGGTTTGACAAAGGGCTGCCCATCGCTCTTCCCTCTGCTGATTAAACACGTATCCGCCCTAAACAAGAACAGCGCTGCCTTTCCTCAATGCCGGAAGTGCGGGAGACCCCAACCCGTAACCACGGTGAAGACAAATATGCAGAATAGAAGCGCGGCAATGATTATCTGAGTGTCCACGTTTTTCCGCTGTATCAGGTGCAACACGAAACCAAAGGCGATGAGTTCCAAAATCACAATCTGGGAACATTCAAATGCCCTTAAAACGGTTGTTCCCTTCTTCTTTTAATCACTGCTTCTCATAATTGCTCCTCTACTAATACTAACGAAATCGGCCACCAGAGTTTCCTCTGGCAGCCGGGGAGTTCGTAAGCCGCACGAAGACGACCGCCATGGCCTTTAGGCAAGCCCTGGACATACGCCACAGCCCCCCACCATAGGGTTCGAGGATTCCGAAGGTGTTGATTCCAGTGCTAAATTTTCGGAGTTGGTGGAGAAGAATGGTGCCGGTGATAGGACTCGAACCTACGACCCCATCATTACGAATGATCAGGGGAAGCGGCTAACTACGTTGTTTTCAAAGTATTTTTCGCGGCATCAGATTTGCGTTGCAAGGATTTAACAAGGATGATGCGGAAACGCGTTCGAGCGGCCGCATACCGCCCAACTTACTTTATTTCGACGCCCTCAAGCGGAACATACCACTGACAAGCGTCATGCAATCCCCTTTTCTGACCACCTGAGAAACGGTTCGGTCGTGGGTTTCCCCACACCTCCCCGTGGTAGGGGTTTTCAGGAATCGGGTCGTAGCCAATCCATAAATTCAAAGCTCGAGCCGCACTTGCCAAAAAGGATACCGAACCCGTGAAAACTGGCGTTGTGACATACTCTTGCGGGTCGAGTTCATCCGCTACAATTTTCGCTTCAACATCTACAGACATACCCCCATTGACGCCCGAAGACGGTGAAAACGCCTTCGAGGAAACACGGCTACAACCGCGGTTATCGTCCCTGACGACATGCTGAACGGGATTAATACGTCGAATTATGGTCTGGTCAGGTGAAATATCATCTTCGTCGTATGGCTCTGCCGACAAATGCCTTAGTTCCCCACCTGTTGTAGACCTATACGCTCCTCGCCCAGACCCTCAATCCAGCTGGCCAGTTCTGAGAAGTCGGTTTGAATCTCGATCTCTTCGTCTAAATCTGTTTCGTGGTCAAAACGTGTAGCGACGACCGAATAGGGACCAAGCACATCGACCTCCACGTCAAAGCCGTTCATATGCCACTCAAGTTGCAATGTGCCATCGGCACCCGGAACAAGCTGTGGGGGCGGTACGTTTGCGACGCACAGACGCTCAATCAGGTTAGCGGCGAACTGGGCACAGTTAAAAGAGACGGGTTGACCGTCATACCCATCCCAGCCGCGAGGAAGCGAAGTCAGCACGTCAAAGCGGTCTTCCAACTCTTGAATCCACCAAGAGTTCGGATTGGACACGCGCACCCTCGTCGCCCGGAAGGACAGGCTAGAAACATTTCCGTTTCCAGAGCGATAGTTCGCGATCTCATCTTGATAAACAGAGCTTTTCAATACTGCGACATTCATTGAACTATTCCCCATTTCTTATGAGCGCGTTTGGTTGTTATCGTCCCAAAACGAGTGACGATTGCCTCTCGCCCACGGACAAGAAAATCCATTGCGGAATTTATATCATTCCCCCGTGGCTTTCCCTTGTACGTAAGCGACAACCTTAGCGCTTTTCTTTTACCATCTACTGTAAAAACTGATTGAATTTCATGTCTTAGCCGAGCGAACGGCCTATTCTCTTCGTCGTTGATAACTTCACTGAAACTCAGGTTTAAACCTTCGACGTTCAACTGCAAGCCATTCCACAGACTCAACCAATCACCAGATTCAGCGAAATCATCAACAGGAATAATGTTGATGTAAGACACTTCGGCCTGATTAATGTCCGGCTGGTAGGAAAACTCACTCACAAAATGACTGGCCAGTTTTTGCAAGTTGTTTGCAAACGCCTCTGCGAGTCCCTCAAAGCGTGGGTAAGGCTGAGGATTCGGGTGTCTACGCCAATTTGCAAGCAACCGATCCGATTGGAATTGCAGCAAGTGGTTTTCGTCGTCGGACATAAACCACAGACGGCTTCCAACAGGCGGTGCACCCACATGGATTCTTGGACCGGCATCAATGTTCGAGCCACCAAAGGTTTCGAACTGAGTCTCTATCATTGGTTGCTCAGCAACCTTGGGAAACTCAGGCTGAAACAGTTCCCAAATCCGCAACGAGTGAACCGAATTATACCCAGGAACAGGCGCGAACTGCACACCTATTACCACCTCATCCAACGGCGGATCGGTGAAGTCTGGAAGGTGTTCTGGTCGCTTCATAAAAAAACCTCTTGGTGTACATTTAGCGAAGCAAGATTCGTGTTGCCAGTGCTATTTGCAATTTTTTTAACAAAAATGCTTGACTCTTCCCTTGCGATGAGTCCGCGCACGACTCACTATTTTAAGAAATAGCTGATTGACCTATTCATGGTGCCGCATGAGGGACTTGAACCCCCGACCCATCGCTTACGAAGCGATTGCTCTACCAGCTGAGCTAATGCGGCAGCGACACGTCGTTTAAACGCGTCACTCCCCATTGTCCAGTGTCCTGACTGACTGATTGCGGCCTGCACGTTTGCGGGCAGCATGATGCGGAAACGCGATTTCGACCCTCAATCTCCGGTTGAGCACATTCTTTTTGGACAATAATGTGTTGCTATATCGCAACTATATGTTGCCGATCAGCAACGGAGAGAATTGACATGACTCACTATGCCGACAACGCCGCTGGCCGCATTTCCTCGTTTGATGGCCTGTCCAAAGCCGAACTCAATCAACAACTGCAAAACCCACTGCCCGCGTCGAAACTCAAGAAAACGTCCAAGGGCGACCTGCTCGCGCTGGTTGAGGCAGAACAGAATCCTGCACCCAAGCCCACGAAACCGCGCGTCCTTGAGGCGCGTGTGATGTGTGAGGCCGCAACTAAACTCGACGATGTGACCCCCTTTAAGAAAGGGACCAAGAAGGAAATCCTCGCGTCCGCACTCGTCGGCGGCGCAACCATTGATGAACTGATGGCCGCAACAGGATGGTCCAAAGACACCGTCACGTCGGCATTCGGATGGGACATTAGGAACAACGGCTTCGGCGTCGAACGTCGCGCAGATCAAACCTATCACCTGCTGTTCCCCAAAGGCGTCAAGACTCTGCCCGTCATGGCGTCACGGTCTGCGGACAATGCTCAGAAAGCTATGGTGGCTGCCTGCTCGTAGGCGCCCAAACGAATTGGGGGCGCGAATGCTGCAACATTCACGCCCCTGATAAACGCCCGAGTGATCGGGCACCTACCTTCAACAACGGAAATATATGATGAAACTACACAATTTTCAACACGATGCCCGTGTGCGGCGTCAAATCCTCGATACGCTCGGCGACGTGATCGCGTGCTTCGCGCTGTTTGCCACAACGTACCTCACATTCATGTTCATCTACGCGATGGGAGGTGGCCAGTGAACGCCCTGCTACATTTCATCCGTGACGAGTCAGGCTCGGTCTCGGTCGAGGCATGTATTTGGTTCGCGGGCTTGGTTGGCCTCGGCTCAATGGTCGGCAATCGAATTGTTGTACCTCTGATCGAGCGTGGCCGCGAACAAGCCGCGCTGAACCAAGAGACAATCGACCTGATCCAACAGGCCGCCGTCGTCTGCACAGGAGGCGTCTGAGATGTACTCAATCGGATTGACCTCATTTCTGTTCCTCGGCGTCTTTGCGGCTGTTGGCCCAGACACCGTGATCGCGCCGACGCAATGGGTCGTCGCGGGCATCACTTCGAAACAGCAACTCGAGCCGGTTCAGGTCGCCTGCAAGGCGCACCTGACAAGCCTCATTGAGGGAGGTTCGTGAATGCGTGACGGTGGGGACTTCGAACGCCTGTTCGACAACACGGACAAGCTGCTGACCGCAAAACAGCGTCGCGTCGCCGCGATTGACGCGAACCCGCGTATGGCGTGGGTCGTTCAGATCGCGACTGACGGGTATGGGACGACCGAACTGCAATTCGATGTATCCCCAGACTTTGCGACCATCCAGCAAGCCGCGCGGGCGCAGGGCGTCCTCGGCTATGTTCGCATCCTCGGAATCACAGCAACGGTGGTGAAAGAACGCCCCCTGTTGCTGACGCCGTGGATGATCAAACGCAAACGCGCATGACGACGAGGCGCGCCTATCTGGGCGCGCCTCACACGCATCATCTTATCATCGGAGAGAAGAATGACTCGATTTCTAACTGCGCCAGCTTGGTTGATTCCAGCCGAGGGAGAGCGCGCATGACCGCCCACGTCGTAGAGTCGGGGCACGTCTATGTCCTGCAAGATTTGGCACGCCCCGGATTCTCCAAGGTTGGCAAGACCACACGTGACCCAGAAGTCCGAGCCCGTGAATTGTCCACGGGCGCACCCCTCGGTCTGAAAGTGTTCGCATCTTTCCCAGTGGCCGACGTTCACTCAGCCGAACAGCACGCGCACAAGATTCTAAAGAAGTGGCGCGTATCCAAGGGCAACGAATGGTTCAGTTTGCCCCCTCACGAGGCGGCTGAGCGTTTGCAGGGGCCGCAACCGAAGCGTCGCCGCAACCTGACGTTCTGGCGTATCGTGCGCGGAGTCGTCGAAGGAATTGGTTGGCTAGGGTTGATCCTGGCTATCGTAGGCGCGTTCGTCGCGTAACCTACAATTCCTGAGACAGTGCGGCGGGCGACCTGTTGGTCGCCCGTTTGTCGTTTCACCACGGCGTCGAAAAGCGCGTCACACAGCGACATTTTCGGTCAGCCGGGTATGAGCGTGGGCAAATACGCCTTGCACCGCGTCACGCGCGAGAAAAACGCGGTCGCTCGTCGATTTCATCGGGCAACTGCGGGCGCGGTTGTACTCAGCTCAACGAGATCGGGCGTTTTAGTACGGAATCTCGTCCGTATACTCCTCGTCGTCACTCCCAAAAAGCGGCTTACCGTCATCCACATAATTCGTGGGCGGGTTCGGCTCAAAGGGCGGATCAACTTCGTCGCGCAACTGCTGCGGAACGTCCATGCCGATTGCGATGGCCTCCGAGATCAAGGTCAATCTGCGCTTCGCCGTTTTTTCGGCTTGGGCTGTTTCGTTGGGAAACAAGCTACCAAACCCTTCATCCCGCAGAAGCTGATTAAACGCCTCCGCAATCTTTTTGCGGCGTTGATGCTCTTTATTATGACTCAGGGTGTTTTTGTTTCGAATTTGTGCCATGCCGCACGCGTACCGTGCGACTATGACCAAAGTTTGTCAGCGTCACGCCCAACCTGTCAGTTTCTGTTGAACCGGGCCGGTTGTGTCGTCGAGGTCAGTCGCGGACAGGTAGGCCAACGCGCAGGCAATCGCACGGTCGGCGTGATGCCCCTTGCCGCCGCCTGACAAGACGAGGTTTCCGGCGGTTGTTGAGGTCAGTTCGAATGACGCAATCTCATTCAGCAGGTCTTGTTTTCCCGGCAGGTCGTCAGCCAGCGTAAGCGTTCCAGTCTCAATGCCAACAGCCATGTTCTCGAGCAGGATGCCTTTCGATACCGTGACGCTCTTGCCTTTCTTCGACATGGTCGAGCCAGCCGTCATGACGACAGACCAGTGTTCGATCCCGGCGAGGTCGAGTGTTGACGAGAACGGCGCACCTAGGCCGGAGGCGTCGATTGCGAGAGTCCAATGCGGGATCTGACCGAGTCGCTTCGCGAGGTAGTCGGCAAGGTCGGTATACGAGAACAGTTGAATGGACTCTTGGAACACAACGGTCGTGCGGCGTGCACCAAGACGTTGCTCGAACCTGTTGCCCGTGAACTCAGGATAGCATTCATCCCGAATGACGACGATTGCCGACGGGTCGTTGCGCCCAAGATCAAGGCCGACGCGGTGTTTTACCCAGCCGAACACCTGCGTACCGGCGGCTGCGGGATCAGCGTTTGAAGGAAGCGCAACGCGCCCGTCAGGCAAGATAACGTGCTTGGTCATGACAATTCCAATGCTTTGACATTCGGGTTCGATGCCTTGGTAAGGGTGTCCCAAGACAGCAGCGGCGTGCCTGAACCAACGAACTCGCAAAGGTGTTCCCGACGGAATGTCGTCTCAGACATTGTTGCGCGGTCAAACTCGACCTGTGCCCGACGCCGTGGGATGTCGATTGAGCGCGCCATGATGCGACGCACCTTTTTGGCCGACGTCCAAGTGTCGTAGAAATACCCCTGACGCAGGTTGGGCGTGGACAGGAGGAAAATGCGCCCCGACTCTTTGCGCATCGGGAAGAAGGCGAGCAACGCGTCGTCGTCGAGGAAGCAAGTTTCGTCAGCCAGAATAGTGTCAGCGGTCATACCGCGCGCCTGATCGGTCGCAGGCACGACGACGATACGGCCACCATGTCGCGGGTGCGCCTCAAGCTCGGTTTGCGTTTGCCGAACGATAGGCGGGCAAAACGGGTCAGAGTTTTTGAACTCCAGAATGCGTCGGAACAGTTCGGTCGATTGCCGCAGCGACGGCGCGGTCAGGATGACTGTCTTACCTACAGAGAAGTCGTCATAGGCCAATGATCCGCATGTTGTCGATTTGCCCGACTGACGCCCGCACAACGCCAAAACCATGCGGTCTTCTTCTCGCTGTGCGGGGTCAGTGCGGAGCAATTCCTTTTGCCAAGGGTCGGGCTCACCAATCGTCAACCTGAACCTTTCAACAGGGTCCAAACTGACGGTCAGTCCTTGGAGGAAGGAATGCAAATGGGGGTCGTGTATCACTTCGTTCTCCCCGGCCATTGCGACGCAGGTTTCAGCATCCCGCGCGCGGCCATTTCGGCGAGGAGTTGAACCAATTCGGGCGGCTCGTCGGCCAGCTTCTTGCGAACGTCATGGGGGTTTGTGAGGTCGGCTGTCTCAAGCTGATCCACAATGCGCTGGGTGAGTTTTGCAATACGTGTCGGCATGTCAGGTGCGGTCGTCCACGAGAACGGGTTCCTTGATTACGCCCATCCGATCCATCTCGTTCAGAAAATCGTGCTTCGCATCTGGGTGACGGTTCAGCACATCCAGAATGATCTGGCGCAGTTGGATGAATTGCGGGCTTTCGTTCAGGTTCAGATGGACATCCATCTTTTTGTTCAGCTTGCCGTGCAGGTCGGCCAATGCCATCAGCGACTGCCTCAATTCCTTGAGCGTGCCGAGTTGCAAAACCTTTTCCTCATCGTCCTTTGCGCTTTGCAGCAAGGCTTTCAGTTCACGCAAAACCCACTTGAGGTCTTTGTCCGTGTCCTCCCCTAACTCGTTGACCATCTCGACGTTCTGCTGAATTTCGGCCAGCTTGGACGCGTGCAGAGCGGTCGCGACGATTTCAAGACGTTGCTCCTCACCGATTTTCGCCATGTAGCGATTAACCGAGGTGTCAGACACGCCGATCTCTTTCGCGACCGCGAACATGGATTTGCGCCCGAGGACAATGTCTCGAACGAGATCATTGCGACGCGCCTCGGGAAGCATTTCCATCTTATGTCGCCGGGTTCGGGTCATCCCGGTCAATTGCTCACGATTTGCAGTTCGACGCCCAGCTTCTGAGCCTCAGCTTTCGCGGCCTGATATTTGCGAACGTCGCGGGCGTCTGCGCGGCTGAGCCGGATCGGTTCGTTCGGTTTGAAATTCTGCTGGGTGTCGTTGCCCTGCGGGCCATTCATCACGCGCGCGGCCGCATCCGTGATCGCTTGCAGGTTTTTCGCGCTTTCGGCAATCTCTGCGTCTTTTTTCATGTTTTGCAGCTTGTCCAGAAGTTCGTCGTTTTTGGCGACAACGCCCTTGATCTGGGTTTCGACCTGTTCGGAAAGCTGGGGGATGATCGCTTCTGCGATCTTGGGGGCGAGCGCGGCGATCAACGCCTCCGCCTGTTTCGAGTTTTGGTCTTCGTCGGCCATGTGAACCTCCTATGTTTGACGAATGGGGCGAGCCGAAACCCGCCCACTTGTTCGCCAAAACAAGAAGTCGCAGGCCTCACCCACAGAACGACAATCAGGCAGCTTCCGGTTGTGCTACAACCGAAGAAGAAGGTGCTATCGAATAAACAAAGGTACTGCTCCGCACGATCTCCCCTTTGGCGAGCGCGTTGTTCAGGAGAGTGCGAACTTGGTGATCTGAACCCCCGACGGCGTGCAGGATTTCTCTGAACTTTCGGGGTTTCTCTTTGATCTGTTCCAGCACAATCGCACGCATCTCAGAATACCTGAGTTTCACGGGTTCGCGGTCAGGTGTGTGTCGCGCAAGCTCGTCCGCCTGTTCCAGATGCTTGGACTCAAAAACCGAGCGGCGTTGCGCGACGATCTTTGCCTGACGCTCACGGGCGGCTTGTGCTCGGGCGGCCTCTGTCTTCTTTTGCGCCCAGAGTTCGCGGGCAACATCCAATTTGGTGAACGTCGACTCGCGCGCATCATCAGGAGGGTCTTGCCCCTCCAAAATCGCAATGACCTGACTCCGCAGGATGCTCGGTTCAAGGTCACAAATCCCGCAAATCGTTTTACGTGACTGCGCCCACCCACCAGTGTCAGACGTTAGAAAGTTCAATGCTTCATCACGCGCGGCACGTGCCTCGTCCTGCTGAGACGCAATCGACAGCGAACCGAACAAGTCCAAGATGGCGCGGGCGACAACGGAACGGTAGAGACCGACTTCGCCGACCTCCGCCGTCTTATTTTTTCCAATCGTGTCCGTCATGCAGGAAACGGCAATACAGAGGCGTCGGTTTCGATCATCTCTTTCTCGTCGTCGATGGCGCGGTTCACGTCCATCAGTTCGCCTTTCTTCATGTTCATCAGGAGCGTGTCGTGCGAAATCGCACCTGCCTGCCACGCCTTGATCAGCGCGGTCAGGGTTGGCGCGTCCATCTGGGATGTGATGAAATCGCGGTGCAGTTTGACTTTGACCTGATCGGACGAGCCAGGTGTCGTCCATTCAGCCGCAAGGCGCAGCAGCTTCAGGATTGCCGCCTCGACCATGTTGACCGACGAATGAAGCAGGGAAAGCTCGGAACGGTGGCGCAGCTTGGCCGTGTCGGTGGTCTCATTGCGGCCTTTGCCATCATAGACCATTCGCGCCCCAAGCGTCGCCATCTGCGCCGTTATGTCGTCGAGGGCAGCTTTCTGTGCCGCGATGCCCGCGCCCGTAAATTCGAGCATTCCAGCGGTCGCACCTTCGGGCAAAACCCAGAATGCGCCTGAACCGATTTGCGTCGGTTTGTTCTTCTCGTTGATCGACCCGGCGACCCAAGGTGTCGGTTGGGACGTCAGGAACAGAGACCAGAAATAGTCAGCCGACACGCGCCAGTGGGCAAGGTTGACGTTGACGAGATCAAGGAACGGTGGCTTCTCAACATCCGCCTTCAAGTTATAGGGCGAGACGATCACAGCCGGGATTTCGTTGAGGGTTTTGCCATTGACCGACGGAACAATGTCTTCGCCAATTTTGATCTCTTCGACGGTCTGGGTCAGTTCGCCTGAGCGTTTGGATTGTACATGGAATCGCTGCACGGTGTAGGCGGGGGACAGGGACAGGACGAGGTGTTGTTCGACCCCTTGGTCGAGTTCGTCGTTGCGTTCGTTCAGCCGCAGGTAGGTCAGTTTCTGACGCCCATCGACGATTTCTTCGCGCCAATCCAGAATGCTATCCGCGTCGAAGGTCGAAATGAACGGGGCATCTGTGACCGAATTGCCGTCAGTGGGATAGTCGAGGATCATTGCGTATCGACCCATCGACATTGTCTCGCGCAGCGCGTCTTCGATCAGCACATCCAGCGAGTTGCCCTCAAAGGTAGCAAGGTCGCGCATGGATTCGATGCGGTCAGGCAGTTCAACGATTGGTTCGTTGCGTGTAACCGCGCCGACCATGCCGCGCAGGGTGCGTTCGGCCACCGCGTAGAACGACGACCCCTGCACATACCGCGTGTATTGTGCTTGCGTCATGCCTTCGGGTCGCGGCAGGTAAACCGGGCCGCGATTTTTCAGCCGGTCTTCGCCGTGCAGAACATCGCGGATTTTGTCATAGGCAAGACGCATCTCCGCGTAGGTCGCGTGTTCGATCTTCGTCATTGGATCAATTCCTTGACGGCGATGTGCCACGGGATGTCAAACCAAGTGGTGTTCTTGAGGACATGAACACGGACGCCTTCGGGCATTCGGTCGGCGGCAACGCCGTCTTTCTCGACACGGGGATGTTCGTCCGGGGTTTTGATCGCGTCACGGATCAGTTGTTGCAGGGCGCCCGGCTTCAACGGCACGTCGAGATTCCATGCGTTGAACAGTTCAGTCGCGCAGAGGCGCGACCCGTGAGGGGTTTCTGTGATGTGACAAGTTTTCACGTTGAGTTCCTTTCAAGACAGTTCACGGGCTTTTGGGAGGCGGGAAAGGGACCGCCCTGTACGCAACCCGTGAACGCTCGATTGCGTACACCGAACATTACGGGGATAGGCGGGGGCGGCGTTACCAGAGTTTCAGGTGTTGGAGCGGAAATTGCGGAAGCAGGATCGGCTGAGGATTTGCGCCTGATCGTGGTGCAGGGTTGCCGTGGGCATTGTCGGGGATCGACCGCGACTCACAGAGACGCGCGTAGACGCGGTTTGATGGGGGCAAGGTATGTCGTGTCGGAAAAGCCCGGTGCACCGGCGTCTGACCGCGCTCTGACGCGCTCTGATGGCGAGACGTGGGATTGGCAGGGTTGTGTTTGCACGCGGTCGCGTGCCCGGTGGGGAAAAACGTGGATTTTGTAATCTTCTAAATTTCCCCGGGGGCGGGGTGGGTCGCTCAGAGAAAGGGGGTGTCCTGCGCGCGAATGCCTGATGGGTATACGTTGGGCATACATTGGGCACCCAATGTATATACATCCAATATGCGTACCGCAGTTTCACATGCCGCGTTACAAGGAACGAGAGCAGGATTGAACTGTGATAACAACGCGTTAACCACGCAGCCATTGTCATAAGTCATGATCGTGACTGCAACTTGCTTTCGCAGAGATGCACAGAAAATCCATCAGAGGACGCGTTTCTGCGCGGAGACACACACCGCGAAGCCGCAGGATGCGCATACGCGCACGAACTCAGGAATGCCGATTGATTGCTCGGTATGCTCCACAAAAATGTTGCAACGCGCGCACGTATCACGCGCACGCGCGCGACGATCAAAACAAAAACACCCTGTAGATCACTATGCGCCAGCATCAACCCTGCTCACCAAGCACACTGAGCCAACTACACTGAACTACACACGAACGCCAACTGCCCTACGTGCAAACCACTGTAAAACAAGCAACAACTACAAAAACTACAAAACTACATCGGCAAACTGGCTGAATGACCGCTGCAAAAATAATTTTGTTTGTCCCCACAAAAATTTTTGTTCACGCGTGCGCGCGCCAGTGCGTGCGTTAGCAGCGATGTTTTATGTAGTTTTGTAGTTTTGCCCGCCCAAAATCCATAACTGAGTTATCATCACCCAACATTTCAGTCGAACAACGTCCGCCCCAGCCCATACATTCGCGCACATCAACCAGAGGATTGCTCACCATGTATGATCGTCGAGGCCGACCGACACGCTACCAAGTCGCAAAATCCGTAGCGCACGCGATGCAGGCACAGAACGTTCTAGCGATGCTCGAGGACAAGTTCGAGGCATGGGCACACAAAAACCTCCCGCACCAAACGCGCCTGCTCATCATTGAACTGCGCAAGCTCGGAATGCTGCGCCCCTGACACCTATAACTCAGTTATTGCCACCTCGAATACTGGTCGCGGCACAACCCACCGACCGACTATATTCGTCTTCGTAGACTACAACGGAGACACGAACATGGCATTTGATTGGTCAACCACGCACCGCAACCGCGACCGGCTCGTCGAACGCATCGAACGCCTGCCCTACAACGACAACCCCAAGCGCGTTGATGGGTGGCTGCGCAACCGTGTGGACGCGCCCGTTAGGCGCGCCCTCATGTCTGAACTATACGCGCTTACGGCGTAACCCTTTCCAAAACTTCATGCGGCGACGGGCAATCTCCTCCTGCTCGTCGCGCGCCATCGCATCATTCTCGCGCGCAATTTTCAGTCTGCCCTCAAACCGCGCCTCAACTTCAGGCATGTAATTTCCGTCTGGGTATTCGGCCTTCAATCGCTCGCGCCCTAATAAGCCTGCGTTCTCAAAGATACTCCCAAGCAATCTCTGCTTCCATGCGTCAGCCGTCGCCATGAACTCGTCGAGAGTCTCATACTTACGATACATCCCGGTTTCGATCAGTTCACATTCTGCATCCGTCGGCTCGCGCCAATCGCTCAGCCTACGAAAGTCATCCGTCTCAGCTACCATCGTATGCGGCTTCACGTCGTAGACATCGTACCTGTCACCTACCCAGTAGTATCGAACCTCATTGCGCACCTTCAACCTGATCTCAGGATCACCGTGAACCTTGCCTTCAATGCTGAAATACGAGACTTCGTATCCGTCGAATTCCTCGCCGTTCCAAGGCTCAACAGGTGTAGAATGATGCGGGGGATTGGGAACAGGCTCAGGCTGCGAATATGACAGGCGCGCCTCGTCAACGATGGGCAGCGTCATATCAACGTCGGTCAAAGCCCAAGCCATACCGATTTCTTCCTGCGACCGTCCAAGCAAACCGGCATTACCCACACGACGTTTGAAATTCGATCCGTCTGGATCACGCTGCCAGCCGTCGCGTTCGGTCTCCGGCACAAATCCCCACATGAACAAAGACCCATCTTCCCTGCGCGTCCAATACTGATACTCAGGGTCGTCGTCGGCCTCGAACGCTCTGACGAGTTCGGCATCTTTCATGTACTGGTCACAGGCGGCTTTGAGTTTGTCGCGCCATGCGTCGAACCGCGTCTGCACGACCTCACGATCCGCACCTGTCAAAGGCTGCTGCTTGATGCGGTCAAACCGCGACTTCGATACGGGCGGGTCGAGAGTCTCATGCCACCACCTCGCCGACGCATACTCACAAAGGTCGTCGATGTCTTGGGGCGGCTTGCACCATTTCCACGGGTCGTTACGGATTTCGTCATACAGTTTGTCCATCGCATCGACGACGATCTGCGCGACCGTGTAACCGCCGAGTGCGCGCGACACTGTGCTTGCATGGATCGGTCCATCAAGACCAAGACGCTCATAATTGCGGGCAACCCATGCCTCTGCAATCTTGTTCCGTCCTCGCAGGAATTGACGCACATCGTCACCCCGCAGGAATACTGCGCTGTTTTCCTTGTGTGCCATCACTGATTCTCCCGCATCCATTCGATGAGGTCGTCTCGCAGATAGCGAATGACGCGTGCATTGGGCTGGCTGTACTTCGGGCCAGTGGCATCCTTGCGCCAACGATACAAAGTTTCGTCGGTCACACCGAGATATGTCGCGGCTTCGCGAGGATCCATGATTTCTGGGGCGTTGGAGCGCAGGACAATTGCGCGCAAAGATTCTATTTGCTCGGAGAGCACGTGTAGATCGGTCATATAGACTTCCTTTGACGAAAGCCTATGACCGACGCGTCTCCTGCTCCATTTCACGCGCTCGGCCTTACCAATTTCCAGTCAGGTCACAACTCCCTGGAATCGGTAGGCGGGTTTAACACATCAACAGTTAGGCGTGTTTCGTCGCCAATTCAACAACGGTTTCAGGTGTTTTTGAGAATTGCCTGTTTACGCCTGACGCAATCGCATCTGCGCCCGCCTTTTGTTCCTCATGGCTTGGTTCGCCATAATGCCCAAGCATCCGCAAGTCGTCGTCGGTCATTGTCTGCTGGGCAAGCCAGCGGTGAACGTGACGCGGGCATACCTCGCGCGCGACAGACATCCACAGGTGACGCAAATCACCAGCAGCCGTCAAAGTCATCCTGTCCAAATCGTCGAGGTGGCCGCGTTCGTCGCCCACGATACGGCGAGACGGGAACACATAGTCACAGTCGGGATATTTGATTTCCCACAGCCGGTCGAACAGGCGGACAACGTCGTCGGCAAGCGCAATTGTCCTCGACGTCTCTTGCCGCTTGAGGCGTTTGAACGTCACCAGCCCGCGATCCCTGTCCACCTGATCCCATTTCAGCGAGCGCAGCGACCGACCGCGAAACCCTGTATACCAAGTGACCATCCAGCACAGACGGATGTGTTCATTCTCAATCGCGTCAATTTCCCGCTTGCGGTCGACCCATGGGATTTGCATGTCGAGCCGCCCTGTCTGCACACGCGACTTCATCTGAGTGTTGTCCAGCAGCGCGGGGATTGGCAGGGTCAAAGCGCATAGGCGATTGACGAACCGAACGACCGCGCCCGCAATCGTCGAGGCGCGCTGCGCCGCGTGCGGGTGTTCTATCTGCAGCTGGTTCAGGTATTGATTGATCTCAAGAACGGGCAATTCGCTCACCAGCACATCGCCCCATTTGCTCAGATGGTTTTCGAATGCGCCCCTGTATGACTTTGCTGTGGGTTCAAGCATTCGAGCCTTGCCTGACGCCCGCTCAGACGTCCTGTGGTCGATGTACTGGTCAAGCGCGCCCCTGAACGTAGGAACACCGGCTTCCTGCACTGCAATCGCCTGCTCGTTGCGTGTGCGCACATTGCCCTCTTGTATGTCGAGCGATGCCTTGCCGACCTGACGCTTTGCCCAAGCCGTATGTGCGCCTTTAGCGGCCCACTGAGCGAGTTTGACTGACCGCGTCTTCTGGGCGTTGGAATCCCAACGCGTGACATACCATGTCTTTGTTCCTGTGGGCGTGACACACAGGCGCAAGCCTTTGCAGGATTTGTCCGAAAACCACGTCGTTTTCTCAACTGCGAGCGTCCGAATAGCCGTGTCCGTGAACTTGATCTGAGGCATGTGACGATCCTTGTAATGGCGAAGTTTTTACAAGGCCGACGTTACGATCCAACGCGTACCAAACACAACCAAGTGTTGCCGATTGAGTTGATTTTATTGGGTTTTACCGATCAAACACGTATAACTGTTGCTACAGTTTGATCATTACGAATGACGTGCTCTACCAGCTGAGCTACACCGGCATTCTTCTCTTTCCGCGACCCTACTATGGCCCTACTAGTTACTGTGCGCTGCCTGTA
>PDWJ01003048.1_pt1 | contig 16595 bp, 11 predicted proteins | sample 1430881 | NCBI WGS metagenome assembly PDWJ01 (sample SAMN01162460, study PRJNA174530) | Oral metagenome, whole genome shotgun sequencing project. | biome: Marine environment; feature: Marine mammal; material: Swab sample of the gingival sulcus; isolation source: swab sample of gingival sulcus... | reverse complement strand
TAAAAGCATTTTTTTTATTCATAACCTTTCGTTTGATGTAAAAGTAATAATAACAAGGGATACAGAAGATTTTACCATTAAAAATGTCCATTAAGCCTTTTCTTCATATGCTTTATCAGGCAAAAAGATAAATAGTCTGTCCAATAAATTCCTATTATTTTCATTTATGCCCCTATAAGGCATGTGTACAATTTGTCCGAATACAGTATCTTGGGTATTTTTATAAATCCCATTAAGTTTTTTAAAATCATGTTTTTTTAGGTTGACAATTTGATAATCATTTGAACTCATATTTTTCAATGGTTGACAACCTATTAGTGATATCAAGATTAATAAAATCAGCACCCCAATAATATGAAGTCTTTTTAAATCAAATAATTTTCTCGACTTTATCATACTCTGTCTTGTCTTTTTTTTTTATGAATGCTAACGGTTTAGTGTATGAGTAGTAGCGGAATAAAAAGCTATAAACTTTAATTTCAGCACTGTACTTAGTCAAACCTTATTTTAATTTAATAATTTCTTTAATCGGTTCGTTAATGTAATCAAATTCAAGTTTTTTCATCCTGTGTATTGGACTATCATATCCAATAATATTGTTTCCACTAAATGACCTTAAATCCAGAATTCTATATTTCTTTTTGTATTTATTCAACGTTTGTTTTTTTAAGTCTACAATTCCGATTCTTTGAAATGTTCCACTTAAAAATGACTTCTCCCAAATCGGTATTGCAATTTTTTGTCCATTTCGATTCCAAATTGCTGGTCCACCACAATTTTCAGGAAGCAAAATTTCTTTATTATTAAGTTTGACTTTACATTTTCCACTCAATGGTGCACCCATTCCAATTTCATTAAGATTGAAATATTCCAACATAGCTTTATTTTCATTTTCTTGTCCGTTTGGGTTTTCATTTGGAAAATCCCAAGCATTTGGATATCTCAGAGAATCCATTGAGTATCCTACTAGTCTTCCAATTGAAAGTTCGTCAAATTTTAATGCTTTTAGTATTGTTCGAGCTTTATGTTTATCTGACTTTTTAGTTTTGTCAAATTCGTCCATTAATCCACTTATATAAAGGCGTTCATTTCCCGTCATTCCTTCAATTCCGACAACACTATTTGCTTTTTCGTAGATTTCTTCTTTGGTCATTTCTCTAATTGGTGGCAACAGTAGTATATACGCAAAAGTATAAAAACCCTTGATATAACTAAAATATTATGAGATTTTTAGCTTAAAAAATTTTAAAGAGGAAAAAGACTTTTTTTATTGCTATATTTGTACGACATATTCATATATATGGCAATAGATACAATTAATAAATTTTGCAAAAAAGTCAATCTCCCTGCACCCTCTTCTCCAAGAGGGAATTTGCAGGTGCGCTCTTTGCGAAATTTTGCGTTCTTTGCGGTTAAGAATTACCTGTGTTTATCTCTACTAAGGTTTGAACCGAAAATAAAGTTGTCAAATTTTTAACAATTTTCAGTTCTCAATTTTCTTCCGACTTCGGGCTTCCGTCTTTTGCATCTTCTATAAAGTTAGATTCTTGGCTTTACTTTCGCAAAAGTCTCTAAATGCGGGTTAAAATGAACAAATTATAAAATATTTTTTCCCGGATATCCGTAAACAAAAATCAATTTTAGGAAAACTTCTATTTTACCAGTTGTCCGGCCGTTCTTAATAAAATAATCTCCGATAATTTAGCGGCATAGCGTGCGGCATTATAGGCATTTTCAACATTCAAATAATTCTGTTGTGCGGTACGAAAAGCAATGGAATTGACTTGCCCCAAACGATACAACTCCTGCGTGCGTTCAAAATTGAGCTTGGCTCTTTCTCGACTTTGCTCTTGTAAATTGACCGTGCGCTTTTTGTAATCATAATCGGTATAAGCATTGGCAATATCTCGTTGAAGCTGTTTTTCTAATTTTTCTATTGAAAGTTGTGAGTTTTCTAATTCCAAGACAGCATTTTTCTCGCGAATACGCTGCTGTCTGCCGTTAAAAATATTCCACCTCAAACTTAAACCTGCCGCCGGACCTAAATATTGCACATACTCGCTTTGCCCAACCTCCGTGTTCTGGCGATAGTATGAATAGGTGCCATAAACCGACAGACTGGGATAGCGTTGGGCTTTGGCTATTTTCAGGTCTAATATAGACATGTTTTGCAAATGCCGCTGCATTAGTAAAATACTGTTGTCTCGGATAGCCTTTTGCTGCATACTTTCTTCATTATCAACAATGGTAAATTCAACGGTGTTGTCAACCTCATAAGTAGTTTCAATATCTACACCCAAAACGACATTGAGGTTTTTAATGCTGTTTTTGTATTGCAATTCGGCATTTAATACGCGCGTGCTGTCGGTATTATAATCTACTTCGGCATTTAAAATATCGATAGAACCCGCTTGCCCAAATTCTTGACGAGATTGTGCCCTTTTTAATCGATCTGCTGAAATAGCAAGCGCTTTTTTGCTCAAATTTAACTGCTGTGCGGCATTGCAAACCGCATAATAAGCCTGTGCCGTTTGCAGTATGGTATTCTCCATTTGCATACGATACTGCCAATTGACTCGCTCGTTATTTTGCTGTAATTTTTTATAAGTGTACAATTTGGCAAGACCTCCAAATAATGTGTAGTCAATTCGCACATTGCCGGAGTATGTGGTTGTTTTTGCTCCGTCGCTGCTCATTAAGCGATTGGGGCGAAGCATTGTTTCCGATGCCTTGTAAGCATATTCGGCATTGCCCCCGGCAGATACGGACGGCAACAATCCGGCATTACCGGGTGTATTGCTGTTTGTTGCCTGTTGCAATTGATTTTTTACCGTCTTAAGGTCATAATTATATTTCAATGCTATTTCTACGGCTTTTTCTAAATCCAATTTACCCTCTACGCTTTGCGCCATTAATAAATTAGGTAAAAAAAAGATTAATAGTAATATGTTTCGTCTCATGTGTTCGTGTTTTATATGTTGCCTAAATTCAGCGATTTGCTGTCTAAAGGTTTTAATTTTTTAACTTTTAATTTTTCATTTTAGCTCATCATTACTTAGGTGAGGGCTGCGCCGTTCATAAATCTTCCGCTATATGTTTAAAATTTTTACTTCCGAAAAGCCTATTCGTCATATTTTTTTTGTTTTACGGCTTGTTCAACTTCTTCGTTTGTTAGTTTTCTGCCTTTAAAGAACGACAATATCCCGGTTTTCATATTATTGACAATAACCAAAGTAACCGGCAACAAAATTAAGGTGGTTGTGGTTGCCATTAGCATACCATAAGCCAAAGAAATTGCCACAGGAATTAAGAAGCGAGCCTGCATGCTGGTTTCCAGTACCATCGGCGCAACTCCCACCACCGTAGTCAAGGTGGTTAAAATAATTGGTCGTAAACGCGATTGCCCGGCATCAAGCAGAGCTTCGCGGTATTTCATACCCTCTTTAAGGTTAATATTCAGGGCATTAATTAAGACCAGCGAGTCGTTTATCATTACTCCTATCAAAGCAATCATTCCCATAGCCGACATAATGGAAACCGGCATGCCGTGAATAAAATGCCCCCAAACCACGCCTACAAATGCTAAGGGAATAATGGCATAGACCAACAAACTTTGAGTAATGGAACGTAGCGTGAGTACCACAATGGCAAACATCAAAAGCAAAATAACCGGCAGTACTTTTTTCCCTGAACGTGCCATTTTTTGAGTTTCGCGACTTTGCCCGTCAAACGAAACCTTGACGTCCGGATATTTTTTTAAGACGGGAGCAATATTTTCTTCATTCACAGATGCCAATAAATCAGGAACGGATGTGTTGGAATTGGATAAACTGGCTTCGATCTGTATTTCTTTTTTAAAATCTAAATGATAAATGCTGGATACACCGTTTACGACCTTTAAGTCAGCCAACTTACACAAAGGATAATTCTTGCCATTGGGTAAACGAATTTTCATTTGCTCCAATTGACCAATAGATCGTCTGTTATCCAAGTCATATTTTACCCATATTTTTACCTCATCTTTACCGCGCTGAATACGTTGTGCTTCATAGCCCCAAAAGGCAGCTCGCACTTGCGCGATAATATCTCTGTAGGACACGCCCAACTGGTAAGCTTCCGGTTTTAAGTCAATTTCAATTTCTCGATTTCCAATTGGGGCATTATCCGAGACATCACTAATATCTTCTCGTTTTTTCATGGCTGCCTTAATTTCTTCTTTTGCCATCTGCAAGTCTTTGTTATTGTCGCCTTGCAAAGAAATAACCACCGCTTTGCCGAAAGGAATAAATGCTTCGTACAATAAAGTTTCCGCTCCGGGAATTTCCCCCACATAGTTTCTTATGCGTTGAATAATCTCATCGGTCGTAGATTGACGCCGGTCACTCTCTATCAATTGCACTCTTACGGTGGCACTGTTGCCCTTGCCGTTAAAATTATCGGTTACTTTTCGAATAACGGCAGTATCTTCAATACCCTCTTTTTGCAACTGTTCGTTTACATACCAAATACCTTCTTCTATCTTATCAATTTTTTTGATTGTTGCAATGTCTTGTGTGCCGCTCGGCATGGATAAAGTAACGGTAAAATCTTCGCCTTCCACTTCGGGGAAGAAAGTCGGTCGAACAACTCGTGTTTGAACAGCTCCGACAGAGATAATAAATAGTGCCGTAAAAGATGCCAAAATAACAATGCGATGGTTTAATGCCCAATTTAAAAACGGACGATAGTAATTTTTGGCAAAATGTAAGATACCCCGCTCTGCCCAACTCATATTTTTTTGCCAAAATGATATTTTTTGTTCGCGTTGCAAGGATTTGGAGTGCGCTAAATGAGAAGGCAGAATCAATAAACCTTCAACCAAAGATACCAACAATATAAAACCCACAATAACTCCCACTTCACTGAAAAAATCGCCGCTACGTCCGTCAAGAAACAAGAAAGCCGAAAAAGCAAGAATGGTCGTTAATACTCCCGAAACTACTGCCGGAGTTACCTCCAAGGTTCCTTCAATTGCGGCTTTAACCGGATTTTTTCCCATTTGCCAATGTCTATACACATTTTCGGCTACCACAATGGCATCATCAACCAAAATACCCAATACAAGAATCAATGCAAATAAAGACAGCATATTTATTGTTACGCTTGTAAAAGGCAAGATAATAAACATGCCTAACATGGAAAAAGGAATGCCTACCGCCACCCAAAAAGCGATTCGCGGATTTAAGAACAAAGACAAAAACAGAAGTACCAAAATAATACCCATCATTCCGTTATCTCGCAATAAATCAATGCGTTGCTTTAGGATTACACTCATGTCTTTAAGTATTTCGCCTTTAAAATTTGGATGCTCCTTGTTATATTGCTCTAAATAAGCATTGATTTTTTCGGAAGCATCTACCACATCTTCCGAAAAGGTACATCGAATAGTAAACATGACGGAGGTTTTGCCATTGTAACGTCCATACGAAGGCGTATCTGCAAATTGGTCTTTTATTTCTGCAACATCACGCAAGCGAATGGCTCCGCCGGTTTTGCCTGTTCGCAAGATAATATCGCCAATGGCGTCGGCATCGTAAGCCTTGTTTCTTACACGAATAAAAAACTCTTCCTCACCGTCTTTAATGCTTCCGCCGGTCATTATCAAATTGGTCGAAGAAATGACATTGGCAACTTCGGCAAAGGTCAAACCGTATTTATTTAGTTTATCTTCGTTCAGTAAAATGGCAATTTCTTCGGCAGGATAGCCTCCGATTAATATTTTAGAAACGCCCTTCATTTGCAACAAATCATGCTCTATTTTGCGGGCTTGCTGCTTTAATTCTTTTAGAGAGGTTTGGTGGTCGCCGTTTTCTGTCAATACAAACCACATCCCGATATTGGTGTCGTCGTGCTTATAAGTAACCACAGTTTCAATGGCTTTGGGGAATGAAGCAATTTTACCTACCGCATTTTTGACACGCATCAAGGCATCGTTCATATCTGTACCTTTTGCCATTTCCACCGTTACTTTTCCAAAATTCTCATTCGATACGGAAGTAATACGTTCCAAACCGTCCAAGCCTTTCAGGTTTTCCTCAATTTTGAGTATTGCCCCTTCTTCGACTTCTTCCGGCGAAGCTCCGGGAAATAAAACATCAACATAAATATTACGCTTAGGCACATTCGGAAAAAAATTATGCTGTATGTTCAGTAAGGAAAATATTCCGAACAAAAACACGAAAACCAGTATTAAGTTTACCGCGAGAGGAAATTTTATAAAATAAGAAATTATGTTTTTCATGTGTTATTGTTTATAATTTTCAAAGGTTACATAGGACGCCCAAATGAGCTTTATTAAGTTTATTTTATTAAGTCGGAAAAATAATCATTCCGATGTGTATTTAAATTTTTTAGTACCGGGCGTTCATGTGTTATTGTTTATAATTTTCAAAAGTTACATAGGACGCCCAAATGAGCTTTTTTAAGTTTATTTTATTAAGTCGGAAAAATAATTATTCCGATGTGTATTTAAAATTATGAATTGTAAATTATGAGTTGTGAATGGCACAAGCCTCACTACACTATACTACACGCATTATTTCAATTCCATAATTTTGGAAATAAAAAAGGTGTTGTTCTTTTATATTCTTCATATTCTTTTCCAAAACGAAGTTTCAATTCTTTTTCTTCAATAAATTTATGATAAGAACTTCCAATAATAAATGCTAAAATCATACAGATTATTCCTGTTATTAAAGTATCGACCAAAGTGCCTAAACCTAAATAATAAAAAATTGCTCCTAATTCTATTGGATTTCTACAAAGTTTGTATGGTCCTGTTACAACCAATTTATCTGTTGAAGCATTTGGTGCCGGCGTTCCTTTTCCGACTTTCCACTGAAATAATGTTGACCAAATCAGAAAAAACAAGCCAAGCGGAATACTTATAATGATAATTATCAAGTCAAGTGTCCGGATATCAACAGCGGGTAAAAAGTCTTTAAGCCAACTTCCAAAAAATATAAAAACAGCAGGAAGAATAATCATAAAAGAAGCAGCTCCTATAAGTAAGGAAATTACTTTGTATCTTAATGACTTTTTCTTTTTATGAAAGCTTGCAATAAATTTTGAAATTTTCATAGCTTCTATTTTATCATTTAGACCTGACAAATTTTTAAACTTGTGAAAATGCTTTTTTAATCCTATTCTTTCACTCTCACCGCCATGCCATTGTAAGCACTCTTAATTACCGTTATCATTAATAAATCGCTTGGCAACAGCCCTTTTACAATTGCCATATCGTCTTGACTTTCTAAAACTTTCACTTTTTTTAGTTTCAATTTATTATCTTCTACGACAAACACATTTCCTTCACTATTAATCAGCTTTCGGGAAATGCTAAGGGCATTTTTAATGGGTTCTTGCTCTACGCCGGCAGTTAAAAACATTCCTTCTATTAAGTCTTTGCCTTGCACACGAATAAATACTTTTACACTTTGCGTTTGGGCATCAATTCCGGCACCTATACGCACAACCTTGCCTGTCCATGATTTTTGCAAATCAGATGAATGCAGTTGAGCCGTGGTGCCTATTTTTATGTGGCGCATCACGTCCAAAGGATAGGTTACCTCCAAATCAAAAGCTTGGGTATTGATAAATGTTCCTAACTTGCTGCCCGGACGCACTGCTTCGCCTCCCTCGGCATTGGCAAATACCACCACACCATTATAAGGTGCCCGAATATTGTATTTGCTTAAACGCTCCTCCATTGATTTTAGATTGTAATAGGTAGAATACAGCCCTTTCCCGACCAAATAAAACTTTTCCTTGTCGGAATCGGCTTTGGGAACTGTCGGCAAAGCTTTTTCAACATCAATACTGTTGACATAGCGATACCATTTTTGATACGCATTGGGATAGTCGTATTTTAAGTCTGCCAAAACAGAAGTGATGCGGGTTATAAAATCACTCTTCTTGGCTATTAGTCCCATTGCGTATTCGGTACTGTTAATTGCCAACATCAATTCGCCCTTGCGATAACGCTTTCCCTCTTTAAAAAGCAAAGCGCGCTTGTCCAACTGCCCGTTTACTTCGGACACGATGTCGAACCGCTCCACGGCTTTGAGTTTGCCGGTGGCATGTGCCATAAAACGAACATCGCCAACATTCGGTTTTGCAACTTCTACCAAAGGCGCTTTACGAGTCGGTTTCTCGTTTTCTGTTTTTTGTTTGCTTTTCATAAGCGCCACAATTCCAATAGCCAACGCTATAATTAATATGGCCATTCCTATGGATATTAACGTTCTCTTCATTTGTCTTTTGTTTCTTACTTTGTTTTTTAATTAAATGCAACAAACTTCTTTCGCTGCAAATATATTTTATTTATTTTCAATTCCTTTTTGTATTTTTTTTGCATTTAATGAGGAAATCACTTTTTTGCCTGTGTTTTTTTCCAATTGTTTCCGCGCAACATCAGCTACTTTGCCGCCTTTTTGTGCCACTTCTTTATTTTCTTGTAAAGTTGCCGGTTGTTGTTCCTTAGAAATTTCGGTCGTAGAGGCTTCTGCCAACATATTCAAAACCAATTCTAAATTCGTCATATTGTCGCGCAAATTTTCCTTTTTCAGATTTTTAAAATCTTTGTATTCACGCGTGGTCATTCCTGTCCAAGCTTTTGTTATTTCATCAGTCAATATTGCATATTCAATGCCTTTTTTCACGCCTCTCTGCTCCCATTCATCGGTCAATTCTTTTCTGACTTCAATACTTTTAAGCCTTTGGTTTATCCAATTCTTGGAGTAACCTTTCTTTAAGTAGGTTTCCATTGCTCTTTCAAAGGCTTTTTCAGGGTCTTCTGTTTCCTCAATTCTTTCATAGCCCACTTTGGCCAACCACAATTTAAACGGTTCAGCCTTTGGCGACGGAACAGATTGTATTAGCCTTAAAATCTGCTCGGTATCAGCCACATCCGTTATACGCATTTTGCCGTCGGAAGAACGCATCTTCAACTGTACGATAAAATCGTACAGTTCACTGCCCTCCTTTTTCAACTTTATTTTAAGGTCACTCCAATATCTTCTGGGATTAGCACTTTCAGTTAAGATGCCAATCACGTCTATTATTGAAAAATACCATTTTTCTTGTTCATTGTCCCAGTGGACACGAACCCTTTGCTCTTGAAATAATTTTATTGCAGTTTCTTTGGTCATTGGTTTTCGCACTTTTTTAAATATTGTTTTTTCAATTTTAAGATTCTTTGGTCTTTAAATTTTCGCTTTTCGGATTTTTTATACTGTTAATCACAAAATCGGCAACCACCGTTTTTCGTTCCTCCAAAAATTGGGCATATATATTATCTTCCGGGTCGTCCGGGATAAAGAATTTCGCCATCATAGGTTTAGAAATAACCGGAAACACGCACAAAGAAACAATATTTACCATTAAGTGCATGGGTTTAATCGGGCGAATAGTTCCTTTGTCCACTTCATTTTGAATATCTTTGGTAATAAAGTCAATATCAATTTTTATATTGCTTAAAAGTTCCTTTAAATGCTCCGGACGAGATGCCAGCTCGTGCATGATAAACATGGGCAAATAAGGGTTTTTGCCGATAAATTCTAAATATTCACTCACAAACCGCCTTATCTTATCAAAAAAATGCGCATCGGTATTAAAAACTTTCACAATTTGAGGAATTGACTCTTTAACCGCTTTCTGAAACACAATGGAAAATAATTTTTCTTTGCTTCTAAAATAATAGTGTAATAAGGCTTTATTGATACCCGCCTCATCAGCAATGCTCTGCATTCTTGCCCCTGCCATACCATGTTGCAAAAATACCTTTTTAGCGGCTGCTATTATCTTTTGTTCCGTATTTATATCTTTTTTATTATCCATTTATTTATTTTAGAAATAAAAACAATATGCAATTAACCTTCGTGTTTAACCGTAGAGATTAACCATGTAGTTAAATTTTCCGGCAAAGGTATATTTTTTTTATTCCCGGCAAAAAAATTATAATTTTAAAGTTATCTAAATTATTTGGGAAAATTATTTGGGATAAAATACAAATTTAAATAGTCTTTGCAAGAAAACATCACTTCATTAGGCTCATTTTTTTACAGTTATTTATAAGAGTAAACTCCTTAATTCTAAAAACTTAGAAAACCTCGTCTTTGTAGTTTTTTTATCAGAAACTCGGGAAATTAACAGTTTTCTTTCCTGCCCCAATTACTTTTCATCTCTTTCCATATTCAGTTCTTTATCAATCTTTTTCAATTTTTTTCCTTTGCTGAAAAAGTAATTAAAACTTAGCAGTATTGCTTTGTTATTAGCGAATAAAGTATTTTTTTCGGTATAATCGTTATTCCACGTTTTATCAATAGTCTTTGCCGGAATAAAATATTCCGACAAACCCAAGGTTATTTCGCCCCTGTCTTTTAAGATGCTTTTTGTTATGGAAATTTCATCAATAATTGGTTTTTCCTCAAAATAGCCGTTAAAGAAATATTCTTTACCTGCGTAAGAAGCATCTACGAGCAAAAACATTTCAAAAGGCAATTCTAATTCCAAAGATAAATAGCTGACGTATGTAAATCCGTTATATTGTTTATCGGGGAACATATTGTAATACAGTGAATTATACATACTTATTTGCAAAACTCCATTGAACAGCAAAGAGTTAAAATACAGATAACCTCCTATTTTATCCGAATATGCAATATTATCATATTTGGACTGTAAAACATTATCAGCGTGTATATCTGTATTTATTCCTATTAAGTCTCTACTTTTTCTGTAAAAAACAGATGACGATATAAAATTTTGTTTCTTTTTATAAGAATAATTTAGTTCCAAATTTAGGAATTTTTCAGGTCGCAGATAGGGATTGCCGGCTGATACCGATGTAGAATCATTTGAATAATAAGTAAATGGAATAAGCATCTGAAAACGAGGATATTTTAACTTTTCGTTTAGACTTATTTTAAGTTTGTTTTTTGAATTTAATTTGTGCAGGAAAGAGATATTAGGCAAATAATTCCACTGCGAAAATTTTATGGTATCGTATATCTGAATGTCATATTTTTCAGCTCTTAATCCTGTTTGAAATGATAATTTCTTCCACTTTGTTGTTCCAACTAAATACAATGCCGACCTTAAATCTTTATAATTAAATTCAGACAATTTGTCATTAACTTTATTTTCGTTATCAATATTTCTGTAATATAATTGTGTTCCAATATCCATATAAATTTTTTTGTTAAACGGGTGCGAATAGTCTAATTTTGAGTTTATTGAGATATTGTCGTTGGTTGTTTTGGTTTTTCGGTCGAAATTTGTTGTTGAACCGTCTGTATGCGATATTTTCGTTTTCTGAATCATATCATACTGCCTGTTCATTAGGTAAATATTCGTATTAAACGTCAGTTCTTGTGATTTTTTGTTAAATTTCCGTTTATAAAGGAGGGTGTAATTTTGCAATATGTTTTTTCTGTCTCTGTCAGAATTTGAAATTGAATTGGACATTAATTTTTTATTTTCAAAATAATTTGCCAAGTAGTTCCAATTATCTTTAAATCCTAACATTTCGTATTTTCCCGTAAAATTCAGAAAATTCTTTTTATTTATTTTATAATCAAATCCGTAGATTGCCGTATGTCCAAACATTTTACTTAAATTGTCGTAAGAATTTGTAATATTTTCGTAATTTACTGAATTTATAATGCTTTGCCTTACAGTGGTATCTATTGTAGATGATAAATCATTGAAACTAAATTTGTAAGTTCCAAAAATTCTCATTTTGTAAAATTCGTATTCTATGTTAAAAGTGTTGAAACTTCGGTAATCCTCGCCGTGAAAATAAGTGAGTGAAGTTGATATTTTAAGCCCTTTTTTTCGCTCTTCTTTCAGCACGACATTTATAACATTGGCAACATCGGAGTCGTATTTTGCAGATGGGTTGTTTATAACTTCTATGCTTTCAATGTCTTTGGGCGATAGCGAACTAATATCTTTATTACTTGTCGCACCGTCAATAAGAACTAATACATTTGGGTTTCCCATTACTTTTATGGATTGGTCGCTTCGGCGAACGCTTACGCCGGGTGCTTTTTTCAATACATCTAATCCTGTTTTACAATTTTTCAGACTAATAGAATCCGGCACAAAAACTATTTTATCAATATTTGTATTTTTACCTGTTTGATTTGCAGTGATTTCTATCTCATCTAATTGTTTTACATCTTTTGTTAAATAAACTTTTAAGTAATAATAATTTCTTTCATTGCTTAGGTCGAGATGTATTTTTTTTGTTTCGTATCCGATGCAACTAATTATTAATTTATATTTTTTACGTTCTACTTGATTGATTTTAAAACGCCCCAAAGTATCAGATATAACGCCAGATTTTAACTCATTGGTGCTATCATCTAATAATTGAATTGTTGCAAAATTTATCTTTTCGGCACTTACCGAATCTATGACAACTCCCATAAATTCTACATTTTTCTGGGCAAATGTTAGATTTACAGAAAATAACAATATGATTAAGATATACTTTTTATTCATTTCTAAATCATTTTTATCATATCATACAATTTACCATTTTTTTAGTTTCATTTTGATTAGGAGCTTTAAAACGTTGAAATTTTTTTATTAAGACATTAAGTCAACCTTACTTTTTTGTCTTTACTTATCATTATTGAAGGCAAAATAAGATTTTTTATACTCATATATCAAGTTCCTTTTTATACCACAAATATACATGATAATTTTCAATAATTTATAATTCAATATCTCTGAAATCGCAAAAGACAGTTATTTAATTTTACTTAAAAAAAGTCTCGAAATGTGGCTTAAATAAATTTGTATTTTTAAGAAGAATATTTTACAATTGTAATAATAAACAATTCTTTATTTATGAAGAAAGTATTTGTGAAAACGGGCTTGTTTTTTAATTGGTTTTTTGCCTTATTGCTTATATTATCCGGCTTATCCGTATATATAAACCCAAGCGTATTTCCTTATACCGCCATTCTTGGTTTATCCTTTCCGTTTTTATTGCTCATCAATGTAATTTTTCTTTTTTTCAGAATTTTCGGCAAAAAAGTATATTTTCTTGTATCCTTGATTGCTATTTTGTTAAGTTATTACAGAATACAAGATTCTTATGCTTTTAAAAAACAAAAAGTAATCGGTGCACCTGTTAATAAAATAAAAGTATTTTCCTACAATGTTCGCATGTTTGACTATTTTAATTGGACAGGAAAGCAATGCGGCGACAGCATCTTTTCGCTTATAGAAAAAGAAAATGCTGATATTGTCTGTTTGCAGGAATTTTATTCTCGGAAAGGCTTTAATTATCAAAAGAAAATTTCAAAAAAACTGCATTATAAATATTTTGTCCATTCATCTGAAAATACAAAGCGTTTTTTCGGAAGTGTGATTTTCAGCAAATATCCCATAGTCGCAAGCGGAACGCTTAAAACAGACCAAACTTTACACCGCTGTATTTATGCCGACATTGTAAAAAATCGGGATACTTTCAGGGTATATAATGTTCATTTGGCTTCTGTTCATTTGGATAAAAGCGACTATGAGTTTATGAAAAACATCGATATAAAAGACAATAATATAAAAGAGGCAAAAGGCATCGGGAAAAAATTAATTGACGCTTATGAAAAAAGGGGGCGGGAGGCTCAAACCGTACATGCGCATATTCAAGCATCGCCTTATAAAGTGATTGTTTGCGGCGACTTTAATGACACACCTGTTTCCTACGCATATCACAAAATCAAAGGAAACCTTAAAGATGCCTTTATACAATCGGGCATAGGCATTGGGCATACTTATGCGAAATACCTGCCTTTTCTGAGAATTGATTTTATTTTTCACGATAAAGCAATGAGTACAAAATCTTATAAACGTTTACGAAAAAACTTTTCGGATCATTTTCCGATAAGCAGTGAAATAGAGTTGTAAAACCGGCAAAAGAAAGTTTGATTAATATAAACAGTTGTCCAAACATAAAATAAATTTTAAACAATATCAGAAACAAATAATATGGATACCCTTACAACAATGTACGAAAAACTCGGACTGTTCTATCTGGGAAAAGAAGTAGATACGGAATCGCAAGAAATGACTGACAATTTGCTTTTGTATAAGAGCAAATATTTCACAACACATGCCGCATTAATAGGAATGACCGGCAGCGGAAAAACCGGTTTAGGAATTGGTATTATAGAAGAGGCAATATTAGACAATGTCCCGGCAATAATCATTGACCCAAAAGGAGATATGGGCAACCTTTTACTTAATTTCCCGGACTTAAAACCGAAAGATTTTGAGCCGTGGGTAGATCCGGGAACAGCCGAGACAAAAGAGCTTTCCATAAAGGAATTTGCGGCACAAACTGCCCAAACATGGGATAAAGGTATTCAAATGTGGCATCAAGATAAAGCGAGAATAAAGAACTTAAAAGACAATGCCGAGTTTGTGATATATACACCCGGTAGTTCTGCCGGCATACAACTTTCTGTTTTGAGCAGTTTTGATTCTCCCTCAGAAGATACACTCGATGATCCGGACGCCTTTGCTTCGCTTATTAATTCGACTGTCAGCAGCATCTTGGCTTTGATAAAATTTAAAGGAGATATGCAACAAAGCAGAGAATACCTTTTGCTTTCATCCATTTTTACTTATGTATGGAAAAAACAAATAAACATTGGCTTAGAAGAACTCATAGGTTATGTTTCCCGACCGCCTTTTGATAAAATAGGCGTTTTACCTTTAAAAAGTTTTTACGACCAAAAAGATCGTTTAACTCTGGCAATGAAGCTCAATGCTGTACTTGCCGGTTCTGGTTTTTCAGCTTGGACAGAGGGGGAAAGTCTCGATATTCAAAATTTATTATACACCAAAGAGGGGAAAGCAAAAGTGTCCATTATTTCAATTTCGCATCTTGACGAAAGCCAAAGAATGTTTTTCGTTACATTATTTTTGAATCGTTACATTAGTTGGATGCGCCGACAAAGAGGAACATCTTCCTTAAAGACATTACTTTATATGGACGAAATATTCGGTTATTTCCCGGCAGTTGGAAATCCTCCGTCGAAAAAAACGATGCTTTTGCTTCTCAAACAAGCCCGAGCATACGGAACCGGTATTATTTTAGCCACCCAAAACCCTATTGATTTAGACTACAAAGGATTATCAAATATCGGCACATGGTTTATCGGTCGTTTGCAAACCAAACAAGATAAAGAACGGGTTATGGACGGATTGCTTAAAAGCGGGGAGAATTCATTGGATAAAAAAGAAATTGAACGTTTGTTATCGAATATTCGCAGTCGTGTATTTTTATTAAAAAGTGCGCATGAAGACCGTATTAAATTGATGCAAACGCGTTGGGTACTGTCCTATTTAAGAGGCCCGCTCTCGAAAAATGAAATTCGCACATTAATGGCGGGTAGAAAAAAGAAAGCGGAAGATAAAAATGAAAAAGCAAAACCAATTTCGCAAAAAATACCTCCAAATACAAATCCCGAAAGCAATATTGTTCAATCGCTATTGTCGGAAGAAATTCAGCAATATTATTCCGGAAATACAGTGCAGGGTATTGTTGAATATAAACCGGTTTTATTTGCCGAGGGAAAAGTCCGTTTTGTCAATGCAAAAAAAGGCATTGATGTTGAAAAATCATTTTCTCAAAAATTCGATTTAAATGAGGGCATGACGGAACCGGATTTCGGCAAAGGCGAAAATACCGATTTTGACCCGGATTTATTCGATAAAAAACCGGTAGCGCAAAGTCGTTTTCATAATTTGCCCTCTTTTGTTGAAGAATTAAAAAATCTGAAACCCTTAGAAAAGGAATACTCCGACTATTTATACCGAACTCAAAAAATAGAATTGTATAAATGTACGGCATTAAAAGCCGAATCGAAGCCGGGAGAAAGTTTGCGCGATTTTAAAATCAGATTAGAAGATATAATCAGCGAGAAGAAAAATGAAGCCGTCGAAAAATTGCGCATTAAATACAGCTCAAAAGGAGCCAAATTACAAGCCCGATACGAGCGAGTAGCTCTTAAATTAGAAAAAGAAAAAGCCGATGTAGCATCAAAGAAAACCGATACGGCGATGTCTTTGGGTATGGCAGTGATTGGCTCATTTCTGGGGCAAGGAACAAAATGCAAATTCAAGAGCGGAATGAGTAGCGCATCAAAAATTGCCAAAGAAAAAGCAGATGTAAAACGTGTTGAAAGCGAGTTAATGCAAATAAGACATGATATGCAAGCATTGAAAAAAGATTTGTCTCTGGATATTCAAGGTATCAAAACCAAATACAATATTGACAATTATAATATTTCAACAGCACATATAAAACCAAGGCGCACCGATATTTACGATATTAATATGTTCTTATTTTGGGAAGCGGAATAACCCGCATTTCGAGATTTCTTCAAAAGCCGGTAGTCGGCAATTATGAATGATGCGACTTATAGAAGTGTGATTATTGGCAGTGTCCACATAAGTGTGTCTCGATCGAAAAAAGTTTTCAATAATTTAACAAGTCGCGTGTCAAAATTTATCGTTTATTTTTCATTAATTTTTCT
>PDWJ01003047.1_pt1 | contig 16599 bp, 16 predicted proteins | sample 1430881 | NCBI WGS metagenome assembly PDWJ01 (sample SAMN01162460, study PRJNA174530) | Oral metagenome, whole genome shotgun sequencing project. | biome: Marine environment; feature: Marine mammal; material: Swab sample of the gingival sulcus; isolation source: swab sample of gingival sulcus... | reverse complement strand
TCTTCGAAATTCTCATGTTTTTCCGGCTTATTCATTAAATTCACTCCACTCTACTCAAATTTCCAATAATAGGTATCTCTAATTCAGACAGCAACTACATTGAATTGATTGTCGTTCACTATACTAATTTTATACTAAATCATTTTAGTATGGTTGTAATATAGATGCCCATAAATTTTGTTACACTTCAATTATTACCATTCAAATATAATTATAGCATAAACACAATAAAAGCAGAACGCCTACCAATTTATAGTGATTTTAAATTATATATTTCAAGATGAAAATATGTAAACATCAATTATTGTCTATCTTTTAACTCAAATTATTTATAAAGCAGCAAAAACGAGCCCCTTCGCAATCATTTCTAATCAAATATTCTTAACTAAAATTATGCCATGATTACCATCGCCATAAACATTGGGTAATATTCCAGTTGGTACAAATCCTAATCCAATTAACCATTCACATTCTTTTTTATCTATTAACTTAAAATCTCTTAGTTCTTCCCATATTTTTGCCAAGACTGGTTTGTGGCACGATGTTCCACTTGATCCAATTATAAATCTCACGTTTTTATATTTTTTATTTTTTGCCCATTGTTCACATTTTTCTACTAATATTGTCAGTTCCTCGCCAACGCTAAATTCATTATTTACACCGTATCCTAAGCATTCTATTTCAACTGTTTTATATGCTCTTAAATCTTAAATCTTTACAAAGTAGCCAACCTTTTATTTTTTCTTCACCCATACACCAACCAATGCCCATTCTTAATTGATTTAAAGCGCCTCGATAATCCCACCAATCAGGTTTAATACTTGCCATAAATGCCGCTACATCGTCAATATTATTATCATTAATTTCACTTATTTTCATTTTAGCCTCCTATTAAAACCGATTAATTATAATCTTTGCACCTCGTATTTATATTATATTACATTATTATTTTATTTTGTCAAAAAAGTATAACCCCTCATGAAATACCCACTGCGTGGGCATGAAATAATTACTACGTAATTATGAAATATCGCGCTATCGCGCGATATGAAATAAAATTTGCCTTTATCATGTACGAAGTACATTTCATTCGCGTAGCGAATTTCATATGCCGAAGGCATATTTCACTTGCCGACGCAGGCGGCAAATTTCATTGCAAAAGCCCAGACAATGTCTGGGCTTTTGCTGTATATGCCGAACAATAAAGCTAACATCAAATTTCAGTATAATATAAACGTAAAATATACTTATTGTAGATTATTTATATATCCCAATCATCCTCCATCAAAAACCCAAGTTTAGAAGAAATCTCAGAAGAAGCATTTAAATATTCCCGATAATTTGTTTCAACATTATGAATTATCTCCGAATATTTAATAATTTGAAGATTATTATTTGCTAGCCAATTACTAACATCTTCTGGAGATTCACCGCTAATTTTATTGTTCTCTTGCCAAATAAAAATACCTTTGATATCCTTATACCTAATATTTCTCCCCAAAATATCATTATAGTGTTTTGCAGCTGACTTCCTATACGCGTCAATTTGTGCTTCCGCTTCATATCTTGTGGGTGAATAACTTTTTGCATCTGGCCGCTTCAATTCTATCAAAACAGGTAGTTCGGATATATGAGGTTGCTTAAACATTATATCGAATCTCTTAGACTTTAGTCTATCATCAGTTTCATTAAACTCATCAATTAGTCTTTGTTCACTTCTTGATATATCAGTTCCTTCATCCCAGCTCTGATTAATAAGCCATAAATTCTTTGCTAACAGTTCTTGTAAAATCTTTTCTTTAGCATTCTCACTAACAGCTCTATCCAGTTTCATAACAATATCTAATCTATTACGAATAATATCACGATACTTCATTGCCTCTATAGTTGTAAGTGAATTGAATTCTAGTACAATCTTACTTATGTCATCTTCATTTTCTAACATATTAGTAAGCTTAACCATTTGATTTAACAGTGAAGCGTTTTCAAAAGCAAGAACTGCATTTCTTATCATCAGTTTCTCTTGATCTTCATCAGTAAACTCAATCTTGCTTATTCCATTAAACAATTTATTAACATAAGTCTTCATATCGGGATTACCTGAAAATCCTTGCGCCCAATCTCTAATTTTGGGATATTTGTCAAATATTTTCTTAGTGTTACTACCTGGACGATTTTCATTCCAAAATCTGACAATTTCAGAATATAAATTTTTAATATATTCACTTAAAGCAGCAATTTCAACAACAGAATCATCTAACCCTTGACGACTACTTGTAATAGGATCATCTAAATCAGCAATAAAGTCAGCCCTTACTCTACCAACAATGTAACTTCTAGCTACTTCTTTCCCGCTAATTTTTCGAAGAAAATCTTCATCTGCAAGTTTATTATTAAAAATTATTTGAATGGCGTTCAAATTATCACCATCTGCGGTTTTGCTATCTCCACTTCGATGAAAAGTCCCTATCCATCCGTCTATTCTGAACGATTTTTCACCTTCTGAAATCGATAGTTGTCCATCTTGGGAATTAGATGTGATCGGACAAGATATTATACCATCTAGAACATTTACACATTCAATTTTTGTCTGGCCTTCATCATCAAATTGTTTCAAAATTTCATTTTTATCATCATCATTTTTTTGCGAAAACCCATATGTATTGAATCTTGTCTTTTAGATAATTATCATCAAACTTTACAATTTCACCATCAATCTTAACGGTAAAATCGTATGTATCAGATAAAATTGAAAACCTCCTACTTAAGCGTGTTATTAAAGCGGCTTTAGTTCTACCGTCAATTTGCTTACGAAGTTTTTTTATTTCAACGCAAAATCCATTATTATTTACTAAAGGATAATTTGTATTATCAGTGACGTCTTCAACATCAACTTGCATATCACCATCATAGTTTTTCATAGAATCGTATTCAAGCGTGAAAGATCTAATTGTCTGATCTTCCCGAGATTTCGTAATGACAGTGTATTCGTTACCTAAAGAAAATGCAGCTAATTTACCGATACCTTTTTTCCCCATAACAGGGCGATATTTCATATTATCAATCAACGGTGCATCGTTAATCTCTTTCTCTTGTCCTATCGGACAATAATAGGATTGTAATTGAGTTAAGTTCATTCCAACTCCATCATCTTCAATAACAATCATATCATCATTGATTCTTATATTTACGTTTTTCGCATAAGCATCCCAGGAATTAGCGACTAACTCAGCAAGTGCAGCAGCAAGATTATCGTATAGTTTTCTTCCCAAATGTGTAATTGAACGCATTCTTATTTCAAAAGTTAACTTTTCATTCATTTTTATAATCCTCAATATGATTTTTTATTTGCATCCCTATTACTTTACCAAGTTTAACAGGCACAGCATTTCCAATCTGTGTAGCTAGATGTCTAATTACAGGCAACTCCCCATCAACAATAAATTTGTAATCATCTGGAAAAGACTGCAAAATCGCACCTTCTCTAAGTGATAACCCTCTATCTTGATTAGGGTGCCCAAACCTACCATTACCAAAACCATTAAACTGCGTTGTTATTGTTGGGGAAACTTTATCCCATTCCATTCTCCCATATACATTTTTATAACTTTGTCCAGTAGTCTTTTTATGACAATCTGCAATTAAACTTTCATCCCAATCCTGCCAAGTACCTCCAGGCGATGACGCTTTAATTCGATCAAGATTTAGCGCACTAAGTTTAGACGCGTAGTGAACATGATCAGCAGCATCATACTCACCCGCTTTAATTTGCGGCAAATGCCCAATGGCTTGCCGAACTGTAACATACTCCTCTTTGCTATGAGTGGGTAGTGGTAATTCAATAGGACCCAAATTAGATGCAAGTAGTACCAATCTTGTCCTGCTTTGCGGAATGCCGAAATCTGGACAATAGAGCAAATCATAAGTAACATTGTAGCCCAAATCAATCAACTCTTGTTTGAAATCTTCAAAAATATCTTGTCTAATAAGTTCAGGAACGTTTTCCATGGACACAATATTAGGGGTGCATTCTCTAATCAAGCGTTTAAACTCATCAAGTAAAAACCATTTTTCAAGCCTCTTTTCTTGACTAGCAGTATTAGCGTACTTAGAAAACGGTTGGCAAGGAGCACATCCGACTAAAACAGTATACTCAGAATCACCATAATGAGTTTGAAGTAAATCACGATTTACATCTTTAATATCAATGTTTAAAAACTTAGAATTGCTGTTCTCTTCATATGCATAACGACATTTTTCTTCTATATCTATTCCAAGTACCACTTCAAGATCTGCATCTTGAAGCCCTCTAGTGAGCCCGCCCACGCCGCAGAACAGATCAATTATTCTAACTAGCATAATAACTCCTTTATGCGCGAAAACAAAGCGTAAAATTTCACGCTTTTTAAACCGAATTATATCATAATGAATACCAAATATAGTTTATATGATTTCTCTATTCTAGCTTAAAACATCATTCAAATATCAACTTGCGTTACTTGATTTCAAAAATATAGCACCATATACTTAAATTATAGCATATTTTTAAACTTAAACACACTTGACATTAAGACAAATTTGTTAGTCTTTTAATCTTCACAATAATCATGTTCTTTACACCACTATCAAAACCAAATAATTTTGATCTTCAACCATAACTTTTTAACAATTATTCTCACTAAGCCATCACCATATTCCGTCAATTAATTTAAAATTCTTTCAATCAAATTTTCACATATTTTTTTATGATTTATCCTTGAAAATACTTTACATATCCAAACTCACTAAAATAACGTATCTCTTCATTTTTCTAATAACATAAATACCCTCCTGCTTGTTTAAATAACCTTTTAACAATATTTATAACATTACCATCAAATCAAGTACTTTAAAATATCAATTTTACTTAGCATTTTATATGCCCCTACCACGTACATCTTGTTTAAAATTGAAAATAGCATAAAATTCTTTAGTTTCATAACAATCGTTTTTAAATATCCAGAACATTGACTTAACAATAGCACTCTCTAATAAAATACAACACAGATTTTCAATTAACTAATATTACTTATAACGAAATCAATGGAACAACTGGTTTATCCAAATACTCATATTCAATAACATACATCGCTATCAACCCAGAATACTCCTCAAAGTCTGAAGTAATCCTCTTAAGAAGATCACCTTTTTCTAAATAATCAATGCTATAAAGACCAGAGGCGAGTATTTTCCTATTCCAAGCATCCAATGGTATAGCTTTACGATCACGTAAAGCACTCGCTGCAACAATATTAGATGTATATGGCCCCACACCTTTTATTGTTTCAAGTGAATTAAGTAAATCGCTTTTGGTTAATCTACGCAACTCTGTTTCTCTGTTCTTCGAAAAGAAATCTGCATAATTTTTAAAATATTTTGCCCTATATCCTAACCGACATTTTTCTTTTAACTCATCTTCTAAAACCAACAATATATCTTCAGGAGAATAAAAAGTAAATAACACAACATCATCAAATATTACTAGTTTTCCGTACTGCTCAATCAGTTTTCTAAACATGGAAGAAGTACGAGAAATATTAGTGTTTTGTAATAAGAGACTAATCACAGATATTTCAAAAATACTTTCCGGGCAACTAATCCGCGTACCCCTCAATTTCGGAAATAATTCATTTACATATTTATTTAATACTATCAATCTTTCCGGTATTTCATAGTTTTCATTTAAGCCATATGAATATACAATATGTTCTTCTAAGTGAGAAATAATATCTGACGACAACTCTTTATTAGCAAAAATCTCAACGACAAGAAAATCATTATCTTCATACATTTTAGTAGCTGTATAAGTGTTTTTACTTAACCTGAAAGTCCGCCAAGAGCATGTTCCCGAATGAACTTCAAGACCAGTAAAAAAATGGGATGGTTTCCAAAAGGTATACAAAAAATTAAAAGGGCGTTTAATCTTAATTTTGAGTGTTTGAATATATTTCAATGAAATTATAGAATTAACTAGATGCATAGGAACATGTAAATTATTCTTGCCTACTTTTTGATATTCTTTCTCTTGAATCATCATTTTCAAATCCTTTTTTTTGTTCACTAGCAAAATTATCCACCTTATATTGATATAACGTTCGTTTAATTGTTTTTCTTATTACCTCTTTTAGTTCAATAGGTTTAACAACAAGAACAGAATCACCATAGCTTAATATTATTGGAACTAACCAATTCCATTTGTCCACATAATATTTGACTGTAAGTATTCCTTGATCTACAACTTTAATTGTATCTGGTTTTTCTTCCATTTTCATCCATTCATCAACTGCGGATTGTCCTGACACCTTCAAAACGATCTCTATATTTCCTCTGCCAAATTCAACCAATTCTTTTTTCCACCAACTACTCAAATTGAAACCTTTAGGATAACAAAAAGACCTCTCTGTCTCCACAACGCTCAAAATGCGATTGGAACGAATTCGTATTATAGATTTTTCATATTTAGAATCACAAATCAAATACCAAAACCCTGCTTTCCACGCCATACCTAAAGGATTAACAAAATCATGAATATTTTCATTTGAACCTCTTTTCTTGTAATTAATACTAATTGTTGTTTGGTTTTGAATGGATCGACTCAAGGAACAACTATAACCTTCTATGCTATCTTTCCAATACCAATCTGAAACATCAAATATCATTTTATCCTTTAGTGCATACACTGAATCAGGTATATTTTTATCTAATATTTGATTCTCTTCTTGTAATGCGCTCTCAATAGTATGACGTCCTAATTTAACCAATAACTCAAGCTTAATTTTATTATAAATGTCAAGTTCCATTTCATGTTCAACAGTTTTTTTTTGGGCAAGGCGATACCCACCCATCGTACCAGTGGTTCCTACTATCTGAAAACCCATATTTTGTAATTCCGAAACATCCCTGTATACAGATCTAAGAGATATAGAAAACATACTTGCAATTTCATTAGCAGAAAGCCAATCTCTTTTATTTAATTCAACAAGTATACCTATCAGCCTTTTTAACTTTGGTATCGCATTTTTTGACCTCGCCACAAACTTCATCCTTTCCTTAAAACTATAAAACAAGGCCCCCATCTATAATTAGAGTGTGTCCTGTTATAGTCTCCGACTGAGCAAGAAAAATAACTGCATTTGCAATTTCATCTATTGAAGACATTTTTAAAGCAGGAATACAGCTAATTATATCATCATACTTCATATAATTCTGTTTTTGGTGATTTTCAGTCAAAACAAAGCCTGGAGCAATACAATTAACTCTAATTTTAGGTGCATATATGCTAGCAAAAAACTGACTAATTGCAATCACGCCAGCTTTTGCCGCAATATAATGCGGAGATTGAGGTAAAGCTCTTATTCCCGCAGTTGAAGAAAAATTAATAATTGAACCTCCTGTTTCTGACTTAATCATATTCTCACCAAAAGCTCTACAAATAAAAAAAACCGATTTTAGATTTGAATCCATAACTTCTTGCCAAATTTCTTCATTGATATCTTCAAGTGAGCAAGTAACATTCTTGCCAATTGTATTTATTAACAAATCTACACTATTATACTTGGAAAAAACTAACTTTACACAATCATTAATTTGTTCAATTTTTGTCATATCACCAAACAAATAATCAACTTCACGCACTAACATCTGTCTACTAGGAGACACTCTTGTAATACATATAACTTTGTAATTTCTACAAAGCAAATATTTAACGATAGCACTTCCAATATTCCCCGTTCCACCAACAACTACTGCTGTCTTTGTATTCATTTTTAACCTCTCAGTCCTTAACTGATGGAATATACTTTACAAGCTTCTCGAATTTATTATTTAAAACATATTCAGGCAAAATGCCCAGTGCATCAAATAGAACACCACACGTTGAATCACATATGCCAATTTCCGTTGAATAATGGGCATCACTACCTATGATGTATCCTTTATTCTTTTTTTGTAATATATCGACCATTTTAGCTGTCTCACAAATTACATCAAAATTTTCTTTGATTTTCGGTCTGGTAATCGCTCTCAATAAAGTAGGGACATTTATTTCCAAGAGTACATCATATTCCATAGATGCAAACGTAACTTCTTCTATTGACACTGGAAATTCTGCCCTATACGGATGTGTAATCACATTGATAGTAGGATTTTTTTTAATTGCATTGATTAGTGCCGTCGTATTTTCTTTCACTGTAGTGCCTGCATATGGAGTTCTTGCATGTAATCCAGCTAAAACAATATCTAATCCTAACATAGTTTTAATAGATAAATCTATATCTCCATTAGTCTTAATAACATTAGCCTCACATCCAAAAAGCACTTTTAAATCACCAATTTTTTTTGGCACTCTTGAAGCCATTTCAAAATATCCTTCATGCGCAGAATTTTCCATAGAAGGGCCGTGATCAGTTATCGCTATTAACGATAAGCCTTTTTTTTGAGCAGCAGCAATACACTCATTAATTGTACAAAAAGCATGACCGCTCATGATACTATGAATATGTAAATCTGTCATTAACATAAAGTTCACCTCACCCAATTACTTCGGCTTTATCTTTATAAACATAGAGTGCTTCACTATCACTTAATGTAATCGTTTTAACACCGAGTCCATTAAGACTGCAGACAATATCGCTAAATTCATTTGTATAATGCGGAATTATACGTTCAGGAATTAAAGATAGTGCCGTAGTATCAGCTAGCCCTATATCATTCACATCCATAAATGATATATAATTAATGTCAGGTGTTGTTACAACACTTCCAGCACTAACCCCAATGTAAAACAACCCATTATCTACCCACTCACAAATTCGTGAATAATATCCACTTGTTTTTAACTTATGAAGCAAATAATAGGAATTACCTCCACAAACATATATACAATCAAACTGGTTCTCGTCTATATTATTTGAACTTTTTTCTAAATCAAACCATATGATGTTATCATTTTTCACCCCAAGATCGAGTAGCTCATTAATAGATTTTCTAACAAAACTCATCTCTACTTCAGTCCGAGAAGCAGTTGGAAGGAAAAGTATTTTTATCTCATCAACCGACTTTGATGATATCATAGAAAGAAATTTTTCAGCAACAGCTTTGTACTGTAGTCCCGTAGAAGTTAATAGAATCTTTCTCATCTTAACAACCATACCTTTCTTTTTTGATTGAGCATTACGCGTTTACGAAACTTTATAAACCTCATTATCAACAATTAATAGCCACCAAAATTCAAAACTCCTCATCACGTTTTTTCGCATATCCTTCTTGCCATAATTGCTGTGTCAAATTATTGAATTCTCAACATCGTTTTCGTGTAGCCTATTCCCTTTAGAAAAATCTCATATTCGTTTCATAATTACTTATATTTACTGTAAAACATAATCTAATTACATTGTTCTCTTATAAGGATAAGCTATTTTGTCATCACTTATTTATATTAATTGAATATAATCCATATGAAATAACTTGTTTAAAAAACAACTATTCCCCATATTAATGCCCCTCGCATCTTATCTGGAATTTGGTAATTACTACAACCAAAATTACTTTAATGAACTGCAACTCATTTATTCACATACCACAAAATATATTCACATACTAATCACTAAACCTTTAAATAACTAAAATTTTTTCACGATGTAGTTTTTGTAATGCTACCCCAATCAATTATGTTTAGCATATGATTTTTATGCGTTTCTGCTTAGGAAAATAGCAAGTTCTAGTTGTTGATTTGCCCATGTTAAATAATCAATTTCAACAATTTGTTCACCAAAAACCTTAACATATCCCCAAGTAGTATTCCACAGCAATTGTAAAACTGTAAAATAGTTAAGATATTTTTGATGGTCTATATCGCAAAAACCAAAATATGTTTCTAAAAATTCAACGCGCTTGTCATACTCCCATAATCCACATATGCTAGCTATATCAAAAAATACATTACCCATACCTGCAAATTCATAATCTATCAGTAACAACTCCTTGCCTAAAATAATATTATTTACGCAAGGATCATTATGACACAATCCATAATACTCTTTACTATTTATTCCAACAGGCGAAAATTTTAACACTTTAGTGTAAAGTCCAGATTCAAAAAAATCTTTTAAAATCCATCTTCTTTTATCATCAGATAAGAATAATAGTCTTGATTTTATATCATCAAACGGATTAAACACATGATTAATGCGACAACTATGTAATTTTTTTAATTTTTTCACCATCTTTTTAATTGTTATCGGATTTTGCAACTCTTCTTGAGTTGGGATTTTCCCATCCTCATAATACATTATCATATCACCGTTGTTCTCATCAAAAGTTAGCAGGCGCGCTCCAACCCTATTGCTACAGGCAATAGATAAAGCATCTAATTCTGATTTCCTATCTATGGATAAAACTCTTGAATCATTTGATGCTATTCTAACCACATATCTAACTCCAAAATATTCAACGAAATATGTAGTATTGGTGCCTCCAACAGGCTCTCCTATGATATTTACCACAGAATAATCCCACCCAAGTCGAGAAAACAAAGTCTTTAACCTTACTTGATGAACTTTATTTAACACTACAAAATCCTCCAAAAAATTTTAGTGATTCTACGTCTTAAAAATACTAGTAATATCTCTGAAAATTATTCTAATATCTCCCATTCATCACCAGAAATGATTAAAGCTTGATTATCTGTAAGAAAAACCGTCCCCTCCCATGTTACTTCTCCACAAGGACTTCCTGAGTCGCAATGCAGCTCAATATTTCTCTTTAAAACCCCAATATTCCCATCATAATTATCTCCACATATTTTACTCCCTGCACTTACTCCTACAAACAACTGTTCACTTTCCAAAAGTTTCTTTAACACTGGAGCAAAACCAATTAAATTAATTCGTTCAATTAAATACTTCGTGCTCCCACCACAAAAATATATTGCATCATAATTGATTGCATCATCATATTTTAAAAGAAAATCTAAATCATATGTTAAAATATTCTCTGGAACTATACCAGCATTTGTAAGATCTTCCATACATGACGGAAGTTTACTTTTTGCCTCGTCATCAATTGCAGCTGTTGGAACAAAAATAACTTTCGCTTCCGAAACAGTGCGTTTTAAATTCTTAGAAAACGTTTCTTGAAGCAACTGACTTTTCAACCCGGTAGAAGTTAAAATCAATTTCATAAATACACCTCCATATTAATAATTAGCATAACAATTATATAAAAACACTTATCATTACACAAGTATGTATAATTTATCCTACTTAATGACTATTTACTAAAAAAATACATTCTCACGTAGAAGTAGCTGAATATTAGATATATCGTACAAAACCATACATAATCTTTCTATCCCAATACCTATAATTGATGTATCTACTGGTATTGCACCTTCTCTCAATTTTTTTTCAAGATACGCTTCCTCTTTTGTAAACATAGACACACTTTTATTCCTCTTTACAAATTCATCTATATCAATAGAATTCTCATAGCCATTAGAAATCTCTATTCCGTTAATAAACAATTCAAAACGTTTGATTATTTCCTTTGAAGATTTATAATAACGAGCTAGAGAAAGTGTACACGATGGATATTCAGTGAAAAAAACGCACTTCCCCCTGCTAATTGGCTCAATTTCCTGTTGTATATAATGATTTATAATTTGGAAATTATGCTTAAATTGAAATTTTGGATAGAAGTTTGAAAGATATTCTACCAAGGCACTCTCTCCTAAACTCACTAAATCTATCCCCGTCTTAGTTTTTATCGTTTCAGCAACGGATATTTCTTCAAATATAAACTCTGGCCGCACGTCAAATATAATTTTTTTTAATATATTCATCAGATCGCACAATTTTTTATTAGCAAACTGCGCTTCCAAAAGAGTAAATTCACAACCATGAATCTCATCCTCTTTTGCCTCTATTCTAAAACTTGAACCAATTTCAAATACATCACCATAATATTCCATCATAAGCCTCAAATATAATTCTTGGCAATTTCTCAAATAAATTCCAGATTTTGTTTCAATGCGTTTCATAGACGGACTTGTAGACTTCCTGAAAATTGGAGTAAATACTTCTGTAGCACCAATTTCATCAAAAAATATCCTTAATTTTTTTATTGTTTCAATTTTTTTAGTATAAGCTTTGTTCATCAAACACACCTCATTTCAACTCTGATCTATAAAAGTCTTTTTATCATAAAGTATATTCGAAATAATTATATAAAACCAACATCTAAAAGATCTCCATCAAATTATTCATCATCTCAACTTATAAGAATCCAGTATACCAATATGACTGTATCATAATTTTACCATTTATTATATACAAAACGATAAAACAATCTAGCAATTTATTAAATATCCATTACGACTATCAATCGTGCTGAGTAAAAAACAAAATAATAATTAATAAAAAATCAACAGAGAGCATTACGTTTTCTATAAATGTTGCTTTAATTCCCTTTTCTTGAATCATACAAAAATAGAATATACATGGTATTAACATAGACATAAGCTTAATACCCAATTTACTTATATACGCCAGTCTTGCTGAGACTGATCTTTTACTAAATAAATCAATGATTGAATTAGTTGGCTCTTTGGATTTAGAGTTTAAAAGAGGATCACCTAATAGCTCTTTAATTTTACCCCTAATATTTACATCAATATATGAAATATACATATGTATCCGCATTACACATTCTGTATGATAAAATGATAAACAAATAAATAGCCACGGAATACTCAAGATTAATATCCGAATAAAGAAATCATTAAAATCTACTGTTCTTTTCCATATCGCAATAAAGAGAGATACCTCTGCACCAATCAGAATAAAGAAGAAATTCATTATACTGTGAATGGTTTCTTTTGTAGCGTTAATTTCATTTCTTATCGCAGTCATTTCATTCATTAAAACCATAACTTTCATTTCCAACATAGAATAACACCCCCATTACATTTTGCAAATCATTGATGTGAATTCCCTAACTCTTGACTCCAGTTTATAATCCACCCAAGGAGTATTCGCTTTATAATAGTCAAAATTAGACCAGTCCTCAAATTTATTGGGAGGAACAAAACCACATTTTTTCGCCTCCTCATACAAAGGTGTGCCTGGATACGGCGTATATATGTGCACCCTGGTTTCAGGACGTGGTTGAAGATTCCACAATTCTTCAATAAAATCAAAAGTCTCTTCCTGTTCTTCAACAGTTTCCCCAGGAAATCCAACAATAAATGTATAAGAACCAAGTATTCCATGTCGAGCTATTATTTTCGCCACGCTAAGCATTTTATCTTTCGTCACACCTTTATTAACAACATCTTTAAGTATCCGATTGTTACCAGACTCAACTCCCATCAGCAATCTCTTGCAATTGCTTGTAGCTAATTTTTTCATTAATTGACTGCCCTTCTTATTAGCACGCAAAATATCTATAGGGTTAATTGACGCAGCCCAGTTTATTTTTAACCTTGTAAGTTCAGCAATTAAGCATCTCGCCCTTTCTTCATCTATAAACCAATCGGCATCGTAAAACTTAACGCCATTAACTGCATAACGCGAAACAAAATACTCGATATCTTGTATAACAATTTCGCACGGCAATTTACCATACTTTTTCTTATAATTTGTTTCATAGCAAAAACGACACTTATATATACAGCCTTGAGTAGAAATATAATTTATTGTTCTACTGGCTATAGTTTTATCCGGCTTGATATAACTATCAACATCTGTTAATTGAAACATATATGGGACTAAAGTATCTTTATTTAGTATATTAATAGGGCCCTTAACTAATCTCCCCCCATCAAACATCAAAAGACCCGGAACATCAGCAAAAGCTATTTCACCACATAACGCTCTAGCTAATAATGGAAATGATTTTTGCCCCGGTCCCGATAAAATAATATCCACAAGTGGATGTCGGAGAGTTTCATCAGGCAATACGTTCACATGTGGGCCACCAAACACAATAGGAATATCACTTTTGAATTGTTTTACTATTTCCGCTAGTTTGATAGCGTTACCTATTTGACAACCACCGGTCATCACACTAAATCCTACACAAATAACATTTTTTGTCGACCTTAATAAATTCTTAAATTGTTTTTTTGTATCGCGATTTTCATCAAAAATAATAACGTTAAAATCGTCCTTTGGTAATGCGCTAGCAATAGCCAACAAAGAATAAGGAAGCCAAGTATATGGGTAATTATCTTCAAATTGTACACGAGGATATGCAAGAATAATTGAATTCTTCACTCTTTTTCCTCCACACGAGATTGTGAAATAAACCTTGCGTTCTTGTATACAGCTAAAAAATTCTTTAATACTCCATTAATCTCTCTTTTTGTTAATTTAGAAATCGATATAGAAATATCACCATTTAATAAACAAAACTGAAGTTTACTATCAGTAGTTAATCGCAATGCCATTAATGCATCGTGACAAGGGAAGTGAATACAACAGTTGCAAGGCTCACCATACCAAGCACCATTTTCTGAATTTTTCACCGTAACAATCAAGCCCGAAGATAGTTCATATTCATTCATCGGATGCCCCAATCCGCCTTGATAAACAACCCGATTCTTGACTGCTCGTTTTTTTAAATCCTCACATATTCGCGAGAGGGGGATATAAAGCGACCTAAGGTTTTCTGCTTCAAAAGCCTTTAGGCGATCCTTGTTTCCGTCATCTTCATCTTGCAGGTCTCCAATAATATCAAGTAACTTTAATTGTCTCACACCCGCTTTCTCACAAAATGATATTAAATCATTTGTTTATCCCTCTCATAATTACCGAATTAATTTTCACGGGTAATATTTTCGAGCACTCCCGTATTGCATTAATCAAATCGTGATAATCATGACATCCTGTTATGCCTTCATAAACATTTTGCTTAACCACATCTAGACTAAAGTTCAAAACATCTAATCCTGACTCAATTAGATTGTCAATAATCTTAACGACTCTAGGACTTCTTGTTATCACTTCAACTTTTTCCATTCCAATATTTTCTTTAAGATTTCTAACTAATACAGCTAAATCAGGCCAGAAGACCGGATCTCCTCCAGTTATCTTAACCTCTGTACCGCCATTTTTCTTATATAAAGTGCAAACATCAATGGCATCTTTCAAATTTATAAATTCACTGCTGGAGCAACTCATTATACCTTCTCCGCTAGGACGACAATATAAGCACTTTCGACCACAAAACGACGTTGCTAATATTCTCAGCTGAGGTATTCTCATATAAATATGCTCCTTTCTCATAACACTTGCTAATAAAGAACAACCGATTCAGCAAATGATAAAATTCTATTACTGACATTATAATGTCAGTGATAGAAAATGTCAACAATTTTGAATAATTTTATAAAAAATATAATACTCTGGGTCTTATTTTAATACCCCCCTTACTCATCACTACCTTTCTTTCATACGCACTTGCTTTTCTTCCCCATTAACAAAGGTTATTTTAAGATGGTCTTCATCAACGACGACGATCTTTTCAACAGTCTGCCTTACAATCTTATCATCGTATTTTTCAAGTAGCGCCGGCATCATTTGTAGCGTTTTGCTCACTTTTTCTAGTCTTTTCTGCACTTGAACATTATCAGCTTCTTCTGTTCTTGTAAGGTTGCTAATCACTGTGCGCTTTTCTAGTATTTCATCTGATAAGGCTTTAAACTGATTGTTAAACATGTCGGGATTTTGTGATTTCGCGCTAATCTCAACCAATTCTGAAAACGACTTTTGCAGTCTCAAGACTTGCTGCTTTAAGATGGCTATTTTCGTTTTCTCGTCACTATTTTCGAGTACGGCTTGAAAGCTTTCTTCAATCATCGGTTTTACAATATCACCTGCAGATAAATAGTGATTCAACGCGCCTACAATCGCCTCGTGAATGCGATATTCGTCTAACGTAGGCGATAACTGACAGCGCTTTTCTTTTGCCTTATTGCTTCTGCCCATACACACCCAGACGTATCTATTACTGCCATCTCTATTCTTCCACACTTTCCTCTTATAACCGGTCTGACAATGTCCACAGACCATCCTATCTGTTAAGGCGTAAAGCCCACTGTACTTTGAACGCTTACGTTCATCAAAAATCTCTATTTTGGAATCCTTTCGCTTGGCCGCTTCAAGCTGCGCCAAATTATAGGTCGCTTCTGTTATAATGGCATCATGTGCGTTTTGTGCGAGATACTTCGGCCTTTGACCATTATTTTTCACTCTCACACCGCTAATTGGATCAAGCGTAATTGTCTTTTGAAACAAGACATTGCCGCAGTACTTTTCATTTTCAATAATTCTCTTAACGACACTTCCCGTCCAGCGTTTTTTCTTTGGTGCTTTGATATTTCTCTCGTTTAACGCGCTGGCAATACACTTTAATGTATCACCAGATAAATACATGGCAAAAATTTCTTCGACGATCTTCGCTTCTTCGGGAACAATATCCGGCTTGCCATCAGCGCCTTTTTTATAAGCGTACCAATTATCATAATGATACGTTACTTTTCCTTGCCTGGCACGTTCTCTA
>PDWJ01003043.1_pt1 | contig 16607 bp, 16 predicted proteins | sample 1430881 | NCBI WGS metagenome assembly PDWJ01 (sample SAMN01162460, study PRJNA174530) | Oral metagenome, whole genome shotgun sequencing project. | biome: Marine environment; feature: Marine mammal; material: Swab sample of the gingival sulcus; isolation source: swab sample of gingival sulcus... | reverse complement strand
TGGCTCACTCCACAACGACACGAACAATTCGAGTGGCTTGATCAACCCCTCTTCCGCACGAGCCTTTACTTTCAAGCAGATAGGTGGTTGCCGGATTAGTGGTGGTGCAGGTTACTTCTGCACGGCATTGAGCAAGCCCTTCGGCCATATTGGTTATATTGGTGGTGATGCCGGCCACAGAACAGTTTGGCGGGTTTTCAGCGTTAATGGCCAGCACAATATTAATACCACTTTCTGCGGCATAAAATGCTCTGGCGGATAATACGTTAACGCTCGCTGATTTTGCACCGGTAGCGCTGAGCTCATTAATGGCTAACGCTATAAAAGCCAGTACCGTAATAATAAATATGGCAAGCGGCAAACCCAGGCCTGTATTGTTGAACTTGTTAACAGGATTTTTAAGGTACATTTCTTATTTGCACCTCGCGATCCATACGGAATTTTTCATTATTCATTTCAACTTCAAATGAAAACTCCACTAAAGCGTTTCGAACTAATGTGGCGGGTGCAACGGTAAATCTAAAATTATTGGTGCTGATATTATTAACTAAAAGGCTTGCTTTATTCGCATTGGGCACAGCCGCTGATGGATTAAAGCCGTATCCTGAATAACGATAAATACCACGAACAGATGAAATCACATTCAAGCAATAGGATACCGGTTGCGAAACAATAAAGACTCGTCTTGTCGGAGAGTCTGCCGGAAATTGGTGGTTAGCTGATAGTGTGATTACATTACCTGCAACCTGTGCGATCTCCACTCGTGTTCGATGGGAGGGATCTGTTGAATTGGCAGGTAGCGAATAAATTTTATTGGCATCTACAGGATAAATAATCGCATACTCAGTAGCGGACCCGTCGGATATATAATCCGAGTTAACCAGGCTCACTGTGGTACCAGAACTTTGGGGAACCACAGGGGCACTCGCATATTTTGCAGCATGCAAAACCGGAACAAACTCAATACAGCTATTGCCCGCATAAGTGCGAATACTATTGGGCAAGGCCGATCTGAGCTCACGACTCATTTTTTCTGCTACCACAACACCAGTAGCTGCACCGCCCTGACGGGCAGCAGTTGCCACATAACCTAACGCAGTGTGGGATATAAATCTGGCAGACCCGGCGGCGATAATGCCACTAATCACAATCACGATGATCAATTCGATCAGGGTAAAACCGCGAACCACCGTTATCGCCTGCATACTTAATAATTCCCTTTATAAGCAGTAAGTTTGACCGGTGTATCAAGCGGGTTGGACACAATAAGATCTATCCGTTTTACAGAACTGTTGGCAGCAGTCAATCCCAGGCCCGATAACTCACCAGAACTCGATGCCAGGTTGACATAAGAAACACTAACTTCGATAGAATAGTTCACATATTGCCCGGAGCTGCCACCGGCCACTAAAGCAAGGGTAGAAAACTCCGGTGTGCCGGCGGCGGCAAAATCATAATCATCAACGTCATCATAAAGATTGCGGGATGTTTCTGCGGTATCTGGCCCCAGATTGGCCGCAGGCGTTAAACTGCCAACCGGTGTTGCAGGCACACCACCAACTGGTGATGCCTCATCAAACCGTTTCGTTAAGATTTCATCCATATAGGTTTGGCCAATCTCAACTGATTTGGCATAAATAACGGGATCAGTGCTTTGCCCGATAGCTTTGGAATAAACCGATACCACCGCCAGCAGGGCAATACTTAAAATCACAATGGTGATCACCAGCTCAACCAGGGTAGCGCCCTTGGTCACCGGTTGTTTAATTCCAGACAGCTTAATCACTAAAGGCATGTCGCCCCCTCGTAGGCAAAGCCTGAAGCAGACACGCATAAATTAATGGTTTGCTCGCCGACAATACAGATACGCAGGCGATTGCCATTGATCAAGTTGCCATCGCCATCGAATTCAACGTTTAAAGAAGTTACCACAGGCAAAGCGGAGCAGGCAGCAGAAAAATTTGATTCACTATATCTTAAGGTAGTGTTACCACGTTCAATTTCAGCAACATCAAAGGTAGCAGCACCCGGACTGGCTGCATCGTGGTAAGTCGTCGAAAACACCCAGTTTCCAGATACCAGATGGACATTCAACGCAACAGAACCTGTTGCTGTCAGATTTTGCCGACTTAAAGCCAGTTGCTGAGCAGAACGCAAAGAAGCAAGCAGTTGGTTTTTAACAATATTGGCTTCGACACTTTCGACCGCAGAAAACAACCCCAGAGCAAACCGGGAAAGAATTCCGAGAATAATAATAACGGCTATTAGCTCAACGAGGGTAAACCCTTTACTTGCTTTCATACAAAGGAATTGGGGGCATATTCCCGCCCCCAATCGACAATTTAAGTCAAAATAAATTTAGCAGCCAGTAATTGCGCCAATTATCGGCCCAGAAGATGCAGTCGCTTCCCTGTATACAAACCTGCATGTAGGTCTTGATGCTAACCTTATAACAGTGGTAGCTCTACCAGCATTATTATCACTACAGGTAAAACCACTATTGGCATCAATTCCGGCAGCATCACAGATGGTTCCCGTATCCGCATCATCGCCACTAGCGTAGCCATTCACTATGGTTATGGTCGTACCTTCAAGATCTACCGAGGCACCGTTATTAATCAAATAGGCGGCATGAACTATCGCAGATGCCGATTTTACTGCTGCATAAGCCCCTTCAATAGAAGCCTTTTCAGCATCACCGCTCAAATCCGCAAATTTTGGTAATGCAAACGCCGAGAGAATACCCAGAATTACAATAACCATGATTAATTCAATTAACGTAAAACCACTTTGTTGATGTTTCATATTCTAGCTACCTCATTACCAAAACATTCAATCTAAAACTGTAATTACTTCACCCGTACGAGCGTTATAAGTAATAAAAGCACCTGCTGTATTACGCTGATAGGTATAACGGCAATTACCGTTAACCGTATCAACTAAATATTCAGTATCCGAAGCTGTAGTGCTCGAAACTCTGAATGAAAGTAAAACCTTTTTGACGATTGTGTTGCGCCGTACAACAATTCATACTTTTATAAAGACCATTCAAATAAACCCGCTAGCTCTAGCTTTAATGTTAGCCTAATATTTATCCAGTTAACTGTTGGCAAGTAAATAATTGCGTTATAGATGAAATTATTCTGAAAAAACCTTTTTTTATCTATTCATAGCGGAGCCAAGCTCCCACATAGGTAAGAATATTCCCAGCGCCAAGGTTAAAACCAGAATACCCAAAAAAACCAAAATAACAGGCTCTATAGCATCAGCCATTTTTTTAAGGTCGTAATCAATTTCTTCTTCGTAAAAATCTGACACATCATTAAGCAACGAATCCAGACTACCGGTTTCCTCACCGACAGAAATCATTTGCAAAATTAGCGGAGTAAACATGCCGCTGGCCGCACAGGTACGTGCGAGTGTATCGCCATGCTCAACACCCCGACGAATTTCATTAATGGCACCGCCGATATATGTATTACCCAAGGTGCCGCCAACAATGCTCAGGCATTGCAGGATCGGTACTCCGGATGCAGACATCATGGCAAATGACCGGGTAAAGCGAGACAGTGCTGACGTTTTAAAAATCTTGCCGATAATGGGAAATTTCAATTTTTTTTCGTCCCACCAGAGCTCACCTTTATCGGTTTTTATATAACGAATAAAGCCGACAAGACCGCCTACGATAAGTATTAAAATCAGCCACCAGTAGTTAACGGTAAAATCAGAGGTTGCCATAAGAATTTTGGTAGGCAAGGGTAAATCCGCGCCCAACTTGGTAAATACCGTTGCAAACTGGGGAATCACAAACATATTCACTATTCCCATGGCGATCACCATCGCTACTATCACCATAAGTGGGTATCGGATCGCCTGGCTTACTCTGTTTTTCGTTTCACGTTCCAATTCCAGGTGGTGTATCAGTTTTTCAAAAGCATCGTCCAGTTTTCCAGTGCTTTCCCCAACGTGAATCAACGACACGAACAATGTAGAAAAAATTTTCGGGTGATTTCCAAGGGCGGCCGCCAGACTGGTACCCATTTGCAATCGAGTCAGCACATCGTGCAATGCTTCTTTTAATCTGACTGACTTACTGTGTTCTGCCAGGCCATTAATTGCCTGTGTAATTGGAATACCTGCTTTTGTCAGCGCTTTCATCTGCCGACAAAACATTACCATTTCATCTAAACTAATTTTTGGCGGTGGCAGCAGCTTGGAAAGATCAATATCGTTACTTTTTTCATTTATTGCCTCTGTTATTTTCACCGGCAAAATAAGTTGCGCTTGTAACTGCCGAGCAACAGCGTCGGCACTGGCGGCTTCCAGCGAGCCTGTCACCAGATCACCCGCTTTTGTTCTGCCTTTATAAATGAAATTGGCCATACCTTAACGACTCTACGATCAATTTGTGGGTGCGGCGCGGTCATCTAACGACGCTGACACCTTAAACACTTCCTGCACCGAGGTAATCCCCTGCCTGGCATAATCCAATGTACATTGCGCCAATGTTCTGAAATAAGGGTTTTGGTGAGCCGCCTGAGTAAACTCGGCAACACTGTTTTTACGCAGCGCCTGTAACATGGGCTCATCAAACTCAAGCAACTCATACACACCGATCCGGCCAGCATAACCCGTATTATTGCATTGGTGACAGCCGGTACCTTTAATAAAGTCAGCCTCCAATGCCGAAGCATCTATATGAGAAAGCCAGGTCGCTTCCTGGGGCGACAGCTCATAAGGCTGCTTACAGTAATCACAGACTTTTCTGACTAACCGCTGGGCAATCACAGCTCGTAACGATGATGCCACTAAAAACGCATCGCAACCCATATCAATTAAACGCATTGCCGTTGAAATCGAACCGTTGGTGTGCAAAGTGGATAGCACCATATGGCCGGTCATGGCGGCCTTCAAACCTATTTCTGCGGTTTCATGATCGCGCATCTCACCGATTAGAATAATGTCCGGATCTTGGCGCAGCGCAGTACGCAGTACATTGCCAAACGTTAAACCAATTTTTGCTTGTATCTGAACCTGGGTAATTCTTGGTAACCGATATTCAATGGGGTCTTCAGCGGTAATAATTTTCTTTTCAGGCACATTCAACATATTGAGAGCGGCATAAAGTGATGTCGTTTTACCGCTGCCGGTAGGCCCGGTTACCAGTACCATTCCATGAGGGCGCTTAATCAGAGTTTCAAAACGACTGGCAATCTGTTCAGGCATACCCAGTTTGTCAATCGACATCATGCCCTGACTTTGATCCAGCAAACGCATGACCACACACTCACCATAGGGCACCGGTAATGTCGATAACCGCACATCAATACTCTTACCTAAAACACGAACATTGAACCGGCCATCTTGTGGTAACCGCTTTTCAGAAATATCCAGCCCGGACATAATTTTCAAACGCGACGCTAAAGCCGAAGCGATACGCTTTTCTTTCATGACCTGCTCTTGCAGTTCACCATCAATCCGTAAACGTACACGTAATACCGTTTCATCCGGCTCTATGTGAATATCCGAGGCTCGCACCTGCACGGCGTCTTCGAAAATATTTTGCAGTAACCGCACCACCGGTGCTTCTGTCGCTTCAATAGTCGAAGCAAGATTATCCAGATCAAAATCACTGGATTCCAATTCGCTGTCCAGTTCGGTCGCAATCGATGCAATCTGGTCTTGACGACGATAAATACGATCTACTGCATCCAACAAATCCGACTCTTTAACAAAGGCAGGATGTATGGGGCGTTTCAACACCCGCTGCAATTCATCAATCGCCAACAGATCCAGCGGATCAACCATACCAATCAGGTAACCATCGGGCTGTTCCGACAACATAATAGCGCGATACCGACGTGCCTGGCTTTCTGGTAACGATAAGATCAAATCAGTATTTAATTTGAATCGAACCAGATCAACATAAGGATAGCCAAAGTGATCAGCCAGCGTTTGCAACATCTGCGATTCTGTTACCAACCCTAGGTCAACAACCGCTTTACCAATTTTTTTACCAGAGCGCTTTTGTTCACTTAACGCTTTCATCAGCTGATCTTCGCTGATCAAACCTTTTTGAACCAGCAAATCACCGATGCGTACTTTTTGTTGTCTGGACATAATAGTCAATCACCTTTTTATTGCAAAAGGTTTGGGAAACGCTCAAGCAGCATATCGTAGTCGTCCTTCCACTGGTCTGAGTCTACTACCTGTGGTTTTAACAAAATCACCAATTCGCTTTTTTTGCTAATGTCTCGTTCTTGCTGAAAAAGCCTGCCTAAACCGGGAAGATCTTTTAACAGAGGAATACCTGCGGTTTTCGTTTCCTGTTTGGTTTGCATTAAGCCACCAATAATAACCACTTGACCATCTGCTGCATGTATCACCGAGTCAGTTTCCCGTATAGAGCTAAACGCCAACGGCAAACTCAAATTATCATCGCCAATACCTATGTCTTTAACCCGTTCAGTTACTTCTGTCACGGTTGGATGAACATGCAATATCACCTCTTCGTTTTCACCAATGTGCGGGGTCACATCTAAGGCGATTCCCGAGAAAAACGGCGTTAATGTCACTTCCGGTGAGTCCGTAGTCGTCGTTGAAGTGCTAGTGGTTGATGAAGAAATTTCAGTCACAAAAAACTCATCGGTACCCACTTTAATCACCGCCTTCTGATTATTCACCGTGGCAATTCTTGGGCTTGATAGCACCTGCACATCCCCCTGGGATTGCAGCAAGTTAATAACGCCGGTAAAATCCGTAAAGTTCATACCAAAGGTGAACATTCCCTCTACCGTTTTATCTACCAGCTCACCAACCACCCTCGATTCAAGCGCTCCTGCGACTTCATGGCTTGTTGCAGCCAGCTCACCGCCGTATCCCAGTCCAAAGGTGTCCCACTGAATACCCGCCTGATAGCCATCACCAAGACTGACTTCCAGAATTTTGGCTTCAATAATCACCTGCTTTTGCAAACTTAACTGTGCCTGTTCTAAAAATGTTTCGACATTTCTCAGCTCACCAGGATAAGCCCTCACCACTGCGATTCCCGAATTGGCGTCCACGACCACTTTGCGGCCTTCGCCTTCACCTGTGATCATGGTTAACAGGTTATCGAGTTTATTCCAAAAATGACTTTTAGATTGCGTTTGTATTTGCGTGCTTTGAACGGTAGACACCTTACCGGAAGAAGATGATGAAGAAGAAGCAGAGGAACCGCTGGTATTTTCACCCTTTCCTGATGATGAAATTTGTCCGCTGCTTACAGCTGTAGAAGAATGGCCAATACGATTAATATTTAAATAATTAATCCTGAAAACTTTGCTTTGTAATTTTCTGGGTACTATCTGATAACCATATTTTTTACGCAAAAAATCATAACCGTATACATCCCTCACTGCTTTAAGGGCTTCTTCCAGGGTCACCTGCTTTAACTTAATGGTAATATTCCCGGCCACTTCAGGATGCAAAACCATATTAATATCGCTACCAGCCACCAGGCTCATAAAAAACTCTCTGGCAGGCGCATCCGATGCTAACACATCAAATCGTTTTTGTTTTTTTCGGGCATGTTGCCGCTGCAATTTTGCTCTCTTTTTTTCTTCCAGCTTAGCCGTCGGCTTTTCCACCGCAGCCAGTCCTGACTGCTCAGCATTAACTGGCGCAACACTCTTATCTGATAATGTTTCAGTTGCATCAAGCTGCCGATTGGCACAGCTTACTAACAACCAACACAATAAAAAAATTGCACATCGCTTCATAGATATCACCTAGTTTTCAGCAGCTATGCTTTTATTTGCCACTTTAATTTTGTTTCGCTGTTTCGGTTTACCAAGAGCTATTTTTTTTGTTTTACCTCGACGGGCTACCACCACTTGGTTTTTTTTAATAGCCATCACACGATAACCTGACACTGAATCACCCACCTTCACCGAACGACCGTTAATCACAGCGACTTGTCGATCATTGGCATGCAAAATCATAGAGAGCATTAACGGTTTAGCTGTGGATGTTTTTTCGCCGGAAACCTTGGCATCAAAAAATATTGGTCGCATAGGGTCACCGGCGCCCCATACGGGTGGTGCCAGCACTATTACCAAAAACCCCAACAAATAAGATTTCATCATTCTACTCGTATATTCCTATAAGCTCTCTACTCATACTCAATGTATGAACTTCAAGCAAAAACTCCCCTTTAGGATAGCGCTTCATTGAGAACTTCATATCATCCCAATAAAGACGCTCTTTTAGTCCTTCGATCATTTTTAAATAGTTGACCACTTGATAATATGAACCTTTAAATTTAAGCACTAAACGATGCCGGTACATCAGCACTTCCGGTTTATCCTGTTCACTTTTTTTAAACGATACGGGTTCTGCAGGAAAATTTTTTATCACCTTGACCTCCATACCCGACTGCCGGCTCAATAAATAACCTAGAACCTGCGACATTTTTTCTGGCCGAATTAAGCCCTGTGTCGATTCACCAATCAGTGCTTGCAGCTCATTAAGTTGATTTTCTTTTTTTGCAATTCTTTTGTGCAACCATTTGTTGGGGTCATGCTCAAGTTTTTTTACCAGCAAATCAATATTGTTCTGTGCAGCGCTCATCTCATCAGCATGAGTATTGAGCAGCATTTTATTTTTTTTGCTTTGCTCCAAATATGGCGTAAGCGCAACATAATCATAGATTCCGACTAATGACACGATGGCAACCGTTAGAATGATAAGACGCTCTCTAAAGGAAAGCTCATTCAACAGGTTGCTGATTTGCACTGCTTTATTCTTCATCTTGCTCATTATCTATCTCACTGCTCAAGATAAAATAGAGCAATCCATCACTGCCCTCGCCCTGTTCAACACTGAACACATTAAAGGAAGTACCTTGCAATGCGTCCGCCTGCTTTAGCCTTTCAATATATTCGGGAATATTTTCAGCATACTGAGCAACACCTTTTAGTTGATATTGCCGACCCGATGTTTTAATACTTATTTCCGTAAGCCAGATATCACGAGCATCGCTGTCTGCCAAAGCATCTAAAACAGAGGCAAAAGAAAACAGACTTTTTGCAGACTCAATATCTAAAAAACGTTTTAATTTCTGAGCTCTATTGACATCCCGGCTTATAGATTTAAGTTGTTCTAATAGCGATGCATCTTCTTTAGGCTCCACGAAGTTCGTCTGCATACTTTCATATTGTGCCTGTAACCGACTGCGTTGAGATTCCCGCTCTGCAATATCGTTTTTTAGCTCCTGTAATGACCATATCTGATAGCTGCCAATTACAAGAAACCCTGCCAGTACAACCACAAAAATTTGCAGCATCTGCGAAGCAGGCAAAGCAATATCCGGCTTTTTGAATTCATCACGATAAAAATTTATGCTTTGCCTAAGCCGCTGCATGAATTCCTCCCAAAGCAGCACCAACGGCTACGCTGCAACTGTCCATAAAGCCAGAACAATCCTGTTCGCAATCCAGCAAATCACTGATATGTAATGCCTCTACTTTTACCGGTAAATTTGCCGACAAATTTTTGTAGACCTCAGCAGATAACGGCGCAGGCGTCAGCAATAATAATTTACTGATCCCGCTTTTACCCAGTTGGCTTTCGTAGTAATCCAAAGACCTTTGAACATCCAGCACCAAACCATCAAGCAGATTGCTATTACTCGCCCCTTGATCATGATCCACCAGATTAAGCCCGCCATCTGCCAAACCCGACGGCCGACCTGTTGCGCCCGAATCTACAGCAGCACTGGCCTGCTTAAGCATGGCATATCCGCTATCAATGCCACGCGACAGATAAAGATAACCATTTTCTATAAGGTCAATCTGACCTTTTTGTTCGCCCAAATGTAAGAATGCTACACCCAGGTCTGCATATTCCTTACGCCCCTGAATCAGATTAACGCGTGCAAGCTCGCTAATACCAATGCTTACCAATTCCAGCCCACAATCGCCGCACAGTTCAACGACCGCAACAACCACCTCTTTTTTCATATAGGCGGCGTAAATCATATTCATGCGACCACGGTAAGCATCTTGTGGCAGGCGGAATGCATCCACCACATAACTTTCAATATCACCGTTAATAAAATCTTTAACGCGCCATTTTACGGCTTCCGCCAGTTCCTCGTCCGGCACCTCCGGCGCATCAATCAGCATCAGCTCATAATAATCCGGATGAAAAGCCACATAGGTTTTTGCCCCCTTAACTCCATGTTGCCGACAAAAGCTTTCAAGCACCGACACCCACTCGCTTTGCACACAAGCAAAAAAGGCACTGGTTTTAACAGCAGGCTGACCCCCTGCTTCCCTGTCGATAACGGCCACACTGATTCCTTCTGGAAAAATACCAACGCCCAGATAAACCAACGGGGAAGATCCTTTTCTGGAAAATATACGATTAATGTCCGGCCACATAATCCATCTACAAAAAAACAAATAAACATAGGTATAATTTCAGTGTAGACGAGACTAAAAAAAATGTGCAAAGCGCTTGATTTTTCCAAGCCTGCAAAAAATCAAACGCTTAAAGCATCTATTAAAAGCATTTTTTATAGGTTTTTTTCGTATATTTTTTAACCCAATAAAACATTTCGGTAGGTGTTCCCGGTTGCATTTAACCCGCTAATTTGGCATTATTGAGAACTATTATCGTTTACATTCTTACTTTTATTTCTAGTCATGCCATCATACAAATTTACTTTGAATTCTTTCTTTCTGCTGGCACTGCTGGCGGGCCAGCAGGCACAAGCCGACGAAACACTTGCTCTCAAGCTCGACCAGCAAGTGATCAGCGGTACCCGCACCCAGCGGATATTGATTGAGTCGCCAGTAAGAACCGAGATCATTTCACGCCAGGACATTGAGCGCAGCCACGCACGTAATATCAAAGAAGCCATCAGCCTGCTGCCCGGTGCTCTGCTGCAAAAAATTCACGGAAAAACGGGCTACGAAGCCTGGCTGCAAGGGGTTAGCGCGAACCGCGTGTTGGTGCTGATTGATAATGAACCTGTGTCTGCGAGCACAGGTTCTGCTGTGGATCTTACGCAGATAGGCACCGGGAATATCAGCCGCATCGAAGTGGTTAAAGGCGCCACCTCGGCCCTTTATGGTAGCAACGCCATGGGCGGGGTTATTAATATCATTACCCAGCAACCGGCAAAACCCCTGACCTACTCGATACAAGGCGATATCGGAAGCTTTGGCGATCAAAATGTAGACGGGAATGAAATTGATGCTGCCCAAAAATCAGCTTCCGGCTCAATCAGCTTACTGCAAGACTACTGGTATGGCTCGGTAGTTTTTGATCTGGTAGATAGCGATGGTTTTAAACCCTATGAGCATGCATGGGATCAGAAAGGCCCTATCAGCCAGAAAAGTAATGCCCATATAAAAGTGGGTATCACCCCCGATGACAGCCAGGAATATTTTGTCGGCGTTGATTATTATTCAGAAGACACCGAGTTTCGCGAAACGCTGCTGCTTCCCGGCAGGCCTGAAAGATCTAAACTGGAAGAAGCCGACCGGCTCACCTTCAAAGCAGGCGCAAACTGGTGGCACGACACTTGGGGCGACACCCAGGTTCGCATTTTTTCAGAATTATTGCGCGACACCACTAATCAGGATGTGCGCAGCTCTGCTCATGTGGATCAGGAACGCCACGCCGAAATACAGACCGATAAATTCACATCCCAGTGGGACTTACCGCTGGGAGCTGAACACACGTTAACCATGGGCCTGGAATACGAACAGCAGCAGCTTGAACAGTATGCGTGGACACAAACCACACCGGGAAATAAAATTTATATTCAGGAGCTAACCAAGCCCAGCGTCGACCGCAGCAATACCCAGTTTTATTTTCAGGATGCTTACCGCATTAACCAGCGCCTGGAAATACTGCCTGGATTCAGAATCCAGGACGACAGCGATTTTGGAGATTACTTTACACCCAAAATTAATGGCCGCTACAACATTACCGATGCAAACGCCCGCACCCAACAGTTTATCCGCTTTGGCGTGGGTCATGGCTATCGCGTTCCCAACCTGAAAGAGCGCTATTTCCTGTTTGATCATTCACAAAATGGCTACAAGGTGATCGGCAACCCTGATCTTGATCCGGAAACGGCTAACAGCTTTCAAATCAGCTGGGCAATTACCGAGCCAAGCCTGTATTACCTCGACATCAACCTGTACCTGAACAAGCTAAAAGACCTGATCGATACCACAACGGTTGAATACCCCAATCCAGGTAACGGTAACCTTAGCATATACAGCTACACCAATATTGGCCGGGCAATGACTCGCGGTGCCGAAATCACCTCTTATTTCACACCCCACAACGATTTAAAACTCACGTTCAACTACAGCTATCTGGAAGCCAAAAACGAAATCACCAGACAAGCACTGAATAAACGCCCTCGCCACCAGATAAAAGCAGGCGTTGATTATCAACCAGATGCCGGCCCACTGACGCTGTCGCTGCTTGGTCAAAGCCAGAGCAAAGCCGTGTACGACTCCAGCAGAAATCTGATAGCAGGTAGTTTTGTGAAGTTCGACTTAAAGGCAAATTACCAGATTAACCAGTCACTTAAGCTTTACGTTGGCATCGACAATCTCACCGATGAACAGCGCGATTTTTCAATAGAGCACGACCTGAGGCCCGATGAAGGACGTTTTACGTACCTGGGCATAAAATGGTCAAACTTTTAAATGCGAGGACTATCAATGAATAAATTACCATTTTACGTTGCAGCCAGCACATTATCCCTGGCCCTGGCAGGCTGTGGTGGTGGCGGTGGTGGCGGTAGCACCCCACCACCATCACCTGGCGACCCAAAGCCTGGCGTAAACCAGGTAACTGTTGATGAAAACACCGGCATAAAATCAATAACCATTAATGCCACCAGTCATAGCGATTACACGTACCTTAACCTGGAAACCGGCAAAGTTCTGGATCTCAATGCAGCGCAAGCAGCCGCATCCACTAACTGGCATATGGGCTTTCGCCGCTACGGCATTATTTTAAATGGTGGCGCTTCAGGCCCGGGCACTGTACAAGGTGCTTTAGCAGCAGCGCAGGAAGACTTTTATAGCGATGGTGAACCAAACGTTGAGGTTTTTCTGGCGGCAACTGCCGAGCAGGAAGAAGAACATCTGTTGGCCAGTTACGATTTAAGCAGCCTGACGTTTGTTGCGGATGCCCCCACCGCAGCCATCAAGGGATCTAAGGAATGGACATTCTCAGGTGCTGACCAGATTCTTGATGAAGGCTGGTATTTTTACAATTTAAACGGGCATAGCATAACATTAAACGATGAAAACTGGTGGTTGGTACGATCAAACACGGGTGAATCTTATGCGAAGTTTCATGCCACCGAGTTGAGCTACTCACCCGCAACAGGCCTGGATGTTACTTTCGAATTTAATGTTCAACCTGCCAACACTACGCAATTTACCAGCACTGCCACTTTCGATGCATTAGTTGCAACAGATGGAGCAGCATGTTTCGACTTCGATGCGGATGCCACGGTTGAGTGCACCAGCTCAGCATGGGATATAAAACTTGAAGTTAAAAGCAGACAGTTCAACATCTGGGTAAATGGCGGCATTTCCGGCAGTGGCCAGGGTGCAGCATTTGGCCCGCTACCAACTGCCGATGCAGATCAATACAACAATGCCACTATGTCTCCTGACGGCAGCACCCCTATCGTGCAACACTATGAAGCCGATAAAAATGCCGGCATTTTTGAAGACAAACTCTGGCATGCCTATCATTTGTCAAACGCCCACAAGCTATGGCCTAACTACCGGGTTTATATTATTGATTCCGACCCGGAAGATGCTGACGCGAAAAAGTTTGCGGTGCAAATCACCAATTATTACTACAACTTGGTCAGCGGACACCCAACCGTTCGCATATTTGAGCTACCAGGTAATCAATAAAAACTATTAAACACCAGTAAAGCTTTATTGCTTTCACCAACAGCCCGGGTTTTACCTTTAAAACCCGGGCCTGTTAATATCAAAATTCCAACACTCACGGCACTCGTAAAGCACCAACCAGTCACCACTGAACAAAAAAACTGGTAAACGCTTTCCGCCCACCTTGAGGATATATTTTTAACAGTGAGCCAAACCATGAAAAAGCTGCTTTTTTTGGAAGTATCGATTCTTTCACTGATTCTTTATCTCGGTATGGCGTGGATGACTTCTGCAAATGCCGCAGAAACTCCCCAGGCCGAGCCTGTTGCGAATCAAGCCGAGCGCATTGTGAGCATCGATGGCTCAATCACAGAAATTATTTACGCATTGGGCAAACAGGATTTGTTAGTAGGTGTTGATACCACCAGCAAGTATCCATCTGCGGCCACAAAGATCAAAAAAGTGGGCTATATGCGCCAGCTATCGGCTGAAGGTATTCTATCGTTAGCACCCACTCTAGTGATTGCCACTGAAGCCGCCGGCCCGAAAGAAGTGCTTGAGCAGCTTAAAAAGGCCGGGCTTAACGTACATATTATTCACAGCGATATGTCGGTTGAAGGGGTGTACAGCAAAATAAAAACCGTGGCGAAAATACTCAATGCCGAACCCAAAGGCGAAGCAATCATTACCAGGATCGGCAACAATATTCAGCGCCTGCAAAAAGAGCTGGCCAAACACGCCTGGCAAACACCCCCCAAGGTGATGTTTCTGCTGGCCGCTGGGCATCAGGGTGTGATGCTGGCAGGCAAGGACACCCAAGCCGATGCCATGATCAAACTGATGGGTGGTGTCAACGTGGTGGATAGCTTCACCAGTTTTAAACCGCTAACACCTGAAGGTGCCCTGCAAACACTGCCGGATATTATTCTGGTGGCAGACACCCGCGGTGGCAGTTCAGTGTTAAATAATTTTAAACTGCTGCAACACACCCCCGCCGCGAAAAGTAACCGCATCATTCAAGCCGACAGCATGTTGCTATTAGGCTTTGGCCCGCGCATTGATAAAGCCATGTCTACCCTGGCTCCTGCTTTTTATGTCACGCGTTAATCCCGTTTATGTCTGGCTGTTTTTCGGCGGCCTTTTAGTTCTCTCCGGCTTGTGGTCTCTAGTGACAGGGGCCCTTGATATTCCCAACGAACAACTGCTGATTATTCTGCAACAAACTGTCGGATTCAACGAACATCTGAGCGTTCCAACCCACTTTGAAATCACCCTGCTTGAATTCAGGCTGCCACGCCTGCTGTTAGCGCTTATGGTAGGCGCTGCCTTGGCGGTATCCGGCGCCGCCATTCAGGGGCTGTTTCGCAACCCACTGGCAGATCCAGGGTTAATCGGTGTATCCAGCGGTGCAGCCTTCGGCGCGGTATTTATTATTGTATTGGGCGACACCCTGTTAAGTGATTTCAGTATCCTGGCCGGGCGCTGGGCCTTACCCATTGCTGCATTTATCTTTTGCCTGTTAACCACACTCATTATTTACAAAATTGCCACGCGGGGTGGATACACCCAGGTTTCCATGCTGTTATTAGCCGGTATCGCCATGAACGCAATCGCCGGCGCTGCCACCGGCCTGCTCACCTACATTGCTGACGATGCGCAACTACGCAGCCTGACCTTCTGGAGCATGGGTAGCCTGGCAAAAGCCAGTTGGCAGGATATTAAAGTGGTCACTCCTTTTATTCTGATCCCGGTTCTATTGCTGCCGTTAATGTCCAATGCGTTAAACGGTTTTTTGATGGGCGAATCAGTGGCCAGCCATTTGGGGTTCTCTGTTCGCTGGACCAAAAGAGCCATTATTTTACTCACCTCACTGGCCGTGGGTGCAGCAGTATCAATGACCGGCGTGATTGGCTTTTTGGGGCTGGTGACACCCCATTTATTGCGGCAGATTTTTGGCCCGGATCACCGTTTATTGTTACCAGCCTCGGCGCTACTCGGCGCTTTAATGCTGACATTAGCAGACATGATGGCCCGTACTGTTGTTGCGCCTGCCGAGCTACCGATTGGCCTGATTACCGCGCTGATAGGCGGCCCCTTCTTCTTATCACTGCTGCTGCGGCCTTCGGCCACATTGCAAAAATCGCTTTAGTGAAGGGAATTCAAGCCTATGCTGACCGTTCGCAACTACAACGTATATTCGAAAGAAAAACAGCTATTAAAGAATATTAACGTCACGCTTAATCCTGGCGAGCTGACAATTATTCTAGGCTCCAATGGCGCTGGTAAATCCACCTTTATCAACAGCCTGGCGGGCGATGATGCAAGCCCTGCGGGCCAACTGAAAAGAGATGGCCAGGTCTGTTTTCAGGATAAAGAACTGAAGCACTGGCATACCAGGGAACTTGCAAAGTTCCGCGCCATTATGCCGCAACAGGTACAACTCAGTTTCCCTTTTAAAGTACGGGAAGTGGTAATGATGGGGCGCTCACCCCACGGGCTTGGCAAAGGCAGCAAAAAAATTGCCGAAGAAGCCCTGCGATTGATGGAAATTTACCACTTAAGAAACCGTTACTATCCCTCCCTTTCCGGCGGCGAACAGCAGCGCACACAACTGGCTCGGGTGCTAACGCAAATATGGCCACAAGAAAATGATAACAGCATCAAATACCTGCTGCTTGA
>PDWJ01003449.1_pt1 | contig 16619 bp, 16 predicted proteins | sample 1430881 | NCBI WGS metagenome assembly PDWJ01 (sample SAMN01162460, study PRJNA174530) | Oral metagenome, whole genome shotgun sequencing project. | biome: Marine environment; feature: Marine mammal; material: Swab sample of the gingival sulcus; isolation source: swab sample of gingival sulcus... | reverse complement strand
GACCACTTCAGTCGTGACGAATTGTTCGGGAAATTCCTCGGCCGGTGTTTCCTCTGGTATAGGTGTGGGGCAATAATCCGCACCATCTCCGCCGTCAGGCGGTGACGGCGGGCTGAATAAATCAGGGTCTGTTTGCCGGGTAGCGGTGGGAACAATGGTAATGCTATCGTCGCTGCAATCTGGTGGAGCTGGTTCACCAGCGCTGGTGCAGGCCGCAAACAAGGTCGTGATTATCAAGATAAATAAGGGGATAACAATGCGTTGGATACGCTTCATGCATTCTCTCCTATCTGTTGGTCTCATCTTCCAGGCAAGCAACAGCAAGCAACCACCCGCAAAGGGCATCGGCAACAACAGATTGAATTGGGTTATGGGGTCTGGGAACTAATAATTGGTAGACGCGTTAGCAAATGAGCGGTTTTGATAAGTTTGTATACTCATCTGACCTTACGGTATCATATGCTTATCTTTTTAATCATTTGGCGTCCAGTATGCCCAGATGCTTTTTGTTGAATGTCTCAAGCAATAATCTTACGCAGCTTTCGTTTTTGCTCCAGAGTACTTGAGTTTGGCATTTTGAAAAAACAGTAGAAAACGGGATGTACTTGTTGTAGAGTGTTTGTGTATGAAGCAAACAAAAAACAAGGACATCCCAAATGAACGATAACAAAAAAGGAATCGAAAATCCAACTCTATTAACACAATTGATGAAGCTACTGGAAAAATGCGCGCAGATTATGAAGATTGGAGTGCGTGGTACCGATTGTTTAGCCAAGGACGGTTTGATGAGGAAAAGACAGGGGCAGTCATGCTCGGAGAAATGTTAGGCGAAGTGCGCCTCGCCGCTGGTCTTTCAACACTTTGTGGCGTGGTTTCCGCAAAGAAATGTGGCAACACCCCCAATTCCGAGCCACTTGGACTTGATCCCGGGACAACTGGCTTGTAAATGAACCGCTTTGGGATGCTTTACTCAATTCTACCCTGGCTTCTGCCAGGGTTTGAGACCTTGAATTTGCCTCTTTTATCTTAAAATGAATGATTAAAGAGCCAAACTCAAGCTGTCAGGTTCTTAAAAACCAAGTGCTTATACTTCAAACAGCATCTCTGGTTTCTCTTATAAAACACCTTCTTAGTTGATAACCATCGTTTAGGTCAGTTATTTGTGGTATTTTTCGTCGTTGATGATGGTAAAGGCACGGTAAAGTTGTTCCATAAAGATGATGCGTGCCATTTCATGGGTGAAAGTGAGCGAAGACAAAGCAATTTGCTCGTGACTGGCGGCCATAACATCGGCTGAGAAACCTAAAGGCCCCCCAATGAGGAAGGCTAAACGGCCGTTTCTCTCCACCGTACGCCGCAACCATTTGGCCAACTCAGGACTTGTCATTTGTTTGCCCTCGGGCGAGAGCAAGATAAGCCGGTTGGCCAGCACAGCTCCCTTGAGCAACAAATCTCTCTCTTTTTGCAAAGCCACCCCATCCGGCATTCCCCGCCCCACAAAGTCCTTAACTTCTTTTAGCTGAAATGTGGTGTAACGGCGCAAGCGCTTCTCATAATCCTGCTGCGCTTGCAGCCAAGGCTTTGCCTTCATCTTGCCCACCGTAATGAGGTGGATATTACCAAATTTTCGTGCCATGACATTGAAAGTGACAAAGCGTCTTGTCACCTTGTCGCTATGCAGCATCGCTGCCTTGCCACTGCTTTAATACCTTCGCTAACTCATCAAGCCGCGCAATCACCCCATCTGGCTCCACGCCTTCGACCATGGGGAAGCGATCGCTGTTGCGGATGAGGATAGCTTTCATGCCAGCGGCGTGTGCGCCGACGATGTCATGTCCAGGTGAATCGCCAACAAACACAGCATGAGCCGGGTCAATACCTAAATCGGAAAGCAGCTGCCGGTACGGATCCGGCTGCGGTTTCCACTTGTGGGCATCGGCGGAGAATAACATCGCCTCAAAGTAGCCATCAATGCCAAAACGTTGCAAATCATTGACGTGCGCTGCGCCGGTAAACATGGTGTTGGAGAGCAAGCCAATTTTGTACTGACCTTTAACAGCTTCCAGCCCGGCAATAGTTCCCGGGAGCAAATGCGCCTGAGCGCAAATAGCATTTTGGTACAACTCACCCGCCTCAACAAGCCAGGTCGGGTCAACGCCGTTAGCCCCAACACAATTTTGCAAGATTTCGCCAACGAAGTCAACCAGACGCAAATTACGCCGACCGTCTACGGCCTCTTGCCAGCGTCCAGGCAAAATAGCAAAACCAGCATCGCGGAACTGCGCAAACGGCGGCAATGCCACTGCCTTATCCTGAAAATAGCGGTAAGCCGCCGCCAAACCCGGCGTTTCCAAATCTGGCCACACCGCATACGACCCCGCATACTCAATCAACGTCCCGCCCAAATCAAAAATAATGGCTTCAATTTTCAAAATCTGTTCCTTTATTGATGCTCTACCAACTTAACTACCGTGACACCAGCTCCGCCTTCACCTTCTTTGCCTTCTTCAAAGGAGCGAACGTGGCTGTTTTGCTTGAGGGCAGCACGAACGGCCGTTCTCAGTTTCCCTGTACCCTTGCCATGAATAATGCGCACCCAGGGCATACGAGAGAGAAAGGCACCATCAAGGTAACGGTCTAGCTCAACCAGGCCATCTTCCACACGGCGACCACGAATGTCTAACTCAATAGACACCCTGCCAGCCGCCGGCCCGCTGACACCAGCTGTTTCCGGTTCTTCAGCAACAGGACGCCCCTTAAACACCAAATCCTCAAACTTGACGCGCATTTGCAAACGTCCCATGGCAACCATCGCTTCCCGTTTCTTGTCTATCGACACCACTTCGCCGCGCCGATCCAGCGATTTCACCAGAACTGTATCCCCCACTTGCAGCTTACGCCGCATTTGTTGAGCAGGTGATTTCTGCTTCGGTGTCACGACGGGCTTAACCGGCTGCAACTGAGTCTCTTCAATCTCGGCGACCGCTTTGCTCGTTTTCTTGAGCTGGTTGAGCGATTCAGCATCGCGGATTTGACGCCGGGCGCGGCGCAGTTCATCTTGCACCGCCTCAATTTCCGCTTTGGCTTCTTCGCGGGCTTGTTCCAGAATTTGGACACGCTCCGCTTCGATTTGCGCCAAACGCTGCGTCAGGGTCTCTCGTTGCCTTTCTGCTTCACGCAAAGCCAGGCGTGTCCCCGCTTCTTCCGACTCCATCTTCTCGCGCAAATCATAGATAGAATCGAGCATGTTTTCCGCTTCATGACTGCCCACGCCCAATTGGCGCATGGCATCATCGAGGATGGTTTCGTCCAGCCCCAAACGACGGGCAATGGCGAGGGCGTTAGAGCGTCCTGGCAAGCCGATGGTCATTTCGTAGGTGGGCGAGAGAGTATCCAGGTCAAACAGCAGCGAGGCGTTGGTGGCGCCTGGCGTCTGACTGGCATAGATTTTCAGTTCGGGATAATGGGTGGCGATGAACGTGGTGGCGCCTTTATCGCGCAGGTAGTTGACGATGGCTTGCGCCAGGGCTGCCCCCTCGGCAGGGTCGGTACCAGAGCCAAGTTCATCAAAGACCACCACCGAGCGGTCATCTACTTCCGCCAGGATGCGGGTGATGTTGGTGATGTGGCCGGAGAAAGTCGAGAGGCTTTGCTCAATCGACTGCTCATCGCCAATGTCGGCAAATACGTTGCTGAAGATGGTCAGCCGCGCCTCGATGGCGGGGAGCTGCATGCCAGACTGCGCCATGAGAATCATCAGCCCCGTTGTTTTCAGGCTAACTGTCTTGCCGCCTGTGTTGGGGCCGGTGATGAGAACGGTGAAGGTCTCTTCATCCAGGGTCAGGTCGGTGGGGATGACGGTGTCTGGGTCGAGCAAGGGATGGCGGGCGCCTTTAATCCACACGGTGGAGCCAGGATGGGGATTGCGCGGTGGCGGTGTCCATTTGGCGCGTTCGTTAGCATGTTTGGGTGGGCGCGGTTCAGGAAACTGGCGCCATGGTATAAATTCAGGGGTGACGCCGTTGATCATGGAGGCGTATTTGGCGCGAGCGAAAATCAAGTCTAACTCGGCCATGCGCTCAACAACGCGCTTGATGCTATCGCCCTGGTCGGCCACTTTGGCGGAGATTTCGGCTAAGATGCGCTGAATTTCGTCTTGTTCTTGGATTTGCAAGCCGCGATATTCGTTGTTCAGATCCACTGTGCCTATCGGTTCCAGCCAGAGAGTAGCACCGGTACCGCTGTGGTCATGAACAATGCCTTTGAGGCGGCCTTTGGCATCGGAGCGGAGGGGAATCACGTAACGGCCGTTTCTCATGGATACGAGTGGCTCTTGCAAATATTGGTTGCTGCTGCTCTGGAGAATGCGCTGTAACTTGTCTTGAATGCGACCATGCGTCACCTGCATATCGCGGCGGATGTTGGCGAGCTTGGTGCTGGCGCTATCCAGCACTTCACCTCGTTCATCCAGCGTTTGACTGATGACAGACACCAAACCGGGACACTCTTCAATCAACTCTGCAATTTCGGCCAAACGGGGAAACTCTTCAGCTGTTTCCGTTTTAAGTAAGGCGCGGCGTAAATTGCGTGCTGCGGCGATGGTGGCGCGGATGTCGAGCAGGCTTTCGGGCAGCAAGGTAAAGCCGTGTTCGGCGTTGTCTACCGCCTCGCGCACGTCTCTGGCACCACCGACGGTGATGCTGGTGTGGGTGTCGAGCAGCAAACGCGCTTCTGCTGTTTCCAATTGCCATTGTTCGGCTTCGAGATGGTCGCTGGTGGGAGTCAAATGAAGCGCCAAATCCTGGCTAGCACTGAAGCTGGTACAGCCTGCCAATATGGCACAGACTTTATGGAACTCAAGAGTACGTAAACTTTTTGTGTCCATACGGGATAGAAGTATATCTGAAATTGGAGAGAGCGGCAGTTTTACATCTTTGCCCAGAGATAAAAGCTGTAACCTGGTCGTAAAACATGAAACCGACGCGGCTTTATGGTATAGTTGCGGGCATTACTGACAGTAGATAAGGGTAACATCCAGGGTGTACGTGCGTTGAGTAAGAAACATTCCCAATCATTATCAAGCAGAGAACTGGGCTTTTGGGGTCTGCTCCTGGCGATTCTCATCCTGGGTATCATGGGCTGGTTTGGGAAGGATGCAACCGGGTATCCTTACCGGGGTTACGGCGCTATAGGGTGGGTAATGGCCGTTTTAATAGCATTTGTTCTCGGCATGCTGTATTATGCGCTGTTTGTCCTGCCTGTTGCGGGCAGCAACGGCTGGGCAGAAGGCTTGCGCTTGCTGACTCGCAACTTCATCAATCCTCCGCCAAAGGCTGACACACCACAAAAAGGTCGCCGTAAGAAAGCTCCCCAAACGATGATGATGCCCGCCCATCTGGCAGATTTACCCAACAGCTTCGATCATCTTAGCAGCGGTATGCTGCGCAGCCATCAGGTTTTAGCATTGACAAGAGCTAATGCGTTTTCCCGCCCGGCTGGCCCCGGTTTTGTCGTTTTATATAACAAAGAAAACATCTCCCAAGTCATTGATTTGCGCAAACACAGCCGGGCTCAGGTAGTGAAAGCCAATACTCGTGATGGTATCCCCATTGAGCTGCCCATCTTTGTCAGTTTTCGAGTGTTGCAAGATGATACAAAAGAGATTATCTCCCGGGAAACGATTTATCATTATGATTCTGCTGCTATTTTCCATATCAATTACGCTGGCAGTGTGGATGAAAAACAAAGCAGCTGTTGGTCTGATCTGGTAGCCCCCATTGCCGCTAATCGTTTCGTGATTGAAGTTGCCAGGCTAACTTTGGAGCAGTTGTATCAGATGGATAGCAATGGCAATGGCCCCAAAACAGAAATTCATCAACGGGTCAAATCTTTTTTGGAAACAAATGACCAGCTCCAAGGTATTGAAATCATCAGTGTCGGTTCTGGTATCATTAAACTGCCAGAAGAAGTTCAAAAGCAGCGCATCAAGCAGTGGCAAGCGCAATGGCAGAGCACAATCATGTTGCAAAAAGCCAAGGTGGATGCCGAAGCAGAATTACGATTGAAACATGCCCGGGCTCGGGCTCAAATTGAAATCATTCAAAACATCACCCAAAGCATTATGGCCAGCACCCGCAGTGACGTGAATGTGACGGAAATTGTCGCCTTACGCACGATTGAGGCCTTAGAAGAAGCAGTCTCTGATAGTGCTGTGCAAGCTCTGGTACCGCAGCCCGTTTTAGACACGATGGTGGATAATTCACGTCAGATGCTCTCCTGGTTTGATGAGAGGGAAGCGTAAGATCATGTCTAGAAACAGCAGCGAGTTGTTGATCGAGCCCCTGATTAAACGCAGCGCTTTCCTTGCGGGTATGCTCGTGATGATTTTTATGTATTGGGCGTTTGCTCATTTCATCGAAAATATTAATTTGCTAGATACCCTTAACGCGGTTTGGCATGCCCAGTTTCCCCATGCGCCGAGCCTCCCTCATGAGTTGGTGACGCTTATTGAGCTATTTCATCCGCGGGTACTGCGCCATTTCATTCCGGTTATCACAGGCTGGTTTATTGCTTATCTGGCTGCGGTCAGTCTGGTGCGCGTTCTGTATGATTTACCCGATAATGCTTTTGCCCGTCGTTTTTTGAATCGTATTGTTACCGGAAGCACATCAGGGGCAAAGCCAGTGATAACTACTAGCAGCACGTTGGAATCGCAGCGGTCAGACTCTGTGTTGCTGCGGGTGGGAGGACCAGGCACGCTGATCATTCCCGATGGTGAAGTGGCTGTGACAGAGATAAACGGCCGTTATTATCGACTGCTGATACCTGGGAAACACAAGTTAATCCCTTTTGAGTATATCTATACCCAAATAAGTTTGCGCACTCAGGAACGCCAGATAACGGCCGTTCCCCTGGTGACAAAAGATGCCATCAACCTCACCGCTGACTTGAGCGTCACCTACCATATCGATAGAGGGGGCATACTACCAACCCTCACGCAGCCTTATCCCTTCGACGAAGAGGCGGTCAAACGCGCTGCTTACACTCGCGTTAATAATGGCTCTGGCCAAGCAACTACCTGGCTTGATACACCGGTCAACACCGCCCAAGGTATCCTGCGCGGAATCATCAGTAACTATAACTTAGATGAACTGCTGCACCCGGCGGGTGGGGCACGAGAGCCTCATTACATTATCTCTCAAGACTTAAAACGCAAAGCAAACAGGGCTCTTAAAGAAATCGGGGTGGAATTAGAAAGCATTCGTATTGGTCGCCTGGAGCTGCCGGAAGCAGCCGCCAAACAATATATCGACCATTGGCAAGCGAATTTAGATGCGCAAATTCAACTGGCTTTAGCTGAAGGAAAAGCCAGTTCATGGGAAGAGGTCGAGATGGCGCGGGCTGAAGCAGAAGTTGCCATGATCCAAGCCATTGCTGAAGGCTTAGAAAAAGCGCGGCTGGCAGGCAGCGCCCATACCATGCGTGATGTGATCGCCTTGCGCCTGATTGAGGCTTTAGAGAAAATGGCGCGGCAATCCCAATCCCTGGAACAGCTTCCTCAAGAACTCTTAGCCCAAATTGATTATATCCGCAGTGGAATTTCACTGACGCAGCAATTACCTGCGTCTCATGACGAGGATTAGATTTAGGTATGGAGCCTCCCACCAATCCTGTGCTTCCCTTGTCGGCGGCAGCCTTAGAAGCTCTCGTGGGAAAACTGTATCCAGAGCCAAGTGTGGTCGATATCCTGACACTTGCTCAATTCATTTTGGGGTATGAATTTAACAATTTAGGCACAACGGCCGTTACCCATATGGAACGTGCCCAACGCATCACGCGCATGGTTGGAGACCATGAAGAGATTGGTCTGGCAGAATTCCACATCGGCCTCATTTATCTCCATTGGGGGCAATCTCTTGGTGCCGTTCAATACTTTGATAATGCCCATAGACATTGGCGGTTGGCCCAAAAAAATTTGGCGATTAGCCTGGCTCACCTGGCTCAAGGGACAGCCCAACAACATGCTTACCATTATGAGCCAGCTCTGGCAAACTATAGCAAAGCGCGGCACACGCTTAGGCAGATAAAAGACAGCGGATACAAAGAGCAGGCTGAACTTCTTGAAGCGCTGGAGAGCGCCCTCAATGCCAGCTGGGCAGATCTCATTGACAAAATGCGCAGTTTGAAATCCACAACATTCCACCCCCCTCCCCCAGACACAGCGCCCCACACCTCAACCGCTGAACAAGCGGCAAGAGAGACAGATCCATTCAAGGCCAATGCCATGCCCATCACAACTGAAAGTGAAGCTACCCAGGGGGATCAGACGGCCCCACCCCCCATCAGCAACATGGCGAACGCCAGGGGCACCACACTAACGCCAGCACGTGCCCTACCAGAACCGATACCCATGCCACCTGCCGCAGCAGGAATTGGCATCTCAGCCCAGGCGCCTGATAGTCTGCCTGGCATACCCGAAGCTGAACAATCACATCTGTGGTACAACATTACCAATCGGAAAGATTTAGGGGAATTTTTGCCCGATATTTGCTCAGACACGCTGCTCTTAGTGGATACGCGCATAGAGTTATATGCCTGTGAAGAAGGGGATTTGGTGTTGGTGAATCAAGCAGATATCCAAGGGAGTATCCAACTCGAACCTCAGGCACCCACCGAACCCCAACCCTTTCAACGCATCTTTCTGGGCGAAGCTGAGTGTGCCTTTGCTTTTAAACGCAATCCGGCAACTGATGGAATCAAGTTTTCCCCTGAAACGGCAAAGGAAACGGGGAAGGTGAAGTTGGCAGCAGCGCATTCAGATTCTCCTATTCTTGCAGAGAATGTTATTGGCATTGTGGTGGGTATTTTGCATAAACTCCATCCAGCTTATAAAGAGCCTGTGGCATAACCACAAAGATGTCTGTGGAGGAATAAGGTCGTTATGGACAAGCACAAACACATTCTTGTCATTGGCGCAACATTGATGGATGTTAAGGGGAAGCCTGTAGCAGGTTTAGAACCAGCTACCTCTAACCCGGCTACCATCCGCTTGACTCGGGGTGGTACGGCTCGCAATGTGGCTGAGAACCTGGCAAAACTGGGAGCAGAGGTCATCCTGTTAACGGCCGTTGGTGAGGACATCATTGGTGATAGCTTGTTGGCGAACACAGCCGATGCCGGGGTCAATATTGATTATGCCCTGCAAACGGAAAACGGCCGTACCGGTTCCTACATGGCATTATTGGATCAAGATGGCACCCTCTCCGTTGCTCAGGATGATGTCAGGGTGATGGAATTCATTACGCCAGGTTACCTAGATAGGCAGCGTCGCTTATTCCGGGATGCGGCACTGGTGATGATGGATGGCAGTTTATCGCCAGCAGCGATGGCCACTGTGGCTCGTCTGGCGCAAAAATACCAGGTGCCACTGTGTGCAGACCCCTCCTCAACACGGGTAGCCTATAAGCTGCGCCCCTACTTGTCTCAACTGCATTTAGTGGTTCCCAATGAAATCGAAGCGGCGGCACTGTTAGAAGTTGACTTCTGTGGTCATGATCCAGATACAAGTCTGGATTTAGCTCGCCTGCTCGTGAAAGCAGGTGTGAACAACGCCATTATCACCCTTAATAATTATGGCTTGAGTTATGCTACCTCTGAGGCAGTCGGGTACATCCCAGCCAGCTATAGTCAAATTGTTGATAATACCGGAACCGGAGACGCGGTGACAGCGGCCATCATGTTTGGTATGATTAACGGGCTGCCCATGACAGAATCTATACGCTTGGGTGCCGCAGCGGCCAGCCTGACCGTGCAAACCGAGCACACTGTGGTACAAGGACTTAGTCTCGATCTGCTGTATAATCACCTTATCGTTTAGGGCTGACGATTAAATTAAGTTAGGGAATGGCTCCGTCAGCCTTCAAAAACGGCACAATTCATATTTGTCCAAGTCATTCTTCACACTCAGGAATCCCCTTATGCTGCTCAATAACAATCTACTCGGGGTCATCATTGCCACCGTTTATATTTTTGTCATCATTGGTTTAGCTGAATTGCTGCGCAAATGGCGTGGCTACAGCAGTAACTTCACGCGAAAAGTCATCCACATTGGTGTGGGGATGATGAGTTGGGGCTTGATTTTCGTTTTTACCTCCCCCTGGCCTTTTATCATCATGTGCTTGCTGTTTGCTGTGTTTTTATATTTGGATTTTCGATTTGGCTTTTTCCCAGCCATGGCGAGCCAGGACAAAAACAATATGGGGACGGTGTATTTTCCCATTGCCTCAGCGGTTGTTGTCTTTGTATTTTGGGAGCTGCCCCCGTTGATGGTGGCTGCCTTAATGCCACTCACCTGGGGGGATGGCCTGGCTCCGGTGGTAGGACGTGCTTACGGTAAACGTTCGTACTTTATTGCCAATCATAAACGCACGGTTGAAGGCTCCTTGGGCTTTTTTGTGTTTGGCTTTTTGTTTACCTGGCTGGCTTTATGGATTATGCCGGGTATGCCTGACATCACACCTTTAGCGACAATCGTGTCTGCTTTGGTGGTGATGGTGGCAGCTACGCTGGTGGAAGCTGTTTCGATTTGGGGCATCGATAATCTCACGATAACGGCCGTTGCCATTCTCATATTTCACTTCTGGCCATTTTGAATCATATGACCATCCCTTTTGATACCATAGACGCCATTTTCTTTGACCTGGACGGCACCCTCGTTGATACTGATGATGAAACCGTAGACAAATGGGCGCGTTACCTACGGCCGTTTTTCCGACAGCGGGCGCGGAAGGTGGCGCGGTGGCTGCTCATGAAAGCGGAAACTCCAGGCAACTTATTCATCACTATTTTAGATTGGCTTCATCTGGACAGACCGCTTGTCGGGTTCACAGACATGCTGCGCCGACGACGTGGGCTCTACCCAGCCAGAGAATTCCGTCTGATTCCAGGCATTGAAGAAGCGATATTGGCGCTAGCCCCCCATTATCAAATTGGCCTCATTACCACCCGCAGCCGTCTACACATTGAGCAATTTTTGTTGCGTTTTCCACAGATTGCCGATGCTTTCCAGATCACTTGTGGCTTGCAGGATACGCGTTACCTCAAGCCGAACCCGCAGCCCGTTTTGTTTGCCGCCGAAAAGTTGAATATTCCCGTCGAAAAATGTGTGCTGGTGGGGGATACCACCATGGATGTGTTGGCAGCCAGACGCGCGGGCGCCTGGTCTGTCGCGGTTTTGTGTGGGTTTGGGGAACGACCGGAGCTAGAACATCATGGCGCTCATCTCATTTTAGACAGCACCGATGAAATAAAAGAGATCGCCCTCAAATAGTATCACGCTTCGTGCCAGCCAGCCTGACCGACGAGGGGAACAAAGGAGACAGAGCCTTTTCTTTTTTCTCTGAACTGGTACGTGTCGTTTCTGGTTATTTGGTACAATTGCTGTTTGCGTTTGTTGTTGCCGATGGGCATCACAAGTTTGCTCCCCACTTTCAACTGCTCTTTGAGCGAAATGGGAATCGATGGGCCACCAGCGGCGACAATAATGCCATCGTAAGGGGCAAACTCTTCACAGCCCAGGGTGCCATCCCCTTGCATGACGATCACGTTGTCATACCCGCCAGCAGCTAAACGTTCTCTGGCTGACCACACCAACTTTTCATGTCGTTCCACAGTGACCACTTGGGCGGCAATTAAACTGAGAACGGCGGCGGCATAACCGGAGCCAGTACCAATTTCTAACACCTTGCTCTGCGGGGTAAGCTCAAGCAGCTGGATCATGAAGGCGACAACGTAGGGTTGGGAAATGGTTTGTCTTTCGCCAATGGGCAGGGGGCCATCGTTATAAGCATAAGTCTGATAGGTATCTGCCACAAAGTGTTCTCGGGGAACGGTGCCCATGGCATGCAAAACGGCCGTTTCTGTAATACCTCGGCTTTGCAATTGTTCTGTGACCATGCGGGTGCGCATGGCAGCAAAGTCATGAGATTCCACGTGACCCCTTTGTCGAGAGATAATCGGCTCCAAGTCGTTTTTTTAACAATTTAAGCTTTTGCCACTCTTGACGCTGCACATACACCCAAGCTAACGCCACCAGCAACTGCCGGTCGCACTTGGGATCTGATGTCACTTGCTCTAACACACGCATCGCTTTGGCATCCGACCGCTGCTGCTTCACATATTCAATGGCTAATTCTTTGAGGATGACATCTCGCTGTTGGCGCAGCCGGGCTACCTGGCTAGATTGATGTTTTTTAACCCTAAAGTTACGCGCTACACGCTCGACAGCTTCAACAAGCTGCTCGGTTGTGAATGGCTTGGTCAGGTAGCCTCGGGCACCGACAGCCATCGCTTCTAACAGGATTTCTGTATCTCGTTCTGCAGAAAGAATGATGCAAGCTAATTCAGGCCGTTCAGCACGCATCTTGGCAATCGCTTGCAAACCATTGGTATGGGGCATGTTGACATCCATGAGCGCAATATCAGGTTTATGCTCATGCGCCATTTGAACAGCCTCACGTCCATCTTTAGCAATGGCCACAATTTCAACATAGGGGATAAGGGTGAGCATCAAGCGTGTACTACGCCGCATCTCGGTTACGTCGTCAGCAATCATCACTCGAAGTAGTTGAGTCGATTTTGCGGTTTCAGGCATACAACACTACCTCAATTGGAATACACTAGAACAGGTGTCCCGAATTCGCCACATCTACTATTGGCATATTATACACAAATAGTGGCAACTTGATGAGAGGAAATGATCATAGGGGAAAAAGGGGGATCCTGTCTCAGGGTATCCTCCCAATTTGAAGCTGATGTCTATGGCGATTATGTCAAATATTTGGGGGGCGTCTATCTTGACAATTCATGATACCATTAAAGGAGGCAGTTTATAGACATAATCTCTTTCGCTTGCAGGAAAGTCACCATGAAAAAAATACAGTTCAGCTTCTTACTCTTATCTATCCTTGTGTTGTGCCTGTTTTTTGCGTCACCGACGTTAGCCGACACGAGCTATGTTGTGCAGCCAGATGATACATTGTACCGGATCGCAGTGCAACATGGCGTGACCATGCAAGCCATTGCTGAAGCAAATGGCATTTGGAACTACGACCACATTGAAGCGGGTCAAGTGTTAATCATTCCTGGAGCCAATGCTGCCCCCAGCAGCAACGGCACAGCGACTACTTACCTGGTGCAGCGTGGTGACACGCTTTTCCGCATCGCAACCCATTTTGGCCTGCATACCAGTACCTTGGCTCAAGCCAACGGCATTACCAATCCCAACCACATTTATGCGGGACAGACGCTTACTATTCCCGCTAGCGATGGCCAGGCCACGAGTAATCTGCCAGCGTCGGCACCACAACCAGCTCCCTCTAACGGCGCTCGCTGGATTGATGTGAATTTGTCTGCTCAGGTTTTAACAGCTTATGAAGGGAATGTGCCGGTGATGACAACGGCCGTTTCCACTGGCACCTATCTCTACCCTACCGTGACCGGTCAGTTCAGCATCTACTTGCGCCATCCACACCAAACGATGAACGGGTATTTACTCGGGTATGATTACTACCTGCCCGATGTGCCCTACGTTCAATATTTTTACCGGGGGTTTGCGCTGCACGGCACGTATTGGCACAACAATTTTGGCACCCCTATGAGCCACGGCTGCGTTAATTTACCCACTGACAAAGCCCAATGGCTATATAACTGGAGTGATTACGGCACGTTGGTCAACATTCATTATTGATGTGCTATCTTAGTTGTCAACGCCAATCACGACATCTGCGCCTATCGCTGTAGCAACATGGACGGGCATATTGTCAAACTTGAGCCAGCTCTCACCCGGGGCAACACTGGTAAGCCGGTAACGGAAGGAGGTCGAGCAGGGGAGGTCTTGCCAATGGGCAGCGCAGAGGGTTTCTAAAAATAGTTGGGCAGGCTGTTTGGCTAAAAATCAACCGCACGGCCGTTATACGCATACAATAGCAGTTTCTCTACTTCACTGGTTTCTGGGATGCGCGGCGACATGAGGGTGTTGGCATCAAAATCTACGTGTTCTATCATGAGCGGCATCGCTTCCTCAAACTCAGCCGCAGGAATCCCGGCGGCGGCCAATGATTGGGGCTGTTCAATGTCACCGAACAGTTGGTAGATGGCATCGACCAGGCTGGCAGCCCCTTCAGTCTCATCACGCGCGGGCAAATGCAGCAGTTGGGCAATGTCACGATACCGACCCAGGCCAGCCTGGGCGATAAATTGGATGGTCGTGGGCAGGAAAACGGCCGTGATCCGGCCATGTGGCACTTGCTTAAATATGCCCCCAGCGCTGTGCCCCAAGGCATGAGCTAAAGCCACCTGGCTGTTTCCTAGCACCATGCCGGCAATGCTGGCCGCATTGGCCATCTTTTCTCGCGCCTCAAAATCGTCTGCGCCGTGAGCGACGGCTCGCGGTAAATAAGCGAACACCATGCGCACTGCCTGGAGGCACAAGCCATCGGTGTAATCATTGGCCCAGGTGCAGTTGTAGGCTTCAATGGCATGGCTCAACACATCAATGCCTGTATCGGCTGTAATCTGCCGGGGCAGCTGCGCGGTAAACGCGGGATCGACAATCGCCAGATCCGGGGTCGCCTCCCGCGAGCCTAAGGTCAGCTTGCGTTTATCTGCTGGATCCGTGAGGACAATGCCGTAGTTGGACTCGGAACCAGTGCCAGCCGTGGTAGGAATGCAAATCAAGCGAGCTTTCTGGCGGAGATTCAGTTCATCAAAGGGATTGATTTCTGCTGGCTCTAAATCAGGACGCTCGTAGAGAATCCACATCGCTTTGGCGGCATCCATGCTGGAGCCACCGCCCAGGCCTACAACCCAATCAGGTTCATAAGCGAGCATCGCTTCTGCACCACGTTTGACGGTTTGAATGGATGGATCGGGTTCTACTTCAGCAAAAACTTGACTCTGAATATTGGCGGATACAAGCTGCTCTTGAACGGCCGTTGCAAAGCCCAGCTCAACAATATTTTCATCGGTGACGATAAAAGCTCGTTTTCCCTGCAAAGACGCCAACCGGGTTAGCGCATCTTCACCGAAACAAAATTCAGGACACTTAAAGAACCACATATCATTATTCAGGCCAGGCCGTGTCAATCTCAGCAGTGCAATTGACTAGCTCAATAGCAGCCTTTGGCGCCTTCATGATTTTCATCATATTGCCTTTGAGTTTAAGTTGGCGAGACATCATGCCTTTAATGGGATCGAGCTTCTTGGTGACTACTTTCCGCCATACATCAACAGGGGCTGTCATGATAAATGCTGGCTCTTTTTCACTGGCATCTTTCACTTCAAATGCGTCTCGACATTCACCATGCCACAGATCCATATACATGTAGACATCTTCAGCAATAGAGCCACCTTTGCTTACCACAAAGTAAAAATCACCTTCCCAGGTTTTGGCGGCTTCTCGATAGCCTTCACTGCTGTTCAACTCATCTTGCAATGCTTTGATCCATCCTTCAGTTGCGAATTGAATTGCCATGATCTTTCTCTCCAATGAAATAAGTCCCCTAAAAACCCTATGTGCGCCCCCATAAACTAAGTAACGGAATTGATGGATGTGCTTCACGTGACCTCTGCCCCTGAAAAACGGGGACTCATTCTTAGACGGTCACTATGTTAAACGTATAGGGTTTTTAGGAGTAAATCAATTCTAAATATTTGTCACCTATTCTGTCTTTGGGTGATGGAACTAAGTGGCTAGGGTCAATCGAAGCAAATTAGCTATAATTGAAGCATATGATTGGGGAATGTGGACAGGGCGCACGCGGGCGTGCTTACTCCTGGTTTTGGAAAATTGCAACAGTAGTCAAGCGAAGTCAATATGAGTAAAGCTATCACACGTCACTATTCACTTATTACATTACTTTTTGTTTTTTTATTTGTTCTCTACTTGCTGCCAGTCGTTTTGCTCCAAGAGGATGCATATATCTTCATTCTCGATAATCTGGATGGGGAGTTCTCTTGGCGGGTGGCGTTGGCTGAGTATGGCATGTTGTTCGATTATGATGCTAATATCGACGCCATCATGAATGGGCTGCCCCGTTCAATGTTACCGGGTGGCGCAAATTTGACATGGTCGCTTTTTTACTTCTTTAAACCACTTACTGCTTACTCGATCAATTATGTTGCTATTCATACGGTGGCTTTTGTGGGCATGTTTGTGCTGCTCAAACGGTATTTCTTGCGTGAAGAAAAGTTGCATTGGGTGGCGGTTGGTACAGCCTTTTGCTTTGCTATCTTGCCTTTTCACCCCATGTTTGGCCTGGCAACAGCTGGTTTGCCCTTGGTGTTATTTGCGTTCATCAATCTGTATTACAGGAAGCATCTCGTTATCAGTTATGCCTTGATACTCTTGTTTGGACTTTATTCAGCCTTGGTGTTAATAGGTGCATTGATAGTCGGGATTCTATTCGCGGCATGGCTATTTTTGTTGTTTAAATCCAGACAATGGCATGTTCATTTGTTGTTGGGTGGTGTCCTGCTGCTTCTCACTTATTTGCTTGTCGAACACCATTTTATTTATACTTTCTTTCTGGATGATGCGTTTATTTCACACCGTTCAGAGC
>PDWJ01006193.1_pt1 | contig 16620 bp, 16 predicted proteins | sample 1430881 | NCBI WGS metagenome assembly PDWJ01 (sample SAMN01162460, study PRJNA174530) | Oral metagenome, whole genome shotgun sequencing project. | biome: Marine environment; feature: Marine mammal; material: Swab sample of the gingival sulcus; isolation source: swab sample of gingival sulcus... | reverse complement strand
CAATTTGCAATACTGGCAGCAAGAATTTCATTTTGACGGTTTCCGTTTTGATGGTGTTACCAGTATGCTTTATCTCGACCACGGTTTAGGGCGAGATTTCAATGGCTACGCAACCTATTATGATGGAGGGCAAGACGGTGATGCGATTGCCTATCTGACTTTGGCAAATGCCTTAATTCACGAAGTAAATAAGGAGGCGCTCACCATTGCTGAAGAAATGAGCGGATTGCCGGGCTTGGCAACACCTATTGCTGACGGCGGTTTGGGTTTTGACTATCGAATGGCGATGGGCATTCCTGATTTTTGGATTAAAACGATAAAGGAAGTGGCAGATGAAGATTGGCGAGTGGGACATATTTTCTATGAATTGACGAACAAACGCCTTGATGAAAAAGTGATTTCCTATGCCGAATCACACGACCAAGCCTTAGTGGGCGACAAAACAATCATTTTCCGATTGATAGACAAAGAAATGTATTACCATATGGATGTTCAGCAATCAACCTTAATTGTGGAGCGTGGTATTGCTTTGCATAAGATGATTCGCCTTATCACTTTGGCAACTGCGGGAGGTGGTTATCTCAATTTTATGGGGAACGAATTTGGGCATCCTGAGTGGATAGACTTTCCGCGCGAGGGAAATAATTGGTCGTATGCACACGCACGGCGTTTATGGAAACTTTCTGATGATAAAAATTTACGTTTTCACTTTTTACAAGAATTTGATGGTGCAATGTTGTATTTGCTTAAAAAGCATAAGACTTTGGAACAGTCTTATGTGCAAAAGCTTTGGGACAAACAAGACGACCAAATTTTGGCGTTTTTGCGAGGCGATTTGCTTTTTGTCTTCAATTTCAATCCAACGCACTCGTTCGCTGATTATGGAATAAAAGTTCCCGCAGCACGCTATGATTTAGTATTTTCTAGTGATGAAAAACGTTTCGGTGGTCAGGATTTAGTGGAAATAAACAGGGAATATTTTATGGAAAGAGTTCAGAGTGATTACTATATGAAAGTCTATATTCCTGCACGGACGGCATTGGTATTTCGAATGCGAAGAAGTAAAGGAATTATGGAATTATAGAGAGTTGAACCATTTGTTTTGGAGTTTGCCGTCATAGGAACGAAGAACGAGTGACGCAACCAGAAACCGTCAAAAGATTGTTTGTTGGTATTAGTTTATTAGAAAATCTGAAGTTTATCCGAAGTGGGTGAGGATTATATTCTCAATTGGATATTTGATTTGTCAAAGAGAGCAACTGCTCTATATGCCATTGTTCAACAATTTTTCCGTCAACAATTTTGAAAAGGTCGTGTCCGTGCAGAGTAACGTTTTTTCCTGATGCTGGAATGTTAAAAAAGTTTCCGGTATGTTTTCCCGTCATCTCCCGACGAACAAAAATTTTGTCGTCATCAATGAGATAAACTTGGTCTATTTTATGAGTGATGTCTGAAAATCCCTCGTGTGGGGCAACAATCAAAGTTTGCAATTCCTCAATTCCTTTGGTTGTATCTTCAGCATCATAATCAATAAAATTAGAACTAATAATTCTGCTTATTTCATTGTTTTGCTTAGCATCAGTACAACGGACAAAAATTCTCTTACAACTTCTATTTTTAAATTGGTTCAAGATTAGTTAAGTCTGTTTTTTGACTCGTTTAAAAAAATAAGCGCAAATATTTTTAATAGGAAAGCAATTGACGATAAAAAAGTATAAAAACGCTATTGCTTCCCGTTAATACCAACTGCTTATCTCCAGAACTTATCTTCCACTTCTTGATCATCTGAAAACAGCCAGACTTCTACTATCTTCTCATTACTGATTTTGAATAAATCCACTCCGCTCATTTCAATATTCTTCTCAGATATAGAACCATTAAATTTAACGGGCATTACAACAAAATCATTATTGCTCATTAAATTTCCGTTAGGCAGAACCACCATAGTTCCATGTGTTATTTTCGCCATATCGCTAAGCATTTTGCCAAGCTCCTCTATTCCGTGTTTTATTCCCGAAAATCTATGATTACCGGGCTGATGCCATTTAACATCGGGGTCGAAAAACGAAAGAGCTGAAGTAAAATCTCCTTTTCCTAAGGCTTCAGAATAAGCCTTTATTACATCTTTGGGTGTCATAAAACTTTTTGTTTGGAATTTATTTTGCAATATTAAAACATTTCTTACTTTTGTACAAGTACTTACTAAAAAGTAAGTATCTTACTTTGAGGTTATAAATTTTGAGAATCAGATGAATAAAAATCAAAAAAAAGTTACACAAGTAAAAGAAAATTGTCCCGTACGAAAAGCATTATCACTTTTAGGGGGTAAATGGACTTTATTAGTCCTGTTCAAAATCAATAAAGATATTGTTAGATACGGAGAGTTGAAAAGAAGTATTCCGGGAATAAGTGAAAAGGTTTTAATTCAAGTACTAAAATTGCTTGTAGAGAATAATCTTGTCGCTAAAACATCATATCCTGAAATACCTCCAAGAGTTGAATACAAACTAACGAAAAGAGGTTTAAAAACTCTTCCTCTTATTGAACAATTAGAAAAATTTGGATTAGAGAATTTAAATTAGAGAGACAACTGCTAATACAGATTTATGAGCAACAGGAAAGGTTTTGAAGTTTTGCTACTACTCATAATTTTTCCGTGCGGTAAGTTACAAAATATAGGACTGAGCATAAATGAAAAATATCGTTTACTACCATACGAACGTTAAAATATGTTTTTTTGAGCCTGTGATTTGGGAAAAAAGCGTATTTTTGAAAACTAAAACAACACAACCATCTTTTAATTATGTCTTTTGAAACGGAAAAAATAAAATCTACAGGACTTACTTTTGATGATGTGCTGCTTGTGCCGGCATATTCGGAGGTGCTGCCCAAAGATGTGCTTTTGGAAACGCGATTTTCTAAAAATATAACTTTGAATATTCCATTGGTTTCTGCAGCGATGGACACGGTAACTGAGGCGGAAATGGCAATGGCAATTGCGCGTGAGGGAGGTATAGGAGTTATTCACAAAAATATGTCAATAGAGGAACAGGCAAAGCAAGTAAAAACAGTGAAGCGTGCGGAGAATGGTATGATTTATGATCCTTTAACCATAACACGTGAGAAAACTGTCGCTGATGCTCTGCATATGATGCGGGAATATCACATTGGCGGTATTCCAGTGGTAGATAATCAAGGTGTTTTATTGGGAATTGTTACGAATAGAGATTTGCGATTTGAGACACATTTGGAGCGAACTATCGGAGAAGTGATGACTTCCGAGGATTTAGTTACAACCACCTTGTCAATGAATTTGCAAGATGCTGAGGAGATTTTACAAAAGCATAAAATTGAGAAATTGCCTGTTGTTGATGAAAATTACAAACTTGTAGGGCTTGTAACTTATAAGGATATTACCAAAGCCAAAGACAAACCCTATTCATCGAAAGATGAAAAAGGGCGTTTGCGTGTGGCTGCAGCCATAGGCGTGGCAGGTGATAGCGAAGAGCGAGCAAAAGCCTTAGTAGAGGCAGGGGTTGATGCCTTGGTAATTGATACCGCTCACGGACATTCCGTAGGTGTTTTGAAAATGCTTTCTTTTGTGAAAAATAATTTTCCGGAGGTTGATGTCATTGTAGGAAATATTGCAACGGCAGAGGCAGCAATAATGTTGGCAGAAAATGGTGCGGATGCCGTAAAAGTAGGAATTGGTCCGGGCTCTATTTGTACCACTCGCGTAATTGCGGGGGTAGGAATGCCGCAACTGTCCGCTATCTACGACGTGGTAAAAGCGATGGCAAAATACGATGTCCCTGTAATTGCTGATGGAGGTTTGCGTTACTCCGGAGATATTGTGAAAGCCTTGGCAGCAGGGGGGAGCAGCATAATGGCAGGCTCAATGTTTGCAGGAGTAGAAGAGTCGCCGGGCGAAACGATTATTTACAACGGTAGAAAATTTAAATCCTATCGAGGAATGGGGTCGGTAGAGGCAATGCAAAAAGGTTCAAAAGATCGCTATTTTCAAGATAATGAGCAAGATACAAATAAATTGGTGCCAGAAGGAATTGCTGCCCGAGTGCCATTTAAGGGAAGTTTGAAAGAGGTGATACACCAATTGGTTGGAGGATTGCGTGCCGGAATGGGCTACTGCGGAGCAAAGACAATAGAGGATTTACACCAAGCAAAGTTTACGAAGATTACCTCTGCCGGAGTGGTGGAGAATCATCCTCACGATGTGGACATTACGCGTGAGGCTCCAAATTATAGCAGATAAGAAAAAGAGAAAAAGCAAGATGAAACGAACTTGGCTTACTTTTGGAATTTTAGTACTGAATATTGTATTGTATGCGCAGGCAGATAAAGTGCTTTTTCGGGTGGGAGACAAAGTGGTTTCTGAAAAAGAAGTTTTGTCGTTTAGAATTAGTAAGAGTGAAGAAATTTCAATAGATGAGTTCAACAAATATCTCAACTTCTACCTTTCAATTTATGATTTTAAGGCAGAGAAAAAAGATACAACAAAAGTTTTCAAAAGACGTTTAGAAGCACAGTTCTTGGGAATTTTCAGAAGCGTTTACAGTGCAGAAAATAGTGATACTTTACTCAATAAATGTTCCATAGAACGAAATTCTTTTGCTATTGTTGAGGATTTATTCGTGCCCTTTGAACCTGTCCTTTTACAGGGGATAGAGAAAATGCTTGAAAAGAAAACTTCTTTTAAAGAAATTTCGGATTATGCCTCTACTTTTGAAGGAGTACATTTAAGCACCCAACTTATCACGCCTACGTCAACAAGCTGGACATTGAACAATGCTGCCTGCGAGTTGTTGGCAGGAAAAAAAATCGTAGGTCCATTAAAAGATGCAAAAGGCTACCATTATCTTCATTTTTTAAGAGAACAGGAAAATTTTGGTACATACAAAACACAGGTTATTTACATTCCGGATTTAGAAGGAAAAGGAGCCCTGAAAATAAAGCAGGCTTATAAAGAACTGCAGAACAAGGAAAGTTTTTCAACAGTAATGAAAAAATATACCGAAGGACTTAGCGATAGTGAGGATGCCGGCATTCGTTATTTTTCTCCGACAGTTAATATGGATAAAATAATACAAGAAGAACTGAAAAAGTTAAAAAAAGATGGCGATGTAAGTAAACCGTTTATGGCTTCACGTGTTTGGTATATTATCAAACGATTGGGGAAAGATTCGTATCCATCTAAAGAAATTTTGAAGCGCAATGCACTGGTTACGACGAGAAAACCTTCTTTCTTTATTGAAGAGTTGAAGGAAAAATACGGCGCAAAGGAATATCCGCAACATTTCTTAAATGGACGTGATGAGATTTTATTTTTGGTAGGGGCAAAAGCCTATTACACTGAGGATTTAAAGCGTTATGTAAAGGAATACGGCTACAATTATTCCAGTGAGTCTTACGACCAATTTTTTATTCATTTGTTGTTGGAAAAATACAAAGCAGAATTAGATAGCAACCGTTATCAAGAATTGATAGATGATTTTTACTTTATGCAGATACACAATCCTTTAGAGATGTTTCGTAAAGAGAAGAATCAGGAGGAGTTCATTACGAATTTGCGCAAATTAGTTAAAAAGTACAACCCTATAATTCCTAATAAAAAGTATGTGGAAAACAACCCTGTTTTTGAAGAGTAAGTTTGCTTGTGTACTTTCTATCTCCATCTTGTCATTTTTGTATTCTTGCAAGGAGTACAAATCTACTGATGAGAGAAAGGTGGCACGAGTGGGAACGGCAATTCTCCATGAAGGAGATATCTTGGAATATGAAGATGCTGAAACAAAAGAAGATAGTTTAATTCTCAGGGAGCGTTTTGTAAATAATTGGATACACAAACAATTGTTGTTGCAAACTGCAAAATTAAACCTTACGCAAGAGGAGCAAGAAATAGAGAACTTGGTAAATGAATACCGCACTTCGTTACTCATCAATCAATATAAGCAAAAATATCTGAGAGAGCATTTGGATACGCTTGTAAAACAAGAAGATATAGCGTTGTATGTGGAAGAGCACTCGGAAAAATTTATTCTAAAATCTCCCCTGTATAAGTATTATTTGGCAAAGATTGCCTCGAAAAATAAGCGAGATATTAGATTTGTTTACAAACTCTTCTCAAAGAAAAATTTTAATTTGATGCAAAATTTTAATTTGGCAAGTTCTACGGTAATTACTAATAACGATACAGGATGGTACACTGTTCAAGAATTACGAAAAGCATTGGAAAAGGCAGTTTCTGAAAAAAGATTAATCCGATTAATAGAGCGTAAACCATTGGTGTTAGGCTCGAAAGACAAAAAATATGTCTATGTACTGTTACCTTTGAAAATTATTAGAGCAGGACAAATGACTCCGAACGAGTATCTTAGTGATAGGGTACGAGAAATAATTTTGCACAATAGGAAACTAGCGTTAGTAAAACAATTAGAATATGAAATATATGAAGATGCCAAAAAGAAAAATGAATTTGAAGTTTATTAGTGTTGTCGTTTTATGCCTAGGAATATTACCACTGAAAGCACAAAACAAAGGAACGGTAATAGACGAAATTGTAGCAATGGTTGGAGATGAAGTGATTTTGAAGTCGGAAGTGGAGGCAAATGTAAATAATGCAAAAGCTGAGCGAAAAGTTTCTTTGGATGGTAATGTGGAAGCGCAAGTCATAGAAAATATGTTGATGTCAAAGTTAATGAAAGCACAGGCAGCAGTTGACAGTATCGTGGTGACAGCGGATGAAGTAGAGCGGCAATTAGACCAACGCATCAATCAGTATTTAAAATATGCAGGTTCGAAAGAGAAATTGGAGCAATATTTCAAAAAAGAAATGCCTGAAATCCGTAACGAATTGCGTGATGCTACCAGGGACCAACTTATCATAGAGAAAATGCAGAACGAAATAGTAAAAGATGTGAAGGTAACACCTGCTGAGGTGCGTGCATATTACAACAAAATGGCAAAAGACTCTTTACCATTGATGCCGGAGAAGGTTATGATACAGCAAATTACGCGAAAGCCGGAAGTTTCACAGCAAGAAAAAGACAGAATACAGAAGCAATTGAGAAAATATCGTGATGATGTTTACAAGGGCGGTAGTTTTGCTACTTTGGCGGTGCTGCACTCGGAAGATCCAGGTTCTTCGAATAAGGGGGGGGAGTTAGGCTATATGTCTAGAACGAGTTTGGTAGATGCCTTTGCTGATGAAGCATTTAGTTTGAAACCTGGAAAAATTTCCAAAATCGTAGAAACAGAATTCGGTTTTCACATTATCCAACTGATTGATAAAAAAGGTGATAAAGTAAACGTACGACATATTCTTTTGAAACCTAAGATTGAGCAGAAGTACAAAGAGAAAGCCCAATTGCAGTTAGATTCTGTCCGTTCTGCGATTTTGAGAGATACCATTACTTTTGAAAGAGCAGCCTTGCTTTATTCCGATGATAAGGATACACGAAACAATTCGGGGTTGTTGATGAACCCACAAACGATGGGGGCATATTTTATGAAACCACAATTGCCGGCGAGTATTTCGAGAAACTTGGAAGGCATTAAAGAGGGAGAATTATCTCCAATTTTCTATGATAGTGATGACCGAGTTCCTGCATATAAATTTTTCCGGATAAAGAGTTTGGTGCCGGAGCATACAGCGAATTTGGAGGAAGATTGGGAGATTTTTGAAAGAATGGTCTTGGCCCAGAAGAAGCAGGAAGTGCTAAGCGATTGGGTAAGTGACAAAATAAAAGATACTTACGTTGAAATAAATGGAGATATATCGAAAGGCAATTTCCGATATGATTGGAAGCAAAAGTAAGCGATATCTCGCACTGATTTTTTGTATTTGCTTGGGGATTGGTGCATCCATTGCTCAACAAAACATATTTACAATTCGGAATGCAGATTCGATTTTTGCGATAAAAAAAACCGACAGTCGGGACTATGACCAAGTCTTCGTCGGCAATGTTTTCTTGGAAGAAAAGCGAAAGGAAATAAAGTTCTTTTGCGACAGCGCTTATCAGCATTCGGATACGCAGATTATAGAGGCATTTGGAAAAGTGCAAGTCAACCGAGGAGATACGATAGATTTACAAGGCGATTATATGTCTTTTGATGTGTTGAAAAATTTTCTGAAAGTTCGCAATAATGCAAAATTAGAACATGCCAAAGCCCAATTGTACACTGATTCCTTAGATTATGATATGGAAACAGAAATAGGGGCGTATAATTATGGCGGAAAATTAGTGGATTCCACTTCGGTACTTACTAGCCAAATTGGAAAGTATTATGCTCAAACCGGTGATGCATATTTTGAGAAAAATGTGAAAATTGAAGGAGAAGATTATACGATAACTGCTGATTCGATTCGCTATAATGTAAACTCAGACAAAGCCTTCATCATCGCGCCAACCGATTTTCACAATGAAAAATACGAAATGTATGCCGAAAAAGGTGTTTACGATGCCCAAACAGGTATTTCAAACTTGACGCAAGCCACCCGATTGACGGATAAAAACTATGTGCTCACAGGCGATAAATTAAACTATGATGACAAAACGGGAATAGGCATTCTTACGAAAAATTGTAAGTTGGTTGATTCTACGGGCAATTCGATATTGCGAAGCAACTATATGTTGAGCAACCGCAGCGATAGTTCCGTCCTCGTGACGGATAGCTTGGAGTTGGAATATCGAATGAAAACGGACACGCTCTTTGCCCATTCGGATACGATTTTTGTGCATAAAGACAGTTTGCACAACGATGTGTTGGAAATGTACTGGAAAGTGAAGATTTTCAAGGCAGATTTGCAGGGCAAGTGCGATTCTATGGCATTTACGGCTGCTGATTCCATAATGAAGATGTTTAAAGAGCCTACGATTTGGTCAGCGGGAAATCAATTGACGGGAGACACCATTACCGCAAAATTTGTAGAAGGAAAAGTAAAGTACGTTGATTTGTTACAAAATGCTTTTCTGATTTCGGCAGATGACGCTACTCAAAGTTTTTACAATCAGATGAAAGGGCGAAAAATGCGTGGTTTTATCGAAAAAGATACTTTGCGAAATGTGGAAGTCTATGGAAACGGAGAGTCTTTGTATTTTGCCAAAGACAAGGGAAAATATGTTGGAATGAACCGAATACGTTGCAGTGATATTACAATACGTTTTAAGGAACAAAAGTTGAATACAGTCGTTTTTCGGAACAAGCCGGTGGGCACGATGTATCCGATGGAAGAGCGTGACAAAACGTCGTTATACTTGTCGGGCTTTCGCTGGGACGAGTCTAACCGCCCGAGAAAGCGAGAGGATATCTTTGTGTGGAACACGGCGGTCACAAAAACGTGATGTAATAACAGAAGATTCCCCTGAGGATAAGGAAAAAGAGGAGGCGAAGAAGGAGGAAAAGAAGACAAAAGAGGAGAAGAAATTGCAAGAAAAACTGGAGCGAAAAATGCGTAAGGAAAAGCGTAGAGAAAAACGAAAACAAAGAAGAAAAAATAGAAAATAAAACTAATAAACTTATGGAATTATTAAATGATTTGAAATGGCGTTATGCCGTAAAGAAGTTTGATGCTACGAAGCAAGTGAGCGAAGAGCAATTGCAAGCAATTTTAGAGGCAGGAAATCTGTCGGCGACATCGTTGGGAATGCAAGCGTACAGAATGGTTGTGGTGAAAGACAGGGCAACCATTGCAAAATTGGCAGAAGTCTCTTGGGGTGAACAATTGAAAGGGGCTTCACAAGTGATTGTTTTGGCTGCTTGTATAAATATTGACAAGGACTTTGTTGAGGATTGCATGGATTGGACGAGAAAAGTGCGTCCTATGTTAGAGCCTGAGAAGTTGGAAATGCGTGAAAAGATGATTTTGGACTACATCAAGAGTCTGGATGAGCAAGGAACGAAAGCCGATTGGGCAGCACGCCAAGTTTACATTGTTTTAGGAACTTTGATGGCAGCCTGCGCAAATGCACGTATTGACTGTTGCCCGATGGAGGGAATCCAAAAAGACAAGTATGATGAAATCTTAGGCTTGGCTGAGGAGCATTTAGAAACAGTGGTTTCCTTACCGATTGGTTACAGAGCAAAGGAAGACCATCATCAAGATTTGCCGAAAATTCGTCAACCATTGAGTAAAATGGTTATTGTCAAATAAGGCGATTTTGATATAAGAATAGATTTTAATAAAAAAAATGACCATCTAAAAACTAAAAAGGAAGGTAATAAGTAAGATGATTAAAAATTTTCCCGACAAATGATTAATTTATGCTTCAATAAAATCTTATTCTTGAAAATTTTCATAAATTTGAAATAAGGTTTAGTTAGGTACAGTGCTGAAATTTAGAGCTTTAGTCTTTTTTATCAACTACAATTCATACACTAGACCATTAAACACAATGAGGAGGAAGGCTTAATGTGAATGTTAACTATTTTAAAAACATAACTGGAGAAGATGACTTCCAAATTTTGAATAATTTTGAATAATTTTGAATCAAGGGATGGTTTTTTGAAAATTGACGAAAATGCATTTAATGCAATGTTAAAAATTTTTGGACAATATGAAATTTTTAACGATTTAATTCCTATTTTGGCTGACGGAAACTCAAATTATTTTTGTTTTTACACAAAAGGTATTTTGAAAGGAATGGTATGTTATTTGGTCCACGATGAACAAGTATCAGCATCTATATTTTATGGAATTAAAGAATTAATTACAGAAATTGAGAATAATCCGGAAGCATTAGATTTTGATGATTTGAAGATTGTTGCTTTCGATGCACTTTCGTACTTTTATATCATTGGCTGTAATTTCATTAGATTAACTTAAAATGTTTAAAATAAAAACAATCAATAAGAGTTCTTTTAATAGAGCTCATTACCATATCTTCCTGTTAAGGAATACAGAAAGATTTTTTATTGATTTTGTTGAATATCAAACTTCAGAAAATTCAATTTTATTTATATCTCCATATCAAAATTTAGAATGGAACAATAAAGAAAATAATGGCATCCAAATTTGCTTTCATGCTGATTACTACTGTATTGAATATCATAAAAAAGAGGTTGCTTGCAACGGAATTCTTTTTAATAATATTTATCAAACTCCTTGTGTAACTCTTAAAAAATCCATTTTTCAAGAAATTGAGATGATTATAAATAGAATGCAAAAAGAAATGGTCTCTGAAAATCCTTTTTCAGAATCCATAATCAAAACTTATTTGCAACTTATTTTAGCCATTTGTAGTAAAGAAAAATCAAAAACATTAACCACTTCATTACTAAATAAAACTCACAATAAAATGATTTTGGAGTTTCCTTCTATATTAGACAAATATTTTATTACTGAAAAAAGAGTAGATTTTTATGCTGATTACTTTCATATTTCAACTTCATCATTTAGTAAAAAGGTAAAACAGCAATTGGGAAAAACACCGTCTCAACTTATCCAAGAACGAACTATTTTAGAGGCAAAAAAATTGCTTCATTTAACAAATAAATCTGTAAAAGAAATTGCCTTCGAACTCAATTTTGAGTAGATATTTTAAAAAAACAGTTGGAATTTCTCCTTCCTTTTACAGAAAAACAGTTGGAATTTCAATTGTGGCAAAATAGTCCATTATATTACCTTTTTTATCCATTCTTTTGCTTTTGAAGATGCTCTAATTTTGTATCGTAATTTAAAATTAAAAAAAATGGTAACAGAAATTAAAATTAAAAATTTAGTTGAAGGTTTTCAAAGTATTATTACAAATGGAAAACATAGTATTGTTGGTGATGAACCTATTTCAAGTAAAGGTACAGACTTGGGTATGACTCCTATTGAATTATTATTGAGTGGTTTAGGAATGTGTAAAGTAGCGACAATTCGGTCTATCGCTCGAATGAAAAATTGGGAAGTAGGCGAAGTAAATGCAGTGTTATCACAAGAAATAATCAAAAATAGAGAAGGATTTAAAACTAATATAAAAGTAGCTTTAAGTATTGAGGGAGATATTACAGAAGATCAAAAACAAGAATTATTAAAGCAAGCCGATAATTGTTATGTTCATCGTATGATTATGGGAAATTGGAATATAGAAAATGCAGTAGAATTAAAAAAATAATCTATACAATGAAACAAGTAATCAATATTTTAGCAGAAAGTCAGGCGCAATTTATTAACTTTATAAGGATAGCAATATTCATTGTGATGGCTTGGATTGGTGGGCTTAAAGTTTGTCAATATGAGGCAGATGGAATTGTTCCTTTTGTAACTAATAGTCCATTTATGAGTTTTTTGTATAATAATAGCAATAAAACAGCTATAAATGATAAAGGAGAAACGGTTGCTCAATACAAATTACATCGTAATCCAGAAGGGAAAATGGTGAAAACAAATATTGAATGGCACAAAGAAAATGGAACTTATCTATTTTCTTATGGATTAGGAATAGTGATTGTTACTATTGGTGTTCTTATTTTGTCAGGAATTTGGTTTCCTAAAATAGGAATGATTGGTGGTTTACTTACTTTTGGAATGTCTATTGTAACACTTTCATTTTTAATCACAACTCCTGAAACATTTGTTCCTAATTTAGGTGGCGATATGCCCACACCTAATTTTGGATTCCCTTATCTTTCAGGGGCTGGCAGATTGGTTTTAAAAGATATTATAATGCTGGCAGGAGGATTAATATCAGCCTCTGATTGTGCTAAAAAGATAAAAACTACACCCAAGTAGAACTGAATTAAAAACCAAATAAAAGAGTTAATTGACAGCGTGTAGATTAAAAAAAACAGAATTCAAGTATAAATCTTGATTTCTGTTTTTTTAACCTACATATTTTTGGGGATAGTGTCTGTTATTTATGCTCCTAAAATCTTAGAGCAATACCTAATCTCCAAAGCAAATACCTACACCTTTTGCAGTGTGTACTAATGGGTCGTTAGGTGATACGAAGTTTTGTGCCTCAACGGCTTCTGTTAAAGGTACTGAAATAATATCTGGTTGGCGGTAAGCCACCATTTTTCCGAAGTCTTTTTCCAAAACCATTTCAAAGGCTTTCACTCCAAACTGTGTTGCTAGAATACGGTCAAATGCCACAGGAATTCCCCCACGTTGCAAGTGTCCTAAAACTGTGGTACGAATGTCTGCTTCAATTCCTGATTTTTTCAATTCATTTGCCAAACGGTCAGCAGCCCCAACCAATCTCATATTTTCATTTCCAACTTCACCGTACTCCACAGAAGAGGCCTCACCACCCACGGGTTTTGCTCCTTCGGCAATTACGATATTGGCAAAGCCTTTTCCTTCACGATTATAACGTTCCTCTATTTTTTCAATTACTTTATTGATGTCATAAGGAATTTCAGGAATCAAACATACTTCGGCACCTCCGGCAACTGCAGAACTTAGCGCAATCCAACCTGCATCGCGCCCCATTACTTCAAGGATTAGTACTCGGTTGTGACTTGCTGCTGTTGTTTTCAATTTGTCCACGGCATCTGTTGCGATGTCTACGGCTGTTTGGTAGCCGAAGGTAAAGTCTGTAGCACGTAGATCATTATCAATCGTTTTGGGTACTCCAATAATGTTTAAACCTTTTTCATATAAACGCTGTGAAATACGTTGCGAACCGTCTCCTCCGATGCTAATTACGGCATCGACACCCATATAACTGAGCTTACGAATCATTTCATCAGAACGGTCAACAAATTCGTAAGTACCATTATTTTTTTTCACAGGCCAGGCAAACGGACCTCCTTTTGTTGTTGTTCCAATTATTGTACCTCCTTGATAATGAATGCCTTTTACTGCATCTCCATCAAGAACTCTTATTTCTGAAGGTTCTTTAAGTATGCCGTCAAAAGACTGAATACTTCCTATGACTTCCCAATTTTTCTCTTGTGATGCCCTTTTCACTACGGCTCGAATTACTGCATTCAAACCCGGACAATCGCCACCCCCTGTGGCTAATAAAACTCTTTTCATTTTATCCTTCTTTTTTTATTGCAGGCGCAAAAGTACAAAAAATGATTGATTTCCAAATCTTTTCGGTAGGATTTGATTACAATCTGAACACTAAGCCAATGGATAGGTTTTCATTGAATTGCAAACGCTGTCCTGTACCAACTTTCTCTTTCTTTCCGTTGACTCTTTTGTAAATAGGTACTTCTGTATCATCATCGTAAATCATTTGGAAGGAGAGTCTTGTGGACATAAAATAATTGATGCGCATATCAAGTACAGTACTCCAATCTACGTCAATGTTTGAGGCTTTGTTAAAGTAATTGGAAAACAATTCCAAGGATGTGTCAATACTCACAGATTTAAACAACTTATCGTTCCATTTTACTTTCAAATAAGGACCTAATTGTTGCCAAGAATGCTTCCCTTCACTAATTCCGTAGGTTGTTTCATCAAGTTTTTGGATGTCATCCATATAAATCAAACGTCCTGTAATTGGCGATAATAATAGAGAAAAGCGCTTACTTGGTTTATAATCCATACCCAATGCCAAAGAGAGGTGACCAGGTGACAAAAAGTCTGACACTCTCTTCTTTTCATCACTTCCATAAGAATAGCCGTCAAGAAGTTGTGTTTTTACATTCAACTGTGCAGAATAAAGCCAACGCTTTGATGCTTTTACTCCAATTTTGGAATTCAATTCTAACAAGTCTTCATTGCGTATAAATTCCTCTATTTCATCTGATTGGATTAATCCATATTTCCAACTTAGAGAATTTTCCCATTCGGTTTTGTTTTTTTCATAATTTGCAAATGCGAGGATGTTGGTATGCATAGCGATATTACTTTCTCCTCCTTTTACCCAGTTGTCAAAATAAGATTGTGAAAAGCCAATGTTTGATACCACTCCTACATTCCACTTTTGTGTGATTCTGGGGTATTTCATAACACTTTTGTTTCTTTTCCCTGCACGTCGTAAAGGCTAAATTGTACAGAGTCCCTTGCCAAGTTATGAAACCATTGAAAATATTCGTCTTCACTAAGGCAGTTCAAAAGACTGTCAACAGTGGCTTTTCCTCCAATATTTTCCAAAGATTGCTCAGTGGCTTTTTGCAACAATTCGAGCGCTTTGCCTGTTTGATCTTGTTCAATATTTTCTTTTAAAATGATGATTGCCTTTCTGAGGTCTTCATTGTCATCGTATTCTTTTAGGATGTTTAGTGCCTCTTGTATTTGCAAAGAATCTTGTATCTCTTTCGTCTCCTGAGCAAAAGAAGAAAAACTTGCACATACAAAAAGAAATATTATGTTCAAATATTTTATCATCGGCATAAAATTAAAATAGTTCTACAATTGTGATGCCACTCCCACCATGGTCAACATGTTCGTCTCTGAAACTTTCCACATCGGTCTGTCTCGACAAATACTCTCGAATCATTTTTCGCAAAATGCCATAACCCGTTCCGTGTAATATGCGTACACTGCTTACTCCCAACATTAAAGCACTATCAATATGTTCGGCAACTTTCGCTACAGCGTCCGTTCCTCGTTCGCCGCGTACGTCAATATCTGCGTTGAAATTTGAACGTTTGTCAAAAATTTTTCTTTGGATTGCTCGGTTAGAATTGCCCGATGTCTTTTTTGCTTTATTATTACTTAATGCTTCTAAATCTTTCAGTTTGGCGTGCATTTTTAGTGCACCAATCGCTACCACGGTTTCTTTGCCTAAAATTTCTATCACTTCGCCAATTGCTCCTGTTTTCAGCAACTTTACTTGCCCGCCTACGCAAACTTCTACTTTCTTCTCTTTTGCTAAAACTTCTTTTGTTCCTTTTGCTTTCCGATTTTTTTTGCGCTCCTCTCGCTGCTTGATTTTCTCGATCTTCTTGTTAATTGCAGCATCCTGTTCTGTTTGTGATAGGAGACGCTCTTTTTCTTTGGAAAATTTCTCACGAACTCTTCGTGTTACCGCTTTATTTGCTTTGTTTTCCGTGATGGTTTTTATCGTTTTTTCAATCGTTTTGTTTGCTTCTTCCAGCAATTCCTTAGCCTCTTGCCTTGCCTTTGCAACTTCTTGTTTTTTAAGCGATTTTACTTCTTCTAATTCCTTTTTGTAGCGTTCTAAAATGCGTTCCAGATTCTTTTCTTGTTGCGAAATATTTTGGCGTTTTTTCTGCCAAATCATTTTATTTTTTGTGACATTTCGAAGATGCGCGTCAAAATTTACGCGTTCCTCGCCAATGCTGTCTTTCGCCTGTTGCAAAATTCGCTCTGACAAACCGATTTTTCGTGCAATTTCAAAAGCAAAAGAGGAACCCGGTGTACCAATTTCGAGTTTGTACAATGGTGTCATTCCAACTGTGTCATAAAGCATTGCGCCATTTGCAATTCCTTCATTTTCAGAAGCAAAGTGTTTTAGGTTAGAATAGTGTGTTGTTATCAGACCGAAGATGTTTTTTTTGTTCAAATCGTCCAAAACTGCTTCTGCAATTGCACCCCCGAGCAGCGGTTCCGTTCCCGTTCCAAACTCATCAATTAGCACTAAGGTGTTGGCATTTGCATTCTTTGTAAAATACTTCATATTTGCCAGATGCGAACTGTACGTACTCAAATCATCGTCAATACTTTGCTCGTCACCAATATCAATAAAAAGTTGC